>Ga0315286_10007999_pt1 | contig 10376 bp, 10 predicted proteins | sample YL17G10_0_MG_FD_205038 | JGI IMG/M metagenome (GOLD analysis project Ga0315286, IMG submission 205038) | Sediment microbial communities from Yellowstone Lake, YNP, Wyoming, USA - YL17G10_0 | ecosystem: Environmental > Aquatic > Freshwater > Lake > Sediment | place: USA: Wyoming | collected...
TACCGGCTCAACAGCAAGCTTGGAATAAATTTCCTCAGGTTCACCCATGACATATTTTTCATAAATTGCTTTTTTATCACCGGGCGTAGCAGAAATGACTATGGCTTCACCCTTTTCATCAAAGCTTGGCCTTCCTGCTCTTCCAGCCATTTGCAGATATTCCAGAACAGGAATCCAGTTCATTCCGGTAACAGAATATCGCTTTAAATCGCGAATTATAGTCCTGTAAGCCGGCAAATCAACACCATAAGCCAACGTAGGAGTGCAGCAAATGATTTTTATTTTTCCAGAGCGAAAGTTGGTCTCAATGATATTCCTCTGCTCAGATACTAAGCCTGCATGATGAAAAGCTATTCCCTTTCTGATGCATTTTGCAAGCCTCTCGCACTGCTTTGTAGGCCTGCTTAGGGCATGAACGGCATCTAAAGCCAGCTTTTCCAGCTCAGGATTGTCAGTTTTTATTTTTCTGCTTATCTCCTCAGCTGTTTTTTCTGCGCTGGGTTTTGTTCCTAAGAAAATCAGGGCTTGCTTGTTGTTTTGTAATGTATCCAGGGCAATATTTAATGTCGGGTCAGAGGTAAGCTCGGGAATTTTCAATTTCTTCATGAAAATAGAGAAAATGACGAAATTTATATAATTTAAGATTATAACCGATTAAATGAAATTAAGCCCTATACAATATTTTGCAATTTTATTAATGATTTTAACAGTCCTGTTATTTTTGTTAATGACATTCAGAAAAATAGACTACCTGGTTTTTTGGGCAGGGATGATAATCCTGGCAATTTTGGCCTTTGGTGTTATTCCAAGATTTTCAAAAAGAAAATAATTTAAATCAGAAAGTATATGGTTTATTCATGGTTGAGAAGACGCAGCTATATGAGGTTCTTATTGCAATGATGGAGGCTGCCCAGCGAAAAGACCCTGATACTTTTGAAAATCTAAAACGGGCTTTTGACTACATCAGGGAGCGAGTTGCCTTTGTCCCAGGGGAATTTGAGCATTATGACAACTGTGCATATTTCTCTCAGTCTGCTCTGCAAGTAGCGCCTGAAGAATCAAAAGAGCATATAAGGAATGCAATGTATTATTTTGCCCAAATAGTAAAACCGTAATTTATTTAAAAATCGACTTACTCTAGCAAAACATGAAAATTTTTTCAAGGTATAAAAGCATCATCATTGTTATGATTCTATTTGTCATCATCTCTTTTATTTTCACATTTTTTCAGTCCACAGCGAGAACTCTTCCCGTAATTCGAAATCCGATTATTTACAGCCTTCTTGTTTTTTCGGGCGTGGCAGCTGTAATAGCGACTATTATGACAGTCTTTGAGCATTTACAGAATAAGGCAGTAAAGGTGCTTTTGGGTTTTATTGGCAATGAGGTATTTAGAAACTGGTTTGTAAAGTTCTTGCTGTTCATGTTCCTGTTTCTACTCGGACTGCTGGGATATAGCTGGCTTATTCCAAATCCGTTTAAAACACAATAGAAATGGGCCCGCGGTGACTTTCTCAAATCTCCACTAGATATGTAGCAGAGATCTGTTTCGAACACCGGACCTCACGATTTCAGTCACTGACGTTCGGAACATTGCCTTACGCCAATGTATCAGTCGTGCGCACCACCAGGCTATGCTACGGGCCCAAGCGCCTCTGGGCAGACTTGAACTGCCGACCTTGCGGTTTCTGCAATGTAGGTTAACAGCTTCGTGACCCTTAAAGAGTTCGCACGCTCTACCTACTAAGCTACAGAGGCATTTAATAATAAACTGTACCTACAAGATTTTACAACTACTTATAAAATTTTCGAATCGAGTTATAGACTTTAATTTGGAGAAAAATAGGATATGCTAGCCTTCAAATTAACGCATTCTTAGGGTCGTCTTTGATGTGTGAGTTGAGTTTTTTATGAATTTTCATAATGTGTTTAGGGTTATGCGATCCTATCATTTTCAACCAAGAATCTAAATTTTTGAAACCTGGCAACTCCAGTCTATATCCTCTTCCCTTATTTGAAACAGAACCGTAGAAACCTTTTCTTCTTAATCTTTCTAAGATTTCTAAAAGAAAGCTTTTTGATTCACTTGATATTTCAATTCTGGGATAGTAAGATATTTCTTTATGTTGTTTGCTGAATATTATGCAACCATCTGTATCGAATAGCCCTCTCATAAATGCAGCAAACAACATCTCTCTTTCGCACATGCTAGGCAGCGTTAAATTCTGATACTTCCTTCCTACGGGCATGCCTATAAATTTGAATCTGTAAAATATTTCTTTATCGCTAAATCTTATAAAAAGTGTATTCTCTGAATTTCGGAACTTAATTATAATATTTTTATTAAAAAGCCTTTTGAATAAGATTTTCGTAATTTTTGAATGATATTCAAAATCATCAATCTTATGCCCACTGATATATACAATATATTTGCCGCCTGTTTGAGAGAGACAGCCATCTCCGAACATAATGCCAGTTAATTCAGCCAAGTTTTCATCTTGAGTAGATTTCATTTTGAGTCTCCAAAATCCCAATCTTATCGTTGAGATTTTCTTCAGTATATAAGAAAATCTCTTTAACGAAGAAGAGGTCGTTAAGCAGAACTGCGTAAGTGATTTTTGCTGAAAGCGAAAATCACAATTTGGCAGTTCTGCGTGACCTCTTCGAGTTGATATCTAATATAATCGATAGTGTAGTTGAAGCATCTAAGTAATATTTTTAATGATTACGCCTCAAGCGCCGCGGGGGCTTTGTCTTGCTGCTCATAATAACATTTAAAGAGCTACCCTGCTTTCCATGTAATATGAAAGTCAAAGCTGGAAATTCAGGAATCGATATCTCAGATAGCATTATTTCTATCATCATTATTCTTTAAGGAGTCTTAAGCTCGGACTCCTGTAAACAAACATCATCTAGCTCTTTAAACAAATATTATTCAGTGGAGGTAATAAAATGACTAGGATAGAAGTTTACGACAGTATACGTGATGGGTCACAGTCGCCGGGTTTGGATTTAAAGGCATATCAAAAATTAAGAATTGCTGAAGCTATTGGGAGACTTGCCACTCCTGATTCGCCAATTTATGAGGAATTGGGCTGGCCTAACAGCAATCCAGAGGACCGCAAAGTTTATTCGTCATTGCAAATGTATGATTTGGGCAATGTTATTCCGACTGTTTTCGGGAGCACTGGGAAAGTTGGAGTGGATGCATCTAAGGATGAATCGATAAGAAGCTTGATTGGAACAAAAAAACAGGGTGTTGAAATAGCCACCATTTTTGGCAAAAGTGATCCCCTCCATGTGAGGTATGTACTTGGAACCAGTTTGGAGCATAATTCGGATATTATTGAGCACAGTGTTAAGGCATTAAGAAGAGCTGGAATGAGGGTATTTTATGATGCAGAGCACTTCTTTGATGGTTTTAAGAGGGACACAGATTACGCGTTAAGTACTTTGCGCACAGCTGCAGAATCTGGTGCGGAAAGATTAGTTCTTTGCGATACAAATGGAGGTTGTCTTCCATTTGAAATCAGAGAAATAGTGCAGAGGGTCAGGAATTATCTGAATGAAAATGGAATAAATGTGCCTCTAGGAATACACGCACACAACGATAGCGGAGTTGCTGTGGCGAATTCACTGGAAGCCATTTTAGAAGGGGCATCACAGGTTCAAGGCTGCATAGTTCCGATTGGAGAAAGGACAGGCAATGCAAATTTGGCCTCTCTAATAGCCTTAATGCATTATAGATTTGGAGATGGAGAAGGCGCCAGATTGATTGCTAAACACGGATTAGAAATTCCAACCCTTAATTTTATGGCACTTAAGGAAGTTAGCGATTTTGTCTATACTGTAACTGGAATTAAATCTAATCCGTGGGAGCCTTTTGTGGGAGATTATGCACCTTTGCATACAGGGGGTGTTCATCAAGATGCCGAACGCAAACATAAAGGGTTATACACTGCTTATGATTTGAGCGAGATTGGAAATACTCCACGGGGTGTTGTCTTAGGACTGCAATCCGGAACCGCCCATGTGGCTACGGCTGTTGAACAAATACTGGGCAAGAGTGTTGATAAGAGAGATAAAAAAATCCGTGCAATTTATAGACAAGTAACTGATATGAGCGCGAAAGGCTATCAAATTGGATTTCTCCGTGCAGAACAAGAATTATTAATATGCCGCAATTTTGGCTGGAAACCTCCATTCAGAATCAGGCACTGGGATGCTGCAACTAGAGATGTGGATGGCCATACAATATCAACTGCATATCTGGAATTAGATGTGGATGGCCAAACAATCGATAAGGTGAGCAGTGTGAAGGATAATGGACCTGTTGATGCAATGTATGTTGCATTACAGGAAGGGCTCAAAGCAGTAAGGCCGGAGACTGGTGCTATTGAAATTCTAGGCTTTAATGTTTCTTTAGCAAGAGAAGAAGGCGCTAAATCGCCAGTTCGCGTTTACTTTGAGTTTGGAACTCCTGAAATGAGATGGGGCTGTGTTGGTGTCGGTCGTAATATTCTGGCAGCAGCCAAAGAATCGCTTGAAAAGGGATTTAATTATCCTTCCCTAGTGGAATCGGGCATGATTCAACAATATTAATGCCTTAACATTCCGCAACATATTTAAACAACTATTTTATTTTTATTTTCATGCAAACTATTGAGAAACTAGTGCCTGACACTTCTATCATTATAGAGGGGATTTTGTCAAGGAAGATATCTGAAAATGAGATAATGCCCCAGACATTGATAATTCACGAGGCAGTTCTTGGTGAACTTGAGCATCAGGCGAATCAGAACAAGGCCATAGGGTACCTAGGGCTTGAAGAGCTTCAGAAACTAAGGGCGCTTGCATTAGAGAAAAATTTTGAACTTCAGTTTTCAGGCTTCAAGCTGAGGGCTTCTGAAATAAGATATGCTCACTTGGGAGAGATTGATTCCCTTATCAGGGATTTGGCTTTTGAGCAGGGCGCAACATTAATCACAGCTGACAAGATTCAGGCAAGGGTTGCTGAAATCAAGGGAATTTCTGTCATCTACATAAAATTCGAGCAGGTTGTAAAGAAGATAAAGCTTGAGGAATTTTTTGACGAGACAACAATGAGCGTTCATTTAAGGGAAAACACCAGCCCCATGGCAAAAAAGGGATTTCCGGGGCATTGGGATTTTGTAAAAATAAGGGATGCCCTTTTAACAAGAGATGAAATTCAAGATATTAGCAGGGAAATAATAGAAGAAGCCGGAATAAGAAGAGACGGCTTTGTCGAAATTGAGCGCCCGGGAAGCACAATAGTGCAGTTGGGAATGTTCAGAACTGTAATAACGAAGCCCCCATTTTCAGATGGCTGGGAAATTACTGCAGTAAGGCCTGTGAAAATGATGAGCATTGATGATTATAAGCTTTCTGAAAAATTAACTCTGCGAGTAGCAGAGCAGGCCGAGGGCATTTTAATTGCAGGAGCGCCCGGAATGGGGAAATCGACTTTTGCGCAGGCACTGGCGATATACTACGCTTCAAAAAACAAGGTTGTGAAAACTGTTGAAGCTCCAAGGGATTTGATATTGCCTGATAATATTACTCAATATGCCATTTCACACGGAGATGCCCAGGAAATTCACGATGTATTGCTTCTTTCACGTCCCGATTACACGATATTTGATGAGATGAGAAATACATCTGATTTCAAGCTTTTTGCAGATTTAAGGCTGGCAGGAATAGGATTGGCTGGAGTAGTTCACGCTACAAATCCCATTGATGCGATACAGCGCTTTGTTGGCAGAATTGAGCTTGGTGTTATTCCGCAGATTATAGACACAGTTATTTTCATTAAAGACGGATTTGTGAACAAGGTTCTGAACTTGAACATGACTGTAAAGGTTCCTGAGGGAATGACCGAGGCAGATTTGGCAAGGCCTGTTGTTGTTGTAACAGATTTTGAAACAAAAAAACTGGAATACGAGCTTTATTCCTATGGCGAGGAAACAGTGGTTATTCCTGTGAGGGGCAGCGGCAAGAAGCCCCACCTTGAACTGGCTGAAAAGAGCGTTGAACAGGAGCTTTTAAAATATGTAAGCAGGGCAAGTGTTGAGTTTGTTTCCGACAACAAATGCATAGCCTATATTCCTGAAGCTGAGATAGGATATCTTATAGGAAAAAAGGGGAAAACAATTGACAAAATTGAAGGTGATTTGGGAATCAGCATAGATGTCCAGGCGGAGAAAGCACGGGAGACTGTTGCTGTTGATGCAAAAAATATCGCGTTTGACACCAATCAAACAAAAAAACATGTTGTTATTCTTGTGGATAAGATTTTTGCAAACAAGAATGTGAGCATCTATCTGGATGAGGATTACCTGATGACTGTAAATGTCGGAAAAGAAGGCGTAATAAAAATCACAAAAATGAACAAGATAGGCAAGCTTCTCCAGGATGCGATTCAATCAAAGGGAAACATAAAGCTGGTTCAAGTTTAGATTTTTTCTAAAAATGAAAAAGCCGCTCTTTACCATTATTGTCCTTGCATATAATGAGGAGAAAACCATTAGAGAGTGTATTAAATCCCTCAAGAAACAGACTTCTAAAAATTTCGAGATAATGGTTGTGAATAATAACAGCACAGACAGGACAGCTGAAATTGCCAAAAAGGAAGTAAAGAATGTTATTCTTGAAAAAAGACAGGGATATATTTATGCATTTAATGCCGGCGCTAAAAAAGCGAAGGGAGAGTTTATTGCCGCGGCAGATGCAGATTCCATTTATCCACGGGATTGGCTTGAGAAGGCTGAAAAATGGATAAGAAAAAAGCCGGAAATAGCCGGAGTATATGGAAGCACGAAATTTCATGATGCTCCGGGGATTGTCAGTTTTTTCAGCAATATTATTTTTTCGATGTTTCTTCGCTTTACAAAATTGCTAGGACAAACCAATACCCCCGGATACAATTTTATAATGCGCAGAAGAGCATATTATGCTGCAGGGGGCTATAATCCGCGAAGGTATGCAGGCATTCAGTTTGACTTTGAATTAGGCAACAGAATGGCAAAAAAAGGCTCTGTGATTCTAGATACATCTAATGTTGTGCAGACATCCGCAAGAAGATTCAAGAAGAATGGATACATCAAAACTGCATTGGAATACATTGATGGATGGCGGCGGCTCCATTACGGAAAGAAACAAAAAATATCGTATGCCGAGTACAACCTAAAAGCAAGATAACAAAAACTCCCTATTTTAATAAATATTTTTATATATGCTTATTTTTGGTTTATATATGCTTGAAATCAAATTTGTTCTTGAACACCCCGAAATCATTAAGCGGGATTTGGAGAGAAGAGGTGCGCTAGATAAGATTGCTTTGGTAGACAGGTTAGTAGAATTGCTAAATAAAGAAAAAAGTGCTAAGAAAGAGCTTGATTCTATCAGGCATAAAAGAAATTTGATAACAGATGAAATAAACCAGTTGAAAAAAGAAAAAAAGGATATTTCTCATAAGGTAAAAGAAGCTAAGGATTTGCCTAAATTAATTGCAGAAAAAGAAAAGGAATATGGGCATATGCTAGAGGAAATAAAGCAGATAAGATATTCTCTCCCCAATATTTTGCATGAATCTGTTCCTATGGGCAAGACAGAAGAAGACAATCTAGTTGTTAGGGAAGTGGGAGAAAAACCCTCGTTCAGTTTCAAGCCTAAAAGCCATGTTGATTTGATTGAGGAACTTGACATAGCTGATATTGATAAGGCAGGGGAGATTTCCGGAGCGAGGTTTTTTTACCTCAAAAATGAGCTCGTGATGCTGGATATTGCCTTGATGAAATTTGCCCTGGATTTTCTTTTCAAAAAAGGCTATACTTTGATTCAGCCTCCATATATGATGAGAAGGGAGCCATATGAGGCAGTGACTGATTTGAAGGACTTTGAGGATGTGATGTATAAAATTGAAGGTGAGGATTTGTATCTTATAGCAACTTCGGAGCATCCAATGGCAGCAATGCACATGAATGAGGTTTTGGACAGCGAGAAATTGCCCTTAAGGCTTGCGGGCATAAGCCCGTGCTTCAGGAAAGAGGCAGGGGCGCATGGCAAGGACACAAAGGGAATTTTCCGAGTACACCAATTTCACAAGGTTGAGCAGTTTATTTTTTCAAAGCCAAGCCAGTCCTGGCAGCTTCATGAGGAATTGCTACAAAACGCCGAAACATTATATCAACAGCTCAAAATTCCTTACAGAATAGTTAATATATGCACTGCTGATGTGGGCAGCATTGCAGCAAAAAAATATGATTTGGAAGTCTGGATGCCTGCCCAGAATACTTATCGGGAGGTCGTATCCTGCTCTAACTGCACTTCTTATCAGGCAGTGAGATTGAACACACGATTTAAGGATGGAGAAAACAAAGAGTATGTTCACACATTAAACAGCACAGCAATTGCAACCCCGAGGACAATAGTTGCGATAATTGAGAATTGCCAGAATGAAGATGGCTCAATAACCATTCCTGAGGTTTTAGTGCCATATATGAATGGGATAACGAAGATAGAAAAGAAGAAATAATTTATTTATAGAAATAATTATATATTCTGCTTTCTAAATATTTCTTATGGCGGACATTCCTGGATGGGCGTTTTTTCTGGCGGGGCTATTTGTGGATTTGTTTTCTTTATATGTCGGGGTGCAGAATGAGCTTAAGCGTTTTCTCGTTTTTTTTATCATAGGAACATTGTTAATAGCATTTGGTGTTTACAAAATGATTTTTATTAAAAACCCTGATGAGAAAAATAAGCTTTATCTTGACCACATAATGGAACAAAAGGCAAAATATGAGAGTATGAGGCAGAATCCGCAGTATCAACAGCAGGTTAGGCAGCAGATTTATCAACAGGGCCAGTCCCAGATGAGGCCACAGGCTCCAAGGGTTCAGGGCTACCCGCAGGCGCAGCGCAATATTTCTCAAGAGAGAGTAAAGGAATATCACTCCAGGCTGGCAGAGGCATACAGAAGAAGATAATTGGTGCTGTCCAGGTCACCATACAAAATATTTATATACTTATTTTTATTACCACCAGATATGCTAATCGAAGACTACTTTAAAGGATTAAGGATATTCTTATTTAGATCATTCGATAGCTTTGCATACTTCTATTTTGGCTGAGCCAGCCTAAGCACTAAACAATAAACATTGTCTAAAATCTTTAACAAAACAAATCAATAGTTGGAGGGAGAATATGATAGTTTACATGAAGCGCGGAGCCACAGAAGAACAGATTAAGGCTGTCCTGCGGCGCATTGAGGAATATGGAAATTCGTACAATATAGATAAAGAAGGTGAACATGTTTTAATAGGCATAAGAGGGGACACAAGGGCTGTTTCAGAGGGTGTTTTTGAGCAGCTTCCAGGCGTAGCTCGCGTTATTCGTGTATCGCCCACATGGAAAGAGGTGAGCCGCGAATTTAAACCCAAGGATACATCAGTTGATATTGGGAACGGGGTAAAAATAGGCGGAGGGCATTTTGCAGTCATTGCAGGACCCTGCGCAGTTGAGAGTTACGAGCAGCTGATAAAAACCGCGGAAGTGGTTAAGGCCGCAGGTGGGCATGCATTAAGGGGAGGGGCATTTAAACCGAGAACAAGCCCATATGCCTTTCAAGGTCTAGGAGAGGAAGGCTTGAAATATCTCAAGATGGCAAAAGAGAGCACAGGCCTGCCAATAGTTACAGAAATTATTGCCATAAATGATATTGAGTTATTTTTGAAATATGATGTGGATGTTTTCCAGGTGGGCGCAAGAAACTGCCAGAATTATGCCTTGCTAAAGGAGCTTGCAAAAACAGGAAAACCCATATTGCTGAAGAGGGGAATGGCAACAACAATAGAAGAGTATCTTAATGCAGCTGAATACTTGTTATCTCATGGAAACAGCAATGTTATCCTCTGCGAGAGGGGCATAAGAACCTTCGAAACTGCCTCCAGAAACACAACAGACGTGAATGCTATTCCCATTATTAAGCAGCTAAGCCATCTGCCAATAATCGGCGACCCAAGCCATTCAACAGGAAAGCGCAATCTAGTAGCTTCAATAGCTTATGCTCTTGCAGGAGCAGGTTGCGACGGGCTGATAATAGAAGCACACTACAATCCCTTGCTTGCAAAGACAGATGCCGACCAGCAGGTTGATGGGGAAGAGCTAAAAAGGATAATAAAGAAATCTATTGCCATAAGGGATATAGTTGAGGAGGATGTGTCAAAGCTTTATAATGGTGGGACAAAATAAATTATCTAAACATTTAAAAATTCTTTTTCTTTCTCTTATTTTATGGCACTGTTTAAGGATGTTTTGGGCTCAGGGGAAAGTCTGTTCAAGAATCCCATAGCTCT
>Ga0315286_10008001_pt1 | contig 10375 bp, 10 predicted proteins | sample YL17G10_0_MG_FD_205038 | JGI IMG/M metagenome (GOLD analysis project Ga0315286, IMG submission 205038) | Sediment microbial communities from Yellowstone Lake, YNP, Wyoming, USA - YL17G10_0 | ecosystem: Environmental > Aquatic > Freshwater > Lake > Sediment | place: USA: Wyoming | collected...
AGACCTGATTCCCGACGACATCCCCGGCATCGGCATGCTCGACGACGCCGTAATGATCGAACTCGTCTTCCGTGAACTGCGGCACGAGCTCGAGGCGTACGAGGATTTCCGTGCGTACCGCGAATCGCTGACGAAGCGCTCGGTGCTGCGCACGGCATCGGCCGACGTCACGGAAAAGATCACCAGGCGGCGCGTACAGCTGATGGCGCGCATGCGGCGCCGGCGCAAGAGCGAACAGTGACCTGCGATCGGAAGCGCGCCGCGCTGATGTTCCGATCAATCACCGGTCACTGGGTTCGCTGCCACTCGCGCCAGTAATTCCACGATCTGGTCCGGCACGCCGTTGCGTGCTTCCGTGACCGCAACGCGCACGGCGTTGGCAAACGACACGCGGTCGGCACCGCCGTGGCTCTTGATGACCACGCCCCGCAATCCAACCATGCTCGCGCCGTTGTAGGCGCGCGGATCGAGTCGCGCCTTCAGTGCCTTGAGCGTCGGCGCCGCCGCGAGCGCGCCGAGCTTGCGCGCCGTGTTGCGCGTGAACTCTTCCTTCATTGCGCCGTTGATGAAGCGCGCGAGGCCTTCCATGCTCTTCAGCGCCACGTTGCCGGTGAAGCCATCGGTGACGACGACGTCGATGTCGCCCGAGAAGATCTTGTCGCCTTCGACGAAGCCACAGTAATTGAGGGCAGAGCCGGTGAGACGCTTGTGCGCCGCCTTGATCTCTTCCGTGCCCTTGATGTCTTCCTCGCCGACGTTGAGCAGGCCGACGCGGGGACGCTCGATGCCGTGCAGGTCGGACGCGATCACCGAGCCCATCACTGCGAACTGCACGAGGTGGTCGTCGTTGCAGTCGGGGTTGGCGCCCAGGTCGAGCATCACGGTGTACCCGCCCGCCGAGGGCAAGGCCGAGACGATCGCAGGACGGTCGATTCCCGGCACCATGCCGAGCACGAAACGCGCAGTCGCGAGCAGCGCACCGGTATTGCCCGCAGACACGCACGCCGACGCCTCGCCCTTCTCGACGAGGTTGATCGCGATGCGCATCGACGAGTTCTTCTTGCGGCGGAGCGCGTCCTGCGGACGCTCGTCCATGGCGACGACTTCGGTCGCTTCGACGAAACGACAGCGGTCGTCGTCGCGGGCGGCGCCCAGCAACGGCAGCACGGTGTCGCCGCGACCGACGATGATCAGTCGCAGGTCGGGCGTGGACGCAAGGACATCGAGTGCCGCGGGGACGGCGACTGCAGCGCCGTGGTCTCCGCTCATCGCGTCCACGGCTACGGTCAGGCCGGCGGTCATGCGCGGGCCCGTTGGAACAGGATTACTCCTGGCCTTCGTCGGCAGCCGGCTTCTCGATCACCTTCTTGCCGCGGTAAAAACCGTCGGCGGTGATGCGATGACGCAGGTGGGTTTCGCCGCTCGTACGGTCGACCGACAGCGCGGGGCTGCTCAGGTGATCGTGCGAACGATGCATGCCGCGCTTGGACGGGGTCTTGCGGCTTTTCTGGACTGCCATGGTCTACTCTCCTGAAGCGGGTCCGCGCTCGTTGTTCTTATCGAGCAGCTCCCGCAGATTCGCAAAGGGGGTCTGTTTCTCTTCCACCGCTGCCTCTAACGCAGCGGGCTCGACCACGGAAGGCGCCAATGCCACCACTTCCGCCTCGGACGACAGGCACTCCGGGCTGCCTGCTTCGTGCGCGGGCACGAGCGGCAACGCGAGCAGCACCTGCTCTTCGATCAGCGCCGCGAGCGACACGCACTCCGGCTCTCCCACGAACGGCTCATAGCCGCCCGGCACGTCGTCGGTCTCGGCGCGGACGATGACGACCAGTGCCGATTCCTCCACCACGACCGCGCAAGGCTGCAGGCAACGCTGGCACTCCAGCACTGCCGTGCCCTCGACGCGAACGTCGACTGTCGTCCGTCCGTCAAACGCGCCAAACCGCAACTGCGCACGCACGCAGGTGCCGGGAAGGCCGCCCGCCTGTGCGACGCGTTCGAGCTGAGGCAGATCGAGATGCCGTTCGATGACGGCGGCTCGTGCCGACAGTTCTTTAGCGTTGACCTGATCGGCAGGGCCGGGCGACATGGGGCGCGTATAATAGTGACGCGCCCCCGCCCTGTCAAAGAAAAAACGAGCCTAAATCTTTGTTTTCCAAGGGCCTGATTCTCGCCTCGACGTCCCGCTACCGGCGCGCCCTGCTGCAGCGGCTCGGGCTGCCTTTCGACTGCGTCGCTCCTGCTGCCGACGAAGCCCGCTTGCCCGGCGAACCGGCCGCCGAGATGGCCGCGCGGCTCGCCCGGGTCAAGGCGGAGGCAGTCGCCGCCAGGCACCCTGAGGCGATCGTCATCGGCTCCGACCAGGTGGCCCTGCGGGGCACCGATGTGCTCGGCAAACCCGGCACCGTCGAACGCTGCCGCGACCAGCTGCGGGCGTCCTCGGGCCAGGAAGTTGTCTTCCTCACCGCGGTCCATGTCATTGACGGCTTGGCCGGTCGCAGCGAATCGCACGTCGACCGGACGGTGGTTAAGTTCAGGGAGCTGTCGGACGCCGAGATCGACCGCTACATCGAGCGCGACCAACCGCTCGACTGCGCCGGCGGCTTCAAGGCCGAATCCCTTGGGATCGCCCTCTTCGACCGGATCGAATCGGTCGACCCGACGGGCCTCACCGGCCTCCCGTTGTCCTGGCTTTGCGGCGCCCTTCGCCGCGCACGGGTCCAGATCCCTTAGCCGGACTGCGCTTCTCCGTCCGGGGATTGCCCATCCTCGGCTTGCCCGCCTGCGCCACCGGCGCCGGCCGCTGCACGCGCGGTGCGACGATCGGCCCCCGGGCACCTTCCGGCTTCAGGGTCTTGCCGCGTTCGTCCTGCGGCGCGCGGGCCTTGCCGCGCGTCAGCGTATCGAGGACGGCACTGAGCTCGGGCGGCAGCGGTGCGCTCGCCAACATGGGCTCGCGGGTCCCGGGCCGCGTGAAGCCAAGCGACGACGAGTGCAGGAACATCCGCTTCAGGCCGTAGTCCTTGAAGATCTCGTTGAAGGTCCGGTTGCCGTACTTGTCGTCACCGGCCACTGGATGACCGGCATGGGCGGCGTGCACGCGGATCTGGTGCGTCTTGCCGGTGTCGATCTCGACTTCCAGCAGCGTGGCAAGGTTGCCGAAGAACTGCACGGGCTTGAACGTGCTGACGGACTTCTTGCCGTGCGGGCGCACTGCCACATGCCGCTCACCGCTGCGGCGCTCGTCGGTGTCGAGCGCCAGTTCGATGCGCTTGGTGCCCAGGTTCCACTTGCCGCAAACCAGTGCCAGGTAATGCTTTTCGGTCTGGCCTTCGCGCAACTGCACGTGCAGGTCGCGCAACGCGGCGCGCCGTTTCGCCACCAGCAGGCAGCCGCTGGTGTCACGGTCGAGGCGGTGTACGAGTTCGAGGTCGGGCTGCCCGGGGCGGGCGCCGCGGAGCGCTTCGATCAGGCCGAAGTCAGTCGCGCTGCCGCCGTGAACCGCCAGGCCCGGCGGCTTGTTGAAGACGATCAGGTCGCTGTCCTCATAGGTGATCGCGTCGAGCACCAGCTTCTGCAGCGACTCGCTGGCGGTCCGTGGCGTGGCCGGGGGCGGCACGTCCGCTGCCTTGCGCACCGGCGGAATGCGGACGATGTCGCCCAACGCCACCCGCTGGTCTGGCTTGGCGCGCTTCTTATTGACGCGCACCTCACCCTTGCGCAGCAGGCGGAACACGTGCGTGCGCGGTACGTCCTTCAGTTGCCGGACGAGAAAGTTATCGAGCCGGGTGCCGGCGTCGTCTGCGGTCACTTCGACGTGAGTGACACCGCGTCCGGGTTCCGGCACGGCGGCATTCTGGTCGGTTGCCGGGTCTATTTCGTAAGCCATTGATTTTCGGGCCTTCGCTTGTTACATTCCGGCGCTAGGCAATGCGCTGGTGCGTCCAAGCAACATCAGGCAGCGCCGAATGAGCGACGCGCGGTTGCACGCCCTACGGGTTGTGCAGGGCGCCCGCAATCTTAGTTGGTTCTGAAGTTTCAGACCATCGATCTGCCGCGGACACGCGCAGGTGCCGCAGCCCCGGCGGGCAGCGGGCCAGCAGCGACCTCGGCGGGTACGATGCCCGACAGCACCAGGATTCGGTCACGCATCGTGCGCACTGCGCCGATGCAGAAGAACAGCAAATGAGCGCTCGCGCAGTCGCTGCCAGACCTTTTTCCCACGCCACGGCACCAATACCCGTCCGAACCGTACGCGGCCCCAACCTCCAATAACGAGAGGGCCGATGAAAAGAATGCTCGTCAACGCGACTCAGGAAGAAGAGTTGCGCGTAGCGCTGGTGGACGGCCAGCGGATCTACGACCTCGATATCGAAATCCCGTCGCGCGAAACCAAGAAAGCCAACGTCTACAAGGGTCGCATCACACGCGTCGAACCCAGCCTCGAAGCTGCGTTCATCGACTACGGTGCCGACCGCCACGGCTTCCTCCCGCTGAAGGAAGTCTCCAAGGCGTTCTTCAAGGACAAGCAGCCCGGCCAGGAAGGCGGCAGCCGCGGCATCCGCGACCTGATCGAGGAAGGCCAGGACATCATTGTCCAGGTCGAGAAGGAAGAACGTGGCAACAAAGGCGCCGCGCTCACCACCTTCATCAGCCTGGCGGGCCGGTTCCTGGTCCTGATGCCGAACAACCCCCGCGCCGGCGGCGTATCGCGCCGCGTCGAGGGTGACGACCGCGACGCCCTGCGCGAAGCCATGGACGCGCTGCAGATCCCCGACGGCATGGGCGCCATCGTGCGCACCGCCGGGGTGGGCCGCAGCCCGGAAGAACTGCAGTGGGACCTCAACAATCTCGTCGACATCTGGAATGCGATCCAGCAGGCGTCCGACAGCCGCCCCTCGCCGTTCCTGATCTACCGCGAGAGCACCGCGATCCTGCGGGCGCTCCGTGACTACCTCAGCGACGACATCGGCGAAATCCTGATCGACAAGCAGGAGGTCTACGAGGAAGCGCGCGAATACATGCAGCGCTTCATGCCGAACAACCTGCGCAAGCTCAAGATCTACGACGACCACGTGCCGCTTTTCACGCGGTACCAGATCGAGAGCCAGATCGAGTCGGCGTATTCGCACAAGGTGACGCTGCCTTCGGGCGGCAGCATCGTGATCGACCACACCGAAGCGCTGGTCTCGATCGACATCAACTCGGCGCGCAGCACCCGCGGCACCGACATCGAGACGACCGCCTGCAACACCAACCTCGAGGCCGCGGATGAAATCGCGCGCCAGATGCGGTTGCGTGACGTCGGCGGCCTGATCGTCATCGACTTCATCGACATGGAGTCGACCAAGAACCAGCGCGCGGTCGAAGACCGGCTGCGCGACGCGGTCAAGCAGGACCGTGCCCGCATCCAGCTGGGCAAGATCTCCCGCTTCGGCCTGCTCGAACTCTCGCGGCAGCGCCTGCGTCCGTCGATCAGCGAATCGACCAACATCGTCTGCCCCCGCTGCACCGGCATGGGCGTGATCCGCAGCGTCGAATCGCTGGCGCTCGCGGTGCTGCGACTGATCGGCGAGGAGGCCCGCAAGGACCGCACCGCCAAGGTCATCGCGCAGTTGCCGGTCGACGTCGCGACCTACCTCATGAACGAGAAGCGCGACTGGCTGCACGACATCGAAGCGCGCAGCCACGTCGACATCGTCCTGGTGCCGAACAAGTACCTCGAGACGCCGGCTTACGAATTGCGCCGCGTGCGCGATGACGAGACTGACCTGCCCGAGAACTCGGTCATCAGCCATCACATGGCGATCGAGCCGAAGATCGACCTCGATGCGATCGCCTCAGCCGAGGAAGAAAAGGCGCCGACGCCGCAGCAGCCTGCGGTGACGACGATCATCCCGAGCACCCCTGCCCCGCCCGCGGCCCCCGAGGCCGTGGCCGCCCCGGTCGCGGTCGCCGCAGCTCCGGTGGCCGTTGCCGCACCGGCCTACGGACCGCGCGACAACGTGCTCGTGCGGATGTGGCGCTGGTTCGCAGGCGACAAGCGTGCGCCCGAACCGCAGCCCGCTCCGTCTGCGAACATTGGTCGCGGCGGCAAGGAAGGCGAACGTGACCGGCCGCGTCATGATCGTGATCGCAACGAACGCGGCCGTGGCCGGGACGGTCGCCGCGATGGACGCGACAGCCGTGACGGGCGCGGACGGAGCGAAGGCCGCGGCGAGCGTGGCTCGCGTGACGAAGCGCGTCGCGAAAGCCGTGCTGAAGGCGCCACGGGCCAGCCGGCTCGTGGCAGCGAACCGCGTCGCGACGAGCCGAGTCGTGCGCAGCCGCAGCAGCCGCGTCGTGACGAAAGCCCGCGTGGCGGACGTCGTGACGGCGGCCAGGGTGGCGAAGGCGGCCCGCGCGAGGGCCAGCCGCGCCGTGAAGGCGGCCCGCAAGGCCAACGCCAGCCGCAGCAAGCGCGTCCCCCGCGCGAGCCGCGTGAGCCCCGCGAACCGCGGCCGCCACGTGAATACCGCGAACCGCAGGAAACGCGTGAGCAGGTTGCAACAGCAACTGCGGTCGTGGCAGCCGTTGCGAGCGACATGAACACTGCCGACGCGCCAGTCGCACCACCGATGGGCGACGGCCAGCAGCAGCGTCCCGAGGGTGATCGCAGCGAGCGCACCGGACGCAGGTCGCGTCGCGGCGGACGTCGTCGTCGCGGTCGCAGTGATGGTGGTGGCGAAGGCTTTGGTGCCGGCGCTGCCGCAGGCGCTGTTGGTGAAGGCAACTTCGACGACGGCCCGGGTGGTGCAGGTGGTGACGAGGCGGGTGACCGCGACAACGCTGGCCGCGCGCCGGCTCCGCTAGCGCTCGATGCCCCGCGTGAGTTCGACGCGCCCCGCGCGCCCGAGCCGCCGCGTGATTTCGCAGCAAATCGTGCTCCCGAGGCACCGCGCGAGTTCACGGCTCCCCCGCCCGCGCCGAGCTACGAAGCACCGCGTACACCGGAGCCACGTTCCTTCGACTTCGATCGTCCTGCAGCGCCGCCACCTCCTCCGCCGGCTCCGCCGCGCGAAATGGCACCGGCACCCGCGCCGGTCGTGGTGCGTGAGCCGACTCCCGTCGCTACGGCTTCCGAGCCGCGCGAGTGGACGCCCACTCCACCGACGGACGCGACGACGCCGCGCAACGAGCCGTAAGCGACTCGGCACGGCCGAAAGAAATCCGCTGCCTGGTACGCAGCGGGTTTTTTTGCCTGTCAGGCGCGAGCGGCGGCGAATCAGCGGCGGGCCTGTCTGCCCTTGCGCTGCCGTGGCGGGCTCCTCGCCCCCTTGTCCGGCTTGTAATCGCCAATGAGGCCCTTGACCGGGCACATCCGGACGATCGGGCACTTCTTGCAGCCAATGGCGAGAGCGACGGGACATAGGGTCATGTGATGCTCCGAATCAGGTGAGGCGAAGCGCGCGACAATGCACCGCACCCATCACCTCCCGAAGTGCCGTCCCGCATGGCCCGGGCAACTTCAGGGATGATCATGTCCGGGCGCGGCTCAATTCGTCTTCGGTGGCGGCGAAGGCTCGACGATCACCGTGGTGCCGGGGCCGGTCTTGCCGGTCTCGCCCGTCTGGCCAGTCTCGCCGGGTTGGCCGGTATAACCAGTGTCGCCCTGCGCACCGGGTTGGCCCGTAGATCCGGTATCACCCTGCACACCGGTTTGACCGGTGTAGCCGGTATTGCCCTGGGCACCAGGCTCGCCTTGCGGACCGGGGGGGCCGGGCTCGGCAACCGGAGCGGGGACAGTGACGACGGCGGGCTGGCGATCACACGCACTCAAGCCCAGCGCTGCAACCAGCGCAAGTAAAAATATCGAGCGGTTCATGGGGAATCCTCTGGAAGCGGGAGACGGTCGTGCCGATGGCTCCGGCAGTCCGGGACACCGCGGCGCGACCCAACAGGTCGCATCCGGCACTTGGCTAGCGTACGTGGAAGTGACGCCACCTTCGGTGCGTCAACGTACATTGCGAGGCCTCGAATACACGGCGTCCCGTGCGCTACCGTACCGACCGGCAATGAGCGGCAGACGAAGATTGCGTTGCTGCCCCTTCTCAGCCCGCCAAGGTCGCGCGTCATGCGTCGCATTCACGTTCAAGCACTCTTTGTTCTCACGGCGCTGCTGCTGGTCGCGTGTGGCGGCGGCAAGTCGGGCTCTGACGCCGTGGTCGTGAACCCGGCGCGCGGTCACCTGCTGCAGAGCCCGCCCGAGTTGGTGACCATTGTCAGTGCTCCAGCCTTGCTGCTCGCACTGAACACCTTGGCCAACCGGCAGTTGCTCGCAATCAGCGGAACGCCCCCGTGCGACGTCGCCGTCCACCGCATTCGATACGCGACGGTCGGCGGTGCGAACGAGGCAACCACTGCCTCCGGAGCGCTGATGGTGCCGCTCGGCGGCGAATCACAGTGTCGCGGTGCACGACCGATCCTGCTGTACGCGCACGGCACCACGACCGACCGCGCGTTCGACATGACGAATCTGCAGAGCGACCCTAATGGAGAAGCGCTGATCATGGCGGCGCTTTTCGCGTCACAGGGCTACATCGTGGTCGCCCCGAACTACGCCGGCTACGACAGTTCTACGCTGCCTTATCATCCGTATCTGCTCGCAGACCAGCAGTCGAAGGACATGATCGACGCGCTGACTGCTGCACGCAGCGCGCTTCCGACCCCCGCGGCGCCGGCGACCGCAGGCAGCGGCCGATTGTTCATCACGGGGTACTCGCAGGGCGGATACGTGGCGATGGCGACGCATCGCGCCATGCAGGCCGCCGGCATGGCAGTCACGGCATCGGCGCCGATGTCCGGGCCCTACGCCATGGCAGCGTTTGTCGACGCGGTTTTTGCAGGCAGAGTCAGCTCGGGCGCGACGGTGTCATTCACCTTGCTGATGACCGCGTACCAGAAGGCTTACGGCAACATTTACGCCGGCGCCACCGATGTCTTCGAGGCGCAATACGCGAGCGGCATCGAGTCCCTGCTGCCGAGCACGACGGCAAGAAGCCAGCTGTATGTACAGGGCAGGCTGCCCAGGGATGCGATGTTCAGTTCGACGCCTCCCGATCCGGCGTTCACCGACGTCACGCCCGCGACCACTCCGGCCAACCTGGCGCAGATCTTCGCGCTTGGCTTTGGCACCGAAAACCTGGTCAGGAATAGTTTCCGCCTGAGCTATCTCCTGGACGCGCAGGCCAATCCGGATGGCGGCTGGCCCGCGACGACCACCGGTATTGCGGCCGTGACGCCCGCGGTTCAGCTGCGGCAGGCCCTGAAACAGAACGATCTGCGCAACTGGACTCCATCGTCGCCGATGTTGTTATGCGGAGGCGATGCCGACCCTACGGTCTTCTGGCTCAACACGCAGCTGATGCAGGGCTACTGGGCGGCACGTGCGCCGTCACCAAGTCCGGTGATCGTGCTGGATCTCGATGCTACGGCGTCGGGTAACGACCCCTATGCCGACCTCAAAAGCCAGTTCGCGCTGGCGAAACAGGTCACTGCTGCGACGGCTGTGGCGCAAGGAGCTACCGATGGCGGGGCTCGCGTGGTCGCCGATGCCTATCACGCCGGGCTGGTGCCCCCGTTTTGTCTGGAAGCCGTCCGGTCTTTCTTCGCGGCCCATTAGCTCCGCGGAGCCGCTCGTTCAGGCCGCAGCGTGACAGGGTTTGTGCGCCAGGAGACGGACGCAGGCCAGCGACTGAGGGCGACATCGCCTACGGGGGCGAGACGACGCCGGCCCGCTCGGTTCGCTACCGCACAGACCCTGCCGCCGGCTGGAGTAGTTTCACTGCGACCGTATACGATCGTGCGGGAATTACCTCGCAGCGTACTTCAAGGGAGCGAACATGAACGCACTCAAAATTGCCGCCATCTTGCTGATCGTGGCCGGTGCCATCGGACTCGCCTACGGGAGCTTCAGTTACACGAAGCAGACTCACAACATCAACGTGGGTCCGATCGAAATGTCGGTGAAGGAAAAGCAGACGGTCAATGTTCCGGCCTGGGCCGGTGTCGGCGCAATTGCCCTCGGCGCCGCGCTGCTCCTGCTCGGCGGCAGGAAGCCTTAGTCGATTTTCTCCACAATGACGCGGCCGTCCGCGCCGACGAACACGCGATACCGATTGCCGTTCTCACACGAGGCGACGTAGTCGTCCTTTCCCTGTTGGGTGGCGCTGACGACTTTGCCGCACGGCAGACCTTGCAATGCGATCACGGCCGTCAGGTCCTTGGTCACTGCAACGGCGTCGGGAGACTCCTCCGCGGCCAGCGCCGTTCCCACGAGCCCTGTCATCACGACGCCGACCAGGGCCATTGCCCATGCACCTATGCTCACGGT
>Ga0315286_10008002_pt1 | contig 10374 bp, 8 predicted proteins | sample YL17G10_0_MG_FD_205038 | JGI IMG/M metagenome (GOLD analysis project Ga0315286, IMG submission 205038) | Sediment microbial communities from Yellowstone Lake, YNP, Wyoming, USA - YL17G10_0 | ecosystem: Environmental > Aquatic > Freshwater > Lake > Sediment | place: USA: Wyoming | collected...
TTTGTTCGGGTGTGGCAGAGGCATCGATACCAATAACATTTCGAGCTCGGCCATCCTTGGCAAATCCTACCAGCATCCCAGCATGTGTGGACCCTGTTACCGTACAGACGACAATGAAGTCGAATTTAAATCCAAGATTGGCCTCCTGCTGGCGCACTTCTTCGGCGAAGCCAACATAGCCAAGTCCGCCATATTTGTGCACAGAAGCACCGGCCGGTATGGCATATGGTTTTCCGCCTTTCGCTTTCACATCTTCCATAGCACGTTCCCAGCTCTCGCGGATGCCAATATCGAATCCTTCCTCGACGAAGGTAATCTCTGCTCCCATCACGCGGCTCATCAGAATGTTCCCAACCCGGTCATAGACAGCATCCGGGAATGGAACCCAGCTTTCTTGAACGAGGTGGCACTTCATGCCTATTTTGGCGGCGACGGCCGCAACCTGGCGAGTATGATTTGACTGAACGCCACCGATCGATACCAGCGTGTCTGCGTTCGAGGCTATGGCATCGGGGATGATATATTCGAGTTTTCGAATCTTGTTGCCTCCAAACGCGAGCCCTGAGTTGCAATCCTCCCGTTTGGCATAGAGTTCGATATTGCCACCGAGACTCTCCGATAGTCGATTTAGTTTCTCAATCGGCGTTGGGCCGAACATAAGTGGATAGCGTTCAAATTTTTTCAGCATTGTAAACCTCCATCACTTATTTATGGCTAAGGTTTTTGGTTATACACATTAATATTAAATTTGTTATAATAGCATACAAAATTTAAAATAATATAATCGTATACGATTTGTCAAGTATTTTTTCTACAACGAGAAATGATGAGTTCGGATATATTCTCTAACTGATATAGACTTACCTAAAACGAGAGGTTTCGTGCCTGGAACGAATCTTTGGCGGGGTCAGCATTTTGAGGGTTTAGCAGAAGAAACATGCCGCTTGATGAAATTGCAGATTTGATTCTAATCGGCGGAGCTATTCGGCTTAATCACGTCTTGAGCTCGTTCGCCACTATCTCAGAATCGGTGTTTCTGTGATGCGTCGAATGATACCACACGATAGCCCTTCTTCGAGGTATCACGTACATATCCCCACCATCAGATCATCATGGGAATGTCCGATCGAATCAAATTCCGTATCGGATGGCCGGCCGATCAAATCTTGGCAGCTGCACGTTATTTGCAAATCCTCCTCAAATCCCCAAGAAGGCCTGCCGGAACTGGTCGCTCGCCAGGAGTTCTTTCCCGCCGCCTTGTCCCACGATCCGGCCGGTCTGCAGCACATACCCCCGTTCGGCCAGCTCCAGGGCCTCGCGCACGTTCTGCTCCACCAGCAGGATGCTCATACCCTGGCTCTTGAGGACTCGCACCGTGTCGAGCACCTCGTCCACCAGTTTCGGGGCCAGCCCTAAAGACGGCTCGTCGAGCATGAGGATCTTGGGGTTGGACATCAGCCCGCGGCCGATCGCCACCATCTGCTGCTCCCCGCCGGAAAGGGTCGATGCGGGCTGCTGGCGCCGTTCTTTGAGGCGCGGGAACAGGGCGTAGATCCCGTCGAGATTTTTCTGGATCTGCTGGGGGTCGCTCAGCGTGTAGGCCCCCAGCAGCAGGTTTTCTTCGACGGCCAACGGGCGGAAGAGCATCTTCTCTTCGGGCACGTAGACGATTCCCAGCCGTACGATCTCCTCGGTGCGCATCTGCTGAATCTCGCGGCCGGCAAACACGATCCGCCCTTCGAAGGCGCGCTGGGAGCCCATGATGGCTCGCAGTAGCGTGGATTTGCCGGCGCCGTTGGACCCGACGACACAGACGGTTTCCCCGGCATTCACGGCCAGCGACACCCCCTGCAGCACCGGCAGCCCCGAGTAGCGCACCTTGATGTTGGTCACCTCGAGAATCGGACTTTTCATCATCTGCCCTTCGCCTCCAAGCCCTGGCCATGTTCGCGCACGTAGCGCTCTCCCAGATAAGCCTTGATGACCTGGGGATTTCTTGCGATGGCCTGGGGATCGCCATCGGCGATCTTGCGACCGTAGTCCAGCACGATGACGCGGTCACTGATGTTCATGACCAGTTCCATCACGTGCTCGATCAGCATCACGGTCACGCCCAGGTCGTTGTGGATGTGGCGGATGCTGGCCATGATGTCCTCGATTTCGCTGGGGTTGAGGCCGGCGGCTACCTCATCCAGCAGCAGCAGCTTCGGCCGGGTGCCCAGGGCGGTGGCCATGGTCACCCGTTTCTGGGCCGCCACCGGCAGCTCGCTCACGAGGCTGTGCTTGAGATCTTTCAGCCCCAAATCGTCCAGAATCTCTTCGGCAGCGGTCCGGGCGCGCTCCGGGGAGGCGGTTTTCAGAAAACAGCCGACCATCACGTTTTCCAGCACGTTGAGATCGCCCGCGGCGACGTAGACCTGGAAGGTCCGCGCCAGGCCTTTCCGGGCGACGGCGGGCGCGCCGATGCCCGTGATGTCCTCGCCGTCGAAAACGATCCGGCCGGATGTGGGCGGGAACATGCCGGCGATTCCGTTGAAGAGAGTCGTCTTGCCGGCGCCGTTCGGTCCGATCAGCCCCAGCAGCTCGCCTTTTTGCAGATCGAACGACACGTCGTCGTTGGCCCGCAGGCCGCCGAATGCCTTCACCAAGTGGTGCACTTCCAGCAGGGCCATCAAATTTTCCTCCGGCGTGTTCTCTGGACGATGCCCCAGATCCCGCGGGGCTCAAACGCCGAGATCAGCATGATGATGACACCGTAGATGATGAGATCGATGCCGACCAGTCCGGCCGCCGCCCCCAGCCATTCCTTCAGGTAGCTCTTAAGCGGGATCAGCACGCCGGCGCCGATGATGGGCCCCCAGAATGAACCGGCCCCCCCCAGCATGGCCATCAACGCGATGAGGATGGACAGATCCAGGCTCATCGTGTCCTCCGGCTCGATGTTCTTGACATAGACGGCGTGAAAGGAACCGACCACGCTCACGAAGGCGGTGGCGATGGCGTAGGTCTTGATTTTAGCCCAGTGAACGTTGATGCCGAGCGAGCGGGCCATGTCCTCATTGTCCTTGATGGAGCGCAGCTGGAACCCGAGACGGGATTTGCGGAACCAGTTCATAAAGAGCAGCCCGGCGATGAAAAAGCCGAAGATCGTATAGTAATAGTAAACGTCCTCCTTGAATATCAGCCGCAGAAAATCCGGCGTCTGGTATTTATAGGGCAGGATCCCGAGGCCGCGCGAGGCGCCGACGAACTTCCACACCTCGAAGAGATCCTTGAGCACCAGGGAGGTGGCGATGCTGGCAATGGCAAAGTAGTGGCCCTTGAGTTTGAACAGAGGGTAGCCGATGACAAACGACCATCCCACGGCCAGGCAGGCACCGATCGGCATCGATATCCAGAACGGGATGTCCCAGCGCAACAGGCACACCATGGTGGTGTAGGCGCCGATGCCCACGTACTGGGCCTCGCCCAGATCGACCTGGCCGCCGTAGCCGCCGATGGTGTTCCAGCCCATGCCGTAGAGGGAGAAAATGAAGAACTGGATCATGGTGGCCATGGCAAAGGCGGAATGCGGGAAAATGGGATAGGCCGCCAGGAAGCAAAAAACGGCCCCGGCGACGAGGCGGTCGATTCGGGGAAAGTCGGAAAAATTAACGGCATTTTTTATTGCTTCCATCCGAATAAACCTCGCGGGCTGATGAGCATGATCACGAAATAGGACACGTAGATCCAGGTGTACTTGAACGAGGTCATGGGCACGTTGGACATCCACGCCAGATTAAACGTGATGGCGAAAAAGTCCCAGAACCCGGGGATCTCCATGATGAGTCCGACGACCAGCCCCGCAAAAAACGCGCCCGGCACACTGCCGAAGCCTCCGAGGGCCACGACGGTGAAGGCGATCATGGTGAAGGTCAGGCCCACGTAGGGGTTGACCGACCAGAAATTCACGATGAGGGCGCCGGCGACAGTCACCGTGCCGCCGCCGATACCCCAGGCCAGCGCATTCATGCGCTCCGTGGGGATGCCCATGTAGCGGGCGCCCTGGCGGTTCAACGCGGTCGCCGTGAGCGCCTTGCCGATCTTGGTGCGGTTCATGAGCAACCACACCCCGATAAAAGACACAACCGCCAGGACCGCGACGGCCAGTTTGGTGGCCGAGACGATGATGCCCATGCCGATGTCGAAGCTCTGGCCGACGAGCAGTCCGTGCTGCAGGGAGCGATCTTCGGACCCGAAGAACAGCAGCGCCAGGTTCCGCAGGGCCAGCATCAGGCCGAAGGTTCCGAGAAGCTGAGCGATCATGGGCCCGCGCAGGAGGAACTTGACGAAACCGTTGTAACAGAGGACGCCGAGCAGAAACCCGATGACGGCGGCAACGGGCAGGGTGAACAGCGGATCCATGCCCGTGGCTTGAGCCGTCAACAGCCCCGTGTACATGCCGATCATCAGAAATTCGCCGTGGGCGAAATTGACGATGTCCATCACCCCGAAGATGATGGTGAGGCCCAGGGCCACCAGGGCCAGGACCAACCCTAAGAGAATACCGGCCACGAGGGATCCAACCAGAATGTCCATTGAGCGAAGCGCCTCCGAATCGCGCACCTCCCCTCGCCATCGCTCCGGACGCAGCCCGAAGGATGGCGAGGGTCAGCCAGGGTCAACGGATTTAGAACTTCGGGAACGGGTAAATCATGTTGGCCGTGGCCAGGTTGAGGGGATAGATGATCTCCAGGTCGATCTTGCCGTCGGCGCCTTTTTGGTATTGGCCGATGAGGCCGGAGCCCAGAGTGTTCTGCCCGATGTCATCGCCTGTGGTGGCGAACTTGATACCCTGCCAGGGGACCACCAGTTCGTCACCCGGGATCTCGATGGAATTGGCGGCTTTCTGGATGTCCGCCGGTTTGAGGGAACCGGCCTTTTCTAGGACGTGGACCCAGGCCTGCAAACCGGTAAAAGAACGCGCGGAGGCGCCGCTCAGGTCGTTTCCGGTCTTGACCTTGTACATGGCATTGACCTTAGCCGCGATGGGTTTCACTTGGCCTACCTTGGGAATGAAGACAGTGCGGGTGAGGACGCCAATGGTGGTGTCACCGAGACTGTTCACGAATTCCGGCACTTCAAAGCCGGCGTTCTGACCCCAGAGAATCTTGGGAGCGGCCTTCTGGTCCTTGAGTGTTTTCAGCATGAGAATGGCGTCTGAGCCGTAGGACGCGAAAAGCATGGCATCCGGCTTCACCGCCATGAGCGAGCGGACTTCGCTGGACAGGTCGGTGGCCTTGTTGGCGTAGAGGATGGATTTCTTGACCTCGAAGCCGTAAGCCTTGGAGAAATTATCGATCAGTTCCGAGACAGCAGACCCCCACTCGGTCTTTTCACAGGCCGAGGCCAGGTTGGCGATATCCTTTTTGGGCACAGCGCTGACTCCTTTCACTTTCCCCTCGGTCATGCCTTTCAGTAATTCGAAGAGGTCCTTGGTGAAATAATCGTCGTGCGGGGTGCTGCGCCAGAACCACTTGTAGCCCTGCCGCGTCAGTTCGGGAGAGGTAGAGGAGTCGTTGATCAAGGGGATCCCGTACTGCTCGGCCACAGCGCTGACGGCCTTGGTCACCGAGCTGTGATAGGCGCCCATGAGCCCGTCGACCTTGTCGTCGAGGATGAGCTTTTTGGCCAGGTCGGCGCCCAAGGTGGGGTTGCCTTCGTGGTCCTTGAAAATGAGAGTGATTTTGGCCCCGCCCAGGCTCTTGATACCGGCATTTTTGGCCATGGTCATGTTGAGGTCCGGCATGACGCTGTTGGCGATGTCGGCGGCAAGTTCGGCCCCCGCACGCAGCTCCCTTCCGGCCGAAGCCGCACCGCCGGTGAGGGGGAAGAGAACCCCGATCTTGATCTCGTCCGCGGCAAACAGGGCGTCCGGCAAAACCAGCGCTGCGATCAGGATGGCTACCGACAACCTCCGCCATGATTTCTTGGGGTTTTTCACGAAAATCCTCCTTCAATGAGAGTGGTTTCTGGCTACAGTCAAACCTGGTGCGGGTGGGACAGCGGAACCCTATTTCATTCAATGGAGCGGATCAAAGGCTCTTCACGGATATAGAAACCCGGCCCGTCTGTCAAGCATCCATGCGAAATCGTGACAACTTCGTAAAACGTCCAACTTCGGCGTTGCGCTTCATCTCGTTGTCACTGCGGCGTACGATGCGTACGCCTCGTGACACGAGATGGTTTGCTTTCGCAAACGTAACGCTGCAAGCACTGACGTGCTTTTGTCTTTTCGGCCGCTGGCCGAAAATCCAAGCCACCCGCGCGGCGGGTGGTCGTTAGAGCGCGCACCTTGAATTTGGAACTTCCGAGGAAGTCGCTTTTAAAATCCCCCCCACCCCCTTTGCTAAAGGGGGAGTAAGAGGGCGCCGGTTTCTCTCCCCCTTTGGAAAAGGGGGCCGGGGGGATTTTGTTCCACCGCAGAACGGCGCAACACGCCGTAACCGGCTTTTACGAGCCCATCAAATTTTGTGTTCATCACAAAATGGCCAGCTCATCGTCCTTGAGGTCGGAGACGAACATGTGTCCGGGCGCGTGGGTGATCACCAGCGGCAGCGGCACCGAGGTGGCCGCCAGCTGCGAGGTGACTCCGCAGGCCCAGAACACGGGTATCTCGCCGGGTCGGATGGCGACCGGGTCGCCGAACTCCGGCCGGGAAAGGTCTTTGATGCCGATTTCGGCGGGGTCTCCCAGGTGGACCGGCGCGCCGTGGGTCAGGTGGAAGCGCGTGGTGATCTGCACGGCCCGCACCGCCTGCTCCGGGGTCATGGGGCGCATGGTCACCACGAGCTTCGAAGTAAACGGCCCGGCCGGGCGGCAGTTGCGGCTCGTGATGTACATGGACACGTTCTTGTTCTCTTCGACGTTACGAATCGGAAGTCCCGCGGCGAGCATGGCGTTTTCAAAGGAAAAGCTGCAGCCCAGCAGGAAGCTCACCATGCTGGCGTGGAAGCAGTCGCGCACGTCCTGCACTTCGGCTTTCAGCCGGCCGTTCTCGAAAATGCAGTAGCGCGGCAGGTCGGTGCGAAGATCGGCGCCCGGCGCGATGTGCGGCTCGACTTGGCCCGGCTCGAGCACGTCCAGGATCGGGCAGGGCTTCGGGTTGCGGACGCAGAAGAGCAGGAAATTGAAGGCCGCCTCTTGCGGCAGCATCACCAGGTTCGCCTGGACATAACCGGTGGCCGCACCGCTGGTGGGTTTGGTCCACTCTCGGCTGCGGATCAGCTCCCGCAGGCGCTTCGCAGAAAGGTGCGATTCCATGACGTTTTCTCCTGTTCTGTTGCAAAGATGCGGCCGGCTCACTCGGCCTGAGGCGGCTGCTTTTCAACAGCCTGGCTAAACGACCGTGATGTCTTCCGAATACTGCCCTAGTTGCTCCAGCCCCTGCGGGGTGACCACGTGGGTGTTCTCGATGCCGACGACACCCTTGAGAGGGAAAATCAGCTTGGGCTCAAGGGCGATGACCATGCCTTCCTTCAATTCCAGCTCCTGTCCGGTGTTGAGGAAGGGGAACTCGTCCAGCTCGAGGCCGACACCGTGTCCGACGAAACGGATGCGCTCGGAGCCGGTCCCCATGAAGTGCTCGCCATAGCCCCGCCGGGTCGCATGTTCCAGGGCGAAATCGTAGATCGACCCGGACGGCACGCCGGGTTTGGCCATGAGTTTGATCTGCTGCTGCAGGTCCAGCATGGCGGCGTGGGCTGCAACCAGTTCATCCGGAAGCTGGCCCAGGGAGAAGATGCGGGCGTGGTCCGATAGGTATCCGCGGTAGGCGAACACGTAATCCACCAGGATGGGCTCGTGACGCTTGATCGGGCGGAAGCCCGAGCCTTGGGCGACCGCCGGGCTCACCCCGCTGCCGCCGGTCGGCGAAGCGAGATAGCTCGGCACCCCGCCGGAAGGCCCCGCCAGGAGATGCCCGTAGAAAAGCTCGTTGCCCCACAGGCGCATGCGCACGATGCCCTGGTGGCCCATCCGCCGTGCTTCGGCCTCGACGCGGCCCGCGAGCTCGATTTCGGTCATGCCGACGCGCAGCAGGTCCGGCACCTGGGCGGCGACGCGGTCCGAGTAGCGCGCGGCCTCCCGGATGAGTTCGATCTCGTAGGTCGACTTCACGGCGCGCAGGAGGCGGATCTCGGTGGAAATGTCGGCCAACTCGGCCGCGCTGAAAATCCCGCCGTAACTGAAGTAGAGGTTCGTCGGCAGGACATCGAGCTCGAGTCCGAGTTTCTTCGGCATCGCCAATCCGGACTGTTTCAGCACCTCCGGGATCGTGCCCGGGTTGCCCAGTGGGACGATTCTCTCTAGGCAGGACTCCGACCGGGCCCGCTTGAGGACCTTGTTGACCATCAGAACCGGCTCCCCCGCGGCCGGCACGTAGAGGTGTGCCTGCTGAATGGTGCCGCTGAAATAATACAGGTCCGTCTTTTGCAGAATCAGCGCCGCATCCAGCCCCTTGTGGGTCAGAGCCTGCTGCAGGGCGGAAATGCGCCGCGCGATCTCCGTTTCGGGGGTGTTGAGCATGCGGTCGGTCATGGCGATCTCCATGCGTGACGACTTCGTAAAAAGCGGGTTATGGCGCGCGGCGCCGTCCTATCGGTAATGAAGTGTCGTCCTTGTGGGAGTGGCTTCCCGCCACGATACCATCGCGGCAAGATGCCGCTCCCACAGAAAAACATACAACTTCATTAGAAGTCCAACTTCGGTGTTGCGCTTCATCTCAGGCATGAATTTTCTCACTGCACATCGCGCCGGGCCGGCGGTTCCGCCGGCACGGACTTCCAGCAGCGCACCCAATGATCCTCTCCGACCCGGACCAGTTGCTCGTCGTAGCGCCGGCAGCGCTCTTCCGACTCCAGGCACTTGAGCCGGAACCGGCAGCCTTCGAGCACATCCCGTGGAGTTTCCGGCAACTCGCTCACCACCTCCGCGGTCCCGGGGCTTTTCGGGTCCTCGGGGTCCGGCACTGCGGACAGCAGCAGATGGGTGTAGGGATGCAGTGGGTGCTCGAAGAGCTCCTCGGTCGGCGCATGTTCCATGATCTGGCCCCGGTACATCACCGCCACGCGGTGACAGAGGTAGCCGACGACGTTCAGGTCATGGGAGATGAACAGGTAGCTCAGCCCCAGCTGGTCCTGCAAATCCTTCAGGAGATTGATGATCTGGGCCTGGATGGACACGTCCAGGGCCGAGACCGGCTCGTCGCAGATGATCAGGGAGGGCTCTACACTCAGGGCCCGGGCGATCCCGACGCGTTGGCGCTGGCCCCCGCTGAACTCATGCGGGTACCGTTCGATGGCGCGGGCCGACATGCCGACACGGGCGAGCAGTGCTTCCGTGCGCGCTGCCGCAGCGTTGCGCCCCCGCACCCCGGCCATGCGCAAGCCCTCGCCGATCACCTCCCCCACGCTCATGCGGGGGTTGAGCGAACCGTAAGGGTCCTGGAAGATGATCTGGATCTGCTTGCGCAGCGGCTTCATCTCTGCATCCGAGATGCCGCAGAGGTCGACGCCGTTGAACATGATGCGGCCGGCATCGCTCGGCAGCAGCTTTAAAATCATCCGCGCCACAGTGGTCTTGCCGCAGCCGCTTTCGCCGACCAGGCCAAGGGTTTTGCCGCGCTCGATTGAAAACGACACGTTTTCCACCGCGTGCACCCAGCCGGCGGCACGCTGGAAAAAGCCCCGCCGGATCGGGAACCGTTTTCGCAACCCCTCGACCTTCAGGATGTCCTGCGCGTTCAGCGTTTCGTTTTCCACGGCGCTCAACTCCACACACCGGCGGCGACCGGGCAGCGGGCGGTGTGACCGTGCGCAAACTCACACAGGCCCGGGTGCTGCTCACGGCAGGCGGCTACAGCCATTGAACAGCGTGGATGAAACGGGCAACCCGGTGGCTTGTGGGCCGGGTGCGGCACGGACCCCGGGATGCTGTACAGCCGTCGGCCGCGCTTCTTGCGACTGGGAAGTGCGGCCAGGAGCGCCCGGGTGTACGGGTGCCGGGGGTTTTTGAAAATGTGAGCGACCGTGCCGTGCTCGACGATGATTCCGGCATACATCACGTAAACCCGGTCGGCGATCTGGGAGACGACCCCCAGATCGTGGGTGATGTAGAGCACCGACAGGGCGCGCGACCGCTGCAGGGCGGAGAGAAGCCTCAGGATCTGGGCCTGGACGGTGACATCCAGGGCCGTGGTCGGCTCGTCTGCGATGATGAGCTCCGGCGCGCAGGCGAGCGCCATGGCGATCATCACCCGCTGGCGCTGCCCGCCGCTCAACTGGTGCGGGTAATCCCGGAGCCGTTCCTGAGGCCGGTCGATGCCCACGTCCTGCA
>Ga0315286_10008003_pt1 | contig 10374 bp, 6 predicted proteins | sample YL17G10_0_MG_FD_205038 | JGI IMG/M metagenome (GOLD analysis project Ga0315286, IMG submission 205038) | Sediment microbial communities from Yellowstone Lake, YNP, Wyoming, USA - YL17G10_0 | ecosystem: Environmental > Aquatic > Freshwater > Lake > Sediment | place: USA: Wyoming | collected...
TGTCCAACTTCAAGTGCGGCCACGACGCGCCGATCTTCTCGGTGATCGAGGAGATCGTCGAGCGCGCGGGCACGCCGTTCTTCGCCTTCAAGGAGCTGGACGAGAACCGGCCCGCGGGCTCGATCAAGCTGCGCCTGACGTCGATAACCCTCGCGGGCCGTGGAGATTGTGCTGTCGGGTGGAACCGAGGTCAAGCCGGATCGCGCCGGATCGCGGCGAGGGTCATGCCTGGCGACTCGGACGGCCGGGCGAAGCCACCGCGACGGTTCGCTCCGGAGCCTAGTTTAGTCTCTACCCCGGTTGGCTGTCGGGCAGGCGGGCTGGCATTCCCCGCACCCCCAGTTGCGGGTTGAGAGTATGATCGGCCCGCCCGGTCGCCCCCGCGCGATCACGATCGACCCGAGCCCGAACTCGTTGCTCCGTGACACGGACACATCTGCATGAGCGACAACAACCTGAGCTGGATCGCCAACTTCATCTGGGGGATCGCCGACGACGTCCTCCGAGACCTCTACGTCCGGGGCAAGTACCGCGACGTGATTCTGCCCATGACGGTACTCCGGCGTCTCGATGCAGTGCTGGAGCCGACCAAGCAGGCAGTGCTCGACGCCAAGGCCATGCTGGATCGGGAGGGAATCATCCAGCAGGATCGTGCCCTGCGGGACGCAGCCGGACAAGCGTTCTACAACACCTCCCCGTTCACGCTCCGTGACCTACGGGCCCGGGCGAGCCAGCAGCAGCTCAAGGCCGATTTCGAGGCGTACCTCGACGGCTTCTCGTCCAACGTGCAGGAGATCCTCACCAACTTCGAGTTCCGGAACCAAATCCCGCGCCTGACCGACGCCGACGCGATAGGCACATTGATCGGCAGACTCCTCGACCCCTCGGTCAACCTCAGTCCAGCCCCGGTCCTGAACCCGGACGGCTCGGTGAAGCACCCGGGTCTCGACAATCACGCGATGGGGTCGATCTTCGAGGAACTGGTCCGGCGATTCAACGCGGAGAACAACGAGGAGGCGGGGGAACACTGGACGCCGCGTGACGCCGTCTCGCTGATGGCCCGGCTGATCTTCCTGCCCATCGCCGAAACGATTGAGTCCGCCACGTACCTGGTCTACGACGGCGCGTGTGGCACGGGCGGGATGCTGACGGTCGCCGAGGACACGCTTCAGCAGCTCGCCCTCGAACAAGGTAAGCAGGTGGCCATTCATCTTTACGGCCAGGAGATCAACGCGGAGACGTACGCCATCTGCAAGGCGGACTTGATCCTGAAGGGTGAAGGCCACAACGCCGAGAACATCGTCGGCGGTCCCAAACACTCGACCCTCTCGAACGACGCCTTCCGCTCGCTGGAGTTCGACTTCATGCTGTCGAACCCGCCCTACGGCAAGAGCTGGAAGACAGACCTGGAACGCATGGGCGGCAAGGACGGAATCAAGGACACCCGGTTCCTGATCGACCATGCAGGCGACCCGGAATACTCCCTGATCACTCGCTCCAGCGACGGGCAGTTGCTCTTCCTGGCGAACATGCTGTCGAAGATGAAACACGCAACCCGCCTCGGGAGCCGCATCACCGAGGTCCACAACGGGTCGTCGTTGTTCACCGGAGACGCCGGTCAGGGCGAAAGCAACATCCGGCGCTGGATTATCGAGAACGACTGGCTCGAAGCCATCGTCGCCCTCCCGCTGAACATGTTCTACAACACCGGCATCGCCACCTACATCTGGGTCCTGTCGAACCGGAAGCCGGACCACCGCCGGAGCAAGGTCCAACTGATCGACGCCACCCAGTGGTTCAAGCCGCTTCGGAAGAACCTCGGAAAGAAGAACTGCGAATTAGCCGAGGATGACATCCAGCGGATCTGTGACGCGTTCCTCCGATTCGAGGAGACCGAGCAGTCCAAGATCTTCGCCGGTGCCGCCTTCGGGTACTCGAAGGTGGTGGTCGAGCGCCCGCTCCGGCTCCAGGGAATCGATCCCGACCGCGCCTACACTCCCAAGGAGATCAAGGAACTCCGGGCGACCCACGCGGTCAACGAGGCCGGGACCCCGGTCCCCCGGAAGATCCACAAACATGGAAAGGTCGAGGCCGATCCGATCCGGGGTCTATTCGAGCGGACAATCGGCGGCAAGACCTGCGTCGTCGAGTATGAGTCGGACGCCGACCTGCGCGACACGGAGCAGGTACCGCTTCTGGAGGAGGGCGGCATCGAAGCCTTCGTCCGCCGGGAGGTGCTCCCTCATGTGCCGGATGCCTGGTTCGACCAGACCAGCATCAAGATCGGCTACGAGATCAGCTTCAACCGGTACTTCTATAAGCCGCAGCCGCTCCGTACGCTGGACGAGATCCGCGCCGACATCCTCGCGCTGGAAAAGGAAACCGAGGGACTGCTCGGGGAGATCCTCGGGGGAGATGCTTGAGTCATGTCGACACAACGCTACACAGTCACGCCGCATCCCGTCGACACGCTGTTGACCTGGGTCAAGTCCGAGGAGATTGCCATCCCCGAGATCCAGCGTCCGTTCGTTTGGGAAGCGACCAAGGTCCGCAACCTGCTCGACTCGCTCTATCAGGGTTTTCCCGTCGGGTATCTGATTCTCTGGCGGAACCCGACGATCAAGCTGAAGGACGGGACGCTGGCGACCGGCAAGCGCATCCTCATCGACGGCCAGCAGCGGGTCACGGCGCTGATGGCGGCCCTGCTCGGCCGCGAGGTGTTGACGAAGGACTACGAAACGGTCCGCATTCGCATAGCGTTCCACCCGCAGGAAGAGCGGTTCGAGGTAGCGAACCCCGCTATTGGCAAGGATGCGGCCTGGATCGGGGACGTGGCCGAGGTGTTCGCTCCGTCCGCCAGCATGTTTCAGTTCGTGGTCAACTACTGCGCGAAGAACCCTGGCGTCTCGCAGGATGCCATCTTCGGGAGCATCGAGAAGCTCCGCAAGATCACCAACAACCTCGTTGGGGTCATCGAACTGGCTGACGATCTTGACATTGACACCGTCACCGAGATCTTCATCCGGGTCAACTCGGCGGGAACCGAGCTCTCGCAAGCCGACTTCGCCATGTCAAAGATCGCCGTCAACGAAACGTACGGTGGCAACCTCCTCCGCAAGGCCATCGACTACTTCTGCCACCTCGCGGTGGCCCCCGAGTTCCTGGCGCGGATTGAGAAGAACGACAAGGCGTTTGCCGCCTCCGAGTTCCTTCAGCACATGCGGTGGCTGAAGGACGTCAAGGACGACATCTACGACCCGACCTACACGGATATGCTGCGCGTGGCATTCACGTCCGAATTTGGGCGGGGCAAGCTCCAGGATTTAGTTGCGCTGCTCTCCGGGAGGAATTTTGAGACGAAGCAGTTTGAGGAGGCCATTGCCGAGACCTCGTTCGGCCGCCTGAAGACGGGCATCCTCGCGTTCATCAACAAGACCCATTTCGACCGGATCACGATGATCCTGCGCTCCGCGGGCTTCGTTACCAGCGACCTGATCGGCGGCCAGAACGCGGTCAACTTCGCCTACATCCTCTACCTCCGTGGCCGCGCCGAGAACGTGCCCGCGGCGGACCTGGAACAGCTCGTGCGGCAGTGGTACGCGATGTCGATCCTGCGGGGCCGCTACACGGGTAGTCCTGAGACCGCCTTCGACGTCGACATTCGCCAGATCGAGGCACGCGGGCTGATGAAGTATGCCGCGTCGGTCATCGAAACCGAGCTGCCGGAGAGTTTCTGGACCGGCATGCTCCCCCAGGTGATGGACACGTCGTCCGGCCAGAGTCCGTACTTCCTCGCCTATCAGGCCGCGCAGGTCAAACTCCTCGACAAGGGATTCCTGTCGCGTGACATCGCCGTGCAGGATCTGTTGATGAATCGTAGCGACGTGCATCACGTCTACCCCAGGAAGTACCTGAAGGCGCAGGGCCTTTCTCGCGGTCGATATAACCAGATCGCCAACTTCGTGCTCGCCCAAAGCGAAATCAATATCGCCATCGGTGACAAGCCGCCGGAGAAGTACTTCAAGGAGCTGGCGGAACAATGTCAGGGCGGCAAGAAGAAGTACGGCGGCATCACCGATCCGGCCGAGCTTCGGGCCAACCTACGAATGAGCTGTGTCCCGGAAGCACTGTTGGACGATGAGATCCCGTCGTACGACGCCTTCCTCGAAGAGCGCCGCAAACTCATGGCGCTGAAGATCAAGACGTGGTTCGGGGCGCTGTGATGATCGCTGGCCTCATGCCCTACCCCGTGATGAAGGACTCTGGTGTGTCGTGGCTGGGAGAAGCGCCGACACATTGGCAAGACGTCCGGCTTAAGCAAGTTCTCCGCCCTGTCGACCGGCGGTCTTTGAGCGGCGTTGAGACCCTACTCTCGTTGCGGCGTGACCATGGAATTGTGGTTTATTCGGAGCACTTTGCTCGTCCACCACAAGGAGCGACCACGATTGGATTCAAGTTGGTCAGAGTCGGTCAGCTGGTTGTGAACCGCCTGCAAGCGAACAACGGCCTGGTCTTCGACTCCGGGCTTGAAGGTCTGGTGAGTCCGGACTACTCGGTGTTCGATTCGAGAGTGCCCATCCGCATGGACTATCTCAGCCAAGTCTTGCGGACCGCGCATTACAGAGCGCACTTCCGACGGGAGTCAACTGGTCTCGGCACTGGAAGCGCCGGATTCCTCCGACTGTACGACGATAGGTTCCTTCAGACTACGGTGGCGATGCCGCCTGTGCCCGAACAGGTCGCGATCGTTTGCTACCTCGACCACGTTGACCGGCGGATCCGGCGCTACATCCGCGCCAAACAGAGACTGATTGCGCTGCTGGAGGAGCAAAAGCAGACCATCATCCACCGCGCCGTGACCCGTGGTCTCGACCCCGTCGTCCGCGTTAAGCCTTCCGGCGTGGAGTGGCTGGGCGACGTGCCGGAACACTGGATCGTGAGGCGCTTTAAGTTCCTGACGCGGATCGCCAGCGGTCAGGTTGACCCTCGTCTTGCTGACCACAAGAACAAAGTCCTGATAGCGCCGAACCACATTCGGAGTGGCTCGGGACAAATCACACGTCTAGTAACCGCCGATGAGCAGGGCGCCGACAGCGGAAAGTACGAGGTGCGCTCGGGACAGATTGTCTACAGCAAGATCCGACCGGCCCTGAGAAAGGCCGCAATTGCACCGTTCAATTGCCTTTGCAGCGCGGATATGTACCCGATCACGGTTCGTGAGGACTTGCTTCGGCCGACCTTCTTCCTGCATCTGCTGCTGTCGAAGCCTTTCACGAGGTACGCGGTGGACTGCTCGCTAAGGGTTGCGATGCCGAAGGTGAACCGGGAGGCCGTCGGCAACGGCTGGCTGTGGTTTCCGGGGCTGGACGAGCAGGACCGCATCCTTGACTCAATCAACGCAGTCGGAGCGCCCCTTGTCGGTGCGATGGACCGAGTACAGGGGCAGATCGCCTTGAACCGTGAGTATCGTGCCCGCCTCATCGTCGACGTGGTCACCGGAAAGCTCGACGTGCGCGAGGCGGCTGCTGGGCTGCCCGAAGAGACCGATGAGCCCGAGCCGGTCGAAGATGCCCACACGCTCGGCAATGACAATGACGCTGAGGATGGCACCGAGCTCGATGCTGACGCAGGGGAGAGCACGGATGCCTGACTTCCTCCAGCGCCTCAGGCCGAATGAGCGTCGAGGCAGCAAGCCGCGCTGCCACCAATTGACGCATGGCGGCCCGGAGGAGGTCGCGGCAAGACTGACGGACCTGATCCAGCCGTGGGGGCATGTCCGCCCAAACGACCAGTGGATGCCGCGGGGTTTCGACGATTTGGAGGAAGCACAACTCCACAACGCGCCTCGCCTGCTTCCCACCGAGATGGGCCAGGTGCTGAAGACATGGTGGCTCTCTGTCTGCAGCCCGACGTCCAGGACCCCGAATCTGGACATCGCCAGCACCTGTAGTGTTGGCGACAGGCCGGGTCTATTGCTCGTGGAAGCCAAGGCCCACGATCAGGAACTCACCAAGGAAGAGACGGGTAAGCGGCTCACATCGCCCGTCAGCGCAAATGCTCGCCGCAACCACGTCCGGATCGGCGCGTGCATACAGGAGGCGAACCTGGTGTTGGCTGATGCAACCGGACAGCCATGGGCGATGTCGCTGGAATGGAACTACCAGATGTCGAACCGCTTCGCCTGGGCGTGGAAAGTGGCGGAACTGGGCGTCCCAGCCATTCTCGTCTATCTCGGATTCCTACAGGCGGGGGACATGGAAAAGGACGGCGAACCGTTCGCTGACCACGCCGAATGGGAGCGGCTAGTTAGGTCACATAGTGCCCCTTTGTTCTCAAGGGACATCTGGAATCAGTCGTGGTCGGTCGGCGGTCACGCCCTGATACCCCTCATCCGGACGGCAACCGTCGCGCTTGACGAAGCCCGCAACGAGGTCAGGTCATGACGCCAACCGACACGAGTGAGTGGGGACTCGAAAGCTTGATCGTGGCGGGGATGGTAGCGGCCGGGTGGGTTCAGGGGCAGCCGTCGGACTACGACCGGGAATACACGGTGGATCTGGAGCATCTGCTCCGGTTCCTGCTCGCCACCCAGCCTGATACTGTGACCACGCTCCAGTTAGAGGAAGACGGGCAATCCCGACGGCGGTTCCTCGCCCGTCTGCAGGGTGAAATCAGCAGGCGCGGCGTGATTGACATCTTGCGTCGGGGTGTCAAGCACGGTCCGGCGTCGGTCGACCTCTTCTACGGCCCGCCCTCGCCGGGGAATGCCCGGGCCGCCGAGCGCTTCACCCAGAACCGCTTCAGCGTAACCCGGCAGCTCAGGTACAGCCGGGACGAAACCCAGCTCGCCCTCGACCTGTGCGTATTCATCAACGGGCTGCCGATCATCACGTTCGAGCTGAAGAACAGCCTGACCAAGCAGACGGTCGCGGACGCGGTGGAGCAGTACATGCGGGACCGGGACCGTCGGGAGCGGCTGTTTGAGTTCGGGCGGTGCGTGGTTCACCTGGCCGTCGACGACCACGAAGTCCGGATGTGCACCCACCTGAAGGGCAAGACGTCCTGGTTCCTGCCCTTCAACCTCGGCTGGAATGATGGCGCGGGCAACCCCCCGAACCCGAACGGCCTGAAGACCGACTTCCTCTGGAAACGCATCCTCACGCCTCTCGGACTGACCGACGTGCTGGAGAACTACGCCCAGGTCGTGGCAACAAAGGACGAGCGAACCGGCCGAAAGAAGGCGATCCAGATCTTTCCCCGGTACCATCAACTCGACATCGTACGGAAGCTCCTGGCGGACGTGGCCCAGCAGGGTGCCGGGCGGCGGTATCTCATCGAACACTCGGCAGGCAGTGGCAAGTCCAACTCCATCGCGTGGCTGGCGCACCAGCTCATCGGCATCCGGAAGGCCGACGCGACCGTCTTCGACTCAATCATCATCGTGACCGATCGCGTGATCCTCGACCAGCAGATCCGGGACACAATCAAGCAGTTCACCCAGGTCGGTTCGACGGTAGGCCACGCGGAGCATTCTGGCGACCTCCGGACGTTCATCGAGAGCGGCAAGAAGATCATCATCTCGACGGTGCAGAAGTTCCCCTTCATACTTGACGAGATCGGCACCGAGCACCGGGGACGCCGGTTCGCCATCCTGATCGACGAAGCCCATTCGAGTCAGGGAGGGCGGACCGCCGCCGCCATGAACCAGGCGCTGTCGGTGGGCGGCGTCGAGGAGGACGACGACACGTTCGAGGACAAGATCAACAGGATCATGGAGTCACGGCAGATGCTTCCGAACGCGAGCTACTTCGCGTTTACCGCGACCCCGAAGAACAAGACGCTGGAGATGTTCGGGGAGGCGTATCCGGAAGGCGGCCAGGTCAAGCACCGCCCGTTCCACACCTACACGATGAAGCAGGCGATCCAGGAGGGCTTCATCCTGGACGTGCTCCGGAGTTTCACCCCCGTCGACAGCTATTACAGGCTGGTGAAGCGGGTCGAAGCCGACCCGGAATTCGACACCCGGCGGGCGCAGAAGAAGCTCAGATACTACGTCGAGAGTCATAGCCACGCGATTCAGCTCAAGGCCGAGATCATGGTCGACCACTTCCAGGCGCAGGTGGCCGGGCTGAATAAGATCGGCGGGCAGGCGCGGGCGATGGTCGTCACGAGCGGCATCGAGCGGGCCATCCAGTACTACCACGCCATCAAGAACTACCTGGTTGAGCGGAAGAGCCCGTACCGGGCCATTGTGGCGTTCTCGGGCGAGCACGAGTACGGCGGCGCCGTGGTCACCGAGGCGTCTTTGAACGGGTTCCCCAGCAACGCGATTGCGGACAAGATCCAGGAGGAACCATATCGGTTCTTGGTGTGTGCCGACAAGTTCCAGACCGGCTACGACGAGCCGTTGCTGCACACGATGTACGTGGACAAGCCGCTGTCCGGAATCCGGGCGGTGCAGACGCTGTCCCGGCTGAACCGGGCCCATCCGCAGAAGTACGACGTGTTCGTGCTCGACTTCCAGAACGACGTCGACACCATTCAGGCCGCCTTCGCGGACTATTACCGGACGACCATCCTCAGCGAGGAGACCGACCCGAACAAGCTCCACGACCTGAAGACGGCGCTGGACGGACACCAGGTCTACGCGTCGAGCCAGGTGAATCAGCTGGTGGAACTCTACCTCGGTGGCGCTGACCGAGACACGCTGGACCCGATTCTGGATGCGTGTGTCGCGGTGTACAAGGCGGAGCTGAACGAAGACGGACAGGTAGACTTCAAGGGCAAGGCCAAGGCGTTCGTCCGGACCTACACCTTCCTCGCATCCATCCTGCCCTACACCAACGCCGAGTGGGAGAAGTTGTCGATCTTCCTAAACTTCCTGGTGCCGAAGCTCCCGGCCCCGATCGACCCCGATTTGGCGAAGGGCATCCTTGAAACGATCGACATGGATAGCTACCGGGTGGAGAAGCAGGCCGTCGTACGCATCCAGCTGCCGGATGCCGATGCCGAGATCGAGCCCGTGCCGACCAGCGGCGGCGGCCACATCCCCGAGCCCGAAATCGACCGGCTGAGCAACATCCTCAAGGCGTTCAACGACCAGTTTGGCAATATCCCCTGGACCGACGCCGACCGGGTCCACCGCCTGATCACAGAGGAGATCCCGGCGAAGGTGGCCGCCGATACGGCGTACCAGAACGCCACCAAGAACTCCGATCGGCAGAACGCCCGAATCGAGCACGACAAGGCGCTGTCGCGGGTGATGACCGCCCTGCTGAGGGACGACACCCAACTGTTCAAGCAGTTCAGTGACAACGAGTCCTTCCGCCGCTGGATGAATGACACGATATTCACCATGACGTACGCGCCGGAGGGCGGATCGCGCCCGCCGGAGGGGGCGCAGGCCGGTTAGGGGCACGGATGGACTCGGACGACAGGAGGCGCTGGTGACCGCCACGCGAGCTGCCCTACGCTTCAGGCTGCGCTTCCGGCTGACCCGGGTTCACAACCTCGCGGCCCGATACGCCTACCGGGACGATGTGGCCGAGGGAATCGGCGAGGTCGTGCGACCGGCGCGGCGTTACACCCGGGCGCAATTCCTGGAGCTGTGCCGCTGGAAGAGCGTCCGCACCCAGCCCCGTTGCGAGGAGAACGACGCCGCCCTGGTGGAGGCCGTGACGACGGTGGCCCTGACTACACCCCACGAACAGCTGCGGATCGAGGTACTGACAGTGTTGCGGGGCGTCAGTTGGCCCACGGCCTCGGTCCTCCTGCACTTCGGGCACACTGAGCCGTACCCCATCCTTGACTACCGGGCCCTGTGGTCCCTGGGGATAGACAAGCCCCCTGCCCAGTACACGTTCCCGTTCTGGTGGACCTACGTGCAGGCATGCCGCCGACTGGCCGCCGACGCGGGCGTCTCCATGCGAACGCTCGACAGGGCGTTGTGGCAGTTCTCAAAGGAGAGCCAACCGCGGTAGCGGTCCCCAGCCGGAGGCGTCACCCCGTTCATTGGATTGGAGATTGGCATGGCCAAGATACGCGCTCCGCGACGGTCGTTGTCAGCGGCTCAACGCGAGGTGGTTCGGAAGAAGACCGGCGGGCGCTGCCACGTCTGCGGCGGACCCCTGGCGAGTAACTGGAAGGCCGACCACGTCCGACCCCTCGCCCGTGGCGGCTCGAACCGCGAAGAGAACTACCTGGCCGTTTGCCGGATCTGCAACAGTGCGCGGTGGCACCGCACCTCGAAGAAGATTCGCTACATCCTGCGGCTAGCCCAACTTCCGCGTTTTTCTGACCCTGATCGTTTGTATTCAAGCACTTAGCGGTGGTCGTCGTCACTATGATCCGGGGCGTGCCAGGTTCTGACCGGTT
>Ga0315286_10008004_pt1 | contig 10374 bp, 10 predicted proteins | sample YL17G10_0_MG_FD_205038 | JGI IMG/M metagenome (GOLD analysis project Ga0315286, IMG submission 205038) | Sediment microbial communities from Yellowstone Lake, YNP, Wyoming, USA - YL17G10_0 | ecosystem: Environmental > Aquatic > Freshwater > Lake > Sediment | place: USA: Wyoming | collected...
CGGGGTGCGGCTCAACGCGCGGGCGGCCTGCGCTCCATCTCGCGCAGTGCCACGACCGACTCGCCCGCGCCGATGCGGCGCAAAGCCTCGGCAAACAGCCCTGATGCCGGCAGGACGACCAGCTTGTCGTCAGCCCCCTGGGGAGGCGCAAGTCGCGTCGGCAGCAGCGTATCGGTGACGTACAGGCGATCGGGCCCGTCCAGCCCGAGCAGCCGCCCGGCGCCCGGCGCAAACACGCCATGCGTCGCGAAAGCCGTGACCGAAAGTGCACCCGCCGCTCGGCAGGCCCGCACCGCACGCAGGATCGTCGTGCCGGCACTGATCAGGTCGTCGACCACGACGGCGTGCCGACCGGCCACCGGACCGATGACGAGGTCGCCACTCACCTCGCCGTCGTCACGGCGCTTCTCGCAGACGGCGAAATCGACCGGCGCGCCCGAGCGCACGGCGACGAGTTCCTGCACGCGCTGCGCGCGCTTGGCACCGCCGAAATCCGGCGACACGATGGTCACGGGATCCCCACCCGCCCGTTCGACGACTTTGTCCGCGAGCAGCGGCGCGGCCTCGAGCAGATCGACGCTGCAGCGGAACGCGTTCTCGAACGCCGAGACATTATGGACGTCCATCGCCATCACGTGATCGACGCCCACGGCTTCCAGCAACTGCGCGATGTAACGCGAATTGACCGGATCGCGCTCCTTGGTACGGCGGTCCTTGCGTGAATAGGCGACGTAGGGAAGGCAGGCCGTTACGCGCGCAGCGCCGGCGTCCTTGAGCGCCGCGATCAGGAACAGGATGCGGCAGAGGCGATCGTTGGCGCTGCCTGCAGCGTCGCCGCTCAGCGATTGGATGACGTAGACGATGCGCCCGCGCACGCTGACCAACGGCCTGGATTTGTGCTCGCCCCCTTCGTAGTCGCGCTCTTCGAGAGGCGCGAGCGGCGTGCCGAGGCACGCTGCGACGCGCTCACCGAAGGCGCGCGACGCAAGCGGCGCGAAAAGCAGCGGCGCAGGGTCCATCACGATATCAGGGGCACTGCGCCGCTCGGGCCATGCCGGTCAGGCGACCGGCTTTTCACGCAGCGACGTTTCGCCGCGCAGCGCGGACATGCGCTGCTGCAGCTGGCGGCGTGCGGCATCGAACGCGTCGCGCAGGACGACATACACGTCCTCGTGCCCGTCGCGATTGGGACGCTCCATGTCGACGACGACGTCGTCGCCCGGGAGCGAGAGCTGAACCTTGACGTTGAATACCTTGCCCTGGTGGTGGTGCCGATGCGGCGAATCCACTACGACGCGGCAGGACTGGATACGGTCGCTGAAAGTGCCCAGGTGATCCGTGAGCTCGCGCACGCGGGTCTCGACGGCCGGGGAGCTTTCCATGTGCCTGAAAGTGATCTGGACAGGGATTGTCACGATGCTGAGTCCCTCTGTTGGACGGTCCTGGTTGACGTTTTCATTGTCGAGCCGCGGGGCCTGCGGACCATCAGTATTGATCGCAGGGACCCGGCGTACATGTGGCAAGAGTACACTGCCGGAAGCGCCCGTCGAGAGCCGAATCTCGCGTGAACGCCGGTCAATCCAACTCTCCGCTCGACGCCCCCGCAGCACAGGCTGCATTCGCCGCCGCGATGCAGGATCCGGCTGCGTATTCTGCGCTGCATCCGGTGCCCGGACCCGTGACCTGCATCGAGACCCACGTCTCCTGGGTGTTCCTGACCGGGTCCTTCGCCTACAAAGTGAAGAAACCATTGCGGCTCAGTTTCATCGACTACTCGACTGCCGAGCGCCGTGCGGCGTTGTGTCGCGAAGAACTGCGCCTGAACCGCCGCCACGCACCCGGACTGTACGTCGACGTGGTCCCGATCACGGGAACACCCGCCGCGCCCCGAGTCGGCGCCACCGACGCCCCGCCTTTCGAGCACGCGCTGCGAATGGTGCAGTTCGATCCGCGGCTCGAACTCACTCAGCTGCTGCAGACGGGCACCATCGCAGCGAGCGAGTTGCAGGAATTCGGCACGCGCATCGCGCAGATGCACGCGACGGCAATGATCGCGACGAGTGATGAAGGTTTCGGCACGGCGGACAACGCCCACCGCATCACGTTCGACAACTTCACCGAGATTGCGCGGGTCCTGCCTGGCGGCGACGAGGCGCGGCAACTGGAGCGGTTGCGTGGCCATGCGCAGCGCCTGTTCGAAACCGACCGGTCGCTGATGGAGCAACGCCGTCAGGATGGCCGGATCCGCGAGGGCCACGGCGACCTGCACTGCGGCAACGTGGTGCGCTGGCAAGGGACGCTCGCGGCCTTCGACGGCCTCGAGTTCGATCCCGGCCTGCGCTTCATCGATGTCGCCAGCGATCTCGCTTTCCTGACGATGGATCTTGCCGTGCATGGCCGCACTGACCTGCGGCGCGAGGCGTTGCAGGCGTGGCTCGAGGCGTCCGGCGATTTCGAAGCCGTGGCGCTGCTGCCGTATTTCGAACTCTATCGCGCGCTGGTGCGAGCCAAAGTTGCCGCGTTGCGCGGTCAGCAGGCGCGCGGCGAAGCGGGCGGAGCCGCGACACTGGCCCATCAATACCTCGACTGGGCCGTCTCGCAGATCGGGCGGCTGCGTCCGCGAATGGTCGTGATGGCGGGATTGTCGGGTTCTGGAAAAACCTGGCTGGCCCGGCGCATCGCCGCTCGCTGCGACGCATTGATCGTGCGTTCGGACGTCGAACGCAAGCGTCTCGCTGGACTGCAGCCACTCGCAGCGTCGACCTCGGCGCCCGATGCCGGGATCTACTCGCGCGAGTTCAATACGCGCACCTACGAACGGCTGCGCGAATGCGTCACCTGCTGCCTGCGGGGCCGCGAGAGCGTCGTCGTCGACGCCGCCAACCTGCGGCGCGGCGAGCGCGAGATCTTCATCGCGGCAGGACGTGAGTACGCGACCGACGCCGTGATCGTCCACTGTGCCGCACCGCTCGAAGTGCTCAAACGACGGGTCGCCGGGCGGGCCGCCACCGGCGCAGACGCCTCGGAGGCCACGGTCTCGTTACTGGATCGACAGCCCGCGTACTGGGAGGCGTTCAGCAACGACGAACAGAGCCACGTCGTCGCGGTCGACACGACCTCGACCGAATCGGTCGAGCATGCGCTGCAAGCGCTGGACCGAAGCCGGCAGCCCGCTTGAATCTAGCCGCGCCCCGCGTGCCCGCTGGCGCGCTGCCCCGCGTCGACGACCGCGGTCGTCACCATGTCGGAGCCGACATTGGTCATCGTGCGCGTCATGTCGAGCAGGCGGTCCACGCCGAGGATGATGCCGATGCCTTCGGCCGGAACGCCGAACGCGACCAGCAATCCGGCAATCAGCGGCAGCGATCCCCCGGGAATCGCAGCGACTGCCACCGCGCTCAAGACGGACAGGAACACCAGCGTTACCTGCTCGGCCAGGCCGAGATGTACGCCGAACACCTGCGCCACGAACAGCACGACGCACCCTTCATAGAGCGCCGTGCCGCTCATGTTCATGGTCGTGCCGAGCGGCATGACGAATCCGGCGGTCGACGGCGCGATACCCAACCGCTCGCGGCAAGCCGTCAGCGCAGCGGGCAGCGTGGCGCTGCTCGAGCTGGTCGAGAATGCGGTGACCAGCACGTCCTTGATCTGGATGAAGAACTCGCGCGGATTGCGCTTGGCGAGAAACCTGAGCCAGATCGACATCGTGCCGAACAGGTGCAGCAGCAGCATCGCGCCGCAACCCAGCACGAACAACCCGAGCGCAATCAGGATGTCGAAACCGACCTTCACCACCACGCTGAAGATCATCGCCGGCACCGCGTAGGGCGCGAGCTTCAGGGCGAAGTGCACGATGCCGGTCATCAGGTCGCTGACGGTCTCGAGCCCGTCGAGCAGCTTCTTGCGCCGTGTCTCCGGCAAGCCAAGCCCAGCCGCTCCCACCAGGATCGCGAAGACGATGAGCGGCAGCACTTCGCCCAGCATGTTGCGCTGGTTGCCGACGAAGGCGCCGAACAGGTTCTTCGGCATGAACATGTCGACGACCGCGGACGGCGTCACTACGGGCCGGGCCTCGCTGTTCACGACATGCTGGCCCGCCTGCGAGCTGTACTCCTGCACCAGCCGCTGCGACGTTGCCGGGTCCATGCGGCCGCCCGGATTGAGGATGTTCATCATCAGCAGACCGAGCGTCGCCGCGATCGCCATGTTGGCGAAGAACAGCGCGAACGTGCGGCCGGCGAGCGGCCCGAGATCCGAGAGCTCGCCGAGCTGGACCACGCCACCGGCCAGTGAGGCGAAGACGAGCGGGATCACAACGAAGAAGAGCATGCGCAGGAAGACCTGCCCGAGCGGGTCGAACAGGTTGGTCGCCACCCATTTGGCGCCGTCCTGCAGGCCGGGGACGTAGGGAGCGAGAACCAGCACGAGCACACCGGCGACCGCGCCGTACACCAGCCCTCTCAGGATACGGTTGGCGAGCTTGGCGTCGGTAGCTGCGGACATCGAATTCCTTCCCACGGCGCAAAACGATGGCGCACTTTGTCCGACGCGCCCCGCACTGGCAAGCACGGGACGCACCATGATCGCGCAGCGCGTCCGCCGTGGGCGTCGCCTTTGGTGCAAGCGAGCCTGGACGCCGCCGGCGAAAATCGATGTTTTCGCCGAACGTCGTGCGACATCGGCGCCCAGAGACCCGGGATGGCACGACGATTGCTTTCAGTCCGACGATGCCCCCTGGCGCCACCCGAACCAATACGCTGCCGCGATGAAGACCCTGAGTCCGGAAAACCTCGGCTGGCGCACGCTGCCCGGCCTCCTCGGCCGCCATGCGTCGAGCCCGCAATCGGTGCATGCCCTGCTCGGCTACTTTCTCAAGGACCGCAAGTCGCCGACGCCGTTTCCCGGGCGCGACATGCTGGCGAACGAAGGCGTCTTCGACTGGGGTCTCGCGCGGCCGCTCGAGAAAGTGATCGAGAGCGAGGACCACCTGCGCGTGCTGCTCGACATGCCGGAGATCTACCGCCAGAGCGTCGCGGTGGTCGAACCGTGGGCCAGCGTCGGCACTAACCCGCGCGGCGAACCGGTCCGCGCGTCGAAGAACATTGCTTACGTCTGCCAACAGGTCGCGGACGCCGACACGATCCTGTTCCCGGTGTGGCAAAGCGGCATCCGCAATCCCGAACGGCTGGCCAACGTCCTGAGCGCCGGTATCGCCACGATCGTCCAGGGCGGCTGCCCTTCGGTGCACGATGCGAGCAGCTTCGAGGGCGCCAGCGCGGGACTCGACGACGTGCTCGCGCTGGTCGACCAGTTGCTGCTGCGCCGCTCGACGGCGAGCGGTCCCAGCATCTTCATCTGCCTCGGCCACCAGATGGCCGCCGCTTCGCACATCCGCCTGCTGCAGCGCGCCGTGCGCGAGATCGGCAAGCTGACGCGGTTGCCGCTCGACCAGTCGGGCCGCGTGCTCAACTCGTTGCAGCGTGCGGCCGAACGGATTACGCGCATGGGCGAGCAGTTGCAGGTCGTGAAGCAGGGCCAGCCGCGCGCCATCGGCTGGAACGATCCCGATTTCGCGGTCGCCAGCAACGAGAACGTCGAGGTCGGCACGCGCGCGCTGCTGCCCTACGCGCGTCGTGACGATGAAGCCCACATCCCGCGCGAGTTGCACGAGACGCACGCGCTGGTCGCCGACGAACTCGAAGGCGTCATCGACCAGGTGTTGTCGTTCGAGCGCGAGATCACCGTCGAGATGTTCCACGCCGACGAGGTCAACGAGGAAGCGGCGCTGTTTGCCAACTGGGCTTACAAGACCTTGCACGACACGATCGTGCCGCTGCGCCACGTGCTGGCGGTGAGCCCGGTCGCGTGGCTGCTCAGCCTGCCGTACGCGGTGGAGATCCTCGGCCAGACCCGGGTCGACGTCCACAGCTGGACCGAGGTGGGCACGACGGCAATCTATTACAAGGACTGGGAAACACATCGCGTGCGCCGCTCGTTCACCTGCCAGTTCCATCCGGAATTGATGGACGACATCCGCGACATCGGCGGTCGCGCCGGGCCGCGCTATCACGAACTCAAGGATCACGACGGCGTGCGACTGCTGGTCCGCCTGCTCTATCACGGGATGCAGGAGTAAGTCGTTCGATCAGCCGCGTGACGTACCGGACCGGGCTTGGGACAGGTATTCTCGGCGGCACCGAAGCCATGGACGCTCCCGTTGTCGGTCAAGGCGATGCTGACCACCACCTCCCAACCCTGCGCGGAACGCTGAGCGTTGGTGCCTCCTGGCCTCAATCGGGCGTCGTTACTGGCTGGAGCGCGCGAACTGGCCGCGCGCGACGAGCATCTCGCGCGCATCGTCGATGAGTTCGGCCCGCCACCGCTGTGGGCGCGGCCACGCGGCTTCCCGACGCTGGTGCGGATCATCCTCGAGCAGCAGGTTTCACTGGCATCGGCCGCGGCGCTCTATGCCAGGCTGGACCTGCACCTCGGGGGCGAGGTGACTCCTGCGCGGGTGCTGGAGCCCGGCGAAACCGCGCTGCTGTCGCTGGGGTTCACCCGGCAGAAAGCACGCTACGTCGTCGGGCTGGCAGCGCAACTGGAGAGCGGCGCGGTATCGCTCGAGCGCGTCGCCCGCATGCCGGATGCGGATGCCGGCGCGACACTGATACGCATTCCAGGTATCGGGCCCTGGACTGCCGGCGTGTACCTGTTGATGGCGCTGCGACGTCCCGACGTGTGGCCACCCGGCGATCTTGGCCTGCACAAATCGATGGCGGAAATGCGCGGATTGAGCGCAGTGCCGACGAGCGACGAAGCCGCGGCGTTCGCAATGCGTTGGCGTCCCTGGCGCGCCGTGGCGGCACGACTGCTGTGGCACTCGTACCTGTCGCGACGCGCCAGAACCTGGGATCGACAACCGTCGCGCAAATAGTCGTCCGCAAACCGCCGTGTGATCCGGAGGGCGGAACTGTACCCGCTGATTCGCTGTCAGCCCCATCGCGAATGTCCGCTTCTTCGTGTGCTATCGTCATCACACAGAGACCACTTGATTGGCGCGCCGACCCGTCGCAGGGCACTGTTGCTACCGGGGCCACTTGTGCGTTCCGTGATTCGGATCTCCTGGGGCCCAGATGAAGAACCGGCCATTTCTAGAACGTCTAAGATTTGCCCTCGCCGGCATTGCGTACGCGCTGCGCGCCGAGCGTAGCTTCCGCACTCACGCACTCGCCGCCGCCGCCGCCTTTGCGGCGTTGGTCTGGTTGCGGCCGGCGCCCGTCTGGTGGGCTCTCGTGGCGCTTACGACCGTGGCCGTACTCGCCGCAGAACTCTTCAACACGGCGCTCGAACAACTCGCCGATCGCCTGCATCCCGAACAGCATCCGCAGATCAGGGTGGCCAAGGATTGCGGTGCGGCCGCCGTGCTGGTCCTCAGCATCGGCGCCGTCGTCGTCGCTGCTGCGCTGCTGCTGGACGCCTTGGCGAGGTAACTACGGCAGCTGCGCCTGGTCGTCACATCCTCGCTTGGGCCGTCTCGTAAATTCGCCGAGCCTTCGCAATGACGTCGTCGGCCCCGCGCGCGAAGCGGATCATCATCAGGTCGCCATTCATGCTGATGAAAACCTGGTCCGCTGTCACCTGGTACGCGCGGTCACCGAGACCTGCCAGGGGATCGACCGCAGCTGTGGGCGCCGCCCCCTTGGCCAGTCCGGTAGCAGTATCCAAGGTCTGTGGGTCACCGCCGCCCCAGTCGACTTGAAGCTCGGCATACGGTCCCGCGACGGCCTGCATCTCGGCATACGACTGCGGCTCGAAATTCGGGGCCGGGCCATCGACCGACGAGTAGATGCACTCGGTCGACGTAGGTGGCCTTTCGTTTCCGCCGGCTGCAGCGGCGACGGCACCGCCAAGAATCGCCGACATCTCAGCCTGCGTCACCATGTCGCACGCACTGACGCGCTGCTTTGAATCGGGTGCTGAGGCCGTTGCCTCGGCGGTGGCGGCCGACGACGCTGTCGTTGCATCGACCGGCGATGGGCCCTCCTTTGCACAGCCGAAGCCCAAGACAGCGCTGAGACCAAGAGAGACAAGTGCTATCGGATGGGTACGCATCGAGTTCCCCAATCTAGAAACGTTTTGAAAACCGCGGTGTGGATTTCGATCCTAACATCATTGAAACATCAGGACTTCGGCGCAGCGGCGGCGCTGACGGTGTTATCGACCTCGGCAGCATCGCGGGGCTGCAAGATAACCAGAGACAGGAACCCCGACGCGGGGCCGCATCTCAGCGCGGCCGCCAATCCCGATGCTGGACGTGGGCAGGCACTGGAGGAGTTGCGCCTTCGCGCTCCGCGAACCGCTCCGCCAGCCACTGAAACCACTCCCCGACGGTTTCCCGGCCCGTCTCCCTGCGCTCATCGAAGAAATAACACTGGAGCTTGCGCCAGGACACGATGATCGGACCGCTGAAGAAATCATCCACCAGGTCAATGCTGACTTCGCCACGGAAGACCAGAACACCGATGCTTTCCCAAGTCGTCGTCATCGCATATACGAGATGGAGGTCCGCGCCAACACTGCTCTCGATCTGCTGTTTCGACAAACCATCAGGCAACCTGTATACGAGCACGAGCGCCTTCGCGAAATCCGGCGTCTGAAATGCGTGGAGCAATTCCATCGCCGCCTCGCGATTTCGTTCCTTGCGATACCTCCGCGTCTCGTAGACGGCAAAACCCACACCGACGACCACCGCCGCCGCTTGAACGGCCTGGAACAGCACTTCAGCATTCATTGCGGACCTCCAGCCCCCTTACTCCGCATGGCCGCACTCAGACTACTCCAGTGTTGGTGGCAAGGGTCAGTTCACGGTCGTTGCCGAGGGTGCCCGACCGCTGGCGCGTGCTGCCGCTCGCTGAGATGGTTTCTCAGGGCAAGGGATCGCCGCGCCTGCCGATCAGGGTGCGCTGCCGAGACTGCGGCGAGCCAGGGCAGTTACAAGTGCGTCCGCCGATGCCGCAGTTTCAAGGCGCGACGTGGATAGCCACCTCTGATGCATAAAGAAAGACCCGGGTTGATGCCGGGTCTGACTTGGTCGTGTTTCAACTAGGTACTCGTATCGACATGCAGTCCTACTGGCGTGTTTGAATACACGTACTCAGCGTAAACGATCCAGATACATCAAGATTGCCAATTACAAACGTTCTCCCCGCGATGGAGAAGGAGCCATTCCGCACACCATTGCCAAAGTAGTTGTTGCAATCGGAGAAACTCGAATCGCCTGTAACCAAGTCGCGATGCTTGATGGTCGTAATCGTCGTATCTTCCGATGACGGATTGCTCCAGCCTCCACTGACTGTAATCACGCCCGAATATGGGCTGTCGATGCAATTCTCATAGTTACCATCGCACATCACGCCATAGTTGGAATCACACAGGGACGATTCGGTATCCAGAACGGCATTAACCGTCGCGCCCTTTACTTTGGTCACCTTCAAGCTGTCCTTGGGCACGTAGCAGTGCATATAGCCGTTACCGTTACTCTCAGGACCACTTTCGAAAAAGGATAGACTCAACTCGGTGAACTCATAGGCAACTTTTGCCGTAAATGATTCTACGAAGTACACACCCTCGCACTTAACCTGGCCTGATGACTCATAGACACAAGCACCAGCACTTGCTGAATTTCCGATGACGCGCTCCGGCGAGTTAACCTGTGATGGGCTGTACCGCGAGACACCATGTGATGGTTCCGCCGTTGCCGGATCTGGTGCCGCTAGGATTGTGAACGCCAAGACGGAGTACACCAGGCCGGCCACTGCCGACCGCTTGAGCAATTTCATATGAATCCCCCCTTGTCCCTGCGGGACGTTTGCGACGACTGTCGAACATTGGATCAAGGCGTCAGGCTTGGCTGACGCGCTGGCCGGAGCCTCGGCAGGTCTGGTCTCCTTGGACCGCCGTTTCTGTTTGTAGTGGGTACACCTAGTACGCCCAATTTCTTCGCGTGTCATCGCCCAGCCGGGTGACACTGGCTCGCTGCGTTGCACCAATTGCTGCCTGCGCTGCGACCGCTGGCGGGTGCTCGACCTCAAGCGAATGGTGGCCCTGGGGAAAGGATCGCGGCGCCTGCCGCTCACGGTGCGCTGCCGGGGCTGCGGCGAGGTCGGCAGGTTGCAGGTGCGCCCGCCGATGCCGTCTCACCCACGCGCGGCTGGCTGGGTGCAGCCGCCCTGACGCAGAAACCCCGGCGCGGGCCGGGGTCGTTGCGTTGAGAGCAGCGGACTGCTCAAGGTCACTCGAGGCTGATGTGCCCGCGGTAGTCGAACTTGAGGTTGACGACGTCGTCCTTGAAGTTGATCAAGCCTTTCGCCC
>Ga0315286_10008005_pt1 | contig 10374 bp, 15 predicted proteins | sample YL17G10_0_MG_FD_205038 | JGI IMG/M metagenome (GOLD analysis project Ga0315286, IMG submission 205038) | Sediment microbial communities from Yellowstone Lake, YNP, Wyoming, USA - YL17G10_0 | ecosystem: Environmental > Aquatic > Freshwater > Lake > Sediment | place: USA: Wyoming | collected...
AGCCGATGAGCTGGCCGAAGTTGTTGTAGGCCGTTTCCTCATCCACCAGCGCGTTCACGAACCACGCGTTCGCGATGGCGGAGTTGGCCTCGAGCAGGCCGTCCGTGACGAGGAAGCCGTCGATCCATGGGAGCTGGATGGTCCAGCCCGCGGGTATCGTGTCGCTCAGCTCGTCGATGCCGTCCTGGAGGTAATCGGCGCGCTGAAGCTCCTTGTCGATGTCGTGGTAGAAGAGGTACGAGAACTTCTCGCCCCTCACGCGCACGATGGAGCCCGTGGAGAGCGACTGGCGGAAGGTGAGGTAATCTCCGTCAGGCGTGAACCACCTGTCCAATGGGTCGCCGACCACGACTCCATCCACGCTCACGTAGCGCGCGAAGTCGGGGGAGACATGCGCGGTGAGCTCGAAGGAGGCGCGCGGCGAGGCCACGTCGAAGCGCTCGTCGATGTGAAGATGGGCGCGCGGGTTCTCGAGGCTCACGTAATGGATATCCACGCTCGTGCTGATGGGTATGGGCGCCCCGAGGCGGATCTGCATGGTCGAGAGGAACGTGTAGGTATCGGGGTATTGGAGCAGCCCATCGATGAACACCTGGATGGGGAAGCCGGGCACCTCGGCAAGAAGGGGGGTTAGAACAAATGGATGCTGTGCCCCCACGAACAGGTCCTGCGTGATGGTCGCGGTGACCTCGTGGTTCTCTTCGTGGTCGTTGGGCAGGGCGATTGACGCCTGCACGGCGACCACGGTGCCTTCCATGAAGGAACGTGGGAATCGAACTCCGTCCGTATCGGCCGTGTAGGGCGCCAGGAGCTCTCCGCTCATCATGTACACCCTGGCGGCCTGGTCCATGGCCCTGCCAAGGTCCAGCGAGGTGCTGGGGGCCTCCACGGTGATGCTGACGGGGCCGTAGACGTCTGTGGCGCGAATTCTCTGTGAGAGAGGGAAGAACGAGGTGGCGCGAAGCACCTTCCCATCGATCCACACGCTCCCCTCGGTGATCTCGAAGTCGAACACACGATAGATCTTGGCTGTGAGGGGGTTGACCACGATCGGGATCGTGACGGTGGTGGCCTGGGCGGACAGGCTGATGTGCTGCGAAACTCCAGCGTCTATGACCTCGAATACCTCTCCGGCGCGAAAGATGCGGTCGTCGGTGGATCCTGGGGTGGGCGTGGAGGCCCAGGCGAAGCTAGTTGCGGTGAGGGCGAGGAAGCGCGTGATGTTGAGCTTCTTCAGCCATACCTTCACGGAGTAGGGGTCCACTTCGCGAAGCGAGAGGATGTCGGCGGTACCTCCGGCAGGGACCTCGATCTCCTCGTAGAACAGCTCTCTTCGCGAGAACACGCAGATGGGCTGGTTGAGGATGCGCGGGTTGTCGAAGATTAGGCGGCTACCCGCCGGGTTGACGCCGGGCTGCGTTGCGTCCTGCGCCTGCGAGATGATGAAGGGATCCACCACCACGTCGAGTTCCTTGCCGTCCTGGAACACGGCCATCTCCCCGGGCGCCACCCACGCTCCCATGTAGAAGATGGTCTGGCCGGCGGTGGCGCGGAAGTCCTTGCGGTAGTGGAAGTGAGGCACCCCGTACGAGTGCCAGTTCTCGAGCTCGCGATGCAGGTAGGTGTGGTAGATGAAGGACGGGCACGTCCACACGTTGGAGGCGTCGTCGATCTGCTCCATCTGGGCCCACTCGTCGTCCATGAGGCGCACGAGGGCCTCCCAGTAGCGAATCGATTGCGGAGCGTCCTTGTAGTAATCCTTCCAGTAGGACAGGATGAAGTTCAGCAGCGGCTTAGGATCGAACGTGCGCGCCATTACGCGGCCTTCGTGATCGACAAGGTGCTGGCCGGGTAGAAGACTTCCACCTCATGGGCCGTGAGCGAGTTGTCGGAGGCTTCGGTCTCCGTCACGCCGTTGCCCAGGTCCCTGCGCATCCTGAACTGGATCGGGTGCCTTACCATCGACACCCCGAACACGGACAGCAGGGTGTCCACCTCATGCGCCGTGACGGTGCCCCCGAAGCCCTTGCTCTTGATGTACTCGGAGAGGATCTGGTCCACCTCGTCGGAGGAGGGCGCGCCCTCGTACGTCAGCTCGATGTCGAGCACGGCCGTGCTCTTGGGCTTCACCAGGATGTCCTTGGTGATGTCCCGGGCGGCGTCCGAGTCCACGTATTGCTGGATCAGGGGGATGTCGGGGTTCGTGGTGTAGGTGACCTTGATCCTACGCCCGGTGAAGGCCGGCGTGACACCATCGCTCTCGAATCCCTTGATGATGAGAAGGTCGTCGGGGGTGCGCGTGAAACGGCCCCTGCTCTCCGCCCTCACCAGCGAGAAGTGCACGTCGGGCAGCAGCTCGCGCTCCACCTGGTTGGCATCCTCGTAGTCCACCTGCTCCACCTTGAGGATGTTCAACACAGGGAGGCGGAAGGGCTTGTTGTTCTCGAACAAGGGCATGGAGCCGGTGGTGGGATTGGTAGCTACCACGGGGATCTCGGAGAAGCCGGGGGCGATCTCGGGGAGGATGTTGATCGTGACCACATCCTCCTCGTCCGCGGTGCTGTCGATGTAGGTGTCGATCTTCCCGCCCACGTGGAAGTGGGTGGTGTAGGCCGCGCCCTGCATGGAGTACGAGTACTTGTCGAGGTCGGTCACCGGGTCCCACGTGGGGATCTGGGGATCGGAGAAGGGCCGGTCGAGGCGCAGGATCTTCACGGGCGCCCCGTTGGGCTCGATGGGCACTTCTTCCACGCGCTGCACGATGTACTCGCCCACATCCGGGTCGGTGGAGTAGCCGGCGTACATGATGACGCGGTAGCCAGGCTGCACCGATACGCGCGAGGAGGTAGTGGCCCCGAAGGAGAGCACCACGTTGTTGAAGTCCACGCCCGTCATGTCGGCGATCGCGGCCACGTACCCACCCAGAGGGCTGATGATGGGGTTGCCGCTGGTGTCGAACCAGTTCACCTCGCCGTTCTCGTCCAGGGGCAGGTTCACCTTGCGGCAGAACGAGTAGCGCAGCACCTGGTCGACGGAGATGACGGCTTCCACCGTATCCCTGGCCATGTCTGCATCGCCGTAACCCACCACCTTCACGTCCCTTACGCTCGAGAAGGCTTCCTGGATGGCGATGGCGATGGCGTCGGGCTTCACGAGATCCTTGTTCGTGATGGACTTCTTGGTGCGCGCGTAGAGCTCGGTGTTGGACTCGCGATTGTCGCCGCGGAAGTAGTCCGAGGGGTTGATGGTCCTCGTAGCTCCGGCGATGTTCGCGAACCTGTTCACCTGCCCGGATGCGGCCCTGTACTCCTCGCCCTCAGCCTCAGCGACCACCGGCACATCGGCGTAGTACTCGTCCGTCTCCTGCACGTAGTTGGGCGCCAGCTCGGTAGGCGTCATGCTGACGGGGGCCACGGGGTTCCAGCGATGGTCCTGGTCATCCGAGAACACGGCGGTGCGGTCGATGTAGATGGAGCGCAGGGTGTCGAAGAAGACGCGCTGCGAGCCGTAAGCCCTTGTGCCGGCTAGCCTATCGACGAGGAAGTTCGCAGCCCGCCTGTCCATCTCCTCCGTCGTCATGACGGGATAGTTGGAGAGGCTCTGGTTGCGCTTCATGGTGTTGGCGCGATCGCGGAAGGGCTGCAGCAGCACGGAGGCGGGGAGGATGAAGGCCTGGTAGAACGCACTCCCGGAGGAGAGGTTCAAGCCCGGGAACTGTTCCCCCACGAGCTGCTTGATGAACTCGATGACGGGCAGGTTGAAACGGTTTGGGTCGGCCATGCTTCCTCCGGTATCACCAGGAAAGTATAGCCACGCGGAAAAGGGTGGGCAAGATGAGTCATAAGAGAGGTGCAGGGAGAAGAGGGTAATCCTCGTGCCCTGCAGAGAAGGAGGAGGTATGAACTATCTCCTGGCTTTTGAACTCGCCTCGGTAGAGGCACACTCCAGGCATGTGGCCTGGATCGTGGAGAACCCATGGCTGGACAGAAAAGAGGAAACCGATCCGGACTTCTGCAAGAAAGAAGTCCAGGAGGAAGGGGTCACGTTCGACATCCGCAACAGGCACAACAACGCCTTCTGCGGGTGGATCACGGTGAAGCCCGACCGGACCAAGGAGGTCCGTATCGGAGAGGTCTGGAGAAAACAGCCGACGGAGCTCGTGGGGGCATAAGCCCCCTATTTTTATGTCATAAGAGAGGTGAGGAAAGGAGGTGTTATATGAATAAGTTCAACGTAGAAATTCACCATCCTGACAACGCCTTCGCACCAACGATCCTGCTCCAAATGGAGCCGGGAGGGAAGGTGATGGAGGTGGCGGAGAGACTCTCGGTGGCCTACCCGGGCCATCGGGTGACCGTCTCGATGTTCGCCCGGATACGCCGGGCGTACAAGGACGGCAAGACGGTAAATTCATTCCCTGACCTGGGCAAGTTCTATTCCGATGTGTCCGCACAGGACCATTGGGACTGGGCCTGCTTTGGCCAGGTGAAAGAGTAGCCGTCGGTCTACCGCGGGAAGTAGGGGCTGAAAGGCCCTTATTTTTCTGTCATAAGACTTGTGGAGCAGAGGATTCTCATTCGAGAGCTGCTCTCGTGGTAGGGAGGCAAGTGCCGTTCGAACCTACACGATGCGCCTAAAGCAGAGGCGCTTCCAAAGGCGAGCTCGTAGCTCGTTCTGCTCAGTAGGAGGATGTGTCATGAGGTAAGATCTGATTCCATGAGGCCGACAGCAAGCAAGCCGCCGGCCACCCAATCCAGGGTGCTTGGTTCCCCGGCCCACATATCTGGGCCGGCGGGGGCCAATCTAACACCGAAGAGCGGGAGAGGAACAGACCGCTCTTGACATAAATCCGGGGAGGGCCGCAATCCTGCGCGCCCTCCCTTTATTTTCCATTGGCAGCGTTAAACGAAGCCAAGGTTGTGTCATAAGAGAGCTGAGAGGAGGTGCCATGAAAATATGGCGCGCCTGGGCGGGAGCCCAGTTCGAGGCTCTGACGAAGGGGTTGACCGCAGTAGAAGAAGAACGTCATCCGCAAGGATGGCGCTACTGCGATCGATTCCCGGACACCGAGAGCCCGAGCACGGAGCTCGTCCGGGCAAAGATAGGCGATATGGTGATCGTGGTCACGCAGACGCGACCACAACAGCTCCTGGTCTTCCGCGTCATGGCGGAAGAGCCCAAGCCAGCTCTCCCCAAAGGGGAGGAGCCGTGGTGGGCTAAACAGACCGGGAGTTGCTGGTCTCATCTGATGGACCGCGACACCTAGCCTGGACCTCGGCCGGAGGTCTATCACTCAATCCGGCCTTATTTTATGTCATAAGACCTATGAACGTGGAGATATTTCTAGCCTGCCCCTCTCCTACCCCGATGAATAGGGGATTGAGTAGGGGCTGCTTTCGCGGCCCCGCATTGGAGGGGCGGGTCATGAGGTATCTAACGACCACGTTCTCACCGGCGATGCTGGGCGCGGGATGTTCCGCGGAAGTATCGCCTCTCGCCAACGTAGGCGAGGTTCCCGTGGACTTGGTGTCCGCGGTGGGCCACGAGGTGACCGCCAAGATCTTGGAGGTGCTCTTCTCGAGAGCCAACCTGGCGCTCAAGGGGGGCGACGAGGTCTGGTGTGTCATCCCGACCCTCCGCGCTGCTGAGGCCAGGGAATTCTCGCTGGCGGAGGTGCAAGGGGCGGGCTTCCGAGCGTGGTACGTCCGCGTCCGGTAGGACCGGAGGAGAGGGCTAAACCCCTCTCTTTTCCGTCATAAGAGAGGTGAGGAAAGGAGGTGAACTATGGTGTATAACGCAAAGTGGGCGGAGAAGCTCCTGCGGGAGCTGTCTCCCCAAGAGGTCTGCGACACGATCAAGAAGATCCTGTCGGAGGCCCTGGGGGAGGACGCTGGTCCGCTCTTGTCAGCGCACTGGTTCGCCGAGAGAGCTCTGGAAGCGGAGTCGCGCAAGTAGCGTTACTTCGCTTCGGGGGACCGAAAGGTCCCTTCTTTTTACTCCGTCCCGCGCTACACTCTTATCAGCGTCCTGTTCACGAGGCCCGGCCTCGAGTCGTAAGGCTATCGGGGCGTCAGCGGGTATACACGTCTGCGCGACCCGGCCCGCCTGGGGGAAGGGCGCGCGGACGCCGCGCTTATACCACCCGTCCTGAGAACCAGGACGTGCAGCGATCCAGGCTTGGCTGCCACCGCCCTCGTGCGGAACCCGCCCTTGTGGCGGGTTTTTTATCGCCCACCAAGAGCATGTCCGTATGTGTCATAAGAGAGATGCAGGGCAACAAAGGAATAATCCTTCGCCCTGCAAAGGAGTTCCCCATGGTATCTGCGATAGTCGGATTCATCTCGGCGGTCGTAGCGCTGTTCAACGCGATCAACGGAGTCTTCATGGCCGGACAGGCCGTGTACGACTTCATCGTGGTGCCAGTGCTGTGGGTCGTCGGGTTGTAACGACGCAAGGGACGAGGGGGACTCCGGGAGGGCGCCGAAAGGCGCTTTCTTTTATGTCATAAGACTGATGGATGGAACGGAGATGCGTAGTCTTCGTTCAGAGACGAAGTCGAGAGATTTTAGGAGGCGAGAATGGACTGGAAACCGGAGGTTCCGTTTCCGGTGTTCAGAAATCAGTGGGAAAAAAGATTCATCGCGGCAGGAGCCTGGAGGGAAGTAGAACATTCTGAAGAGTTCGCTGTCAGCGCCGCCGTGTATGGGCTGATAAGGGCGGAGGAGAAATATAAGAAGGAACGGAAAGAGTACAGGGCGTCGATAGAGATCCAGCAGAACTGGGTAGAGTTCGCGTGTCTGAGAGGCAACCCCCGCACGTTTCTATTCTCCAAGGCGCTTCTCGAAAGTCTGGACCTGACGGATCTTCGCCCCACGCCGTCAGAGCTCGTGAAGATTCCTTTCGACACGGTCTACCTGGACTTCTCAGCGCACCCCATAGAGGTTTCTTCCACCGAACCGGACAGGGAAGATAACGCTGAGATGAGAGGGGTCTTCTTGACAGCGACGGAGCACGCCGGATCTGGACTCATGCTGCTCGGGTTTAGAGTAAGCGCGCGCCCCAACGACAAGAAGCTAGCAGACACACTATCGAAACTTTTGGAGGAGGAGAAGAACACACCGCCCAACTCTATCGCAGTAATGGCTGTGTTTCACCATAAACCCAGTAGAGGGTCCCCATGGGGGCTTAGTAGCACCGTATTATCCCCCAAAGATGGGGTCTACCAGCCATCAAAAGAAGTCCTGGAGTATCCCGCTGACGAAATAAAAGCAGGGGGTATGATCCTCAGGCGCATCTTTAACGGCCTTCTCTACATCAACTCAGTGAACGCTGACATCCGAGAGGAGTGGATGCGCGAAGACCTTGTGCCCCACCTGAAGGGGAAGTCCGGGAGGGCCCGCAGGGACCTGAAGGACAGCATCGAGCGGGAGGGAAAAGTCCACCGCGCGGGCTACTATATCAGCATCCCCAGCGTGTCCCCGCCTTCGGATCCCAGCAACCCCGGAAGAACTCTCGACATCCGCTTCCTGGTCCGCGGGCACAACCACCACTACTGGACCGGATCCGACCGTCGTGGAAACAAGAAGCTGGTGCTTCGCTGGCTCTATCCTTACTGGAAAGGCCCTGAGATGGCCGAGGTAGTCCACAAGCTCTACGTGGTAAAACCCCCACCTAAGAAGGAGGAGTAATGCACAAGAAAACCCCATCCGAAGAGTTCCTCTTGGGGCTGGAATGGACTGAGGAGGCGAGAGCCTTGATGTCCCTGACTTTCGGGACAACCCTGTTCATGTTCTTTGGGAACGCGACGTTCGCTAAGATCGAGCTCACGGAGAAAGGCCTGGGCCCACCCACGTTGGGAACGTACGTGGGCTTGGAGGCAAGCATCGTGAACATCCGCACGGGGCTCATCGACAGACAGCTCTTCTTGTTCGAGGACCTCCTCGACGAGAGAAAGGACGAGAAGCGCGACTACAAGGGAGGATTCTGCGTAGTTGCGCACTGCGGATGGAAATGGTACATCGCGGTCCCGAAGAGTACCAACCGGCTGACCAGTGCGGTGATGACCTACGTCAACATGTTCAAGTAGCAAGAAAGGAGCAGCCACGTGCCCAGGAAGGACAGACCAAGCATTCGCCTGGAGGCGGTGCAAACGACCTACGCGATCTGGGTGGCAAGAGACGGCATCGACGAGGACCGCGGGACCATCAAGGTATGCGGCGAAATGGGCGTCATCGAGATTGGCAAGAAAACGGACCTCACGGCCGAGGAGCTGGCCGAGGTCCTGCGGCAGTTACCGAAAGTGGAGGAGACATGAAGAAGAAGGGCGTTGTCAAACCTCCTTACGCTCTGAAGATCCGTCAGCTATTGACCTGGGTATGCAAACTAGAGGGGTTGAAGGAAGGCTGGCAGCTGCGGTGGACTGCGGGAGATTCCTACTGCTGGCGCTGGCGCAAGACCGTAGACCTGGCATCCATGAACTCCTTTCAGGAGTGCCGCCAGATGCTCCTACACGAGATCGCTCACGCAATAGTGGTCGAACCCACGGGCTCCCAGCATACCCCGAGATTCTTCGATGCGCTCAAAGAGCTGCTCGCGCGTTACGCACGAGAGCCTTTTGACGCGCGGCAAACAATGCTCGCGAAGACCTACGCACCAAAGTGGCTGAAAGAAACAGGAGGAAAGTGTACATGAAGAGAGAACCAAAGGCGCCGTGTGAGCGGTGCGGGAAGGTCGTCCGCAAGGACGATCTGCGGGAGTGCCGTGTGTGCGGCACCCTCGTGTGCGTGAAGTGCAACGGCAAGAAGGCGTGCACGGCGTGCGAATATCTGAAGAAGGAGGGACAAGAGTTCGTGGTGATCGAGAAAGGAAAGGCGCGGCTCGAACGCCGCTGCGAAGACGGGACCGTAGTAGTTGTCAGGAGAGTGGGAGAGGAGGAAGGATGTACAAAGACTGGCGCGAGTACAGGGACGCCGTTGTCGGCCACATCGATAAGCTGATAGCCGACGGACTCCTATCGGTCGGTGTGGCGGGAGCCACCCTCTTCCTGTCTCCGGAAGACGAGGAGGAGGCGGACCGATTCGGGGAGGCTCTTCTCCGCCGGGGGATCCCGGTGGAGATGCACTCCATCCTCCTGCTCGCCATCGGCAAGACGGTGGGAGCGAGGGTGGACGCCCAGTATCCTGGCCTCGGGCTGGATGAGGCCGCCTTCTTCGTCATGAAGGAGATATATCAGCTTCTCGGGATGGAGGACACCACCGAGAAGCTGCGGGCGTTGGGGACGAAGGTAGCGGAGGGAGTCCGGGAGGAACGAGCGAGGCTCAACAGCATCGAGGACTAACACAAGATCTTGGCTTCGTCGAACGAAGCCAGGATTTTTTAATTTTCCCTCTTGACGCAGCATTTTCTACGAATAGAATATAGTGCAGGTGAGAAAAAGGAGTATTTGAGACATGACCAACCTCCTCAAGGTCCTGGCTTCCCTCCCGCCCCCGAAAGCCTCATCCGACGCCGACATCACTGCCGAAGCCAAGGCGGGCATCCCCCTCCTTCCTGCCCTCCTGTCCCTGCCCGATCGCCCCCTACACAGCGGCATCAAGTGCTCGCTCGCCATCATCTACAACGCGATGGAGGCGGTGGGCGCGGCGGACCTGCTCTCCGGCGTGACGCTGGACCTGATGGAGGCGACCGACGCGAAGCTCAGGGAGCGCGACTTCAACCCCGTGCAGTACCTGCCCAACCTCGCTCCGCTCCTCGTGAAGCGCGACGCGTTCGCCGCGGGCATCGTGCTGGCCTTCAACATGGTCCTGTCCTTGATCCAGGGAGCGCCAGCCGCCCAGCCGGCGGAGACCGCGCTCAAGGCCATGTCGGGAGAGACTGGGGACGAGGACGAGACGATGGAGGTAACGGGAGAAGCCGAGGAGCCCGAGGATGCCCCCAAGGCTTCGGCGAAGCCCGCCACGAAGTGGGAGCCCACCAACAACGTGACGGGGCTGCTCATGGCGCTCAAGGCCGCGGGGCTGCCCATGAGCGACATCAAACTCGAGCCCATCGAAGGCCCGTCCGGAATCTCCCTCGTCGTCACCAACGAATTCAAGGCCCCGGTAGCCTTCTCCACGCTGGCGAAGATCTGCGCCATCTTCAAGGTCGTCAGCCCCTCACAGGACGTCAGCGTCATCGCGAGAGACGGCGGCACGATCGTGCTGGTCTACAAGATCTGAGCGAGCCATGCCCGATGACACGACTACCGTCCGGCTGTCCAAGGCGTTGCTCTGGCGCCTGAAGGAGTATGCGGCCCAGCATCACTTGAAGGTACAGGAAGCGGTGGAGAAGCTGTTGAACGACGCGATGATCTCCAGCAACAAAAAGAAGTAGTCC
>Ga0315286_10008006_pt1 | contig 10373 bp, 5 predicted proteins | sample YL17G10_0_MG_FD_205038 | JGI IMG/M metagenome (GOLD analysis project Ga0315286, IMG submission 205038) | Sediment microbial communities from Yellowstone Lake, YNP, Wyoming, USA - YL17G10_0 | ecosystem: Environmental > Aquatic > Freshwater > Lake > Sediment | place: USA: Wyoming | collected...
CCGTCTGCATTCGACCGGCGCTGCATCCCGCCTGGCTGCGTTGCTCGGCGCTCAAATATAGGCCATATTCTCGCGTCTCGCGCCTTGCCAGCCGGGCGCATCACCGGTCTCGGTGCGACGACGCACTGGCACCACGGGCTGTTAAGACAGATTCCAAAGCGTACGGCAGGAACTTGCTCAACTCTCACCGATCCTCGGCCGCATTCAGGAACATCGACCGGCCGTTTCGCCGTGAGCGATTCCTCGCGGCGAGCATCGATGCGCGACGCGTGGCCGCCCGCAATGGAGGTCTAACGGCCATCGCCGCCGGCGACAGGAAGCCGCCTGACGCCGATGCTTCGATCCGACGCCGTGATCATGACGCGCTCCTCCAGGCAAGCCTTGGAGACGATGGCGTGGTCGTCGATCCTCTGCAGTTGCTGGTCCCGAGGGTAGAGCGCGTCGTGACCGTGTTCGAGCAGACACCTCACGACACCTGCACTCACACCCATGTCGAGGAGGAATCTCACGCGGCGGGAGCTCCAGTGGCCGCCGGATAGACGCCCTCGTCGGCGGTCCATGCCGCATACCGAAGACAGCGGCGGATATCTTCCGGATCGAGGTCTGGATACTCCGACGTAGTGTCCTCGACGGTCATCCCGTTCGCAATCAAGTTGACCACGAGGAACACTGAGACGCGCATGCCGCGAGCCGAAGCCGAACCACGCGATCTTGCGATCATCAATCGGACCGCCGACAGGCTCAAGGCCGAGGCGGAGGATGTCCTCGGCTGCCAGATGCCGCTGTGAGGCGCGGTGAACTGTACCGGGTCCGGCATCCGTCCAGTCGAGATCCGAAGAAGTTTCGCGTGGGTGTCGTCGTCAGCCGCCAGATTCTCATCGATTCACGCTTCTCGACGGCGATGTGCGCCCCGGTCTATACCGTCTACGAGGACCTGACGACACGGGTCGCGGCGGGAACCGATGAAGGCTTGAAGCATGACAGCGACCAGATCCGGTCGGTCGTGGGGGAATCTTTGCTCCCAGGATCGCGAATAACCGCCACCCGGCGGCCGTCCGGCGGCCAGACCGGCGAGGTTTTTCGCCCGGACCAGACGTCAACCGGGAGAGCATGCCCCGCGCGAGGTCCAGGATCCACACGTCGGCGCTGCCACCCCGACGCCGCCGATGGTGAACGCAACGTTGACGGCGATGGCCACGCCCGCCAACTCCCTGCGCCCGCGCGCGCGACTGCCTCGAGGCCCACAACGACTACGAGATCAACCGCCAGGCCGAGGAGGAATGAGGGATCGCAGGACTAAAGTCCTGCGCCACGTACGGAGTCCTGCGCCACGTACAAGGTCCTGCGCCACGATGAGTAGTCAGACACCATGACGATAACCCCCGGCACCCGCCTCGGTCACTACATGATCGTCTCGCCGCTTGGCGCGGGCGGCATGGGCGAGGTGTGGCTCGCCGAGGGCTCCGCGCTCGCGCGCAAGGTGGCGCTCAATCGACGGCGCCAGGCGGTGCGGACGGTCTAGAGGTTCTGGAGAATCCGGTCGCGGGTCTTGTAGCGGTCGCAGTGCGCGCGAAACTCGTCGCGGTCGAGCAACCGTGAGACATAGGCTTCGGCGAAGACCGGGTAGGCAATCTCGCGGTAGATCTTGCCCAACCGAATCGTGACGCGCCCTTTGAGCACCTGCGCCGCTGGCGGGGTTTCGAAGGACACGACAAGTCCGCGCGTCGCCCACCCGAGTATCGCCCACACTTTGGTCTTGCCGCGGCCGATGTCGTAAAACACCGGCACCATCATGCGGACGTCCTCGGCGATGTCAGGGCTTTGCGCCCAGTGGCGGAATCCGCTGGCCTCGTCGTCCGTTGCGGACCCCATGCCCAGTTCGTGGCCGGCGACGGCCGCAGCTCCGCGGAAGAGCGCGGTCATGTCGGCGAGTTCCTCGTCCAGAGATCGAGAGACCGGGCCGCCAGGGGTCAGCCGGCGCATCGTCGTCAGCCGACCCGACGACTCGAGAACCTGACGGACGAACTCGTAGCCCTGGGCGCGGCGCTGGTAGTACGTGCGAACCGGCTCCACCGTGAGCTCGGGCACGACCCACACAACCACCTCGCCATCGGGTTGGCCGCCGCCGTTAGCGCCTATCCTCGAAGTCTCGAGTTGCTTCACGTGCGTCTCGCGAGTGAGCGAGAGGATCGCTTTGAACAGCTCCTGAAGCTGTTCGCGGTACCGGCTGTTGGCCGTCAACCGGGCGCCCTCGGGCATCCGGTCGAGAAGTACCAGTGGCTCGAGCGCCCACGTCTGCAGGTCGTACCAGCCGGACGTATCGGTCGGGTCCAGGCGCAGCGAGCCGGCGCGCAATCGTCTGACCATCTCATCGGCCAGCGAGAAGCCATCCGGGATCGGCGTGTCGCCGTACAGACGCGCCGCGAGCTCGGACTCATGGGAACGCGACGGCGGAAAGAACCATGCCCCGCCGGGCCGACGCAGATCAGCCTTCCCGGCGACGAATGGGTTCGTGAGTCTCGAGACGAGGTCGAGGTAGTTCGCGTACGCGACGCTGAGGGTGGGGTCGGCGTCGAGGACGGCGATCAAGGCTGCGGCGTCGGCTGGCGTCAGTGCCCGCTGCAGCAGCCGGTCCTGCTGGAAGATGCAGCGAAGCGAATCACTCCAGCTGTAGAAGCCGAGCGGCTTGGACGCGAGCTCGTCGGCGAGAAACGCATCAGTCAGACGCCGGGCGTCAGCAGGCAGCGGCACGTCCATCCCGCCGAGGCGCGCGGCGGCCGCGATCGGAGACGCGACATCGACGAGCGCGGCCAGCATTTTCGCCTTGTCCGGCTGCGCCGCGATCTCCGCCGCCGCGTAGAGACCGTCGTCGAAGAGCTTCGCCTTGACCGCGAGCATCGACGCCGAGACGAAGTCAGGTGAAACCGGGCACGTTGGAGCGAGCGCCTCCTCGCCTTCCTGCGAGGTCCTCTCCTCCGGGATGGCCAGCGACAGCACCTGCGGCGCCAGGTCGAGCCGCACGTGCCAGCCGTCGCCTCGGAGATCGCGGGTGACGCCACCGGGCGGAGCCGGCGGATTTGGTGCGCGTCGCCTGAGCCAGTAGAACATGACGCGATTCCAAGCCTTGACGATGGCCGGGCCATCACATGTGGGGCCCGCCGCCGTCGGAGTGGCGTCGTGAGGGTCCACCTCCCCGACTGTCTGGGCGAGAGCCGGTGCCGGAGCGTGTCGATGGAGCCCCGAGCCTCAAAGACAGGCCGAATCATAGCCCTTGCCGCAAACGTGTCAAGCGGCCCCCCTCCCTCTGCCGGGGAGTTGGTTGACACGCACGAGGAAACGCCGCTGGTCTGCGCACGGTCATGGCGAACGGGATGGACTCGCGGTCCACGAGGGACGGCAAAAGCGACCACAGCCAACTCGTGTGGAAGGAGCCGCCCGAGGTGATCGCGGACGGACAGGAGATGCCGCTCGAAATCACGAAGACGGCGGCGTCTCCGGTGGCCATTGGCGCGAAGCGGGTCGTGCTCTGCGAGAATCGCAGCTGGAGCGGGAACGATTTCATCGCGACCGTCGAGGACAAGACCACCGTGGTGTTCAAGACCACGCTCGTCCTGAAAGGGCTGCCAGCCACGGGCGACAAGCCGGTGCGCATCTTCCCGCTCGATGCCGGTCCCTGGAACTCGAGGACGAGCGCCAACCTCTTCTGGGAGTACGAGTCCAGGCAGGCGCCCGCGCCGATGCCCGACGAACCCCCGCTGCAGCGCCTGCCGCACCCGGCCGCGCACACCGCCGGCGCCGTGCCGAGGAGGTGACCGCGACGCGTCGGCTCGGGCGGCATCGGACGACAGGCGGGATGAGGGGCCTGCCCGTCCGCGCAGCCGGTCGTGGCTGAACATCACGCGCGTTCTGTTGTCGGTCACCGAAGGCGATGACAAGCCGCTGACGTGCCCGCCAATCTTCCGTGGCGCCCACGTCGAGGTGCTGGCGAAGATGGACCTGGTGCAGGACGTGATCCGCGCTCAGCACAGGGACACACCACCACGATGGCGCATTCTGCCCCCAAGGGGCCGGAAACGCGGAGGGTTGCGAACGGGCGGCGCAGCTCACCGTCTGCTGACGCGCCGCTTCGCGTCCTCGACGGTTCCCCGCTCGTCGCCCTTCGCCTTGATGGCGAGGAAGGTTTTATAGGACTCCGCGGCGGCCGGGCTGTTGAGCCCTTCCTGCGCGCGGCCCAGATAGTAATGGACCGACGCGAAGAGGCGGTACGTCGGGATGTCGTCGAGGAAGATCGCCGTCGCCTCGCCGCGCCGGGCGAGGCACTTCTCGAACTCGCCGTAGGCTTCCGTGAACTGCCCGGCCTCGAGGTACGCGAGGCCCAGATCGTAGTGGCCGAGCCACGAGTCGCCGATCTTCTGCGCCGCCTGGTAGCACTCGACGGCCTCGCGCGCCTTGCCCAGCTTGAACGCAATCTCGCCCTCGATGAGCTTCGCGTGGATCTGGGGCTCGTCGTCCAGACGCGCGCCGAGCGCGGTGGCCACCACCTGCGCCTTCGCCGCCTGGCCCGCGTCGATGTAGTTCCGCGCAGCGAGGAACAGGATGCCGTGGTACTTGCTGAGTGCCGTCGCGCGGTCGGAGGCGTCGATAGCGCGCCGCACGTCGCCGCGCCGAGCGTACAGAGAGCCGAGCGACACGAGCCAGCGCGCCAGATCGTCCTTGCCGGGGCCCGACTCGGCGGACGCGATGATTGGCTCGAGCAGTTTCTCCGCGTCACCGAGCCGCCCCTCGTGCATCGCGAGGTCGGCCAGACCTGTGATCGCATACGACCGTCCAGCGGCTGAGATCGCCTCGAGTTTCCGGTACGTCTCCGCCGCCTCGCCGGCCCGGCCCTGCGCGAGCTGCGACAGGGCAATAGCGACAAACGCCTTCAGGTACTGCGGGCTCAGGGCGAGGACCTCACCGGCCTCTTTCTCGGCCGTCTGGAAGTCGCCGGCGTACATGGCGTAGAGCGCCAGGTTGTTCTTGCGCAGCGCGTTCTTCGGGAAGATCGCGGACGCCCGGCGGCCCAGCTCCATCGCCTGCTTGAAGTCCCGGCGCAGAAAATGTGCAACCGCCAGGTTCGCCAAGCCGCTGCTGTCGGCCGGAAATTGCCTGACCAGCGCCTGGAACTCCTCCAGCGCCCGGCCCGCGTTCTGGGTGAGCAGGTAGTACGACCCACGCGTGCGGTACTTCTCGCGGTCGGTCATGCGATCGAGGCGCTTGAACGCCTCCTGGTAGTACTGCTCGGCCTCCTGCCGCCGGCCGAGTGATGATGTGATCGCGCCCAGTCCCGCGAAGGCCCGGCCGAGGTCGGGATCGAGATCGATCGCCCGCTTGAAGGCGGCGATGGCCTCTTCCTGTTTGCCCGCCCACTGAAGTTCCTGCCCACCGACGTAGGCTTTCGCGGCGTCGAGCGATCGCGCGGTGAATGTCTCCTCGGTCCGGACCTTGTCCTCGCTGGCCGTCGTGTCGCCAAGCTGGCGCCGCACCTTCGCCGCCATCCTGCCGACGGCCGCCAGCACCTCGTCCTTGCCGCCCGCTGTGGTGCTCCAATCGAGGAGCGTACGGTCCTTGGCGGGCGCGACCGCTTCCACGCTCAGGCGGTACAATCTCCCGTCCGTCGCGATCGATCCGCCCAGGACGACGCCGATCCCTTCCCGGATGGAAATGAGCTTCGCGGTCTTCAGGTCGAGCGCGCCGCCCGGCAGCTGTCCGGCTGCGCGGAGCGCGTCGCGACGGGGGTAGGTGGTCACAAACGACGCCCCCTCGATACCGATGCTGAGCGCCTGCTCGAGCAATCCGTCGAAGACGGACTCCTTGGCGTGGTTCTCGAAATTGGCCACAAGCACGGTCACCGGCTCGTGCGGGGGCATGGCCGCCGACGTGCTGCGGTTCCACAACCACCATACGCCGCCCAGCGCCGCACCGGCCACGACGGCGAGTGCAACTGCCGCGTAGAGCCACCTCGAGGCCCCAACGGTCGGCACCGCGATTTTCCGCAGCGGGTGTCCGGCGCCGTCGAGACTCTCGAGGTCCTTCAATAGATCCTCCGCGGTCTGGTGGCGAGCCGCCGGGTCCGTCTGGAGGCATTTCGTGATGATCGAGTCGACCGCCGGCGTCGTCTCCGGCGCCACGATCCTGATCGGCGGAAGCGGCTTCGTCATCCGGGCCATCAGCTCCGCCATCGCGGTCTCGTACTGCGATGCGCGCCAGCGCCCGCCGACCATGTCGTACAGGATCAACCCGAGCGCGTAGATGTCGGCGCGCTGATCGGCCGGCTGCCCCTGGGCCTGCTCGGGAGCCATGTACTCGATGGTGCCCATCACGGCGCCGGCCCGGGTTGCCGTTGCGGTCGCCACCACCGAACGCGAAATGCCGAAGTCCATGATGATGGCCGTGCCGTCGGCGTCGATCATCACGTTGGCCGGCTTCAGGTCCCGGTGGACGACTCCCGCCTCATGCGCGGCTGCCATGCCCGCCGCAACCTGTTTCGCGATCGCCAGCACGCGATCGATCGGCAGCCGTCCCTCGCGCCTCAGGATCGCGGCCAGGTCCTCACCCTCGATGTGGGGCATGGTGAAGTACCTGACGCCATCCACCTCACCCATGTCGTGGATCCGGACGACGTTCCGGTGAGTGATCTGGCGGGCAAGCAGCAGTTCCCGCTTGAATCGGCGCTCGATCTCGTGGACGGCCATCGGATCCGCCAGCGCATCGGCGCGGATCACTTTCAGCGCGACGGCCACGCCGAGATCCTCGTCCCACGCCTGGTAGACGGCGCCCATGCCGCCGATGCCGAGCGTCTTCAGGATCCGATAGCGGTGTCCGAACCGCTGGCCGGGCACAAGCGGTGCGAAGCGGGTTCCGGCGGGTGAGACGCGTCCAGTCCCCGCGCCGGTCGGGGCGCTCGGGCCAAGCTCGGTCGGGGCGTCCGAACCAGGGTCTGCGGGCATCCGCCCGGGCGCATCGCACCTGGGGCAGAGGGCGCCCTCTTCGAGAGATTGACTGCCGCACCTGGGACAGGTCATGCGCGCACGGGACGGCTCCAACCGGTAGATTCGCACAGATTATCGTCCCGGACATGCTGAGGGCACAAGAGTCATCGTGTGGTCATCGTGTGGTCATCGTGTGGTCGTCGTCTGGTCGTCGTCTGGTCCCGCCTGTTTGGCCCCGTGGAGCCGCCTGGCGGGTGTTGGTGGCTCGGCGGGGTCCGAGCAGCGGCCGCGGGGTCATAAGCCAGGGTGTCTCGGAACGCCCCGCCTCCGCCAGCGCGAATGGGCAGCCGGCCTCGGACGTCTTCTCTGGCGGGGTAGATGTTTATCATCTCCAAAGAAGACTGAGCGGCCGCACGCTAACAAGGATCGCGTCTGCGCAGGAAACGCAGCGGGGTAACTGCTCTGCATTAACGAACATGCAGCCGTTTCAACGACTCTGCCCGCCAGGACGCCGGATTGCGCGGACTGGCACTCTGCTTGCTTAAGATAAAATGCCAGACCACTGCGCTGGAGTCCCGCGTCGGTCCGACACTGTCGCCCTGACGGGCCAGACACGTGAAGGATTGGTTCGGAGCACGCGGGAATGCACTTGCAGCAGCGAGGCGGATGCTGGATAATGAGTGGCGTCTAGCCCTCCGAACGTCCCTCCGAAAGAGCTGTTTTGTATGCGCCCGGCGGAAACCCGGTCGGCGCTTCTCTCACCATCGCTTCCGATCTTTGGCAACCAAGTTGCCCGCGCCCCGACGCACGTTCCAGTTGAGGGGGTCATATGAACCTCGCGCACTCCTGTACCTCGCGAAACCGTGCCCGCGTCAGCCCCCGGCACCTGTTGCGACCGCAACGACTTCGCACGATCCTCACCTGTCCGATCGTCGCGTTGTTGCTCATCACCCCCTGCCTCGTGGCGAAGGTCACGGCGCAGCGGCCGCTGGTGGCGGATCCCAACGTCAACATGGCGCGCGGCATCGGGGGCTTCACCAACGGGAAGTTCGACGGCGACCCGTACCTGCAGCGGCAGAACGAACCGTCGCTCGCCGTCTCGACACGCAATCCGTGCCACCTGCTCGCGGGCGCCAACGACTATCGGCTCGTGGATCACGCGATGGACGGCACGCCGCTCCCGAACGTCACGCCGGAGGCGGCCGCCGATGCGTGGCTCGGCCTGTTCAAGTCGTTCGATTGCGGCAACAAGTGGATGAGCACGATGGTCCCCGGGTATCCCGGCGATCCGTCGGCCGAGGGCGCGCCGCTCCAGGGCTTCCAGGCTGGAGCCGATCCGACCGTCCGCGCGGGTTCCAACGGTCTCTTCTATTACAGCGGCATCGTCCTCAACCGCGGTGACAAGGGCCAGAGCCGGCTGTTCGTCGCGCGCTACCAGGACTTCAACAACAAGGAACGAGGAGACACGATCGGCCTGCTCGGGGTCACGCCGATCGTCAACGGGTCGAGCGGCCAGTTTGTGGACAAGCCGTGGATGGCGGTGGACGTGCCGCGTCCGGGGCAGGCCGGCGTCTGCGACGTGCCCGCCGATCCCGCGACGGGGCGAACCGCCCAACGCTTCGAAACGGGCCCCGTCTACCTGGCCTGGACGAGGTTCGACGGGAGCAGCGCCAAGAGCCCGTCGAAGGTGATGTTCGCGCGGTCCGACGACTGCGGCCGCACGTTCAAGTCGTCGCCGATCAGCGACAACGAGCAAGTCAGCCAGGCGGCCATGATCGCCATCGCGCCCGACGACGGCACCGTGTACGTCGCGTGGCGCGAGTTCGGACGAAGCGGCAAACCGTCGTCGATTCGCATCCTGCGGTCCACCAACGGCGGACAGACCTGGGACAAGCCGCGGCCAGTCGTGGCCGCCTTCACGCCGTTCGACCAGGGAAGTTCGGCCGCGACGTTCCGGACAAACGCGCTGCCGACGATTGCGGCGGCGCCGGGCGGTCTCGTCTACGTGGCGTTCGCCGCGCGCGGGTACCACGCGGCTGCCGGCGGCCAGGCGCTGTCAACCGACTCGCGCATCGTGCTGGCGGTGTCGACTGATGGCGGGCGGACGTTCGCCGCGCCGTATGCGATCGACAACCCGGCGGACCGCGGCCACCAGATCATGCCGGCGCTCGCGTATGCCGCAGGCATGATCCAGATCGCATTCTACGACTTCCGCCACGACCTTGGCGGTTTCGGCACGTACATCGATGACGCCAATGTTGCTCTGCCGAGGCACACGGTTGACGTCCGTGCCGCGTGGGCGGAGCCAGGGCCACAACCGGTTTTTCGCGCCCAGGTGCAGGACGGTGCCGCCAACAGCTTCAGACTCACCCAGTTTCCGACGAAGCCGTCTACCTCGTCCAGCGGGGTCCTCGGTCACGTGCAGGTGCGCTGGAATGCGGTGAACCTGCCATTGTACGGGCAGGGCAAGGTCCCGTTCATCGGCGACTACCTGGACACGCAGGCACTGTCCGCCGTGCCGGTGCGATCGGCCGACGGGCTGCGGCAGGACTGGAAGCCGGCCCTCGGACCGACCATTGACGGGAAGAGTCCCTTCGACCCCCGCGCGTTTGCCCCGCTTCCGGTATTCCACACCGCATGGACGGACAACCGCGACGTCAAGTCGCCGCCAGCCGGCAACACCTGGGCCGACTATACGGCGCCTGGCGACAGTTCTGCGGGTACGTGCGACCCGAATCTGCGCGGCATCAGGGACGCGAACATCTACACGTCGCGGATCACCCCGGGGCTGTTCGTCGGATCGCCGGGCAACACGAAGCCGCTCGGCAAGGTCCTGAGCACGAAGACCGGACAACTCGAACTGATCCAGCGCGGGTTCGCGGTGCTCGTCCAGAACACGACGCGGACGACGAAGCGATTCCGCCTGACGATCGTGAACCAGCCCGCGGGCGGGCGCGCCTCGTTCCGGCAGTTCGACGTCGATCGCAAGACGGGAACGGACCGCGGGCCGCTGGCGATCCTCGAGGCGGTCATCCCGCCCCGTTCGACGATTGCGCGAACGGTGTACGCCAAGGCGGTCGAGAAGTACGCTCAAGTCCTGATCAACGTAGAGGAAGTTGACCTTGCCAACACGGTCAATGCCCCAGAAGCGCGTCTCCATGCGCTGGCTGAAAGCGGGCTCAAGGCCTCCGTGCTGCTGAATCCCGACCTGACGAATCCCGAGATCCTCGATCCCGATTTCGTCTCGGGTGAGCAGCCTGAGATCGCCGCAATGGAGAGCCACGACGTCGGCATCTCGGCGCCCATCTACATGAGGCTGCTGAAGTGGGCCGGCATGACGTTGAATCGAGCGATCGGGGTGCCGCAGAGTCCGGACATCGAGAACCCGGACATCGAGAACCC
>Ga0315286_10008007_pt1 | contig 10373 bp, 5 predicted proteins | sample YL17G10_0_MG_FD_205038 | JGI IMG/M metagenome (GOLD analysis project Ga0315286, IMG submission 205038) | Sediment microbial communities from Yellowstone Lake, YNP, Wyoming, USA - YL17G10_0 | ecosystem: Environmental > Aquatic > Freshwater > Lake > Sediment | place: USA: Wyoming | collected...
TTATTTAGTTGAAAGAGAACAGATTGTCGAGCTCCAAGCGAACTTGCTTTCGGAGCATCTCTGGCGCTGGTATCAACCGTAAGTGATGTGAGAATCAAACCAGGCGCTCTAAGAATTGGCTTGAGGTAATATTGAGGGCTTTTTAGGGGCTTAATTACTCGAAACTGCTGCTCCCTTTTGCCTCAATTGAGGGATGTATAAATTCACGGAATTTGCACTTAAGGGGTTATCTCTTAAATCCACGACATCTCCGTTGCCTAACCCGTCATTGCTAAGCAATGGAGAGATGTCAGTTATCTGGTTATTATGAAGGTATAGTTGGGTTAAGTGAATTAGATTGGATAGTGGCGAGACGTCGATTATCTGATTATAAGATAGCCAAAGATTATTTATACTATTGAGGCTAAATAGCGGAGAGATGTCGACTATCTGGTTAGCATCAAGACCGAGGCTATACAGGTTAGTTAGGCCAGACACTGGGCTGATATCGCTTATCTTATTGCCTGAAAGGTGAAGCGCGGTCAGGCTGGGCATGCTAGAGACTGGAGAAATATCGACAATCTGGTTTTGCCAAAGGAAGAGTTGGCGTAGGTTTGTGAGGCTAGATAGCGGGGTGATATCGCTTATCTGGTTCTGGTCAAGGGTAAGGGTATCCAGACTTCTGAGGTTGGAAAGTGGTGTGATGTCGCTTATCTCATTCCCCGCGAGATCAAGAATCGTCATATTGGTGCAGTATTCCAGACCAGTGAGGTTCCCGATATTTTGGTTCGTAGCCTTCAATTCGGTGATACCCCAAAGGTCTGATTGGCGTATATCTCCTGTCAGCTTCCCAATCTGCTTCCGAATCGCTCTGTCTAGATTCAAATCAGCGAAAGTGACCGTATCATCGGGCTTGAGAGTCGCTGCAGGAGTAAAACCACTGCTCGTAAAGTTGTCCCATTCGCGTTCTATATACTGACCTTCGGCACTAAATACATAAAAGGCAAATTGGAAATCTGGGAAAGAGGCAGAAAATTTTTTGTCGCCTATTGCATCCGCTTGAACATCATCGATAAATGCGTCAATATGACCAGTGTCATCTTTATAAGATAATTCCAGAGTATGAAACTTAGTAGTCTCATCCCCAAACAGAGGTAAGAATGCACTTATTCCATCAACTTGAGGCCCCATGCATCGGGTTAGCGCGTAGCCCTCTTTGTATATTCCAATCTCAAAGTAGTTAAAAGAGTCAAACTGTACTCGAAACATGCAAAAGGTATTAATCTGGATTCCTGTCGGAGCCCGAAAATCAATCATCACGGTAACATCTTGTCTTGGTGAAGTAGTGCTACGGAAGTAGGTACCAGGTGTGCCAGCCTCATTCGGATTTCCCTCCAGTGTTAGAACCCCGTCCTCTTTGAAATTTAAACCCGTAGCTCTGGAAAGTCCCCAGGAAGGAGAGATAGTGCCATCATTGAAATCATCAGGAGCGAACACAGACCATTGAGGGGTACTTGAAGGTGTTGGTGTTGCCTTAGGCGTTGTGGCTGGTGTCGCTGTAGACGTGGGCGTCATATTTCCAGAGCTACCCCTTTGTTTTTCATTCCCAGTGCCCAGAACAATCACAGGAACCACAATTATGGCCATGATTGCTACGAGGGCCAATGCTATCAGCAGTGAGCGCTTAATCCGCCTCCCCCTCTTAGCCTCTGTAGCGACCTTAGTGGGAGGAATAAGCTCAATACCTTCTCCTGAGACGACGCGCGATTTCAGCTCGCTCAATACTTTGCGTATAGCTTCTATACGCTTCGTATCAGGTTTGGCCCTCGGATGGATCTCTAAGGCTCTGAGTCCGTCAATCAAGCGAGCAAGTATGTTCGCAACTCCATCTTGCGGAATTCGTATCGATGTGGCAGCACCTATGGCTTCTCGCCACTCGGGCTGACGATTTTGAAACTCAGCGTGTGAAACATCTCTCAGCACTGGAATAAAATGTTTGCCGCTTTCGTGAGCGCGGACGACTTCTTTCGTTACTTGGTTAGAGCCAAGAGAGTGCGGAGAGATCACCACGATAACCGCTTTGGAGTGTTCGATCGCCCTGCCTGTTTGAATGAGGTAGGAGGCTCCAGGTATACTATCTAGTTCGTAACACCACGTAGCATATCCCGCTTCTTCCAAGCCAACTGCAATCTCTAGCGCGACTGTAGCATCTTCCTCTACGTGACAAATAAAAACGTCGCTCATTTGCCTCTTCTTATGAGGGATGCCCCAATTATGGCCTCCGTAATCAACTCGTAGTCAGCCATGGCTCAATGCCTATCTACCATTAAGTGAAAGTCAAATCTCCGTTACCACTACGTTATCCACACGAACACTGGAATTATTCGCGCCATTCTGTATAGCAAACCACCCTGGTGGAAGAGGATCGCTATCCCAGTAGTCAATCCTATTTTCACCGTCTATGGCTACCAAGATATTGCTGCCCTTAACTGCAATCTTCACAGTATGCCACTTATTATCGGCTATATTGATAGCAGCATCAGCTACACGATCATGAACAGTTTTATTCTTACCTAAGAAAACTACATTATCTGTAATGCCCACGGCGTAGGATCCATCATAATTCATTCTGATAGCAAAATTGACAGTTCCTGATATGGCAATGAAATCTGCTTGTAGCACGTAGTCGCTCGCCGAGGTTACTCGGGGTATTGCAAAGGCGAAATCCTTGCCCTGACAACTGAGAAAATAGTTGCCTTGTTCATTTGCTATCTGCCAACCTAGCGCGAGATCCCACCCATCCGCATTGCCATCCTGAAAATTGTCGCTGAAAGATAATATATCGATTTTTGATATTGGGGTGATTGTGGGAACTGGTGTAGGTGTAGGTGCAGGGGTGGGAGTAGGCAAGGATGATGGTTTCACCACTATATTATCTAGTTGAACGCCCGAATCAGGGTGTGTCTGGATGAAAAAGCTACCGGAAGGAAGAGGGTCTTCATCCTTATAGTCGATCTTGAGGTAATCATCGATGTAGACCTTGATGCTGCCTCCATTAAGCCCAATCTCAACTTTGTGCCACTGATTGTTTCCTATATCCACATCAACACTACCCAGACTGACATTGTTGGTGTCGCTAGTTGCTTTTCTTAAGTCAATCCGAGTGTCATATATCAAGACATTATAGCTACCAGTATTTGACCTTCTAACCTGAAATTCGAACTGCCCCTGGAGAAGGTTGAAATCTGCCGACAGCGCGTAGTCGCTTGCTGAAGTCACTCGAGGCCAAGCGCGCTGGAAATCTTTGCTCTGGCAACTGAGGACATAGTTGCCATTTTCATTCACAACTTGCCAGCCTCGGTCGAGATACCATGGTAAGTTAGCACTGCCATTCTGGAAATTATCTGAAAATGATAGGATATTTCTCTCTATACCCCTATGGTTGGAGACAGAAAAAATAATAGTTGCTAAACACAGGATCAGTGTCACGGCGTAAAAACTGGACAACTCGGTTCGCGGATGCCTTACTTCTATTCTGGGCCAACCGCGCCACAGACAGAAGGCTCCCAAAGCGATGGCTGGAACTGCAAAGACGCATATATAAATGGCTAAAGTACTTGGTATCGGGGTTGGCTCCGAGTAATAATACCAGACATTCAATAAGGTGGGAAGCGCAGTCATACCGTAAGCGAACACCACAGCCCCCACCCAGAACCAGCGGTATCGTATCTGCCTGCTAGCCAGCCAAGTGAGCAAGATACCAAATAGAGCGAAGGATGCACATATGATGATAACCCCACCATTCACATCGTAATCATCTTTGGCAAATCCAACAATACCAAAGATAGTTATGAAACCGATTCCACCCACGAGCATCAAAAATCCTATCCAAAATAGCAGAATACTATTAATCTTCTCTCCAGTGGTGGGTATAGTCATCTGTTTTTGTTCTGCGTATTCCTTGTCTCCCGACGCGGAAACCAGACGCTGAACATTGTCCGCCAGCTCCTTGACTTTGTCTTCGAAGGGATGTTTTGTCGCATCCAGCCAGTGATAGCTGCTGAGGAAATACTCCAAGGCTTTCTTAAGCGCGACATCTTCTACACGAAAGGTGACTATCGGGATGTCCTTGCTGGATGCCCTCTCAATCTCCCTGAGCACTTGAGGGGAACTGTTGGCGCCGGACGAAAGCACCAGCACCATAACCTGAGCTGTGTTAATTGCATCTACTATCGCCTCAGCATAGTGTTTGCCAGGGAGTATGTCCCTTGGAGCCATCCAACAATGTAATCCCCTCGACTCAAGGGTTGAGCAGACTGCACGGGCAATCTTTCTATCCTTGTCGTTGTCTGCGTAGCTTATGAAAACAGTGTGTGCCATATTGGCTTCTATTGCTCCATTTGCAATTATACTACCTTATCTCGCGCGCCTTATCTCTAGCCTAAGCTTCGCCAGTAGCTCAGGTATCCCCCGCACCACCTCTCTATCCCATTCCTTAGCCTCTTCAGAAAGGCTTGCCCAAGTAACGAGATAGGGACTGATCTTATTAGTTGCGTCCTTTTTCTTACCCAGTTTCCAACCTCCGCGAAGTCGCTCGGCATTCCATCGGGTATGCTCCATCTCTGCCATTCTTTCAAGCTCTTCTTCCGTGAATTTTGGTAGTACTACCCGACGGTGGGTGACCTTATGCACAGTGCAGCCAATTCGTTGCAGCTTCACAAGAATATCGGCGGCCTGTTCCCTATTGGACTCCTTAAGATAGTGCGGTAATGTCTCCCAATCTGACATAGATACATCCTTAGCACCTTCGCTGCTTGCCCGTGCTGTCCTATAGCTCTCATGTATGGCACGGGCCATGGTTTCTCGAATATCTTCTATCACCTTATCCTCTGATCTATCGCGTATAATCGTTCCGCGATTATTCGTTGACTCTAATCTTTTCTATCCTACGCCTGTAAGAGAGGATCATGGCCTCATATTGTCGGATCGACATAGTTTGCTCACTATGGCTCATGATTATAGTCAGTCGTTACCATCCTCTTGCTGATGGCCGTCACCCTGGAACCGCTGGCTTGTGAAAGCGTATCTCCACACGCCAATCCTGGTTCTCGCGCTGCATAGTCTCCTCGATTTCTTTTGCCAAGCCAAGGAAATCTTCATGATCTTTGGCTTTCTCGGTTTGGACCTTCATCTCTTCTAGATAGCGAGCCATGCCAGCCGAAAGTCTTGAGTTTCTCAGGTAGTCTCTGTGTGTGCGGATTGCGGTTATGCTAGCAGCAACAGCTGGCAAAAAACTAGCCATCAAGCCCGAAGCGTTTATAAAGGTGCCATGACTAACACCGCTAAGTTCACGCAGGACGACATAAAGCAATACGAAAATAATTGTGAGAGCAAACGAGGCAAAACTTGCAAGAACCATGTACTGGTGCCTTCGGTAGTAGCGGCTACTGATACCTTTGTGATAGAGGATCTGGTCATCAATCCAAGCCCTGACTATGAAATCTCTAAGCTCCCAGGATAACACCGAATCGTCTATCTTGAATCGAGGCCGTTGAATCCAGACTGTGGAAAAGGCAGCTACCATCCAAGCCTTCGCGGGAAAAGCAAGGGGCAACTGACGTGGCCGGCGCGATGGGGTCATTCCTGCGTTTACCAAAGCCATAAATAGCGCCGAACGAAGACGTTCCGCTAAGAATCTGTAATCAAGCCACTTGTTATGCCACCTCTGGCGCTGGCCTAAAAGAAAAATTGCTAACACTATTAGCAATAATACTAGTTCAAATATAAGAATCAGCGGTCTGTCAGGTATAAAAAGGCTTTGAAAGGCAGCGACGAAGATAGCTAAAGCGGCCAGTATATAGATTAGACTCCCTGTGCCATGGTGTAGGCGTTGAAAACGTAGTGCCAGGATGTCGGCGCGAACTAGTTGAGGCAAAAAGTATTCGAGAGTCACGGATAGCTTGTCGAGAGGCAATCTAGTACGCTCGGCTTGGCTTACAAAGAAACTGCGCTGACTTAGCAGTGCCTTTCTAAACTTTTTTGCATTTATTCTTTGGGAGTTGTATTCATCGATATCGTGAAACATTCTTGCGTTCAAGCCATGCCCAAGCTCGACCGTGACCTGCTCTTGATCCCCGGTATTTATCAAGATTAGGGGACAGCCATTTCTCCTAGCATAATCGATCACCTCCCCCAAGCCACGCTGTTCATCTGTAGACTTATCATCCCAAAAGGCAAGTAGCACATCGCATTCATCAACTACATAGCTCTCCACAAACTCATACGTTTTTGCTGGAATTTCTCTGACGCTCGCAGCTTCAGGAGATATATCTTGGAACTGTTTCAGGGATGCGCTACGTTCAAGATATTCTGTGGGGGATTCCTCTTTTAGAGGGACGATCAGCTCCAACATTGATCCAGGGATCTTGAGGATTTCTTTGGCAACTATGAAGTCAGAATTTTTCGTGAGGGTAGAGAGAATACACAGCATTAGTTGTGTACTTTGTAGCGATGGTGCCATTTGCTTAATCTTTTCTATCGCCGTGTGGATTGCTTCAATTAGAACAGGCTTGGGCTCTAGCTTTTGCGGGCCAGCGATACCAATAATGATGCGAGATGGAATAGTCAGACCAGTCGGTCCGGGACTGGTCTCTGATCTCAGTGCACTTTTCATTTCGGTTTCTATTACGCTGTCGGAAAAATTTCGCATACGATATTATGTCTAAGTAAGTGCTCTAAGTCAATCCAAATCTTGTGATAGCATAGTCTTTCAGAGCAGGAATACTTCTAAGATTGTGCAGAGACGACCCACTGGGTCACCCCTAGGGGTTCGTGGTTGAAGATATGGGTAGTCAAAATAGGCTGCGAGCATGGATGCTCGGGCGAGGAGACCTCGCCCCTACAGTTAAATATCAGGTTCAAACAGAAATATAAGAGTTTAGACGAATAGAAAATAGGCGACTAGCTTCGAAGCGTGGCGCCGAAATCACGCTGCAGGCGGTCTATAATCTGCTGATGCGCCTGGTTGACCTCTTCGTCGGTGAGGGTGCGCTCCAGCGATTGATAGCGGATGGAGAAGGCCAGCGACTTCTTGCCCGGGGGAACCTGTTCGCCGCTGTAGACATCGAACAACGTGACCTGGTCTACCAGCGGGAAGCTCTCTATGACCTCCTGCACTCTGCTTGCAGCAAGGCTGTTATCTACTATCAGGGCTATATCGCGGGTATTTCCCGGGAAACGGGGAATGGGACGATATCTGTATACAGCCCCGGCGAGAGACAACAGCTTCATCAGGTCTATCTCAAAGAGGATAAGGGGCTGAGTGGAGATGTCGAATAGTGCGGCCGTTTTAGGATGGACTTCTCCTACTACGCCTACTTTTTGTCCTGCTACAACAACCTCGGCGGTTTTTCCAGCGAGCAGGATCTGGTCTTCTACCGGCTGGAAGCTCGCTTTTACTTTCAATCGGTTGAGAACCGTCTCCAGGGCGCCTTTGGCGTCGAAGAAATCGAGTGTATCCTCTCCCGCAAGCCACGAACGCTCCAGCCGCGGGCCACCCAGTATCCCGACCACCATCTCGCGTTCCTCAGGCAGATCATTCGCTCTGTGGAGGTAAACCCTGCTGACCTCGAATAATTTGATGCCGTCCTTCTCGTGCTTCTCGTTTGAGGCAAAGGTAGCGAGCAGCCCTGCCCTTAGGCTGGTGCGCAGGTATTCCTGTTCCAGGCTCATCGGGTTGGCCACTCGCAGCGCCGGGCCCAGCTTGTGCTGGGGGTCTACTTTGTCCAGTGTCGCCTGGCTGACCAGGGAGTAAGTTATCACTTCCTGCATACCGCATCCCACGAGGAGGTCGCGAATCTGTTCCTTCAGGGAGAGCATAGGCGCTGGTACCTGCTGGGGTATCTGGCTGCTGAGCAGAGTGGTAGGGATTTCGTCATAGCCGATGATGCGCGCTATTTCCTCGACGAGGTCGTCAGCCATCCGTACATCTGTGCGCCAGTAGGGTATGGTCACCATGAGGTCGCCGGATGTACCTGCTGACTTGCAACTGAGCCCTAGAGATTCGAGCACTTTCTGTATGCGTTCGAGGCTGAGGTCCAGCCCCAAAACCCGGCCGACGCGCTCTTTGGAGAGCAGGACAGGCTTGGGCTCTTTCTTCCCGGGATAGACATCTGCGATGCCTTTGGCTGCTTTGCCGCCTGCCAACTCCAGCAAAAGCTGGGTGGCGCGGCGCAATGCTATAGGCGCAAGCTCCGGGCTGATGCCCCTTTCGAAGCGGGAAGAAGCCTCGCTGCGCAGATTGAGCTTGATGGAGGTACGGCGGATGCTGATATTGTTGAAATTGGCCGACTCCAGAAGGATAGAGGTTGTGGGGTCTATCACCTCACTGTTTGCTCCGCCCATGACGCCCGCGAGAGCGACGGGTTCTTTTTCATCGGCGATGACGAGCATATCGGGATTCAGGTTCCTTTCCATGCCGTCGAGCGTGTAGAGTATTTCATCGTTTCTGGCACGGCGCACGATAATCTTTTTACCTTTAATCTGCGTGTAATCGAAGGAGTGGAGGGGCTGTCCGTATTCCAGCATGACGTAGTTGGTGATGTCCACGACATTGCTGATGGGGCGCATGCCTCCAGCGATGAGCCTCTGCTGCATCCACTGCGGCGACGGACCTATTTTGACCCCGGTGACCAGGCTGGCGCAGTATCTGGAGCAGAGGTCTGAGTTGGCTATCTCAATGGAAATCGAGTTGTGTATGGGTTCCCCTTCCTCAGCGTAGCTCGGGTCCGGTATGTGTGTCGGCTGGCTGGTAAGGGCGGCGACCTCGCGGGCGATGCCTATCACCGAGAGGCAATCAGGGCGGTTGGGTGTCACTTTGATGTCGTAGATGGTGTCGCCCAGATATTGAGAGAGGGGCACGCCCACCGGGGCATCGGCGGGCAGAATCATTATACCCTGGTGATTGTCGGAGATACCCAACTCTTTTTCAGAGCAGGCCATTCCCTCAGACTTCACACCACGAATCTTGGTTGGCTTAAGCTCGGCGACCTCTCCGGTATGGCCATCGATGAGCCGTGCACCTATCTTGGCGAAGGGCACTTTCTGTCCTACCTCCATGTTAGGCGCGCCGGTGACCACAGTCATGCGCTCGGTACCGAGGTCGATAGTCACCAGCTTGAGGCGGTCGGCGTTGGGATGCTTATCCAGGGCTGTCACCTGGCCTACAAAGACGTGCTCCCAGCTCCCGCCCACGATATCAAGTTTACCGACCTCATTGCCGGACATGGTCAGCCTCCCGGCTAGCTCTCTAGCCGAGAGCGTGATATTGACATAATCCTTGAGCCAGTTGAGTGAGACTTTCATGGTTAAAACTGCTGTAGAAATCTCAGGTCGTTTGAATAAAATAGACGGATGTCATCTATGCCGTATTTGAGTATGGGCATACGCTCTACACCCATGCCGAATGCGAATCCGGTGTAAACATCGGGGTCGTAGTTCACTCTGCGCAGTACTTCGGGGTGAATCATGCCTGCGCCCAGTATCTCGATCCAGCCGCTGTTTGAGCAGAGTTGGCATCCTGCTCCGTTGCATACGAAGCAGTCGATGGCCATCTCCACGCCGGGCTCGACGAAGGGGAAGTAGTCACATCTGAATCTGGCTTTTCGCTCTTTGCCGAAAAGCCTCCTGGCGAACTCGAAGAGGGTTCCCTTAAGGTCTGCCATGGTGATGTTCTTGTCTACTGCGAAGCCTTCGACCTGGTGGAACATGGACTCGTGGGTGGCATCGGTGGCTTCGTAGCGGTAGACTTTTCCCGGGACAACCACGCGCACCGGAGGGCGTCTATTCTCCATCACACGAATCTGCATGGGAGAAGTGTGGGTGCGCAGCAGCATGGGCCGCTCGCCTTTTTCGTTACGGTAATCCATCCACATGGTGGCCCACATATCGCGGGCAGGGTGGTCTTGAGGTATATTTAGAGCCTCGAAATTGTAGTAGTCCCACTCCACCTCAGGCCCCTCTACCACCTCAAAACCCATAGCTGTGAAGATGCCGCACATCTGGCGCATCATGTGGGTAGCGGGGTGCAGTCGCCCGAGGGTCGTGGGACGGCCGGGCAGGGTTACATCAAGGCGACCTTTCTCGATAGCCCTGGCTATCTCAGCTTCCTTGACGATTTCTTCCCGCTGAGCCAGGCTCTGTTCCAGAAAAGCTTTGAGCTCGTTGGCGGCAGCTCCTACAGCGCGCTTTTCTTCCAGAGACAGGTTTGCTAGTCCTCGCAGAATCTGGGTCAAGGGGCTTTTTCTACCCAAGTAGCTGATACGCCAGGCTTCGAGGCTTTTCGGGTCACTGATGCTGTCAAGCTCGCTGATAGCTTTCGCTCGGAGCTCTTCAAG
>Ga0315286_10008009_pt1 | contig 10372 bp, 3 predicted proteins | sample YL17G10_0_MG_FD_205038 | JGI IMG/M metagenome (GOLD analysis project Ga0315286, IMG submission 205038) | Sediment microbial communities from Yellowstone Lake, YNP, Wyoming, USA - YL17G10_0 | ecosystem: Environmental > Aquatic > Freshwater > Lake > Sediment | place: USA: Wyoming | collected...
CCAAAAAATTGGGGCATGTGCCGCAATAGGACGTTCGAAAATGGTAGTATTTTTTGGAACGGTTACATACACAGAGGTATTCCCAAGGACATAAGCGCCGGTGCGATTGATGGTTTTAATTGCAAGTGTTTCTTTTGGCGTTTTTCCTTCAAGCAGCCTTCCCCCAAACAGGTCCACTAAGAATGGTCCAATTGGTTCTGCTGTGAATAAAGCATTGGGAACTCTCACCACCGGAGAAAAATACGCTGGGTATGCTCTCATGTATGCTGTGCTACTCGCCTGAATATCGCGCCCTAATGGCTTCTCTAGGTATAAATAGTATAGATAAGTATTAAATGGGTCCGCTGTGGTGCCCAAATAAACAGCCTCTGTAGCTCTGGTCTCTGTGATAGATTGTATCAGACCATGGGTTTGCAGATATGCAAATACGTCACCGTTGCCCATTTTGTAGTGACTCTTTACAGTGATGACCGTGTCGCCCTTGGCAGCATCTACAGCCACTAACAACGGGTATGCGTACAGCAGCAAGGAGTCCAGGGTTGAATAAGATAGCCTTAGCTGGTTTTTAAGGAAAACAGTGGTGTCAGAAACATCATCTACTAGGTGCAGCTCTTTACTTGGACCTAAGGAGACTATTGTACCTGGATGTATCCATTTTGAAGTAGCTGCTATTTCCACTTTGGTATCTAGCTTCTGAGCGGCTGTTGCAAAACGGTAAGTGTTGTCGGTATTTAGCACTGAGACGCTGTTACCCGTGCGTTTCGCAAACCGTGCGGTACCCCTGAGCAAGGAGTCTATAAAAGTGGGAAGTCCCCTCGGCATAATTTTTACGTGTGTCGGAACAATGGTACCGTTAACAATTTCTTCAATGCGCTGAAGTCTCGCCACGCTTGGACCTCAAAATTGTATTATGGCGCGATAAACGATGGCTTGCCGTGTTGTCTTAGTTACAAGCGGGAAATGAGCTACTGCCATAAGGTATTCTGTGCCAACTTCTACCGGTGACACAGAAGAGTATATTATTTCCGACCAAATGCCCAGTTCCCCAAGCCCCGCCACAGCCTCGCTGCTTGCCAGGCGGCAATTTGCAACGATGGTTTTGGGTGTTGGGAACTCTAAAAGTTCAAAACTTTTAATTCCACCCGCAGTCGGGAAAAAATGGTCAATCAGGGTGGTTGATGATGTGGTAATCGGTGTAATATGGACCGGGTTTGGGTCCAAATAGCCGCCCCTGCCTACTGCAAATCCCTTTAGTTTAAATGAAATTTCGCCCGTTATTACGCGGGCAAAATTGGTCCTGCCTATGTCCGTTAGGGTGGCTATTACCGGGTCTGGCGTATCTGTATAAGGCAAAGTTACCTCTTTAGTCCAAAGCTTTTGCTGTATAAACTAACTTGTAATTCCCAGTTAACAACGGGCTGTTCCACGATGCAGTAAAACCAGTTCCTGATTGAGCGGTAATAATAACCGGTTGATATACTGGACTACCGTCCACTGTGTTTAGCATAACCGGGGTGACAGCATAGTTGTTGTCAGGAAATGCCTCAGAAAGAGTAACAGAAATGCTGGTGGAGGAGATGGTTAAGTCAACCTTCCCTGCCCTTGTGTCAGATGTGCCAGTTAATTCACTAGCACCGGTGGGCAGTGGGATAAAGTTTCGCAGGTCTACTGCCGATGTGTAATATCCCTCTCTGCTAATACCGTAACACAGGTAACCATCCTCGTTGCAGACGTAATAACCGGTGAAAGCCATTCGGTATGAGGAACCGCTGGTTGTTTTTGGGCTCGGAATCTTGGCCTCAACTTTATGATACCCATAAGAAAGACCATAAATGCCTATGTTTTTCCGACCAGGGATTGCAGAGTAACCGTCTACTTTACCTGAATATGTGCCTACTATGGTCGCTCCACCTATGGCATCTATTTCTACTCCATCCACAAACACTTCAAAATGCCCGTGTGTTGAATCAGTTAAGTATTGCAACTCAAATGCAGTTCCCAAGAAGTAAAATTCTGCAATAGCACTAGTTCTAGCTGCGTAGTAATAATTACCGTAGTAAGCTTTTGAAAAGTCAAAAGATGTGGTCCAGTTCGGGTCAGCTTCTACCACAGCGGAGTCTATGTATGATATGTAATGCGCTGCTTCATAAAACACACCACCAACTGGATAGGTATAAGGAGCAGTAAGCAGGGTAGACCTTGATGGTTCATACCTGGCTATCATGCTTAGGTCGGCCACTTCATTTTGAAAACCTGCCAAGGATGGTTTTTTTGGCCCAAACAGGACAATTTCAGTGAAAGCAAGGGTCCCGGATGTTGGCGTTATGATTACTTCATGATGTTGATACCTAGCATTGAAAAATATAGTACGCCTTTTTGCTGAAACCCCGGAAAAAGTATAGGAATATGCTGGCGAGCCGTCTATTGTGATGTCAGCTGTGGCCATGCTACTGTTTGCTGCGATAAGGTCCAGTCTGGTGCACAACGCTGATATTTTCAGTTTTGCACTGCCACCTGTTGTTATAATAACGGCCTTATCGACATCTACTATACCACTTTGAGAGACAGCGACAGACTGACCAGCTACTATTGTGTGTCCATCCCGGTGCACTACAAAACGGTCCACGGCATCTAACGGCGCAAAATCGGTTGATGTGCCGTTTTTGAATTGGTCACTAAGGAGGTCATATCTAGCAATAAGAGTTTCTTCATCAGTGTTTGGGATGGTATTATCAGTGCTACAAATATGTCTTATCACCACTGTGGTGGATACTATCATAGAGGTGGTAGAATCCAGAGCAACAGTGTACTGTCCAGGTGATGGACTGTTTGCGGTGATGCTGCTAACACGCCTCATTACAGATGATGTTGTTGGGATGTCATAAACAAGAACGACATCGTTGATTCTGTAGCTGTCCAGTTTACTAGTGCCAGCAGTAACGATTATGGAGCTGGAGGATGGTCCTATAGTCCCTGATGGGGTGTTAGACAGGTCTAGGTCTGCTAATATCCCAATGGCTTGACCGTAGCTGTTATCAGCCACGCTATATACTAGCCTACCACCACGGGATAGCGTCCCCGTGTTGGTGACAGAGACTGCATCAACAGCATCTCTTGATATTATTGTGGCTGACTTGAAAGCTCTCCCTGATTCCAAGAATGCGTTTGACTGGTTACTCCTTGATAGTTCAAAACCGAATATATCGAGAGAACCAGCGGTGTCCGAAGCTATGGAGACAGAAACGGTATTTGGTCTAGTAGACGGTAGACCGGAGGCTAATACCAGTTTTTCCCATTTAGCTCCCTCTGAGGATGCCACAGCCGAACTAATTTGGCCGAGAGCACTAGTGCTTATAGCAGTGGATGTCTGTCCATCTATGGATATGTTCAACGCCGGGCTATTGCTTCGCCTACGCATAAGTAGCGAGACATCTGTGAAAAACCCAGTCAGTATGATAGAGCCATTATTACCGTCGTTTCTCACATACTGTTCTCTGCTGGCACTCTGGTAGTTTTGCCACCCGCCATAAAACACAATACGAGGGTCAAATCGTCCATCACTTCTTAACACACCATACGCGACGTTACCATCTGGTTTTGAGAACTCGTTGTCTATTCTGTTAAGCCTGGGTATCCGTACTATTTCCGCGCCGAAACTTAATTTCATTTCTGATAGTAGCACGTCACGCGGATTGTTATTGACCCTGATATTTCCGTTACCGCCTGTGGAGACTGACGCGGAAGATGGAACGGCTCCGGTTTCAAGGCTGACGATATCTACTGTAGTAGTACCATTACTTGCTGTGACCTTGAAATCCCTGCCAACACCATCGGTAAAAACATCCCCGGATACAACGCTACCAAGAGAAACAGGACTACTATAGGTAATGCGTCCCAGTGTAGAGTTGTATGTATACGAAACAAAAGGTGAGTTTGCATATCTGCTTACATCAGAAATGCCTACGTTTTTAACAAATGAGGAGCTAAAATATGGGTCTGTTGACAGCTTGTTGAAATCTTCATCAGCCGCTATAGCATTTGTCTCTAGCACCGACCCAATGTAGGCTCTTACCCCATTTAAACCGAGGGCTAGGTTTATGTTTTGCTCATCGGTAGGGGTAGGGTCATTGAAAGTTCTGCCCTTAATGTTGGTAATTTTTTCCACAACGGTACCAGGTACTATTTCCAACCCTGGCGTTGCCGTTATAGTGAAATCCTTAGAAATAGTCTTTAAATTTTTCAGTTTACCATAAAGAAGACGCATTGGTGTGTCTAATGCGTAGCTTAAGCTAAGATACAAGTCAGAGCTGAAAAACCCGTTGCTATCCGCGTCTACCGATGGGTTTAAGTTTTGTGTTAAAAGCAGGTCTTTGTATACACCTATAACCCGTGGTCCCAGGTTATTGGAATTTGTATAACCTATGTCATCAATGTCATCCAGTATGGAAAAATACTTGTTGGCAGAGCCAACAGCACCAGTGCCAACGAAAAACGGGCCATCTGCTGACAATGCCGGTACAATGGTGCCGGTTAACACATAGCTCAGAGTGACAGGCGCGGCTACCCCATATTCCTGCGTAATATACTTGTTGGTGGACGATGCGACACCGTCAGACCCAACCAGAGCGTCATTTTCAGACTGTGTTGGTAACCTGGTGTCTGATTCCGTGACATACCGATTTACAAGTGATGGAGACCCAGATGACCCAAGTGCCGCATCGGCTTGGTTGTTAGTTAAGTGTATCTCATTGGGGAACCCGTTTGCGCGGTGAACAGCAATATCAGATGCCAACACGGTGGTGTTGGTGATGTTTATCCATGCTAAACCATCCCAGGCGTAGACAGCTGGCGGGTCACCACCACCAGCTGTGATAATGTAGTAATCACCAGTATAGATATAGTTTGGGTCAGTTGGTAGGGATAGTGAATCAGACAGCCACCCTCTAAACGAAGACCTCCCTCTTTTATCCTGGATGTCACGAAGGGCGTAGCTGATGTCAGTAGTGGCTACTTGGGTAGCCGGGGATGCTGTAGTGACTGCCCCTAATACAATGTGGTCGTCTTTGTTAAGTAAAGCATTGAACACTGAGGCTTCAATAACCAACAAACTGAGGGTGGGATCTGCCCCGATATTGTGCTTTGCAAGTAAACAAACAATATTTGTCTGGTCTAGGGGGATGCTCACTTGCTCGTTGTCGTCAGAAACAACGAGCAAGCCATCATTAGACATAAGTGTGAATGGTTGTACAGCGACTTTTAACTGCCCGGTGACAGGTGTTAAAAGCCCGCCGGTTAAAACACCACGCCCAAACAACGCAGAAAATCTACTGTTTAGGTCCGCCGTAGAATCCGAATTTTTCCACTTTAGGATAGCCCTAATTGTCATTTCAGCCTCATGGATAAATTAGCCTCTACGGACTGCTCTTACTCTTCCAAACACAGTGCCGGTTAAAGCAGCAGTAGTATACTGACCATGCAAATAATATGTAGTGGGAGCGGCTAAATCAAGGAAATAGGAGAAACTTCCACTACCGGTTCCGGATGAGCCAACAGAAAACACCATTTTGTTATCATTTAGGGTGCCGGTGAGCGTTGGGCCAACAGTGGTCGTGAACACCAGAGTTAAGTTGTCTGTTCCAGCTGGGGACCCGGAAGAAAATTGGGCTGAACCCATAAGCTTAATATCCCAGGCCCCCTTCGGCACTGATAGAGAAACCAGGTTTACAGCAGCATTAAGTGTGGATGTACTACCACTGAGGTCTAAAATCTGGCCTGTATAGCCGGATTCTAAAGGCACACCGGATGTTCGTCCTGGTATCGGGGAGCCTGTGAAAGTAAGACCACCAATAACTACTGAATGGTTCCCGGACTGGGACCCCGAGGTGGTAATACCAGTGCCCGCAATAGCATTGGCCAAAGTGGTGCAGGCACGGAATGTGGTAGAAGATACAACTGAGGCATAATATGTTGTAAAAGTGGACAAGCCAGTTGGTAATGACCCATTAGTGATCAGGTATATTTTGTCGCCGGTAGCCAAGCCGTGTGCAGACGTGGTAAACACTCCCGGTGCCGCAATGGTTACAGTGCAGGACAGAATATTGGAGGCAGCTTTGATGTCCCCAAGTAAGGATGTTGACACCGACAAAGCTGTATTGGTTTGGTCCCCAACAATTATAGCGTTTTGCGGTAAGTCGTTGGTTACTGGTTGTGCCCAAGTTCCTGGTGATGAATCTGCATTATCAACACTGTCAAAATTTCTCTCATCCCTGGCGCTGTCCATCCCAAAATGAAAATCAGGGTTCCTGAACCCCTTGCTTGATGTAACACTCAGGGACCCCAGCGAATTGACTTCGTAAAATGTGACTACATTTATGTTGTAGCCACTGCTAAGAACGTTCTTTTGCACCGGGTTTTGTGTTTGAACCCTAACAGTGTGTCTACTGTTGCCTAGACCAGAGATACCAAATTTTTTTCGTGTCAGCGAAGCGGCATACATGTCTACTTCGCCGGTACTGGCGGTCATGCCAACAAAATTGATGCTTGGGTACGATAAAACCGGGAAATTGGCGTTATTGGCCACAACACCATCAATATAGATGAGCGGCTTACCGAAGGAACTATTGGCTAGGTACTCTATTTCAAACCCGTCACCAGAAAAGGTGTACTCCAGATACGCCCCCGGCGAATCTGTGGTGGCATACCTACCCCAGGCTGGATTTAAGCTTGTATCGAAGTTATAAACCCACCCCGGGTTAGTGTAGACACCGCCGCTGGTAAATGGGTCTATCGCCACACCCCCGATAGGGATAGAATCGCCGGATGTGTTGAGCGATACATTATATGCGGCAATGGTGTTTTGGGTGGATAATAAGACTCCCTCTGGCTTCGAGCTAGGGGCAGGTTCATAGAGTATAAACCCAACAATATTTAGGCCGGATGCGCTCGAAATGTATGCCTCATGCGTTTGATACCTAGCGTTATGCCAAAGGGTCACTACCGCAGTACCGCCACTTGGCACTGATTTGGTGTATGTTGGAGAACCATCTAACGAGACAGTTATTGTAGTACCGGAGGAATTGACAGTGACAATATCGCACCTAACAGCAACTGCCCTAAGTCTTAGCTGTGATGAACCAGAAAAACTTAAAGCAACATCTGCCCCATCTATTTCCGTTTGGGCGTAAGAAACTAGGGTCCCAAGTATGCTCGTTGTCCCATCTTCTAGGGTAAATATTTTATCCCCAGCGACAGAACTTAGAATGCTAAAGTCAGACGATTGTTTAGCTCCAAGGTCAGAAAGATTAAACCTTGCATACTCCCTAATCGGGTCTAAATCGCTGCAAGTATCAGAAGTACTAGCCAAGTGCACCAAGATAGAGCTTACATTCGGTACAGTGGTACTTGTAGAGAAAGTAGCGGAACTTGCTGTTTTTGAGGAGAGAAATAGAGTTTCTTCAGCCGTTGGCCCTATAAGCCTTACGATATCGCCCGCTGTAAAGTTTGCATATTTTGCTTGCCCACTAAGGTCTATGCTCATAGTGGCTGTACCGTTTGGGGTCCCAGACGGAGTGCTAGCGGAGCCATCAACGTCTGTTAAGACGTAAGAATCCGATGTAAGTACCAGAGATCTGTTTATATACCTAGTTGTCACAGACCCCCTAAGCCTTGTGGATAGGGCTGGCATTGTGCTGCTGATGCTGCTGTCACTTTTGAATAAGTCGGTCTGTACGAATGCTCTGCCTGGTATGGTGGTGAGACTTAAGGCCGCAATGCGACACAAATCAAAGCCATACAGAACAAAATCATCGATGGTGTTGTTTATGACTATTTCTACATTATTTGGTACCGTATCCTGAAGCCCGGTAACTAGAACGACTGTTTGTGCCTGTAAGTCATCCTCTGTACCAAGTGTGGCGACAAGTCCACCCCTGGAAAGGTCAATGGTTGAGCTAAACACACCGTTCGTGTAAACATCCACGGATGGTGAAGCGCTTCGCAAGTCAACCAGCATCCTAAGGTCATTAAAGAAACCGGTTACAGAAACGCGACCAGTTCCGGAGCACACAACCTTCGCTCTGGACCCAGAGTTCTTGTTTTTAAAACTTCCATACAACCTCACCCTTGGTTCCTTGAAGGTTCTGGATCTTACCGGGGTTTTTATTTCAAAAGCCACGTTTCCTGTGTACGGAGAGAATTCTCCTGGGACACTTGCAATCTCTCGAATGTAAACCCTATCTTTCCCAGCCAACACATCCAATGTGGATAGGTTGATTTTTCTCGGGTTGTTATCTGGCTTGCAAGACCCCTGGGCACTGGAGGCAGGTGCAGTCGTCGATATCGAACGAGGAACTACTCCGTTGCGATATGTGATAGTTACAGAGCTGCCGCCAGTAGCGGTGACAGTATATTCGTTACCAGCACTATCTATAAACACGTGTCCAACTACTACGGACCCAAGAGATACTACGCCGCTGTATGTTACGACACCGGTGCTGCTGTTATAGGTGAAGCTTATTAATCCGGAGTTCTGAAAGCTGTAATTCTGATTGATACCAACATTTTCGACAAAGTTAGAGTCAAAATCAGGAACCCCGGAGACCCTATCAAAATCACCCACTACAAAATCTGCTCTGAGAGCGGAAGCCATGTATTCTTGATGACTTACAATGCTTTTTCTTAGTTCTATATTTTGTTCGTTGGTAGGAGGGGTTACGTCCCAGTTTCTACCCTTGACATTTGTTACGGTGGTTATCACATTAGACGACGTTTGCGCGTCGTTCAGGGTGTTTTTTAACAATGCATTTACTGGGAGAGTGTCAAGCGTCTCTCTTTTGCCGTACATCAAACGGGTAGACGAGTCCGGTACATTATCCCAGGCAATGTACAATGTACTTCCACTAAAAAATCCGTCGCTGTCAACACTCGGATTCAAGGACGGGTCCAACACGACTGTGAGCAAAGAATTAGTGTAAACTCCAGAGACACTAACCACTTGGTTAGTAGAATTTATGTATTCCCTACCCTCCGTAGCATGATAGAAATGAAAATACTGGTTGGCTGTACCAACGCCGCCTTTTCCAACATAGACCGGCCCATCTGCGGCTAAAAGTTGAAATGACCCGGATGGTGAGGCCGTTTTCTCGGCTGGTGATGCTATTGGGTATGCAGCCGTTACATATTTGTTGCTACTGGATGGCATACCGTCAGTACCAAGCAGAGCGTCATTTTCATCCTGTGTTGGCAACCTGGTATCAGCGCTATCAACTAGTTTGTTGCTGGCCCCAACTGCTGTGCCACTTGTCCCAGCCACAGCATCTTTTTCATCGTCTGTTAAATGATTTTCGTCTATAAACAGGTTATTTCTGTGGGCTGCCAAGTCTGAGGTGACAGCCGCTGCATCGGTCATTATGAACCATTGAGACCCGGTCCACCCATAAAGGTGGGTAGGACCGCCAATCCCGTCTACCACCATGTAATAGTCGCCCGTGCGGTTATCACTCAGTGGCAACAAACTACTGTTTGATAAAACACCGCGAAATGTGTTTCTTCCAATAGTTGTAAGTTCATCTTTATAGGAATAGTCTATATAAGATGGCTGGATACTAGTGGCGGACAGTGGGACCACGACATGACAAAACACGACGTAGTATTGCCTATCAGACAGCGAATTGAAGGCGGAGAGTTCTGTCCCAACAACGGCTACAGTTGGGTCTGAACTGTCAGAGTATACCATTTTAACTGCAACGACTGTGGTTTGACCGGCGGGGCAGTCAAGACGGGTGCTGTCAGAGGTTTCCTCGACCACCATGCCGTCAAGTGACACCGCCTTATATGGTAGCAGGTCTACCTTGAGCTGTGAGGACACCGGAACAGCAGTACCGCCGCTTATCACGCCAGGGCTAATGAACCCGGAGAATCTGTCATTAATTGACCTAGTCAGGTCCAAATTACGAAATTTTAAAAGTGTGCGTAATGCCAATGCCTATACTCCTGTCCGTTACCTTGCTAAAATAGTAATGGAGCAAAGCGATTAAGGACGGCCTTTTCATTTGAGGAGGACACAGAGAATTGGCGCTATGGGCCAACAAAACACGGCTATTAACAGCCCGCGAATGATAGAAGCTGTGTTGGCCCCCTTAAAGTGATCGTACCTAGCCGCCGCAATGCAACAATAAGTCCAGATGCCAAGACCAAGGTACGTCATGACAGCATAAGTCATTTTTTAAGCGCTTCTAAAAACATGGATGGTGTCCCCCATCCGTCGTAGGTAAACAGGCTGGTTATTGACATACCCGCCTCATTGACAAATTGTTCTATGCTATCCTCTGTAAAACCACATTTATGGAATTGACCCTCGTCATCAGGGGCGTCA
>Ga0315286_10008010_pt1 | contig 10372 bp, 13 predicted proteins | sample YL17G10_0_MG_FD_205038 | JGI IMG/M metagenome (GOLD analysis project Ga0315286, IMG submission 205038) | Sediment microbial communities from Yellowstone Lake, YNP, Wyoming, USA - YL17G10_0 | ecosystem: Environmental > Aquatic > Freshwater > Lake > Sediment | place: USA: Wyoming | collected...
ACCCTAACCCTCTCCCCCCAGGGGAGAGGGTAGGCCATTCATCCCCCCAGCAAAGCTGGGGGGTATTCTGGCACATTTTGATAAAAGCCATTGGCTCATAGACTTCATCGCAGCCAATGTGGACAGGGGAAATTATCCTCAAGCAACATTGAATGGTTTCATTCATATCATATCTCCAATTTAAACGGCAGATAGATGGAGTAACCCTGAACGACGGATTGTGGCATGGCCTTAGAGATTCCAACTACTCCTCTCCCGATGTAAGGCTTCTGGAAAATGGAATTATCCTCTGTTACAAATACGGCCCCTTCGTCGGCCATAATAACAGGGTTTTTGAACGGGTTACTGGATTTTGCCAAGATATCACCATGCTTGCCGAAACGCACAAAGGGTACAAAGAAATGCTCTTTGAACATCCTTTTTCCGGGGACGACCGGTGAGAGGACATAGCAAGCGTTTGGGGAACTGCTTTTGGGTATAGGCAATTCTTTATGCTCACCCAACCCAAATTTCCCAAGACCTGTCGAGGCGTCCCTCCCATAACCCCGTTGCCCTATCCGTTCCAAGGCAGTGTTTACTCGTTCGATCTCAGTCGCATCGTCGTCTATTAAAACAAACACCGCCAGCTTAGTTTCCGGGTAATAAAAGAAGGAGGTTTGTGAAAATGGGGCGAACATGCCCTCTCCTGTGGTCATTGTCAACCGGTTGATGGTATTGTGTGGCTGGGTGAATTCTTCCAGGAATGAGGAGGAGAAGGCTTTTCCCATAATTCTTCTTGTCTCCTCGGTCAACTCCTTCCAAGCGATTTCTGCAAGACCTTTAGCGGTTACGTATGTTACCGCATTGAGAGACAAGGACAAGTTCTTATCGAGCAACATCCATTTCTTGCTCTGGTTTTTCTTCCGCTCGGACATCTGCGATTTCTTATCATCGCCGGAGGGGTCCCTGAAAAGATAAGAAAGCGGGAGATCGGGCCTCTTAAATGCATATCGGGTTTTTCCATTAAAGAACTTCGGCCAGGCTGAAGAGAAAACCAAAAACGGTTTTTTTTCGTAGCAGTCAATCCATTTTCCCAGCCCTCCATTAAGAAGAGTAGGATCATAGGCCGCCTGCCAGCAAAAATGACCAAACAGGGTATCTCCCTTAAGCGATGTGCCAAACCCTGACGCTGGTTTCAACGTTATCTCATAAAGCTTCACGGCCTTTCCCTCCAGTTTAGAAAGGATTAATGGTCTTGAATTTGTCGTCGAAAGACTCATCGTCGAAATGGAACTTTATCTTTCCATACCCACGACTTCCACTGCCTCCCAGGGCGTCCATCTCCAAAAGCTTGAGACCTTGCAGGAGGTAATCGAAGAGATCTCTCTCATTTGGCCCGAGCATTTTAAGGGAGACAGAAAAATCAAACACTATGTTCGCAGGGACTCTTTCCGTAAAGCGTGGATTCTCTGCCGTCCCCCTGATTCGGTTGATGCTGTTCTCAGACTTAACCTCAGTTAGAACAAGCCTTTTCCCCCGTATCTCCTTCCGGCACTCCTCATTCAAGGGACAATCGGCAAAAGAAACCCTCGTTGGCCCCAATTCGGATATTTCTTCTGCATCCGCTCCGCTTGAGCCGAATATCTTTAAGATTTTCTCGCATTCAGTCTTTTGAAAATCCTTCAATAGTTTCAAATCCTTTGCTTGCAGTGGGTGGCCATCTGTCTTGACCATCAAACCACTTTTCATTTCAAGTAGGGAACGAACTTTACCCTTGATTGAAGAGCCTGGGATATAAGGTTCGTGAGTGTGGGGGTGTTTAACGACCGGGTTGTCCGTCCCACCGATTTGCATCTCCATGTCGCCCGCCCCTATGTGTAGGCCGCTTTTCAATATAATTCTTCCCTTAATCTCTTTGATCTCTATAAGTTGCATGGTGACTCCTCCCCCTTTTCTAATTCGACTGGCGATATTTTCTATAAAATCCCATAAACGCTTCAAATAGATTAGCAAAGACATCCAGATCTTTTGCGCTATGAATTTGATCTATGGATTTCTTAATGAAGTCCACAAAGTCATCCGTAACCAGTTTTCTCCCTTGGGCGTAAGTTGCTTTGGCAATGAGCATATTCACGTAAGGGAAAATGTTTTCCCATTCATCGTCATTACTTTTCGCGATTTCGTTTAGCCGAAGCACTTCGTCATAAAATTTCCTTAGCTGTGACCTTTTGTTGAATTTTTCGTCAGCTTTAGCAAAATCCTCTGCCAAATGCTGCGCGGTCTTGTAAAACAAATCCGGATTCAGAATTCGCTTTCCTGGGTCCTTGTAAAAAGTAACATCAACCATGTTTATGCCTCCTTTCTCTGGTTGTAAATGATATTCCAAAGTGCCAATTTTAAGGTTCCACCATACTCTTTGAGCCATACGGCTGCTTTTGAAAATTCCCTCACCATTTCTTCTTTTTCCTTGCCTTTCAATCCTTTTCCAACATTCCTCTGTGCTGTGTAATCGAAGAGCGCATGCCACTTTAGGCATTGCATGTCATCGAGATGAATCTCCTCTCTCTCCAAAATTACTCTTTCGGTATCGGCCATCCTGATAAAATCATTCAGGCGATAGATCATTGCGTTATTGATCAGCTTTTTGTCATACCACCTCTGTAAAATATCCCTAATTTCTTTCAATCTTATATATTGATCCCACTGAACCGTTTCCGAAAAAAGTGTAATGCGATTCCGCCTTCCTTCATCGACCGTTTTCGATTTGCCAAGTGCTGCTTCCGCTCTCTCCGCCAGTTTATCCAAAGGGGTATGAGGCTTGTGCAAACTGATGCCAGCAGAGAAATGGATCTCCTGATTGTGGCAGACATATTCAGCAAACGTCTGGCGCAGAAGGCCCACCAATTCTATTACTCGGTTCCACGGGCCTATCAAAAACAGGTCGTCTCCTCCGGCAAAGACCGTATAGATATCCATAAACTGGGGGTTTGTCTTCAGAAGGTGTGGCAGATAGAGAGTGAAGTACCAATCCAATTGTCTACTAAGAGTGGCAAGACGGGAGAGAGTGAAACGTTCCGGCTTCAACCCGCAGTACATAAGGAGACCCAATTGATCCACGTCTGCTTTTAGAACGCCCAATGCCTCAATTCCACAAAATCCTTTTCCATTTTCTCTAACATTTAATGCCTTATTGGCGATGTGACCGAAGGTTTTGGGAGCCCCTTCGTTTAGCTGATTGATGAGATCCTGCTTCTTCGCTTCGCTTTTCTTTCCGGCAAGGAGCCTATCATCATTCAGATCCTCTTCCCTATAGGTAGGGACATACCCATTTATGAACTTGGCGGTTACATCTTTTGATACTCTGCCTTCAGGATCAATGGAGATATCCCAATATTTTAGGAGCTTGCCTGCTCTGGCCATGTCTTTCATCCCGCCATCTACAAAGGCGACTTGATAATAGCCAAAAATAGGCTCAAGTAGTCTCGTGTCATCACCCTTTATATCAGCGTCGACAGAGGTAATAGCCAAGCGGTCCTTCTTTACAAGATTCGTACCCAAAAAAATGTGATCACGGCAGATTTTGCAGGCGGATTCATTTTCTCCCACGAGGGCTGATCCCTCCACTTCATGGGCTGAAGGTCTCTTCCCACAGAAAGGGCACAGCGGGTGTCCAAGGTCATTTCGGAAATTATCAAGGTAGCCAGACACCGCCCCTCCGAAACATTCCAGGTCAATCTTCTTGCATTTCTTCTTTTCCATATTTTTGGCAAGATTATCCCACAACTCGCTGAATTTAGCGTGAACAAAGTCTTCGGCTGATGCCTCAATAAAGCTCAAACCTATGGCGTTTTCTCCGAAAGACATTTCCATAAGCCATTCGTTAGCCCGGGTTTCGACTGCGACTATTGCCTTTCTCGTTTTGTCTGTGTTAGGAGCAACAATCGTAAACTTACCGGCAGCATTCAGCACAATCGAACTTGATGGGATGCCGATTTCTCGGCAAAGCAGATCAGCGGTTAGTTCTGAAAATAATGACACTGCAAATGATCTCCCCCGAAGGATCTTAGAACGGTTTTTTGCTGTCGTTCCGCTGTCACTAAAATAAAATTTTGAATACCATAGAAATCTCCGCTGATAAGAAGAAACTTTCTGCGCTCATAATCCTTGATTGCCTCGACTGTCATCTTGTCTTTCTCACGATGATAAAGGTACAGGGCAACAGCGAGTGCAGAGGTAGTTTTGAGGTGATCATAAAGGGAGACATCTGGAATAACATTGCCAACCCTTGCCGCAGGAACAGGTGAGCAGAAGATCATCAGCAAGCTTTCAAAATGTTCAAACCATAACTGGAGGTTTTCTTCTTTGTGGAGCAGCCGCTCAAGATTGAACACAAATTCGTCAAAAAGCACCTTGTACTCTACTAAGGCAGCTGCTTTATTGTCCGCCGGGCGAGCCTTTTCCTGCAAAATCGGGAAGATATTTCTGGGAGAGACCTGTTTCAGTGGATAGCAATAGGAATAGTCGGAAGATGTCTGCGGGGTCGCTTAGTCTTCACGCATAAGAAGCTCAAAAATAAGGAGCAGTCGGGTTTTCTTATAATCGGGAGGGGTTATTGCACGGTTATATTCTTCATCAAATTTGGCTCTGTCCCATCCACTGCTGATCCGGTCAGCCATGGCTATGATCCACTGCATGGGCGTCTGTGGTTTATGGTGTCCAGCAGCGAGGTTTATGAAGGTGTCTTCCATCCCCCACCTTGCCTGGTTGAATTCTCGAGGAAGAAGCTTTTCTATATGATCAATAAAGGCTGCTGTATAGACGGCATGTTTGTGAGAATACCGACCCTCATAAAACGGCTGATACAAGTCTGCATTGTCCTTCAGGAATTGGTCAGAAACAAAAAGGGCACCCTCGCCGGCCAGCTTACCGATATCATGCATAAAGGCAGCGATCGCTATTTTTAACACCGTCTCGTCCATAGTCAACTCCATTCGTCTGAAGGATATGGTATTTGAAGCATTTTTCACTCTATCACTTCAATCTTTATCTTCCCCTAAAATGTTCTTCACTTTATAAGTTCCGCCTCGGTCCAATAATGCCCGACTGTCCCCGATGACGTTCGTGACTTTATAACTTTCGCAGCGATTCGGCTTTACCCGGCCTTTCTCCCGAGTAGCTCCTTCATGTCCGCCTGTACCGCGTCTCTCTGTGCTTCTTTTGGGGTCACATCTTCACGGGTTGTTGCCCAAACCCACCGTTTGCCCTTCGACAGGCTCAGGGCGAACGGTGATACTTTGAAATCATGTGACTTTTCCGGTCATGCTGAGCTTGTCGAAGCATGAATTCAATTTCGGCAACAGCCCATTCATATGCCAATTCTTTCCTGACTTGGGCGGAGCCTAAAGCCTCCGGCTACGGAGTGCTTTCTGTTCGTCCCCCCTCACCCCTACCCTCTCCCACCAGGGGAGAGGGAGATACAGAGGAAAAATTCGGATTACTCCGGGTGTTCGCCGTGTTCGTAGATGTAGTCAAAGGTATATTGGGCCAATTCATATTCTTTTTCGAGGTCTAAGGGACCATCGGGGTTCTGGTCCTCTTTCACTTGTTCAATCCAGTGATTTTGATACAGGGATCGATTAAAAGCCTTGAGCTGTTCGGCAACTTCCGTGTAATTCAGCTCCAGCAATCCGAAAGACCTCATTTCCTCGGCAATCCCCTCAATAATGATTCGGACAACAGGAAGATATTCCGTATCGTCAAAAGATTTGTCTCTATAATAGTCAAAGTATTTCTGAAGAATCGTCTTTCCGGTGTTAAAATAGCCCTGGCATTTCATGTCTGGCATCCTCACTTTGCGGTTGACGGAGTATCCATTCGATTCAAGAACATTGATCAAGGTCTTCACGCTTTTTCTACCGATATTTTTCCAGGTAAAGAAAACCTCCTCTCCAAGGGATGCAAGTTTTTCCGGATGAAACAAAATGTCCTCATTCCCAAACGTTTTTATCAGGACGTTTTGAATCCTCACGGGAAGCTCTCTTTTCAGGAATCGCTTCTTGCCAGCATTCTCGATCCTCGATTTTTTCTTGGAACATATCTGCCGGACACGATTGCTACTTATATCGAATTCTCTGCCAATCTGGGACAGGGTGGCCCCTTCGCACCTCATTTTCCATATCTTTTCATTTCTTTCGTCCAAGCTCATCAAGGTCTCCATAAACGGTTTGTCTTATTTGTCCCCCCTCACCCTCGCCCTCTCCCCTGGTGGGAGAGGGGAAATGGTGAATGTTCTCTCCCACGGGGGGAGAGGGAAGATTTTGAGTACTCTTTCTCACCAGGGGAGAGGGAATTAGGCGGTGCCTATCCCGTAAGGAGAGGGAAAGCGCCAGGAGATCCTCTCTCACCACTCGTGTAATCCAAGGTCACATCTTCAAGAGTCAATTTCAGTCTCCTTTGGGTGTTCGCAGGCTGAAGCCTACGGGCACATTGCCTTTCATTCCTCACCTTTCACCTTTCCCCTTATTCCACTATCACCCTTGACCTTACACCTCATTCAATCACGATCTTTCCTTTCTCGACCCGGATGCCGTAACGCTTGCTGCCGTGTTTCCCGATAGCAGTCACTTTGAAATAGGGCAGCAGGGTCTCATCTCCGATGGCTTCTCCCAGGGTCTTGTTGATCTTGCTGATATTCTGTCGTAAAGTATCCTGGTCAATCCCTCCCTTCCTCTCCCAGTGGTTCAGGAACTCTTCAACCCTGCCGAAAGCCGTCCTCCTTCGATCAAACCTCTTTTGATGTTTTCCTTTCCCCTTGAAGTAGTGATCACATGCATTTCGTCAGGAAAAACAGGAGGGTGATGCTCTTGGGTGAGGCTGTAAAGGGTTTCCGTAATGATCTGTGATGTCGTTCCGATCACAAAGATCAGGATTTCGCGATAGGCCTTTTCGCTCATGGGGCCATCCTATGCCATTTTCATGAAAGGGTCAAGAAAAGAAACGTTTTGGAAAGGTTTTTGCCAACGCGTTCACCCTCACCCTCGCCCTCTCCCATCAAGGGAGAGGGAAAATAAGAAGAGCCTCTCCCATCGAGGGAGAGGGAAAAAGCAGAGAGAGGACACTCTACTCCGAGCCTCTGATAACCTTGTACTTGCCGAGGCCGAAACTGGTTCCTTTCCCGACATGGATGTGTTCTCCAAGCAGAATAAAGGGGAGAAAGGGGTCAAAGTCTCCACTATAGGTGACTGAACCCATAAACCCACCCATCTTCATCTTTGTCTCTTGGCGGTTTGAGTAACGTTCCCAATCAATCCAAGAAAGCTCTGACTTTGTCATAGCAACATCCTGAGACTTCTCGATGATTCCTTTAAAATCGAGGTTCAATTCCTCGCCGCAATGGAAGTATGAAAGAAGGGAAATCCGCCTGAGGAGGTTTCGGATTAAGACGTGAAATTCCAGAGTGGGTGTGAGCTTTCCATCAAACTTCAGACGGGTCGGAGTCAAGAAGCTTATATGTAAGACAGAGGATTGAGGAATGGAGGGCGAAAGGTCCTTTATCCTAATTGTCTTGTAATTATTCTTCAGGGTTTTAGTCCGGGACGAATAAATCGTTTCTCCCTGACTTTTGACTTCCTCCAGCTGATAACTTCCCCTTCCCTTTCCAATCCCGATTTTACCAAGTTCATCAAACGTATAGATGAAATAAGGAAGGTAATCGATCGACTTGCCCACCAATGTCAGGTCAAAGCACAATGGTTCCCCTTTTTTGTATATCCTGTTCTTTTCAAGCGGAGGAGTGATGATATAGGGATGAGGAGCAAAGGGGTATTTCCTCATCTTCGAGGTATCTGATGGAGGGGGAGTCTCGAACACGTAGGAATAAACGCATTTGCCCTTGAGCAAGCAAGAATCACAAACTTTGTCCCTGTTGACGCAGACGATCCTCTTGAAGGCAACCCCGAAGCCCCCCCTAAGGGTTGAGCCTTTATAGACGGGAAGACTGATGCCATCCAACGCCACCAGAATGAATTGAAACTCTGCCAGATTAAAGTTGTTGAGCGAAGTATCCAAATCTCACTCTCTTATTAATCACGTCTCCTCTGGACTTCCCCTGATAGGCAGAATACTATCCAAACCCTCATGCTCGATGAAGGCACCTCGAAGGAAGAAAATCTACTGGATTCCCGTTTTCACCTGCCTTCGCCGAAGCGGCTTCGCACAGGCAGGCGGGAATGACAAACATTGGTCAGTTTTGTCATTCCTGGGGAGGCAGTAATCCAGGAGTTTATTTGCGTGTAAAACAAAGGACTTACTGCATTAAAACGAGATTACTAATTTAAACAAAGGAAGTCAAGTAGAATCATTCAATGTTAAATTGAAAGACTTGGAGGAGCGCGAAAAGAAAGTAAACTGGGGGTGAGGGAAGCCACCCCATTGGGGGGCGCGTGGCGCAGGGGTAATAACAATGCCCTATCCTTGTAACACGCCACCGTTTTAGCTGGTGGTGTGTGTAAAAATGGCGAAAAGAGAGGGATTAGAAAGGACCAGGGAGAGGCCAGAACAGGACCAGACAAGACCACGTGAGTGAAGCGAGGTTAACCAGATGAAGGGGGTTGGGAAAAACTTCACCGCAGTAGGGTTTTTCCCCTACCCCCCCTCTTGCCCCTTAGCCAATAAAAGCATTTCCCTGACTTAAAGACCGTGGCCGTAGGGTGACAGAGGACACACGAATGCAAACCAACTGGAAGGCCTGCACCGTGCGCCCGGCGAAACCCCTGAAGCCGCCAGCGGTAGTCGGAAAAGGGGTGAAAATATGAGGAACGGAAGGGAACGTCAGGGGAAAAACTGTTTTGACCGAACGGAGCGAACAACCAACAAGAAGAAAAAGGGAATGGACCTCGTGGGCGCAACGGAACAGAATTAGAACCGGCAGAGAAAATAATAGGACAAGATGGTGGGCAATGCAGCACGCTCAAGCTTCTTGATGGTACTGACCGGTCTTGTTGTCCGCCATAAGCGGTCAACTCGGCGAACATTGCCCAGCAAGACAAGAAAGAGAAAATGTGGGACGGGAAAAAGGATGGTAAGAAAAAAGTAAAATGTGCATCCTAAGCTAACTGGCATCCAAAAGGTACAAGGCCGAAAAAAAAGTGACCGTCGGGGAAACCCCGCTACCCGTAAGAAATACGGGAAGGGACCCCTATGGTCAGGCCGACTCAAGACGATGATTGGACGCTGGCAACCTTCGTCGTCAGCGCCTTTTTGCAGGCCGTAATGGAGCGGGCCGAAGCTGCTGGCATCCATGAGGAACGGACATTGAAATAAGATGTGACCAGTTATGATTAAATGTCCAGACCATTACCTGTCTTAACGGATGGAGCCAGGACAAGTCTTGAGGTGCTGGTTGCACCTACCTATCTGCAATGGAAGCAAGTTTTAGGAGTCGAAGATTTCCGGGATGAAATCATCATGCCGAGTAGATCACGGGCCGCAGATAGGGATGATAAAACCCATAGGCCCGCTCAAAATATTCCTCATAAACCCGTTCAAAGGTTTCGAAATGATCCTCGACACAATGGTAATATCACTGCGTGGAGATCACTTTTAAGCACATCAGTTCATCTTTTCGGCAGGCGTCGTGGTGGATTTGCGGGTTGAACTTGCGTGATGTCGAGTTGGACGCCCTCAGGTATGCGCCAATGAACGTTGCCTTTTGCCACACAAAGGCGGACGCGATGCCCGCCAGCAAAGGAAAAACTTTGGTCTCGGAGGCGGATTTCCTCACCGCAGAATTCATGCCGATTTCCAAAGAAAGACAACTGCCCCCAAGGCTGGCTGTTCACTTTTTTGACGGGTACCATGATGAATTCTGTCGCCATTGTCGTTAGCGGCGCCGCACGCCATGTTTCTTTAGTGCTTCAAGCGCATCATTTACTTCCTGGACGGAAATGCTTAACGCGTCGGCAATCTCCTGCGTATTTATTTTGGTGCGACCCAAAGTCCGAATGGCTTGAATATGGGCCAAAATCGCAAGTCGTATTTTTTTTTTGGAGGTTGGGGGTTCTGGGGAAGGCGATGCCATGATATAGCCGCTAGTGCCGCTTACGGTGGACACGGTGACAAACTGCCCTGTGGCGTAGCCTTCGGATCCGATTTCCCCCGATTCTCCTTGATTCTCAGCCAGCTGCTTTTTTCTCGTGTCGGATTGGACCGTGCTCCCGCTCATACTTCTCCTTTTGAATACTCAATGCCCTTATTAGTCCATCGACTAATCTTGGTGGTACGATAAGCTGCAGAATCGGTTCGACTGGCACAGCGCTACCCTTTTTCGCCATCTCAGTCTGTTCGGGTGTCAACTGGGCGGGGACGCGTGCACCGTGACCATGAAATCATACTC
>Ga0315286_10008011_pt1 | contig 10371 bp, 7 predicted proteins | sample YL17G10_0_MG_FD_205038 | JGI IMG/M metagenome (GOLD analysis project Ga0315286, IMG submission 205038) | Sediment microbial communities from Yellowstone Lake, YNP, Wyoming, USA - YL17G10_0 | ecosystem: Environmental > Aquatic > Freshwater > Lake > Sediment | place: USA: Wyoming | collected...
TCGTCGACGCTGGCCTGGAACACATTCCGCGCCTGCCGCTCCAACTCGGCATCGTCGCGGTCCCTGGGTTGGTCGCTCATGTCCGTACCTCGGCGAGTTCAGTGCGCAGCGTCTGCAACGCGCGGAAATAGTGTGTCTTCACGCTGCCCTCGCTGCAGCCCATCGCGGCGGCCGTCGCCGCCACGTCGAGTCCTTCGAGGCAGCGCAACGAGAACGCCTCGAACTGTCGTGCCGGCAAACGACGCAGCGCCTGGTCCAGGTGCTGCATGGCTTCGTCCGTGGCCAACTGCTGCAGGGGCTCGGGCGAGGAATCGGGAACCTGCTCGAGCGGATCCTCGCCGGCCTCGTCCTCGTACCGGGAGGCGCCGGGCAGCCACCCGAAGAACCGCCGCCGCACTCCGTGACGACGCTGCAGGTCCCGGATGCCGTTGTAGAGGATCCGGTAGAACAGCGGCTTCCATTCCTCGACGGGGCGAGCCGCGTAGCTCTGCGCCAGGCGCAGCATCGCGACCTGCACGACGTCGTGGGCGTCGTCGGTGTCGCGGAGCGCGCACTGGGCGATCCGGAAGGCGCGTCGCTCGACGCCGGCCAGGAACCGGTCAAGGTCGCGTACCTGCGCTGCGTCCAGTCGATCCTCCCCTTGGTCGCGGGATGCGAGGCCTGCCCAGCGGCCGGCGGGTGCTTCGAGACTAGCAAAGCCATGCATGCCGTAGACTCGTGTTACCCGCGGCTCCATCATCGTCCTGCCTGAACAACGCCCTCCGGAACAATCGGTTGACGTGACGCGCTGCAATAAGATGTGCACTCCCCCGGCGCAGCCGCAGACCGAGATGGCCGCCGGACCGATCGGTTGCCGGACAGAGCTGCAAAAAGTTGCGACATTCCTGTACAAGACCATGAATTATCTAATGTTTTTTCGCAACGGCGATTTTGTAATCATTTCGTAAAACTCCTCGGCAGATTCGGCACTTGGGCGACATTCACGCAAGTCATCCACAGAGTTTTCCACCGCGATTGTGGACAACTGCGCGGAGCCGCGGCCGGTGACAGGCACCATCCTGAGCGTAGCGATCGATGCGCCCCTGCGCCGCCTCTTCGACTACCGCGCACCGCCAGCGGTCGACCGCGAAAAACTGCAACCGGGCCAACGGGTTTGGGTGCCGTTCGGACGGCGCAAGGCCGTCGGTGTGATCATCGAGCTGCGCGATCACTCGGACGTGCCCGAAGGCCGACTGAAGAGCGCGCTGGCACTGATCGACGACGAACCGGTGCTCGACCCGACCCTGCTCGACCTGCTGCGCTGGTCCGCGGAGTACTACCGTCACCCGCCGGGTGAGGTTATCGCCGCTGCGCTGCCCGTTGCTCTGCGCAACGGCACGGATGCCGTGGCCACCGCCGAGCGCTGGACGCTGAGCACCGCGGCGCGCACTGGGAATGCCGAACCCATCGGTACTCGCGCCACCAAGTTGCGTGAGCTCGCCGACTACCTGGGCACGCACGGCCCCGCCGGTGCGGCGGAACTCGGCGCGCTGTCCAAGCGCTGGCGCGATCACGTGCGCGAACTGGAAAAGCGCGGCTGGGTGCTCCGTGTGCGCGAGGACGTCGCCGCCGTTGGAGCGATAACGAGCACCGTCGCGCGCGAACTGGGCCCCGAACTGACGCCCGAACAGGATGCAGCGGTCAGCGCGATCGTCGCGGCCCACGGGTGCTACACGCCATTCGTGCTGCATGGCGTGACCGGCAGCGGCAAGACCGAGGTCTACCTGCGTGCGATTGCCGACGTCGTCGCGCGCGGCGAACAGGCGCTGGTGCTGGTGCCGGAAATCTCGCTGACTCCGCAACTCGTTGCACGCTTCGCGGCACGGTTTCCGGGACCGCTCGCGGTGCTGCATTCCGGGCTCACCGACACCGATCGCCTGCAGGCCTGGCGCGCAGCCCGCGCCGGCTCAGCGCCGGTGGTGATCGGCACCCGTTCGGCTGTCTTCGCGCCGCTCGCACGCCCGGGCCTGATCGTGATCGACGAAGAGCACGATGCGTCGTACAAACAACAGGACGGCTTCCGCTACTCGGCGCGCGACCTGGCGCTCGCCCGGGCACAGCGTCACGGCATCCCGATCGTGCTCGGTTCGGCGACGCCGTCGCTCGAAAGTCTCGAGCGCATTCGTGCCGGGCGCGCGCAGCGTCTCGACCTGCCCAATCGCACCGCAGGCGCCAGGCCGCCGAGCCTGCACCTGATCGATCTGCGCGCTCACGCCGACACGCAGGGGTTTGCGACACCGACGTTGCTCGCGATCCGTCGTCATCTCGACGCGGGCGGCCAGGTGCTGATCTACCTGAACCGCCGGGGTTACGCGCCGACGCTGTTCTGCCCCGGCTGTGGCTGGGTCGCGCCGTGCCCGCGCTGCGACGCGCGGCTGACGGTGCACCAGCGCGAGCGTTCGCTCGATTGCCACCACTGCGGCACGCATCGGCCGATCCCTGAGACCTGCCCCGATTGCGGCGAAGCGGTCAAACCCGTGGGTCAGGGCACAGAGCGCATCGAAGAAACGCTGGCCGACTTCTTCCCCGAATTCGCGCTGGCCCGCATCGACCGCGATGCCGTGCGCAAGCGCGGCTCGCTCGAGGAAACCATCGAGCGCGTTCACAGCGGCGAGGTGCGACTGCTGGTCGGCACGCAGATGCTGACCAAGGGCCACCACTTTCCGCTGGTCACGCTGGTGGTCGTGCTGAACGCGGACCAGGGCTTGTTCGGCACGGACTTCCGTGCGGCCGAACGACTCGCGCAAACGATCGTGCAGGTGTCGGGACGTGCAGGACGCGCCGAGAAACCCGGCGAAGTGCTGATCCAGACGGAATACCCGGAGCATCCGTTGCTGCAGCAACTGGTGAATGGCGGTTATGACGCTTTCGCCGCAGCCGCGCTCGTCGAGCGTGAGCAGGCGCATTGGCCTCCGTTCGCCCGCGTCGCGGTCCTGCGTGCCGAAGCGCCGGGGCGCGAGGCGCCGCTCGCATTCCTCGATCACGCCAAGGAACTCGTCGCCACGTGCGCAGTTGCGGGCGTCGAAGTGCTCGGCCCGGCCGCTGCGCCGATGGAGCGCCGCGCCGGCCATTACCGCGCGCAGCTGCTGCTGCATGCGGCGACGCATTCACCGTTGCAGCGGCTGCTGGCACGCTGGGTACCGTTGCTCGAGGAAGCGCCCGGTGCACGCAAGGTGCGCTGGGCACTCGATGTCGACCCGCTGGAGCTGTTCTAGCGAGCTCCGATCAGGGCGCGGGTGGCGCCGCGAAGTCGACCGTCACGGTCTGGTTCGCAGTCACGTCGACGGTCGTGCCATTCACCGGGGTAAAGGTCACGACCTCGCCCGTCGCCGGTGGCGTCGGCACTGCGTCGGCGTCGATCAGCGAATCGTCGGCATCGCAGGTGTAGGCGACGACGTACCTGCCGACCGGGACAAAACCGATCGTGTATTTGAAGGTATCCGGGCTCACCAGCGCGCTCGTGATCGGATCGGCACCGTCGGCCGAGTTGCCATCGACATCGTCCGGGACGGTCGGTGCGGGATCCGTCGCCATGACCGGCCCGAACAGGTAGACGCTGCCGGGCTGCGCCGTCGAGGCGACGCAACTCGACGCAGACAGCAGGCTGGAATCGATCGTGCCGCTGATCGTACCCACCTGCAGGCTGTCGACGATGCGCAGCGCAGGCTTCAACAGGTAGACCTGGCCATTGCAAGTGCCAGCGTCCGCGCGCTGGCCGGGGGGCTGCACCACGGACTTGCGCAGGTTGAAGTCGATCGTGAAATCGGTGACGGTGCCGACGCCCACGGTGAATCCGCGAACCAGCTTCAGGCCGGTTTCGGCGCCGCTCGGAATGCGCATCTCGCATTCCTGGCCACCGATCGTGACATACGAATCGCGGACCGCCGGGTCGGCGTTGACCTTGAGCCGCATCCACTCGTACTCACCGGCGGGGACGGACTCATCGTCGAGCAACAAGGCGCGCGCGGTGCCTTGCAGGGCCAGCACGTCGAGCGTCTTCGGGGTGGGGAAGTCGCGCGAGAACGCCGCGCCACCCATGGGCTTCAATTCCACGCCCGTGAACTGGACGACGACCGCATCGGCCTGGTCGACCGGGGCGTCGGTGAGCCCTAAGCGCAGGGTGCCGGTCTTCGATTGCATGCCGTCGCCGCTGCCGCCACCGCAACCCGCAAGTGCCGCGATCGCTGCCACCAGCAAGGCGCAGGAAGCCGCCCGGAAATTGGAATGCGTCATGGGTCGGACCTCTCTGGCAAGCAACGCTGGTGGGAGAAGGCTAACCAAAACGGCAAAATGCCGGCGTGCACGCTTCACACTTTGACCTCGCATCGGCCGCCGGAATTCCCTAGACTCTCGGCAGCCTCCGCTCGCTGACGGCAACACCTTGAAATACCTGATAGAAAAGCTCGTGCAGGACGCTCTGGGCGCCCTGCCGGAAGAACTGCGCCCGCCCGAGTCGGCCACCGGCATCGTCCTCGAGCGCACGCGCGACTCGACCCACGGCGACTTCGCGACCAACGTCGCGCTGCAGCTCGCCAAGGCGGCGAAGCGCAAGCCGCGCGACCTGGCGCAGGCGATCGTCGCGGCGCTGCCAGCCAGCGAACTCGTGTCCCGCGTCGAGATCGCGGGACCCGGCTTCATCAATTTCTTTCTCGCACCCGCCGCCTACCAGGCTGAACTCGCGCGAGTGATCGACGGAGGCCGCCGCTACGGCCGCACCTCGATCGGCGCCGGCAAGAAAGTGATGGTGGAGTTCGTTTCCGCGAATCCCACGGGGCCGCTGCACGTCGGCCACGGCCGGCACGCGGCTTTCGGCGCGTCGCTCGCGAACCTGCTTGATGCCGCCGGCTTCGACGTCTTCCGCGAGTACTACATCAACGACGCCGGACGGCAGATGGAAATCCTCGCCGCGAGCGTGTGGCTGCGGTATCTGGAGAGCTTCGGCGAGCAGTTCCCTTTCCCATCCAATGGCTACCGCGGCGATTACATCCGCCCGATTGCCGACAAGCTGATCGAACGCGCCGGGCGTTCGCTGCACCAGCCAGCTGCCGTCGTGTTTGCCGATCTCCCGCCAGACGCACCCGCGGGCGACAAAGACGCCTATATCGACGCCGTCATCGAGCGCGCGAGGTCGCTGCTCGGCGCAGCGGGCTTCCGCCAGGCGTTCGATCTCGCGCTCACCGACATCCTCGCGGACATCCGTGACGACCTGGAGGAATTCGGCGTCCGCTACGACAGCTGGTTCAGCGAGCGCAGCCTCGAGGACGGCGGCGCCATCGATCACGCGCTCGACTTGCTGCGCAGGAACGGCGTCGTCTACGAGAAGGACGGCGCGCAGTGGTTTCGCGCAACGGACTTCGGCGACGAAAAGGACCGCGTCGTCGTGCGTGAGAACGGCATCAAGACGTACTTTGCATCCGACATCGCCTACCACCTGAACAAGCGTGAACGCGGTTTCGAGCAACTGGTCGACGTGCTCGGCTCGGATCATCACGGTTACATCGCCCGCGTTCGCGCCGGTCTCGTCGCCATGGGCCAGCCGGGCGACTGCCTCGATGTGCGGCTGATGCAATTCGTCACGCTGTACCGCGGCGGCGAGAAGGTGCAGATGTCGACGCGGTCCGGCGAATTCATCACGCTGCGCACTTTGCGCGGCGAGGTGGGCAACGACGCCGCGCGATTCTTCTACGTGTTGCGCAGCAACGAGCAGCACCTCGACTTCGACCTGCAGCTCGCGACCTCGCGCTCGAACGAAAATCCCGTCTATTACATCCAGTACGCGCACGCGCGCGTCTGCAGCGTGCTGCGACAGATGCGCGAGAAAGGCTTCGAGCACGACGAGGCACGCGGGCGCGCGAGCATGGATCGCCTCGTCGAGCCGCACGAGCAGGCGCTGCTCGCGACGATGAGCCGCTATCCGGAGGTCATCGAGCTGGCCGCGCTGCAGCGCGCGCCGCACGCACTGGTGCATTACCTGCGCGAACTCGCGACGGACTTCCATGCCTACTACAACGCGCACCAGTTCCTCGTGGACGACGCGGCCGTGCGCGACGCCCGCATCACGCTGATCCGCGGCGTACGCCAGGTCGTCTGCAACGGCCTCTGCCTGCTCGGCGTGTCGGCGCCGGAGGCCATGTAATGGCCCAGTCCCGGGGCGGTAGCCGCACGCTCAACCGCGATTACAAGGATGTCCGTCGTCAAACACCGGGGCAGCCGTTCGGCGGCTGGACAGGATTCGCCGCGGGCCTCGGGGTGGGGCTTGCTGTCGCGCTCGCGGTGCATCTCTACGATCGCAACCAGGTGCCCGTCCCGATCGAACCCATTCCGGCTCCCGCTCAGTCGCCGGCGTCCGCGTCGGCGTCCGACGATGGCGCGGTGACCACCGCCGACACGACGGCCGCGCCTGAGCTCGACTTCTACGACATGCTGCCGAAGCAGGAAGTGGAGGTGCCGGGCAAATCCAGCAAGGCTGCTGCGTCCGCTGCGAAGACTCCCCTGCCGACCGGCGGCGCGGTCCTGCAGGCCGGCTCCTTCAAGCAGTCGACGGAAGCCGAGAAGATGCAGGCACAGCTCGCGCTCGTGGGGATCTCGGCGAAGATCCAGCGGGCCTCGGTGGACGACGAGACCTGGTACCGCGTGCGCATCGGCCCGATTGCCACGGTCGAAGAACTGCGCGGGATCCAGACCAAGCTGCGCGAGGCCGAGATTTCCGCCACCGCGGTTACGCCCGACGAGTCCCAGCTGCCCTGACGAGCGGGCCTGGTCCGGGGTCCCGCGCGATCCGCCCTTGGGCTGGCGAGCGGGGGCCTGCACCCGGACCGCATTTGGCATCCCTGCTTGCGACTTGATGGCAGCGCAGTCCCTGCTGCGGCCCGCCGGGTGCAGGCTCCCTGCGTGAATCGTCCGCCGCCGGGCCAGGCCGGGACGCATCGATTAAGTGGGACGATCAGCCAGAAACGGAACCTCCCGGTTCAGGTGCGGTGATTCGGCGGTCGAGCTGACGCAGCGTGATGGCTTCCGCAACGTGCTCGGCGCCTACGCCGGGACTGCCAGCGAGGTCGGCGACGGTGCGGGCGACACGCAGCACCCGGTGGTACGCGCGAGCCGACAGCCCGAGCTGACGCATTGCGCGCGCCAGGAGATCGAGTGCGCCGGGTTCGGCGTGGCACTGGACGGCAAGGTCATTGCCTTCGAGCCGGGCGTTGGTGCGCGCTTGCCGGCGTCGCTGCAGCAAACGCGCCGCGACGACCCTGGCCGCGACAGCGGCCGAGCGTTCGGGGAGCGCAGTCGCGGCGATTTCCTCCAGCGCGACCCGCCCCACTTCCACGTGCAGGTCGATCCGGTCGAGCAACGGACCCGAAATACGGCTGCGGTAGGCGGCAATCCGCTCGGGTGGACAGCGGCAGCGCCCACGCGAGTCGCCGAAGTGACCACAAGGACAGGGATTCATGGCGGCCACCAGCTGGAACCGCGCAGGATATTCGGCTTGCCGCGCCGCCCGCGACAGCACGATGTGACCGCTCTCGAGCGGTTCGCGCAATACCTCGAGCACGGTGCGATCAAACTCCGGCAGCTCGTCTAGGAAGAGCACGCCGTTGTGCGCGAGCGAAATCTCGCCCGGTCGCGGGCGCCCGCCGCCCCCGACGAGTGCAACAGCCGACGCCGTGTGATGTGGCGCGCGAAACGGCCGTCGCCGCCAGCCCTCGAGCAGAAAGCCGTGCAGCGACAAGGAGCGGATTGCCGCCGACTCGATGGCTTCGTCATCGTCGAGTTCCGGGAGCAGCCCGGGCAGACGCTGCGCCAGCATGCTCTTGCCGCTGCCCGGAGGTCCGATCAGCAGCAGGCTGTGTTCGCCGGCGGCCGCAATCTCGAGGGCACGACGCGCTCCCGCCTGCCCCCGCACATCGACGAGATCGGGACCGCGCGGGTCTGCGCCGAGCGCCGGTGAGACGACCGTGGCTTCGAGCGCCAATGCCTGCTGTCCCGCCGCGTGGCGGCAGACGTCCCGCAGATGCGGAGCAACGAACACGCGGGCGCCTTTCGCGAGTGCCGCTTCGCGTCCATTGGCCAGCGGTACGATCAGGTCGTGGCCGACCCGCGCGGCCTGCAGTGCGCTGGGCAGCAATCCGCGCGTGCCGTGCAGGTCGCCGCCGAGCGACAACTCGCCATAGAGTTCGACGCCCGCGAATGGCCCCGCCGGCAAATGCTCCGACGCCACGAGAATGCCGACCGCGATGGCCAGGTCGAACCGCCCGCCTTCCTTGGGCAGGTCGGCCGGCGCGAGGTTGACCGTGACGCGGCCCGCCGGAAACTCGTGGCCGCAATTGGCAAGCGCCGCACGCACCCGGTCCTTGCTCTCCTTGACCGCGGTTTCGAGCAACCCGACCACCGAGAAGGATGGCAGGCCCGCCCCGACGTCGACTTCGACCCGCACCAGCGGCGCCTCGAGACCCTGCGGCGTGCGACTGAAAAGCGTGGCGAGCGTCATGACGGATCCGCTGGCAAGGAATGGTGCTTTCGATATGCCGCGAAGGCATGGCACGCTCAAGCGGCGAATCTTTCGCTTTCGCTTAGAATGCCGGCATGAAACTTCACCAGTTACGCTATCTCGCCGCGGTGGCCCAGACCGGGCTCAATATCACGGCCGCTGCCGAGAAACTGCATACGTCGCAGCCGGGCGTGAGCAAGCAGATCAAGCTGCTCGAAGACGAGCTTGGTTTCCAGATCTTCGTGCGCGACGGCCGCAACCTGACGCGCGTCACGCCGGCGGGACAGCAGGTCATCGATCGCGCGGTGAAGATCCTGCGCGAAGTGCAGAACATCAAGCGCCTCTCGGACGACCTGAAGGACGAGGAGCGCGGGTCGCTCTCGATCGCGACCACGCACACGCAGGCGCGCTACGTGCTGCCCGAGGTCATCAAGCAGTTCCGCGAGCGGTACCCGGAGGTGCGCCTGCACCTGCACCAGGGCACGTCGGAACAGATCGCGGAGATGGCAGCGCTCGATCGCATCGATTTCGCCATCGCCACCGGTTCGGAATCACTCTTCGACGGCTATACGCTGCTGCCGTGCTATCGCTGGCACCGGCACGTGGTCGTGCCGCGCAATCACCCGCTCGCGCGCTTGAAGAAGGGCCTCACGCTCAAGCAGCTGGCGTCCTACCCGATCGTCACCTACGTCTTCAGCTTCAGCGGCCCGTCGTCTTTGCACGACATCTTCGCGAAGGAAGGCCTGGTGCCGAACGTCGTCTTGACCGCGCGCGACGCCGACGTCATCAAGACCTACGTTCGACTGGGCCTGGGTGTGGGGATCGTCGCCAGCATGGCGGTCGAGCAGAAGGACGACGAGGATCTCGTCCATATCGACACCTCCGACCTCTTTCCGGCACACACGACGTGGATCGGGTTCCGCCGCGGCGGACTGCTGCGGAAATACCAGCTCGACTTCATCCAGCTCTTCGCGCCCCACCTCACGCGCCGCCTCATCGACCGAGCTGCCGGGGCCTCGACCCAGACCGACGTGGAGCAGCTCACGTCGGGGTTGGAGCTGCCGCTGCGCTGAGGCCGGGTCGCCCTGCAGCGCGGCGGATGAGTGTTGTGGCGTCGCCGCATCGGCGCGTTATCGCGACGGCATCCGCAGTTATACGTTGTCACCGTTTCCTAACCGGCCGGCGACTGACCGCGTAACCGCCGGTTCTTAGTATCTCGCTCGACCCTTCACATGGAGAGCGAGAGATGCAACCCGTAAGTTCGACCCGCCGGATCCTGGCGGCGGCAATCGCCGCAGTGCTGCTGCCGGCAGTCGTCCAGGCCGACCCGGCCACCGACGAACTGCTGCTGCAGAAGATCGAGGAACTGAGCCAGAAGGTGCTCGTGCTCGAGCGCAAGCTCGAGGTGCAGGACGAAGCCACCAAGGCCGCGGTGGCGTCCACGCCGGTGGTGAAGGCGAGTCCGAAGGGCTTCAGCCTCGCGTCCGCTGACGGCCAGAACCAGATCAAGCTGCGCGGCACGACGCACATCGACGGTCGCTTCTTCGAGAGCGACGACCCCGAGGGCCTCAAGAACTCCTGGCAGGCGACGCGCGTGCGGCCGATCGTCGAGGGCACGCTCGGCGGCATCTACGATTTCAAGTTCATGCCGGACTTCGGCCAGGGCCGCACCGTCATCCAGGACGCCTACGTCACCGCGCGCTTCAAGCCCGCGTTCCAGATCACGGCCGGCAAGTTCAAGTCGCCGGTCGGCCTCGAGCGCCTGCAGTCCGCGAACGACATCCGCATGGTCGCGCGCGGCTTCCCCACCCAGCTCGCGCCGAACCGCGACATTGGCCTGCAGGTTG
>Ga0315286_10008014_pt1 | contig 10369 bp, 19 predicted proteins | sample YL17G10_0_MG_FD_205038 | JGI IMG/M metagenome (GOLD analysis project Ga0315286, IMG submission 205038) | Sediment microbial communities from Yellowstone Lake, YNP, Wyoming, USA - YL17G10_0 | ecosystem: Environmental > Aquatic > Freshwater > Lake > Sediment | place: USA: Wyoming | collected...
TCGATCGCAATCACGAGCCCCCCCTGCAGCTCCGGGCCCTGAGCGGGGGGGCCGAAGTTCGGCACCTGGGGTTCTTCGTGCATCCGCTGTCCGATCCCGTGGCCGACGAGCGATTTCACCACGGAGAACCCGTTCCGAACCACGTAGCTCTCGATGGCGTGTGAAATGTCGCTAAGCCGGTTTCCGACCCGCGCTTTGCCGATCGCCCCGTCGAGCGCCCCGCTCGCCACTTCCAGGAGCTTCCGCGCCTCTTTGGAGATTCTCCCGACGGGAAACGTCCTCGCCGCGTCGGCGTGGTACCCGTCCTTGAAAACTCCGATATCGATCCCGCAGATGTCCCCTTCTTCGAGGACCCGGCCGTCAGGTATCCCGTGGACGACTTCCTCGTTGACCGAAATGCACGTGGCGGCGGGGTACCCGTGAAATCCTTTGAACGACGGTTTTGCCTTGTGCTCGAGGATGATCCTTTCAACGGCACGATCGATGTCTTCTTTTTTGACCCCTGGTTTCGCCATCTCGGCGGCTGCTTCGAAACACAACTTGAGTATCGCCCCGTTCCTTTTGATGATAGCGATCTCCGTGGGCGACTTCAGATAGATCATAGACCGATCAGCCCCGCGATGTCCGATGTCACCTCATCGATCGACTTCGAGCCGTCGACGCGGTGTACCCTGTGGTGTTTCTCGTAGAGACTCAGGATCGGCAACGTCTCCCTCTTGTAAACCTCCAGCCTTTTTCTGATCGTCTCGGGTTTGTCGTCCTCGCGAAGAACGATCTCTCCCCCGCAGGCGTCGCACTTGCCCTCGACGGCGGGCGGGTTGTTGACCAGATGGTACACCACCTTGCACGCCACGCAGGTGCGCCGTTTGGACAGCCGGTTCACGACCACTTCGGGGTCGAGTTCGATGTAGATGACCGCATCGATCGTCTCGCCGGTTGTCCCAAGTACCTCTTCGAGCGCCTCCGCCTGCCGGGCGGTCCGAGGGTAACCGTCGAGGATCCACCCGTTGTGCCCGGCTCGCTCAGCGGCGTTGGCGAGCTTCTCCCGAATGAGTTCGAGAACGACGTCGTCCGGGACGAGCTCCCCCGCGGCCATGATGCCCGCCACTCGCTTCCCGACCGGCGTCCCTTTGGCCACGGCCTCGCGGAGCAGATCTCCCGTCGATATGTGACGGCTCCTCTCCCGCTCGGCGATACGGGCCGCCTGTGTCCCCTTGCCCGACCCCGGGGCCCCCAAGATCACGAGATTCACTACCGTCTCCCTTTGAGCTTCCCGTGCTTGGTGAATCCCTCGTAGTGCCTGAGCAAAAGATGCGATTCGATCTGCCGAAGCGTATCGAGAACCACGCCGACAACAATCAGAAGACCCGTGCCACCAAAGTAGAACGGGGCGTTGGCCTTCGTCAGCAAAACCTCGGGCAACACGGCGATGAACGCCAGAAAAATCGCTCCCGGCAGCGTTATCCGCGTGAGCACTCGATCGACGAACTCGGCGGTTTTCTTTCCCGGCCGGATGCCCGGGATGAACCCGCCGGATTTCTTCATGTTCTCGGCGACGTCGACGGGGTTCAAGACGATCGCCGTGTAGAAGTACGTAAAAAAGATGATGATGACCGAATAAAGGACTATGTGCACGATGTGTCCCGGGCTGAGTATCATGGCCACACTCTGCATGAACGTGAAATCCTTGAAGAACGCGGCGATGGTCCCGGGAAACATGATGATCGACTGCGCGAAGATGATGGGAATCACGCCGGCGATATTCACCCCGAGAGGGAGGTGACTCGCCTGGCCGCCGTAGATTTTACGGCCGACGACCCTCTTGGCGTATTGAACGGGTATCCTCCTCTGCCCCTGCGTGACGAAGATGATCCCCGCCACCACCGATATCATGATCGCGATCAGGATCGCCAGCCTGAAGGGCGACAGCTGGCCGATCGACACCGCACGGTACGTGTTGAGCGTGTCGATCGGGTAGCGCGCGATGATGCCGATCGTGATGATGAGGGAGATCCCGTTGCCGATGCCCCGCTCGGATATCTGTTCACCCAGCCACATCACGAATATCGTGCCGGAAGTGAGCGTAAGAACCGTGATGAAACGGAAACCCCACCCTGGAAACGCCACGGCGAGCTCGCCGCCGGGTCCGCGCAGGCTCTCGAGGAAAATCGCGATACCGATTCCCTGGACCACCGAAAGGACCACCGTCCCGTAACGGGTATACTGAGTAATCTTTTTCCGGCCCTCTTCACCCTCCTTGGCGAGTTTTTCGAAAAACGGAATCACCGCTTGGAAGAGCTGAAGGATGATCGATGCGCTGATGTACGGCATGATGCCCAATGCAAAGATCGTCGCCTTCTCGAGGTTCCCCCCGGCGAAGAGGTCGTAGAGCCCGAGGATCGTCCCCTGTTTGCCCTGGAAAAACGCCGTCAAAACGGACGGGTCGACGCCCGGGGTCGTGATATGCCCGCCGACCCGGTACACGACGAGCAGCCCGAGGGTGTAGATCACCCGGCGTTTGAGCTCCGGTATGTTGAAGATCTCTTGCAGCTTTGAAATCATCTATCAAAGAGCGAATCACGATCGAATGATTCGGACTTCGCCTCCTGCTTTCTCGACGAGTTCCTTCGCCTTTTTCCCGCACGCATGAACCTCGACCTTGAGCGGGCGATCGATATCGCCCTCACCGAGGAGCTTCACGGGCACGAGTTTCTTCTTGATGAGGCCGGCTTCGAGGAGGCTCTTCACATCCACTTCCGCGCCGGCGGGAAAGCGGGAGAGATCCTTCACGTTCACAATCTGATAGAACTTGTGGAACGGATTGTGAAACCCACGCTTCGGGATGCGCCTCTGGAGGGGCATCTGCCCGCCCTCGCGCCACGGAGCCACGCTGCTCCCCGATCGAGCCTTCTGTCCCTTGTGCCCGCGGCAAGCCGTTTTGCCGTGACCAGACCCGGGACCGCAGCCGACGCGCTTGCTCTTTTTCTTCGTCCCTTTGGCCGGTCGAATGTCGTCCAGTCTCATCGCTTCGCCGCCTTTTCTTCCTCCACCCTCACGAGATGCCTCACCTGGTGGAGCATCCCGCGGAGCTGCGGAGTGTCTTCCTTGATCAACGTTTCGTTGTTGCGGTGAAACCCGATGGCTTTCATCGTCCGCTTATGCTTCGGCGGGCTTCCGATCACGCTCTTCACCTGCGTTATCTTCAACATCTTCTTCTTTCCCTTGTCCCTTGTTTTCGATACCGAACAGCCTGTTGATCGAAATCTCTCTTCTTCTCGCGACTTCTTTGGCGCTCTCGAGCTGTTTCAACGCGGTCATCGTCGCCTTGACGACGTTGTGAGGATTGTTCGAACCGAGCGATTTGGCGAGAATGTCGCGGATGCCGGCCGACTCCATGATCGCGCGAACGGGACCCCCGGCGATCACACCCGTACCCGGCGTCGCGGGCTTCAAGATCACGTGTCCCGCCCCGTACTTTCCTCTGACCATGAACGGTATCGTACCGCCGAGGAGCGGAAGCCGGATCATCGAGTGCTTCGCGGTCTCCGTCGCTTTTCGAATCGCGTCGGCGATTTCGTTGGCCTTACCCAGACCCACCCCAACACGTCCCATCCCGTCTCCTACGGCGACGATCGCATTAAAGCTGAACCGCCGTCCACCCTTCACCACCTTCGCCACGCGGTTGATGTGGATCGTCTGTTCGATGAACTCGGGCTCTTTCGATCTCGACTCGAATCCTCCGTACGGTCTTCTCTTTTCTGGGGTCTGCGCCATGGAATGAGGACCTCTCTCCTCGTCGTCGATGGAACTGCTAATACCCTGCTTACGCCGGCGACCCGACCAAACCGTCTCGCCCGGCGACTAGAACTGCAACCCGTTCCGGCGTGCCGCATCGGCCAGAGCGGCGATCCGGCCGTGGTAGAGATACCCGCCCCGGTCGAAGGCGACCGCGCTGATCCCTTTTTCCTTGGCGGCCTCGGCGATGAGCCGCCCCACCTCGCGAGCGGCGGCGGTTTTCTTCCCGCCCGCCCACGTTTTCTTGCCCTTCTTTTCTTTCTCTTTTTCTTTTTCCTTGCCCTTCGCTTCTTTCTCTTTTCCCTTGCCCTCTTTCCCCTTGCCCTTCGTTTCTTTTTCCTCGCTCCTCGTCTCCGCTTTGATCTCGGCCTTTACTTCTGCAGCGGCCGGCTCGACGGTCAGCGGACCGAGCTTGAGCGATGACGCGGCGACGAGCGTGCGCCCGGCGGTATCATCGACGATTTGAGCATAGATGTGCTTCGCGCTCTTGAACACGCAGAGCCGCGGTCTCTCGGGAGTCCCGATGACCCGCTGCCGGACGCGAAGGTGCCGTCTCTGTCTTTTGTAAACCTTCTCGTTTTTGGTTTTCATCCTGTCTTCCCCTGGATCCGAAAGGCCTCACAACCCGTGAGCGATCACGGATTAGGTGCCGGCGGCCGTTTTCCCGGCCTTCCGATGAATGTACTCGCCCGCGTACTTGATTCCTTTACCCTTGTACGGCTCGGGTGGGCGGACCCGCCGGATCTCCGCGGCCACCTGGCCCACTTGTTCTTTGGAGATTCCACTGACTTTGACCTGCGTCGGAGCGGGAACCTCTATCTTGATCCCTTCGGGAACGGGGTAGACGATCGGTTCGGAGAACCCGACGCTGAGGAGCAGCTCCTTGCCTTTGAGCTCCGCCTTGTAGCCCACGCCGGCGATCTCGAGGTCCTTGCTGAAGCCCTGGGTCACACCGAGGACCATGTTGTGGAGAAGCGTTCGCGCCAACCCGTGCATCGCACGCGCGCGGATGCTCTCCGACTCCCTCGAGACTCTGACCGCGTCCCCTTCCTGCTCGAACCGGCACACCGGTGGAAGCGCCCTGGTGATCTCCCCTTTGGGGCCTTTCACCGTGGCGGTCGCCCCTTCGAACGTCACCGTGACTCCGGTGGGGATCTGAATCGCTTTTCGTCCTACTCGTGACATTTACCAAACCTCACAGATCACTTCGCCGCCGATCCCCCGATTCCGGCATTCCGAATCCGGAAGGACACCCTGGGACGTCGAGAGAATCGCTATGCCGTACCCGCCGCGCACCCGGGGAATCTTGTTCTTGGGCAAGTACGCCCGAAGACCCGGTTTGCTCACCCTTCTCAACCCCGTGATCGCGGCGACGTCGTCCTTGCTGTATTTCACGTAGATCCTCAGCAGCCCCTGCTTGTCGTCGTCGATGTACTTCACACCCTTGATATAGCCGGTCTGAAGCAGGATCTTGCTGATCTCGGCCTTCACACGCGACGCGGGGATATCCGTGTACTTGTGGTGGGCCTGAATCGCGTTACGAATTCGAGTCAGATAATCGGAGATGGGATCTGTCATGCTCACTTTGATGTCTCCCGTGTGACGAGAACACGAAAACCGTCGTGGGCTCTCCTACCAGCTTGCTTTCACCACGCCAGGAATCTGCCCTTGAAGCGATAGCTCGCGGAAGCAGATCCTGCACATTCCGAACTTTCTAATATACGCGCGCGAACGGCCGCAGCGGTTGCACCGCGTGTACCCCCGCACTTTGAATTTCGGAGTTCTTTTTGCCTTGGCTATCCAGGATTTCTTGGCCACGCTTCCCCCTAGGTCCTATTGGTTCCTGAACGGCATGTTCATGTACTTGAGCAGCTTGAACCCCTGCTCGTCGTTGTCAGCCGTCGTCACGATGGTGATATCCATTCCGAAGATCTGGGCCACTTTGTCGTAATCGATCTCGGGAAAGATGATGTGCTCCTTGATCCCGAGAGTATAGTTGCCGCGCCCGTCGAAACTCTTTGTCGGCACGCCGCGGAAGTCCCTGATCCGCGGGAGCGCGACGTTCACGAGCCTGTCGTAAAACTCGTACATTCGTTTGCCCCTCAGCGTGACCTGACAGCCCACCGCCATGCCCTTCCGGAGTTTGAAGGCCGCGACGGACAGCCTCGCGCGGCAGACCTTGGGCTTCTGCCCGGTGATGGCGCCGATATCCCCCATAGCCGCTTCGAGGAGTTTTGGGTTCTGTATCGCCTCGCCCACGCCGCAGTTGATCACGATCTTTTCGAGCTTCGGCACTTCCATCACGTTCTTGTAGCCGAACTCTTTCTCGAGGGCGGGGATGACCTCTTTCGTGTAATGCTGCTTTAGTCTGACCACAGCTCAAAAACCTCTGGATTATTCGTTCGAGTCCAACATCTCGTTGCACGACTTGCACACGCGTACCTTTTTCCCGTCGGCGAGCAGGCCGATACCCGTGCGGCTCGGCTTCGAACACTTGGGGCACACCAACAGGACGTTCGAGGTATGGATCGGCGCTTCTTTTTCGACGATTCCGCCCTGGTCCGACACCGAACGCTTTCTCTGGTGGCGTTTCACCAGACGTACTTTCTCGACGATGATGCGGTTGGTCTGCGGAAAGACCTTGAGCACTCTGCCGATCTTCCCCCGTTGGTTGCCCGAAATCACCTTCACGGTATCGTTCTTGATAATTCGCATCATAGGATTTGACTCCGAGTCTCTCTTTACCGACCCTTCGACCCGCCTCTCTTACGACTACAGCACTTCCGGCGCGAGCGAGATGATCTTCATGAAATGTTTTTCCCTGAGCTCCCGAGCCACCGGGCCGAAGATTCGCGTGCCGATGGGTTCCTTGTTTTCGTTGATGATGACAGCCGCATTCTCGTCGAAACGGATGTAACTCCCGTCTTTGCGGGGAGTCTCTTTTTTGGTCCTCACGACGACCGCCTTGGCGACCTGCCCCTTCTTCACCATTCCCCCGGGCATGGCGACCTTGACCGACACCGAGATGATGTCGCCGATCCTAGCGTATCGACGCTTCGTGCCGCCGTGGACGCCGATGCACATCAGGCGTTTCGCGCCCGAGTTGTCCGCAACCTGCAGTATGCTTCTTGGCTTAATCATCGCTCTTCTTCACTTTCGCGTCTCGTGAGTCCCTGTACCTTATGGCAAGCCTACTTGGCCTTCTGGAGAATCTCGACCAGTCTCCACCGCTTCGTTTTGGAAAGCGGCCTCGTCGCCACGATCTTCACCTTGTCCCCTATACCGCACGCGTTCGCCGCGTCGTGGGCTTTGAGTTTGGTCGTTCTCTTGACGTACTTGCCGTAGACCTCGTGCTTGACGAGCCTGTCCACGCGCACGGTGATGGTTTTGTCCATCTTGTTGCTCTCGACGATCCCGACAAACGTTTTTCTCTGTTTCCGTTCCACACTAAGCTCCCTGATGGAATGCTCTGTCCGAAGCACGGTACTCTAGCTTTTCGCCGGCTCGGCGGTCTTCGACGCGTGCAGCTCACCCGGTTTCGCCCCAAGACGCTTGGTCCGGAGCACCGTCTTCGCACGGGCGATCTCCTTCCGGAGGACGCGCACGCGCAGCGGGTTGTCGAGCTGCTTGACGGAGAGCTTGATCTTCAAGTTCACCAGCTCTTCCGCTATCGTGTCGAGGTGGTGCTGGAGCTCTTCGAGCGTCAACTCTCGCATGTCCTGCGGCTTCATCGGTTAAACTCCCTCAATTTTACGGCTGACGAACTTGGTCCTGACCGGCAGCTTCGATGAGGCAAGCTGCATGGCCTCGCGGGCGAGCGGGAGAGGCACGCCGTCGAGTTCGAAGAGGATCCGCCCCGGTTTGATGACGCAGACCCATCCCTCGGGTGGGCCCTTTCCCTTACCCATTCGCGTTTCAGCGGGTTTTTTTGTCACGGGTTTGTCCGGGAAAACGCGTATCCACATCTTTCCCATCCTCTTGACGTGACGCGCTATCGCGATACGAGCGGCCTCGATCTGTTTGTTCGTGATCCAGCAGGGTTCAAGAGCTTTGAGGCCGTACTCACCGAACGCGATGGTGGCCCCCCGGGTGGCCTGGCCTTTCATCCGGCCGCGGTGTTGGCGCCGGTACTTGACTCGCTTTGGCTGCAACATGGCTAGTTCGACCCCTCTCCAGCTTTCGCCAAAGCTCTTTTGAATTCCTTGGGGAACACTTCACCCTTGTAGATCCACACCTTCACCCCGACGCACCCGAATGTCGTATGCGCGGTCGCCGTCGCGTAATCAATGTCCGCGCGCAGCGTGTGGAGCGGAACCCGCCCTTCGTGGTACCCCTCGGTCCGGGACATCTCGGCGCCGCCCAAACGGCCCGAGGTCTTCACCTTGATTCCCTGCGCGCCCATTCGCATCGCGGATGCGAGAGTTTTCTTCATCGCACGCCGGAAGGACACGCGCTGTTCGAGCTGCATTGCGATGTGCTCGGCGACGAGCTGGGCGTTGAGTTCGGGTTTCTTGACGTCTTTGATGTTGATCTGGATCTCTTTTCCCGCGAGGTGTTTGAGCTCGTCGCGGAGCATGTCGACCTCGGAACCTTTTCTTCCGATGACCATTCCGGGTCTGGCGGTGTAGATGTTCACCGTCGCCTTACCGCTCGAACGTTCGATCTCGATCTTCGCCACACCCGCTTTGTACAGTCTTTTCTTGATGTACTTCCTGATCTTGATGTCTTCCGTCAACCATCTCGCGTACTCTTTCGTCGCGAACCAACGCGAATCCCACGTCCGGTTGATCCCAAGCCGCAATCCAATGGGGTTTGTCTTCTGCCCCACGTGTTAGCCTCCCTCGCTGCTACTCTTTGTCGGTAAGCGATACAACAACTTTGATGTGACTGCTCCGCTTCCTGATCCGATACGCACGTCCCTGGGCACGCGGCCGAATGCGGTACTGCGTGCGGCCTGTGTCCACGAGGATCGATTTGATCACCATGTCTCCCGCCTCGACCGTTCCGCCCTTCTTGTTCACCATGTTGTGCATGGCAGACCGGATCGTTTTGCTCATGGGCGTCGCCGCCGCTCTCTGCGTGAACTTCAGGATCTCGAGGGCTTCCTCGACGTTCTTTCCACGGACGAGATCGGCGACCTGCCGGACCTTCCTCGGCGGATAACCTATGTGTCGGGCGCGAGCTTCTGCTTCCATGTTGCCACTCCGGAATTACTTCATTTGGCCTTTTCCTTGGCCGTCCTCGTGGTGTGTCCCCTGTAGGTCCTCGTGGCGGCGAACTCGCCCAGTTTATGACCTACCATATTTGGGCTTGGCCTTTTCCTTGGCCGTCCTCGTGGTGTGTCCCCTGTAGGTCCTCGTGGCGGCGAACTCGCCCAGTTTATGACCTACCATGTTTTCGTTGACGTAGACCGGGATGAACTGCTTGCCGTTGTGGATGGCAACCGTGTGTCCGACGAATTCGGGTGAAATCGTCGACCGGCGCGCCCAGGTCTTGACGACCTTCTTCGCGCCGCCCCGGTTCATCTCTATGATCCTTTTGAGGAGTCTCTGGTCGATGTACGGACCTTTTTTTAGACTTCGAGCCATAACCGTCCCACCGTTTGACTAGTTCTTCTTCGAACGCCGCCGCAGAATATATCTGCTGCTGAGCTTCTTCTTTTTCCGCGTCTTGTACCCCTTCGCCGGTTGTCCCCACGGACTGACCGGATGCCGACCGCCGCTCGACTTTCCCTCGCCGCCGCCCAGCGGGTGATCGACGGGGTTCATCGCTACCCCGCGCACGTGGGGTCGAACGCCCTTCCATCTCGTTTTCCCCGCCTTGCCCCACACAAGGTTTTCGTGGTCGAGGTTGCCGATCTGGCCGATCGTGGCAAAGCACTCCTTGCGAACGACTCTCACCTCGCCCGAGGGGAGCCTCAGTTGGACGTAGTTGCCTTCCTTCGCCATGATCTGAGCGTAACCGCCGGCCGCCCGGACGATTTGACCGCCCTTACCGTGCTGGAGTTCGACGTTGTGGACAAAGATTCCCAGCGGAACCTTCTCGAGGGGAAGACAATTACCCGGCTTGATATCGGCCGTTTCGCCGGCGATGACCTGGTCGCCTACCTTGAGACCCAACGGAGACAGGATGTAACGCTTCTCCCCGTCCGCGTAGTTCAGAAGGGCAATCCGCGCGGAGCGGTTGGGATCGTACTCGATCGCTGTGACCTTCGACGGGATGTTGAGCTTGTCCCGTTTGAAATCGATCTTCCGGTACATCCGCTTGTGACCGCCGCCGCGGTGCCGTGCCGTCATCCGCCCCTGGTTGTTGCGGCCGCCAGTTTTTGGCAGAGGCTCGAGCAGCGACTTCTCCGGAGCCTTTTCGGTGAGCTCGGAAAAATCCGCCACGGTCCGGTACCGGAGCGTCGGGGTCAATGGTCTGAATTTCTTGATCGCCATGTTCTTCCAACTTTCTTAGACCACGTCGAATATGTCGATTTTGTCCCCTTGGGCAAGGGTGACGAACGCCTTCTTCCACTCCGCGGTCTTTCCCGCGAACCGGCCGGAGCGGTTCATGACGACCCTCGGTTTGC
>Ga0315286_10008016_pt1 | contig 10368 bp, 14 predicted proteins | sample YL17G10_0_MG_FD_205038 | JGI IMG/M metagenome (GOLD analysis project Ga0315286, IMG submission 205038) | Sediment microbial communities from Yellowstone Lake, YNP, Wyoming, USA - YL17G10_0 | ecosystem: Environmental > Aquatic > Freshwater > Lake > Sediment | place: USA: Wyoming | collected...
CATTGTGATGGGCGACCTGAACATCGACGTGAAGCAGAGCGACTATGATCAGTCGCTCGATCCGCTGGTGACGCTGCCGATTCTGCACGATCCGTTCGCCGGGCTGAGCGACCAGGACCGCTGGACTCATTACTATTCGTCGAAACGTAAGGTCAGCCGGCTGGACTACATCCTCATAGATGGCCGGCTGGCGCCCCGCGTCCTGGGCACGGAAATCTTCCGGAAGGGGCTGAGCAAGAAGTGCAAGCAATACGCCGGCCCGCGCCTGGCCTCGATGAAGACCAACGACCTGGAAGCCAGCGACCACTGTCCGACGTCGGTGGTGCTGGACCTCTGAGACCGCGTCAAGCCGGGCCGTGCTCATCCGTGCCGACGGCGGTGCAGTGCAGCGCCATGCGGCTGAGATGGAGAAGCTTCAAGCCGAACAGGTATCGCCCGGTTCTGGCGCTGCAATGGACGTACCTGCGGTTTTCCAGGCATTTCAGCAACTGGTAGGTCGAGCTTTTGGCCAACGACAGGCGCCGCGCGATCTCCGACAGCGTCAGCCCCCGCCTGGATTCGGCCAGAAGCTCCAGGATCGCAAGCCCTCGGGACAGCGCGGGCGCGGGCGTCGAACTTGCGTTCACGCTATTGAACATGAGCGCGAGTATACCGGCTTTTTCGGTTCGCAACCCGATCCTGCGATGGTAGAGTCTGGGGACACTGTGGCTATGGAAAACGCTGCTTCGTTGCCCAAAAGCTCCGCCGATCTGGACCTGTTCACTCGCGTGGAGACCCAGTTGTACACGGCTGTGGTGGCCGACAGCCTGGACGAGCTCGGCTATCACGAGCAGGCCATGAGTGAAGCCCTGCGGCCGCTTTCGCCCGACGCCTGTTTCTGCGGGTGGGCGCGCACCATCGCCTACGCGGACGTGTTCCATACGCCCCCGGACCCTTACGCCAAGGAAATCGAGGCCGTGGACAGCATTCTCCCCGGTGAAGTGGTGGTGATCAGCACCGGGGAGTCCCGCCGCAACGCGCCCTGGGGGGAACTACTCTCTACGGCGGCGCGGGCGCGCGGCGCACGCGGCGCGGTGGTGGACGGGCTGGTGCGGGACGTGAAGAAAATCCAGCAGCTTGGCTTCCCCGTGTTTGCCCGCGGGATCAAGCCGGTGGATTCCCAGGGCCGCGGCATGGTGGTGGAAAGCAACCTGCCGGTCTGTGCGGGGGGAATCGTAGTCTCTCCGGGCGACTTGATTTTTGCCGATTACGACGGCGTAGTGGCCGTACCCGCCGCCATTGTTGGGGAGGTGGTGCGCCTGGCCTGCGAGAAAGTGGCCCGCGAAAACAAAAGCCGCGCGGAGTTGATGGAGGGCGCCTTCCTGCGCGACGTGTACCGGAAATACGGCGTCCTGTGAACCGTGGTTTGCCCCGTGACGAGAATTTTGCTCTCGTTTCCGCGGACGCCGGGGATTCTGACTTCTGGCTCCTGACTCCCTCCGGGGATATCGAGGGCAGAGCCCTTGGCTAGTCACGAACGGGATGTCGGAAGCCCGCTTGAGCGGGCGAAAGAAGAAAGCCCACGGCGTCAGCCGTGGGAAAGGTCCGCAGCGGGCGGAACAAGCCCGCGAAGCGGGCGGCAGGAATCTCGCGGCGTTTTCTGTCGCCCGCTTCACGGGCTTGTTCTCCCCTCTTTTGCCACCCACAGCTTGGTCGCCGCGGCGACTGGGCTACCGAACTACCGCCCGCTCTGCGGGCTTTGCTCCACCAAGAGCTGCCCATTGGCCCCGCGTATTTGGGCGCCGGCCGCCAGTTTTCGGCTGCTTAACTGGCTGGTTTAATGGATTATAGGACGGTTGCATCCGTTTCTACTTCGTTTATTTTGTTATAGTTACATCACCGTAGCCATTAGTTTAATGGATATCTATTGGCTGGAGCCGGTAAAGCTTTGGAATCATCATTATGGTCCCATAATTTCAGTATAGCATACCCTGTCAAGTTTTTCGGCCCTTCCGGCTCGCTCGCGGTTGAAAACAAAGCAAATAAAGTTAGGACGCGATTTTTCAGGTTTTCGGCTGTGAGTCACGTGCCGGCGCGGCGGGCAAGCAGTCCGGCGGCTAACCGGCTGTCCCTGCGCGCCTTAGCGGGCTGCCATCGCTCGCAGTTGGCCGGTGCTCACTACGCGCAGGTTCCCTCAATTCCCGGCTGATGTGACCATCCGGTCACCTTCATGCCGTGCACCCGATCCGCGTCTGGCCAATCCGCGTCCGCGGCCGTCGGCCAGTTTCCAGGAAGCCGACTATACGGAAAGTGGCAGCGAGCGTTCCATCAACACGACATTACGACTCCCATTACGACTCGCAGGCTTGACCGGGCATTCCAGTTGGAGTACTGTTTCCAGCGCCAGAAGTTTCTTGGAGCGGGGCGTCATGAACAACTCCGCCGCGGATCGTTGCTCGCCACTGGGGCTATTCCCAGGACGGCAGGCGCCCCTGTCGGACGCGCTGGCCCGAAAATACCCGAATGCCGACCGCCAGTGGGGCTGGCAATGGGTATTTCCAGCTTCTTCCCACTACCTCGACCGAACGACGGGTATCCAGCATCGTCACCATCTCCAGGGATCAGTGGTTCAAAAGGCGGTCCATCAGGCGGCCCATCGGGGTGGGCTGGCCGAGCGCGTGACCACCCACGCATTTCGTCATTCCTGCCGAAAGCCGCGTCCAGCAAGCGTGGCAGGATTATCCGGACTGACCGGTCGGCCTAAAACTGGGACGAAAGTTATTGCACCTGGAAGAACTCGTTAGAAACAAAGCGGTTGCCGCCCCAGCTCGCCACCGGTGGTTTGGTGTTAGGCTGAGGGGGACCGGTTTTACGCAGGTCAGCATAAACAGGACTTGGGCCGACCAACAAGAAGACATAGTAAGCAATCACTTCATGAGTAATCCGAGCCATCCAAGTATGCTCCCTCGATTCGAGGGCGACTCCGGCCGGCAGAGGCTTGCCGAAATTTTAAGAAGGCAGGTACTGATTGCTGGGCATGAGGACCTTGCCCAAGAGGTCATTGGCCTCGCGTCCCTTGTGGAGGTTCTCCCGGACACGCCGGAAGCCACAATCATCGCCCAAGGGGGCGCGGACAACGACATCTACTTCATCATCGCGGGATCCGTCAGCATCCAAATCAACGGGCGCGAGATCGCCACACGACGAGCTGGCTCGCATGTGGGTGAGATGGCCCTCCTTGATCCGACTGCCAGAAGAAGCGCCACTGTGAGAGCGCTTGAACCGTGTCTCCTTGCACGCGTATGTGAGGCGGACTTTTCCCCAGTGGCCCAGAAATACCCTGAGCTTTGGCGAAACATAGCCGTCGAGTTGGCAAACCGTCTTCGCGAGAGAGCCAAACACATTCGTCAACCCCACAATCAACCAGTGGTCTTCGTTGGATCCAGTTCGGAGCAACTGGAGATTGCCCGTCAAATACAACTTGGCCTATGTGACGACCCCATGGTGGTCCGGGTTTGGACAGACGGAGTGTTTAAAGCGTCTCGGACCTCTATAGAGACTCTCGTTTCGGCTGTCTCAGATTCGGACTTCGCCGTTCTGGTCATCTCGTCTGATGATACGGTACAAAGCCGCGGGGCTGAGCACGAGGGGCCCAGGGACAACGTCCTCTTCGAACTAGGCCTGTTCATGGGTGGGATTGGGCGCGAACGTACGTTTATGGTCAAACCACGTGGTGTGGACATCAAAATCCCAACAGACCTGCTTGGACTAATGCCACTTGACTATGCCGACGGGCCGAAGGAGACGCTTCCCGAACGCATTGCGCCTGTGTGTACCGGTCTCCGTCGTATGATCATGCACATCGGGCCAAAATGAACAGGAGTCAGATATGGGAACCACTGAAGATATGATGAAAGAGGTGCGGGAGGCTCTCAAGACTACGTGGCAACGTCGCGAGGGTCGGAAGGTTCCAGAAGCCGAGGATGTTCAGCTAGGGAAGGACGCCGTTTGTGTCAAAGGTACGGTTCTCTACGCGGACGTCGCCGATTCCACGGCTCTTGTCAAGGGGTACAAAGATTGGTTTGCGGCAGAGGTCTACAAATCGTACTTGGTTTGTGCCTGTCGGTTGATTTGTAGCAACGACGGCGTCATTACCGCCTTTGATGGTGATCGCGTCATGGCTGTCTTCATCGGTGACACCAAGAACACATCTGCTGCTCGGTGCGCGCTTCAGATCAACTTTGCTGGCCAGAATGTCGTCAACAAGCTTTTGAAAGAGATCTACCCCAATTCTGCTTACCAGCTACAACAGGCCGTGGGAGTGGACACCAGTGATCTCTTCGTAGCCCGTACGGGAATACGTGGCTCTAACGATCTTGTATGGGTGGGCCGCGCCGCGAATTACGCCGCGAAGTTGTGTTCTCTTCGAGAGGGCAGCTATGCATCCTATATCACAGAGGATGTCTTCAACAAGCTGGACGACGCAGCCAAGTATGGTGGGGACCCCAAGCGGTGCATGTGGGAGAAAGTAATGTGGAACGATCAAGGAATTGCCGTATACCGCTCAAACTGGTTGTGGAAGCCGGAGTAGGCCCAACATGACGCTGCACTGGACGGGGATTCCGCTGCCGCTCCATCCCCGCCAGTGAGCTTATCGTTAGGCTGCCCTCGCTGATGACCTTATGGCTCTAGCGGGTGCTGACTTTTCTAATTCCTGCGGCGGAGGACGTGCCCAAGTGCTGAGAGCAGACGATTCTGTGGATCGAACGCCCGGTTACGGGGACCTTGCCGAGGAGTACTACGAGCCGCGCCATGTCACCTGCCGAAATTTTGAGGCAGCGACTGCAAGTTGGACCGCGGAGCATCACTCTCGGATTCCGAACTCTGGGTTGGTGCTTGACATCGGCAGTGGCCGGGGTTCGGCCGGCATGTTTTGTGGCGTTGAGGCAGGCAGGATCGTTCAGGCAGATATCGCCATCTCAATGCTCACGGTCTCGCCGCGGGCGGCAAGCAAGGGTCGGGTTGCCTGCAGTGCACTCTCCCTCCCGTTCGGGAGCGGCTCCTTTGCTGCGGTCACGGCTTTTCTCTTTGATCCTTTCAACAGGATCGAGTTTGTGGCAGAGTCTTTCAGAGTTCTCACCCGCGGAGGGGTTTTTCTGGGCACGCTTCCGCACTACCAATGGGGTGTCACCTTGCGGCAGTTGCGAGGCACCGAGCCACACATCGCGCGCTTCATCACCCGAAGCGGTGAATGTCTCGACAAGCCGTCATATCTGGTGAGCGAGCGTGAGCTCCGGAACCGTTTTACCATTAACGGGTGCCGAAACGTTGACGTGTACGCGTTGACCCTCCCGCGTAGAGAGTTGACGGTCTCACCCGACATCTCAGATCCAGCCCAAGCGATCGGCGTGAGCCCGTACGCGCTTCCCGTTCTCCACTTGGTCTTGGCGAGGAAGACGTGAACGCAAAGACCTTCGCGTCGTGGGCGGTCGAGTTTGCCTGCGTTGCCGCTATAGGCGTGCTGCCTTCCGCTGGAGCGAGCCTCCCGTGGCTTGCTCTGCCCGCGGCGGTAATTGTGGCCCTCAAGCTGCTTGAGGCTCGGTGGCGCGCCAGAGATGCTCAACTCCACATTTGTCAACAACTACATCTCCTGCTCAGCGTGTTGCCAGTGGATGGCGCCCACGTAAGATGTACCTATCACGTGCCAGTGAAGACGCTGTCCAGGAAGGGAGTGCGCCTTCTTCAGGCGTTCGATTATATAGGAGACCAGGGGGGCGGCGGGCGATGGTTCCCTGCAGACAAGGGTATCATAGGTGTAGCCTATTCAAAAAAAGGGACGCGAGTTGAGAACTTTGTGAGTGACGTAGACTACCGCCAGCGCATGGTGTCCGACTACAACTACACCGAGGCCGAAGTAGGCCAACGGCGTGCTGACAGACGCTCGTACTTATGCGACCCGCTCCTCGATGAGAGCCACAACGTTCTGGGGCTGCTTTATTTTGATTCGGATCGCTACGGGTTGTTCACGCTCGATGAGAATAACCCGCGATGGCAGATGATTATAGCCGCGGGCGGAGTTATCCGCGGGCCATTGTTGGGTTAAGGCAGCCTAACCAGGCGCTGCAGGCGCCGGCCAAAAGCGGGCCGCGCCTGAGCGCCGAAGCCGTTAGGCGGCGCAACATGTCCACCATGACAACGAACGCCGTCATCAGCGAATCATCGACGCGCTTGTGAATTCACCAGTCGAAGACAAGCGCGTTTCGGCGTTCTCCTCGTTCATCGTCGGCGAGAAGGCCTTATCTTGAACGCCACCGACCCCATGCCCGATGCGCTGTCTAAGAACGCGATGGAGCCGGCGGCGCGGTGACATTCCTGCCGCCGCGGCTCATCGCGGGTCGTTAGGCGGCTTTGCAGCCGCCGAGCACATATCCCGCGACAAACCTGACGTTGACAGGACTACGCCAAAGGCGTAGTATGGCCCTGTGTTTACGTTCATCGAGTCGGCTGCTTTTGAGCGCGTGCGCGCCGTCTACCTCGATGACGACGAATACGCCGAGTTGCAGCAGTTCATGCTGCAGAACCCGGAAGCAGGGAGCATCGTTCCCGGCTCTGGCGGCGTAAGGAAACTCCGCTGGAGACGCGCGGGCGCGGGCAAGCGTGGCGGCTTGCGTGTGATCTACTTCGTGCGCTATCAGCCCAACGAGTTCTGGATGCTGGCTTTATACGCCAAAGCCAGGCAGGAGAACGTGCCTGCCCATATTCTCAGGCAACTGAAGGAGGCGTTCCAACATGGGTAAGAAGCTCACCGGACGGGCGCTGGCCCGATTCGAGGCTGAGCGCGACATCTGGCAGGAGGTCCTGGGCGGCGTGCGCGAAATCAAGGCTGGCCGGGGCAAGCGGTTTAAGGTTGAGCCGCGCTCGCCCATCCTGGGAGCGCGCTTGAAATCCGGTCTTACACAGGCACAGTTCGCCGCGCTGCTGGGAGTCTCGAAACGCACGCTGGAGCAGTGGGAGCAGGGCCGCCGCGAACCAAGCGGGGCGGCAAAGACACTCATCAGGGTGGCAGAACTGCATCCCGAGATATTGCGTGAAATCGCGGCATGAACGGCCTTATTCGGGCCTGGCCGTATAACGCCCTTCCAGGAAACTGGTCGCCCCGACGGGCGATTACTGTCGCGAAATCCCCTCGATGACCATTGTCGAAGGTGAGATCGTTTTCAAGGGGTAAAGATGCAGATTCGCATTTTCGATTCCGCACCGGGATCGGCCATTGCGTTTCTCCACAGCCCGGCGGATAGTTTTCACGGTACTGAACACCCGCAGAGGCGGCGCGCATGTACTGCTGCCGTCTCGCCCCATGTCACTCGGTTCTGCGGAGCCAGCCCCGAAGGGGCGCCCGATGATAGCCCAGCGTTTCAACGCTGGGCGCCGGGCGGAAACAGTTCGAGTCCCGTAGGGACGACTGACCACCTTTGCCAGCCCGAATTCGGGCCAGCGAGGGTCTCAGCCGTCCCTACGGGACTGACACAACTTGCCTTGCTGACCCACCACTGAAGTGGTGGGCTATCATCAACCGCGCCTACGGCGCTCCCTTGCACAAAAGTAAGTTTGGGCGATTCGCCGGGTCGCCGCGGCGACCTAAACCAGGCAGCGGACAGGCATGGGATGCCGGCGGGACGCCGGCGGTACAAGCCTACTGGTAAGCTCGGCGCGCCTGGCGGCAAAGAGCCAGCAACTCTTCCCGCTGCGTTTCGGTGATGTTGGCAAGTCGCCGGATGCGCTCCATCTCGGCATCGATCCAGGCCCGTAAGGACTCGAGCGCCTCCGGCGCGCGGCGCGGGGTGCGGCCAAAGTAGACGGGGCTGGTGTGAGCGAAGCGGATGGTGACCGGAGATTTCTCAAAGCAGCGCGCGGCCAGCCAGCCGCCCGGCCGGACCTTGATCCGGGCCTGGCCGGAGATGCGGCGCCGATCAGCGGACGGCGCCAGTGTTTTCACCACCGCGCCATCCACCACTACTTCCGCTTTCTCCAGTTCGCCGGCCGCCAGCGCTTCCAGCTTCACGGAAACCTCATTGGCCCCCTCGATGACAGTGCCCGGCAGCTTGCCGCCCACTTTCAGGAACAGCATCGGGCCGTTGGTCACGAAGTTGCGCCCGGCCTTCTGACCGGCCCACCAGCTCTCCGGCGAGAAGCGCCCGGCAAGATACACGTAAGAGCGGTTGTAGCCCAGCGGATTGTGAAGTACGCCGTTCGCCGACCCGGCCGAGGCGGGCGCCCGCAGCCCGGCATTCAGATACAGGTAGTAGAGGTCGAAGACATAGCGCGCGAACCCCTCCGCGCCGGGATACTTGCCCACGTCGCGCGGCCGACCCCAGGCCTCGCTGTCCATCATGCTGGATTCGAGGAAATGGTTCACCGCCACCCCGATGGAGTCGGGGGCCATCAGGCCGGCAACCACCGGCGCTCCCCACCAGATGGCTTTCTCCAGGTCGATGTAGGCGCCCTTGTCGCGCGCCTCGCGCCACACCGAAATGCCGGGCGGGTACTCCCGGTTGCCCTTCATGGCATACAACCGCGGGGGAGACTTCACGCCGAAGAACAGCGCCGCGCCCCAACCGCGCTCATCCTCGCAGTTATCCACCGAATAGGCGCGGTTGGTTCCTGCGGTGTAGAGGCGGCGCTCCGGCCAGGGATCGAGATTGCTCTGGTCGTTCCAGCGGGTGATGGTGGGCGCGAAATGCAGGTCCGCGGCCTCCAGCAGCAGCGGCATCTCCGCGGGAACGCGGTGCACGTGCAAATCACCCGACCACCAGCCCCTGCCCGCCATGTCGATCCAGCGGCGCAGGCGGACGGTTCCGGGCGGAGAGGTTTCCACCGGCAGGTACTCGGTGCCTCTGCTGATCCGCACGCGCGTGGCGCCGGACGGCAGCTCGATATCCGCCTCGCGGTCCACCACCACGCCCAGCGCTGCGTTCCTGGGGTGAATCGGGGCCAACGCGGCGGAGCCGGGCATGGCCGCCGGCTTCCCGTCCGCATCCAGGACCTGAACGCGCGCGGCAACCGGGCGCCCCTTCTCATCGAGTAGGCGCAAATGCGGACGCGGGGGCTGCCCGAACAACCCTGTGGCAAACACCAGCGCCAGGAGCAAGCGGAGAACAGTCATGGCGAGCGTATGTTACCGGTTTGCGCGGATGGCCTGCGAGAGAAATCCGAGCGGGATCATTCACCACGGATGAACACGGATAAGCCGGATATCGAGGCGAACGACCAGTGTTCAGCGGGGGCGCGTCTTTCCCCGGCGTCGGATCAACGAGGACGTCGAGAGCCTTGGTCGCGCGCGGGCGAGCGTGGAGCGCCACCGCGTGCGCCCCCACGATGAGGTACCGGACGCCACGGGCATTCAACGCGGCGATGAACTCTTCGTAGTCTCGGGACGCCATCGGCACCTCGCGCTTTCAGACAACTCTCCAGAGCCTCGCCGACCGCCTCGACGCGTTGCTCCGGGCTCAAGCCTTCGTACCAGAAACGGAAGTCGGCCTCCTCCGCCTCCGACAGACGGACTTTGGCCATCGTCCACATCCTGCCCCGCGCGCGCACGATGCGTACTTGGGCACCCATTCGATGGTCAGATTAGCACGAATCCGCCGCGATGAGCCAACGCCGCGCATCACCTTCAGGGGAAAAACCGCCCACCCTTTGCCGATCCTTCAGGTTGGTGACAAAACTGTCATGGGGCCGGCTAACCTTCCTGAAACCTGCCCGGGGTCTGGCTCTGAGACCACAGCTTTTGATGGACAGATCGCACGCTGGCGTCCAAGCGCTCCGCACCCGCCACATTCCTATCTGAGCCGTGGGTGAAAGCAGTATAGTAGAGGGGATGCCAGTAACCATTCCAGACGAAGTCCTGGCCGCAGCCCGCATGAGTGAGCCGGAAATCAGGCGAGAGCTCGCGCTGACTCTGTTCCAGCAAGAACGGCTGACGCTTGGCCAAGCGCGCCGTCTCGCCGGGATGAGCCATCTCGACTTTCAGGCTCTGCTGGCCGAACGCCAGATTCCGATCCACTACGGAGTCGAGGAATTCCGCGAGGATCTTCGGACTCTACGTCAGATGAGACGCCCTTGATCGTTGTTTCCGATACCTCGCCAGTTCTGAACCTCGCTCGCATCGGCCGTTTCGAGCTCCTGGCCTTGCTCTACAAACAGGTAATCATTCCCACGGCGGTCTATGCAGAATTGACCGCTCCCAAGCGCGAGCTCCCTGCCGCGATTGACCTGGCGTCCACGCCCTGGCTGACTGTCGCGGCACCGAAAGACCATGATCGCGTGCAGGAACTCTGCGAGGATCTGGACCCTGGCGAGGCGGAGGCGATTGTTCTCGCGACGGAGTTC
>Ga0315286_10008019_pt1 | contig 10367 bp, 6 predicted proteins | sample YL17G10_0_MG_FD_205038 | JGI IMG/M metagenome (GOLD analysis project Ga0315286, IMG submission 205038) | Sediment microbial communities from Yellowstone Lake, YNP, Wyoming, USA - YL17G10_0 | ecosystem: Environmental > Aquatic > Freshwater > Lake > Sediment | place: USA: Wyoming | collected...
CGCCCAAATCCTCACTGGCGCACTCGAATGCCGGCACGACGCACACTTCCTTGACCATCTCTCACCTCGGAGCTCGGGGAATCCTGTTAGTGGGCGCGCATACTGCCCGGAATCTCGGCTATGGGTGAACGTCTAACCGGCCCCTGCGAGGGCCGGTCGCGATTGCCACAGCTAGAGGTTATTCTACCTGCGTGCCGGTGTCAACCGGAACCGCGCCTGCGAGCCAAGCCCACTCAGATGGTCGCGGTACGACTACAGCCGCCTCCTGGATCTGTTTGACGCTTCGGGCAGATCGGGGTATACTCATACTGTCTCCAACGCCGGTCGCATTGCGACCGCGCCAAAGGGGAAGCATTCAGAGCAAGTCACCTCGTCGGCTAGCAGGACGCCTTGGCGATATGGCTTCCTCTAGCACGCGAGGTGATGGTTATCTTCAGACAGTTTGGACTCTCTTCCGAACTTCTCCGAGCGATCGGCCGAATGGGTTTCGACACCCCTACGCAGATCCAGCAGGAAGTCCTCCCCCTAGCGCTCGCCGGCGGCGACCTGATCGCCACCGCTGAGACTGGAAGCGGCAAGACCGCCGCCTTCCTCATCCCCCTCATCCAGCGGCTCCAGAACGGCCCTTCCGGGCGCACCCGCGCGCTGATTCTCTCACCGACGCGCGAGATCGCCGCCCAGACAGCGGAGCAGTCCGTTGTGCTCACCAAGGGCGCGGGGCTCCGGACCGTCGCCGTCTACGGCGGGGTCGGCATGGAGTCCCAGCGCCTGGCGCTGCGCAAAGGCTGCGAGATCGTGGTCGCGACGCCGGGTCGCTTGCTGGACCACTGCCGCCGCCGATCGGCGCGGCTCGACTCGGTTGAGGTGCTGATCGTTGACGAGGCCGACCGCATGATGGACATGGGCTTCATCCCGGACCTGCGGCGCATTCTGGCGCTCCTGCCCGCCGAGCGGCAATCAATGCTCTTCTCGGCAACCATGCCGATCGCGCTGCTGGAGCTGGCCTACGAAGAGATCCTGCGCGATCCTCGCCACGTCGAGGTCGGCTCTCAATCGGTCCCGCCCACGACCATCTCGCAGTCCGTCTGCCTAGTGCGGTCCGAGCGGAAGACTGACCTGCTGATCGAGCTACTGGAGCAGGAGGCGATGGAGAGCGTCGTCGTCTTCGTCCGGACTCGGCGACGCGCCGACATCCTTCTCAGGCGCCTCCAGCGAGAAAACATGCGGGCGGCCTGCATCCACGGCGATCGCTCCCAGTCGGAGCGAGAGAGAGCGCTCGAGAAGTTCAAGCAGCGGTCCGTCCGCGTGCTGGTGGCGACGGATGTCGCCGCTCGCGGCCTGCACGTCGAGGGCATCACCCATGTGGTCAACTACGACATGCCCGCCATGGCCGCCGACTACCTCAACCGGATTGGCCGTACCGCCCGTGCCGGCGCGTCTGGTGATGCATTGACTATGGCCAGCGGCGAGGATGCGCTCGCGCTCGCCAGCATCGAGCGCACTCTCGGCAGACGGCTTCCGCGGCTGATCGTCGAGGGGCTGACCGAAGCCGAAGCGCCGCAAGCAGCTTCGGCCTCAGCCGGTCCGCGCTCCCGTCTTCAGCGCGGCCGCCGGGCGCTGAGCCGCGGCCGTCGCAGGTAGCTATTCACACGCGTCGCCTCCGCTGTGGCCGCTGTCCTGGCAAGCGAGAGGGGCCGCCGGCGCTGTCATAGCAGCAAGCAAGTCGTCGTCGCAGAGCCAGGCTGCGGGTAAAGGAGGCCATTGTGGCCAAGAGCCTATATGTTGGAAACCTGAGCTACTCTATCACGGAGAGCGCACTGAAGGACATGTTCGCGGAGTACGAGCCCATCGGAGTCCGGATGATCGGCGATAAGGGTTTCGGCTTCGTGGACGTGCCGGACGAGAAGGCGGCCGATGCCATCGCCGCGATGAACGGTCGTGAGATCAGCGGCCGGGCGATCACCGTCAGCGAAGCGCGACCGCGCAGCGAGCGAAGCGGCGATGGTGGTGGCCGGCGTGGCGGCGGCGGTGGTGGCGGCTTCGGCGGCGGTGGTGGCAGGCGACGCTGGTAGGAATGCCCGACCAACAGCTTTTATGTGAAGCGTGCGGGCAGCCATTCCTCTACTCGGTGGCAGAGCAGGCGAGGGACGAGCGGGTGGGGTACCCGGCGCCGCGCGCCTGCCAGCCATGCCTCAGGCAACGGCGCGCGGTGGGGGCGGCCAAACGCGCCGCCAGGCGTCCTCGCATGAGACGGTTCGGGCGCTGAGTTAGCGATGCCCGCCCGTTGCCTCGGCGGCGGGTGGGTATCTACGTTCATCGCACCGGCCTCTTGCCCCGGTGGGAGCCCTGCCTGCCCTGTTCACCCTGAGCTCAGCCGAAGGGAGCGGAGCCGAAGGGCCCTCGGGGCGATCCGTCGGCCCTGTAGGGGCGCATGGCAATGCGCCCAGGTGGTTGCGGCGTTCTCCGCGCTCTCCGCGCTCTCTGCGGTTAGCCGCGCTGTTCACAACAACCCGAACGCCCTCGCGATATACACCGCCATCTGATCTCTTGTCACCGGATTCGCGGGGTGGTAGTTGCCGTCATCGTAGCCCTTCACCACTCCCTGGCCGACGCAGTATTCGACCTGCTTGTAGGCCCAGTAGGTGGTGGCAACATCGGGGAAGGTGGCGGGTGGCACGGGGTCGGGTATCGCGGCATCACCACCCGGCGCGACCATGGCGCGGGCGACGTAGACCGCCATCTGCCCCCGGTCAACCGTCAGGCCGGGCTGATAGGTGCCATCCTCGTACCCTTGCACCACGTTCTGGCTGACCGCGTACTCGATGTGCTTGTAGGCCCAGTGGGTGGGCGGCACGTCGGAGAAGCTAGGGGGCGGCTCCGGATCGGGAATGGCCGCATCGCCGGAGGGCGAGACCAACGCCCGCGCGATGTAAACGGCCATCTGGTCGCGGGTGACCTCGTACTCGGGATGATAGAGGCCGTCGTCATAGCCTTTGACCACGTTTCCGTTGAAGCAGGCCATAATCTCGTCGTAGGCCCAGTGGTCGGAAGGAACGTCGGGGAAGCCCTGGGGCGACGCTATCAGGTCTGCCAGTTGGCGCCGAACAGCCTCGTAGTCAGCGTTGGCGTTGGACCAGCTCGGCACAGTCTGCGCCTCCCACATGACGTCAGGCAGGGCATCGGCGAGCAGGAGCTGGACCTCTGCGCCTTTGCCCGCCTGCTCGGCCAGCCACATGTACTCCACGTCCTGAATGCCGCGCCGGTACATCTTCATGCGGATGGAGCTGACCGGGCCGGGGTAGTTGCGGTCTTCCTCGGGGAAGAGTGCGTCCTGGCCGGGGTAGAAGAGCACGCCGTCGCCATTGCCGGTATCCATGGGGCAGGGGACCCCGCCTCCCGAGTCTCGGGAGAAGGTGATGGGGTTCACCCAGACGTTCTTCCGTCCATCAGGGTCTATCTCGTTACGGTTGTTGTAGTAGTGGGTGCTTTCCCAGGTGAACCACCGGGGGATATCGCGGTGGTGCCCGATCCATGCCTTGACCCGCCAGGCGATGCCGTACTCGTCGGTGGCATCGGCGGGGGTGTTGGGGCGGTAGCTGGCGTAGAGCCAGACGCGCTCGCCGCGGGCCTGGGCTTCGGCGGCGCCCACGGGGTCGTAGAGCTGCGGCGGGGTGCACCAGATGTCAATGGCGCCGACCAGGTCGGACATGGGCCACTTGGTGAGGAACACCGGGAGGTTGTGCCCGGGGCCGGGGTTGTTGTGGATCCAGGCGGCGCGATCGCGAACCCACTGGTACATGTCGGGCCCGGGCTCATCCGTCAGGTAGAGGAAGTATTCGAGGTCGCCCAGGCCGTTGTCGTTGAACCAGTTGACCCAGGCGTCGGACTCGGCGCGGTAGGCGGCCTCGTTGTCGTCGAAGTAGACGCCGTAGGTGCTGACGGAGAAGAGTGAGTTGCCGACCCCCACGCCGGGGCCATCGTAGTTGCCGGCGGCGGTGAAGGCGTCGCCGGTGAGGGTGCCTTTGAGGTTGTTCGCCTCGTCGAAGTTGCCGCAGCCGATCAGTTCGAGCCGGTGGCGGTGGGCCATACGGTTGTAGGCGAGCATCATGTCCCACATTCCGGAGGTGCACCAGCCGGTGGTGTGCCGCTCGATGAGGGTGTCCTTGCTGTAGAACACCATGGTCTTATAGTGGTTCTCGTCCGGGAGGGTGAAGTTCAGCACCTCAAGCTCGAGGGGAATCTCGGCCGCGGAGACGCCCTGCGCGCTGACCGAGATGGTGCCGGTGTAGAGACCGGCCGGGGCGTCGTGCGGAATGTAGACGTCCACCCACACGCCCTGGTTGAGGCTGGCGCCGATGTCGAAGGGCGCGCCGCCCTTGCCAGGGAGGGCCGAGAAGGGCACGAGGGCGTCGGGGATCTTACCGGTGAGGCCGGGCTTGGCCTCGCCGCTCCAGCCCAGGCCGCCGCAGTCGCTGTCCCAGGAGGGGGTGGAGATGTCGAAGTAGTGTTCGGTGAACAACTCCACGCCCAGCCCGAGGTAGTCGTTCGGCGGGAGGAGGGGATGGCTGCCGCGGATGGAGGCGGCGCCGTTCGCGAGGTCGGAAATATGTACGTCCACCTGCGAGGCGCCAACGGCGTCGGCCTCGAGGATCAACTGGAAGGCGACGATCTCGTTGCGCGCGGCAGACAGGCGGACCTTGGTCCCGTCCCAGACCGAGTTGTCGGCCCCGCCCGACTTCAGCGGGTGGGTCAGGTCATCCTGGAAGACCTTCTCCCCGTCGTCCACCGCCCAGATCGTCTGGATGCCGGCCTGAGCCGCTGCGCACGTCCCAAGAGCCAGCGCCATCGCACAGCATAGCACCAGAAGCTGTCCACAGCGGGTCCCGCTCATCTCTTCCCTCCGGCTCACTGCTTACTGAATCTCGCGTGTCTGGTTATGTTCACGTCTACGCAGAACACCCCCCAGGGCGGTCCAGCCTGCGAGATTCAGCCATCTCGCGTGCAACGTATTGTGCGAGGCTCAATAGGTGTAGCCCCAGCGCAATGCCACGGCTGAGGAGGAGGCCGGAGCTCATCTCCGCGCCGCCCTACATGATACTCCTACTCCCCGTTCCCTTTGCGTTCTTCGCCTGCCCTGTTCACCCTGAGCCATAGTCGAAGGGAGCCTGTCGAATGGGCGTCCCGCCGGCTAACTGCTGTTCGGCCGTTCCCTTAGTGCCTTTGTGTCTTAGTGGTCCGGCCGTTCTTTGCGCTCTTCGCGTCTCTGTTCACCCCGAGCGAAGCCGAGGGGCGGTTAGCCGCGCCGTTCACAACAGCCCAAACGCCCTCGCGATATACACCGCCATCTGATCTCTTGTCACCGGATTCGCGGGATGGTAGTTGCCGTCATCGTAACCCTTCACCACTCCCTGGCCGACGCAGTACTCGACCTGCTTGTAAGCCCAGTAGGTGGTGGCAACATCGGGGAAGGTGGCCGGCGGCACGGGATCGGGGATGGCCGCATCACCCCCAGGCGCGACCATGGCACGGGCGACGTAGACGGCCATCGTGCCGCGGTCCACCGTCAGGCCGGGCTGATAGGTGCCATCGTCGTAGCCCTTGACGACGTTCTGGCTGACCGCATACTCGATGTGCTTGTAGGCCCAGTGGTTGGAGGGAACGTCGGAGAAGCTGGGGGTTGCCGGCCCATTGGGGATGTTGCTGTCACCGCCGGCCAGGCCACGGGAGATGTATACGGCCATCTGATCGCGGGTGACCGTGTACTCGGGATGGTAGAGGTCGTCATCGTAGCCTTTGACGATGTTGGCGTTGTAGCAGACTGAGACCTCTTGGAATGCCCAGTGGGTGGACGGCACGTCAGCGAACCCTCCCCGGTCCCGTACGAAGACGTCGCGCGTGCCGTTTGTGTCTCCTGGCACGAGGTTGGACGCCCACGAACCGAAGGCCACATAGCGGCCATCAGCGCTGATGCAGGAGGGGAGCCAGGAACTGGAGTTGGCCTGGCTGCCGCCCGTGCTAACACTGACGCGCTCGGTGGTTCCGGCCTGGCGGTCACGCACGAAGGTGTCGCGTGACCCGTTAGCGTCCCCTGGGACGAGGTTGGTGGCTTCGGAGTCGAAGGCCACGTAGCGGCCATCAGCGCTGACAGAGGCGAACCACGAATTGTCGTTGCCTTCCCCACTGCCAGTGCTGACACTGACGCGCTCGGTGGTTCCGGCCTGGCGGTCACGCAGGAAGATGTCGCAGTAGTTGTTGGTGTCCCCGGCGACGAGGTCGGTGGCAAAGGAACTGAAGGCCACGTAACGGCCATCGGCGCTGATGGACCAGCCATCCGAGTGGTCGTTGCCTTGCTCGCCCGAGGTGGCGACACTGACGCGCTCGGTGGTCGCGGTCTGCCGATCGCGCACGAAGACGTCGAAGCGGCCGTTCGTGTCCCCTGGGACGAGGTTTGAGGTCCAGGATTGAAAGGCCACATAACGGCCATCGGCGCTGATGGAGGGATCATACGAGTCGGAGTTGCCTTGTCCCCCACCGCTGCTCACACTGACGCGCTCGGTGGTTCCGGCCTCTCGGTCGTGGACGAAGACATCCCGCCACGTATTCGTATCGCCGGGGACGAGGTCGGTGGCAGTCGAATCGAAGGCCACATAGCGCCCATCGGCGCTGATGGCGGGGTCTAGCGACTGATCGCTGCTTTGCCCGCCGCCAGTGCTGACGCTGACGCGCTCCGTGGTTCCGGTCTGACGGTTGTGGACGAAGACGTCGCTGTAGTTGTTGGTGTCCCCGGCGACGAGGTTGGTGGCATAGGAAGAGAAGGCTACGTAGGTGCCGTCCGCGCTGATGGAGGGGTCCTCGCTCCGGCCGTTCCCTTCTGCCCCACTGGAGCTAACGCTGACGCGCTCCGTGGTCCCGGCCAGCCGGTCGCGCACGAAGACGTCCAACTCGCCATTGGTGTCTCCGGAGACGAGGTTGGTGGCCCAAGAGGTGAAGGCTACATAGCGGCCATTCGCGCTGATGGCGGAGTCCTCCGAAGAGAGGCCGCCTTCCTCGCCGCCGGTGCTGACGCTCACGCGCTGGGTGATGCCGGCGAGGGCGCACGGAGCCAGGGCCGAAGGGCCGAGCAAGAGGGTAAGGATGAGAGCCGGGAGCAGGCCTCGACCGCGCTCCGGGTAAACAAGCTGACGCCCACCGGTGAGACGTCCGATCCACTTCATCCTCACGCCTCCTTCACAGCACAGCCAAGCCATGAACTGCGTCGGTGGGCGTGGGATGGTAGTGCGTTTGGGCTGCGGATGGCTGCCATGGACCCATCTGACGCAGGAACGCGGTTGTGGGCGGAAGGGAACTCGGCCTGGTCGCCCCCCGCTCATGGGGCGTGGCTCTCCGACCCCGCGGAGAAGCCAACTCAACGGTGGGCAGTCTACCACCCAGTGGCTAGAAGGGCAATGGGCGTTGGTCGCGCGCCGCCAATAGTACCAACACTGTTCGGTTACTGGAGGAGTCGGCAGCGAGGTGCTCACGGGGAACCTCACCCCACGTCTTTCAAGCTTCCTACCTTTCCTGTGATCGCCCCCTCTCCGCGCGCGGAGAGGGGGAAGGGGGTGAGGTTCGACAAGACGGGGCTAACCGAGCAGTGTTGCCACTAGTACCTGGGCGCCAAGGGAGTCTGAGCCAACAGTCGAAACTATGCGGAAGTCACACCCGGAACGCGCCTTGGCCGGACAGAGGAGTCATCCGTTGGGTGATGCGCGCGCCAACATCGTCGTCGCAGGACACGTCTGCCTCGACATGATACCGACGTTCCGGGCCTCTCCTGGGGCAGAAGGCGAAGCTCCTGCCCTACGGGAACTGCTCGTCCCGGGCAAGCTCATAGACGTCGGTCCCCTCACCACCTCGACCGGCGGGCCGGTTTCCAACACCGGCCTGGCGCTGCATCGGCTCGGCTTTCCGGTTCGGCTCATGGGCAAGATCGGCGATGATGTGGTCGGTCATGCCATCCTCGGTGTGCTGCGGCAGCACGGGCCAGAGCTTGCCGATGGCATGATCGTCACCACCGAGAGCCACAGCAGCTACACCGTAGTCATCAGCCCTCCCGGAGTAGACCGCATCTTTCTCCACTCGCCCGGCGCCAACGACACCTTCGGGGCGGACGATGTTGACTACGGCAAGCTCGACGGCGCGAGGCTCTTCCACTTCGGCTATCCGCCGCTGATGCGGCGCATGTTCGCCGATGGCGGCGAAGAGCTGACCGCCCTTCTCCGGAGGGTGAAGGAGCACGGGCTTACCACCTCCGTTGACATGGCCCGGCCCGATCCCGCATCGGACGCCGGCAGGGCCGACTGGCGAGCGATACTGGCGAAGGCGCTGCCCTACGTAGACCTCTTCCTGCCGAGCTTCGATGAGACCCTCTTCATGCTGGACCGGAGGCGCTTCGATGAGATGGAGCGGGCCGGCGCCGACCTCAACGCCCAGGCCGACGGCGCACTCCTGCGCGCACTTGCGGATGAGCTGATCGGCATGGGAGCAGCGATCGTCGGCCTCAAGCTCGGAAGCCAAGGAATGTACCTTCGGACGACCGGCGATGCCGCCCGCACGGCGCGGACCGGCGCCTGCGGGCCGAAGCACCCGGACGCCTGGGTGGGGAGAGAGATGCTCGCGCCCTGCTACGCAGCCACTGTCGTTGGCACGACGGGCTCGGGCGACGCGACCATCGCGGGTTTCCTCGGCGCTTTCATCAAGGGACTCCCGCCCGAGGAGGCGATGACCGCGGCGGTCGCGGTTGGGGCGTGCAATGTCGAGGCCCCCGATGCGATCAGCGGCATCCCGCAGTGGGCTGCCGTGGAGCAGCGGCTGGCGGCAGGATGGGAACGCAGGAGCATCAGTCTCAGTCTGCTTGGCTGGCGATGGGACGATAGCGATGGTGTCTGGCGATCCGAGATTGGCGGTGGTTCAGGGAGGACTACAAGATGAAGAGAAGCGCGGTGGAGAGCGCGCGAGCCAAGGCGGCGGCGATGCTGGCGAAGGCCGGTATCGCAATCACACCGAGCGAACGCGAGGCGATGGAGGTCATTGACCTCGGGCTGGGCGAGTTCGATAAGACCGGCCTCGCCCTCGTCGTCTATGAGAACAACGAACGCTACTGCGCGAAGGAGCTCGTGCTGCTTCCGCGCCAGACTTGCCCCGAGCACCGCCACCCGCCTGTTGCCGCTGATCCCGGCAAGATGGAGACATTCCGCTGCCGCTGGGGGAAGGTGTGGGTTTACTCTAGCGGCGAGCCGGTGGCGAAGCCGAAGGCGCGCGTGCCCGCGGGGAGCGAGCCGTACTACACCGTCTTCCACGAGGTCGAGCTGAACCCGGGCGACCAGTACACCATCCCTTCTGACACCTGGCACTGGTTCCAGGCCGGCGACGAAGGGTGCATCGTCTCCGAGTTCTCTAGCACGAGTCGCGACGAGCTGGATGCCTTCACCGACCCACGCATAGACAGGACGCCGCGGATCGAAGAGGGCTAACGGCCAGGGTACTGGTCGCTCGGGACCAGGGCGTAGATGCGCTCTCGCTGCATCAGCCCGTCGAGCAGGTCGTGAGGGTACTGCTTGTCGCCCACGCGGACCGTGTCCATGCCGAGCTTCGACCACTTCTCGCCTGCCGAAACCCAGGCCTCGTTCTGAAGGTGCGCGCCGCCGCTCGTATCGGTGATGAACCACCCGTAGTCGCGCAGCGCCCGCGCCACGATGCCGGCGTACGGCCTCATCCGCTCGACCTCGGGCGGCAGCGAAGCGAGCCAGCTCTCGATCTCGGCGTCGGTCATATCCAGCGCGAACCGCATCCCCTCGGGAATACCTGCAGGCCGCCCCGGGTGCTCGAGCTTCGTCGCGGGCGGCACGAACTGCCTCCCATCGGTGTTTCTGATGGGCATCGAGAGCGCGTGGTGGATCTCGCCTTGCACCACCTCCTGTGGCCGGACAAGCATTGCGAGGTACTGCACACCGATACCCCGCGCTGGTCGGAAGCCGTCTTCTTTCGTCCGGTAGTCTCCGTCCACGAGATTGGCATTGGAAGCATAGATCGCTCCCTCGCGGTGTTCGAGCTGCCAGAAGTTCCATTCGCGACCCGTCTCCGGGTCGAGCACGATCACCTGCGCGTCCGTGCCAGGCGCTGGCTGCCACCGCGGATTCCAGGGCACCGTCTTCCCGTTCAGATTGCCCCACTTGCTGTGAACCGGGCACTCGGTCGTCGCCTCCTCGACAAAGTAGACCGGATAGGTATAGGCCCAGAAGTTGAGGTTGAAGTTGCCCGGATGGCCTGACGGAGCGTCGTTCCAGAGCAGATCGCGGTAGCGGTCGGACTCGGGATGCCCGGACAGA
>Ga0315286_10008020_pt1 | contig 10366 bp, 3 predicted proteins | sample YL17G10_0_MG_FD_205038 | JGI IMG/M metagenome (GOLD analysis project Ga0315286, IMG submission 205038) | Sediment microbial communities from Yellowstone Lake, YNP, Wyoming, USA - YL17G10_0 | ecosystem: Environmental > Aquatic > Freshwater > Lake > Sediment | place: USA: Wyoming | collected...
GTCCCGTGACCGGTAAAGTAATCATCATAGGGACCGGGCTGGTTGTTCACAAGATCCTTCCATGCAATCACTCTGCCGGCAAGATCCGGATGAATTGCGTTTATCCCGGTATCTACGACAGAGACATTGATCCCGCTCCCGTTGATACCGTACTCCCAGACGGACGGGGCGCCAATCCGGTTGACCCCCCATGCTGTGCCCGATCCACCCCCGCCATCAAAAGGCGTCGCAGCCGGTTCGGCTGTATTGCCCGGTTCCTGCTGATCCCCCGCACGGTCTTCCAGGAGCTGGATGACCCGGTCCGGGACCACCCGCGCCACGCCGGGCATCTCCTTTAACGTTTCCACCTCTGACGAGGAGATTTGGCAGGAGACCGCGTTGAACATCGGCAGGTCGCGGATCTCTGTTGCATCCATGCGCTCCAGCTCCGAAATGACCTGTTCCGGCTGGTCTCCGGTCTCCAGAGAAAGGGCGCGTGCAGGCACTCCTGCCGCATTTTGTGTACCTTCAGTTGCAGGAGCCGGAGGGGTATCGAGCAGGATGATTACCCGGACATCTGTCGTGTTATCCGGCGGTGGTTGAATCATGCCGCTTCCATCACCTGTTGCTATTCCGACGCACCAGAGAAGGAAAACAACGAAGAATACGGTCAGAAAATACCGCAGGTATCCAGTTTCCGGCATGAATTTTGTTCCTATTGAGCTCTTATTGCCGGATTAAAAAACTTCGCGTATACACAAACCGGACGACTATTATTCATCCCACGTCGGAGAGCGCACGACCCGCCTGCCAGATACCATCGGGGTTAAGGATAGTATGATAGTATTCGATCCCCCCGGAAATAATTGCTCAATAAAACCCGGAAAAAACGGACAGGGTGGTTTCTGTTTTGGATCATAAAAGGATCCCGTGTTTATGGATCACTCAATCCAGCGATAGAAAGATAGGGAAAAATAAAACGAAAATCAGGTTTTATGCCTGCATCGTGCCAGGAGCACCGCAATACCGGCAATAAGAACGCACGCTGTCAAACCCGGGCCGGCTTTCTGCGTCGGGGAGACCGCCCCCGGTGGTTTTGTCAATGTTGCAGAAGGTGACGGCGTTGACGGGGAACCCGTTACCCGGGGACCGGGAGTACTTTTCGTCGGCTTTGCGGTGGTTGGAGATGGTGTAACAACGCTCGTGGTTGCCAGCGCATATTTTCCACCGCTGCTGATATCTGCAAGCATATGCGATCCGTCGCGGCGGGAGTCGGCGGCAACCCACTGGCCCCCGGTATTTACCGCGATGAACGGCTGGTACTGGTCAAATTTCTGCACCGTCGCATCGTCCATTGTTACGATCAGGGTGGCTTTCGGTGAAAACCGGATGGTTTCCGGGAAGATTAGATAGGTATTAGAAAGTGCATACCACCCTGTTGAGAGCGGAAGTTCCCCGACATTCATGATCCGAAGATCGTCAGGGGCTGTCCCGCCGATTGCGGAACTCAGGGTACTGAGCGTGAACCGTTTGTCCATCGACGATACCGAAATGATGTCAGGCAACTGCGTCACCGGGAGCGTCGATACCGCAGTGGATGCAGTGGTAACGGAAGGCTGGGTCGCCGGAGAAGTCGTTATGGTTGTGCCTGCTGAGGTCGGGACAGATGTCGGTATGGTCGTCTGGGTCGTGGTCGGAGGTGGTGAGCCAATCACAACGGTCCGTAACAGCTGGACATTACCGTTCACGGTCACAAGAATATCCGCAGAACCTGACGATACCCCGAAGATATTGAAGCGGATCTCTGAATCATCGGGCCCCTTTTTCTTCCCGTTCATCTCGAATGAGACCGGTACGACGGTTGCACCGTCCTTTGCATTCCCAAAGATACTGATGAATTCAAAGGTTCCGGCAGGGATCGTCCGCCCCATATCATAGATCTGGACAACCCCCTCCGGGTATTCCCCCTGCTGCATGCTGACAATTCCCGAAGATCCCGGAGGTTTTGTCTTCACTCCCGCAGCAATATTATCGGGAGGTTTATTCATTACATTATGGGCTTCGACAAGAAAATTGCCGTTCTCAAGAACAAACGGCATGGAAAATCCGGTCGTGCGGAAATCAAAGGTACCATCAGCCTTTGGCCGGGTCTCTGAGTCGATACGGATGGCAAAAATGCTGTTGTTTGCCAGGCCGCGGATAGTGATTGTTACCTGCCCGCCCTCCGGGATCTGGGTCGGGCTCAGATCAATCTGGAGGGCAGAACATGCAGGTAATACGATTGCGATCAGAAGTACGGCAAGGACAATACAACATGGTGAAAGGCGGTTCATCGTTCTGTTCCCATGAATCCTATGAATTGCAACAGGAAAAAATTATGGGTATTCCTGAAAGCATTTTTGGCGATTGAAAATTATAACAATTCTTTATTTCAGGGATAATTCAATATGCGGGACCATAATTAGACTTGTATTGGGGTCGCAGAAAGTACCGGAAAATATGCTGTAGCACTGCCGGGTTATGTCTGCACGGGGGTCATTGCCTTAAATTCTCTTGAACCTGCGAATATCAACTCCTTTTCTTAAAAAGAAGTAACAGTGGAAACAGTTAGAAAGGAGAAAGTTTTTCAATATGCAATATTTTTTGGAATAGTTAATTCCAACTTATGATTATTATAACAACACAACATTTAATTATAGGTAAGTAGAGGGGTATAGCATCATACAATGATTATGGTGTGAGGTTGTAACTATGAAAAAAATGGTTGTGTTGCTCTTTTTTGTGCTGCTGCTGTGCATTGCTTCGGTCAGTGCAGTTCCGGAAATCTGGGCTCCGAGCGGTAGTATCGAATCGGGAAATCCACAGGTATTTAATATCAGTATGGGCGGATTGGAACCGAACCTGCCCGAACATAACTCAGTAATTATTAATCTTTTTTGGGATCCCAGATTCCTGGTTGTCGAAGATATTGCAGTAAATTCCAGTCTGGCAGGTCAATTTCTGGCGATATCTGACGCGTATGTGAACAATATTCCGGGGGAGGCATCTATCAACCTCAATACGAGTGGAGGATGGTATACGTCTCCTCCGGCCCCTATTCTGTATATCACTATACGGGCAACGAATCAGGCCGGGTCCTCACCGGTTTCGATTCTCGCATATTTCAACGGTACCCCCGTCTTTACAGAGATCCATGGAACCATTGTCACGAACGGGCAGGGCCAGCCGGCAGCTCTGGGGGCGATTTACTACCCATCGGGTTCTATTGCAAAAGGATCCAATGCTACGCTTCCCGTACGGATCGGCAGCCTCACCGGCGGATATAACCTCAGTGTGGGCATCTTCCAACAACCGCCATCGTTTCCCAATCCCCCGCCGCCCGAATGGAAACCGGATATCACGCTTGCCAATATCTCATTAAACCCGTCTATTTCCGGAGTTAACCTTCAAAAACTCGGAGACGGACCCTTGCTCTATGGTGCTGACGTCTCCGGGGGTTCTGGTGTAACGCAGGTTGATGTCACCGATTTCCTTGAGGTTACTCTTGCAGCGGCAGGAAATGCTACCTCCAACTCTGTTGTATTGTTCCAGGGCAATTCAAGCGTAAATCGAAACATGCCATCAAACGGGTTCCGTGTCTCCTACCCATTCGCACTCATTTCAAATGGTTTCATCACGCTCACCAATGGTACCTCACCACCTGTCGATGGGGGTGGCGCGGGCAGCGCGTTCTGGTTCCCCAATGGAGCCCTTGGTCCCGGGGCACCGGGACGATTCCCGGTTCTGGTCTCGAATATCACCAATGCACGATCGTTCTTCTTCATGATCCACATTATCGAGACCGACAAGTACGTGATCGATGGAATCATCCCGAACAGTTCCAACCCGGATATTACTGTTGGAGAAGGAACATGGATTAACAACGCCGGAAATCCCTATGGCTTTGCAGATATCTCTCTCAACCACCCGACAGGGATTACTGCCACAACACCCACACCCCTGGTCGACATCATCTTCCATGCAACCCGGGATCCGGGCTGGTCATTCCTGACGGGTATGCCGTACCATATTACTCATGACGGAATCCCATTCGATACCCTAATTAATGGATCGATCTACAGCAGCGGTGGAATCAATCCTGCAATAACAGGAAAACTTGTTGCGCCATCAGGAACGATTCCTCCGGAAAGCGAGGTGACGTATCAGGTCCTTGTTGGCAACCTTACCAGCGTCAATAATTTCTCTATGACCCTCTGGCATACGAGCCCTGCGTTCAATATTACCGAGGTCAGGCTGAACCCGGCTGTACCCGGTACAGTAACCGCTAATTTCCAGGATTATTCGAACAACTGGTATGTCTCTGTTGATTGTGCAAGCCCGTTCAGTGCGACAACCCCGGTTCCATTGCTTGATGTAACCATCAGGACAAATACGACTGCCAATACCACCATGGGCGAACAGGGCTCAATCCTCTTCCAGCCGATGGATGGCTATGGCGACAAGCCAAACTGGGCTGTCAGATATCCGAATTTCTCAGTTTTATATCCCTTTGGTGTGGTCCAGAACGGCACGATCACCATCGGCAGTGTGGGCCCACGGATCATTGCTCCCTTCGGTTCGGTTATGGAATCGCAGCAGATTCGGGTTCCTGTTTCGATCGCCAACCTGAGTGGAGCACATGGTATCGGCTTCAACCTCACCTTCGATCCAACCCTGCTCAAAATATACAATGTCACGTTTAATGCATCATCCCCGGATTATGGCATGATCGAATACGACGGGTTTAATACCACCGGTGTCCTGCGGGTCGCCGTGACCAGCTATAGCACGGAGATTGCTGCAGGTTCCACACCGGTCCCGCTTGTTGATGTTATCTATAATGCGACCAATAAAACCGGAAGTTCCAGCCTCGTGTTCATCCCGCACACGGAATGGTCGGAGAGTCCGATCGTTGATGACAACCCGCATTTCTTCGGTTCAGAGGTCGAAGGGCAGATCACCGTCATACATGCTCCAAAGCCGGACCTTGTCCTTACACTTCTTGACGCTCCACGGTTTGTCAAGAAAAACAACGATGAGAGCATTAATGTAAGGGCATCGTTCAGGGTCGACAATATCGGTGATGCCGATGCAACCAGATTCAAGATTGAGGGAGAATTCCTCGGCATAAAGGAAAGTTTTACTGAAGGAATTTCAGGTATTATTATTCCGGTTCACAGCAACCTGACCTATATCTGGAATGTCACTGTCATTCCCAACTCCACTGTCGACAGTCTGACCAGAATCCCTGTTGGCAATGTCCGTTTTATGAATGTTACTGCAGGGATCAATAATTCTGTTGGTATTTCTGTCGGGATGTACACGATTAATATGACGGTGGATTCCGACAATTGGATGGATGAGATCAACGAAACAAACAACTTTGTTTCAGCGACAACGGAAGTGACCCGCCCGGACCTCAAAGTACACCTTTTCCCTCAACTGGTCAACCTGCTCCCAGGCAGCAACACGACAATCATGGGCACGGTGCTCCCCGGCACGTACCGGATCTTTTATGGTGTCCAGAATATCGGCAACGTATCCGCAATCCCGACACACCTGAATATTTCCATCAATGGTATCAACCAGACGGTCCCGATAACGGGTGTCGACCCGACCCCCCTGAACCCGGTTTCCATACCGGCACTCAATCCCGGTGCGTGGTGGAACCTCACACCGTTTGATATCAGTGTCAACCAGTATTCCGGGCGCTATGACATTGCCGTTTATGCCAATTATGACAAGATCGAAAAGGAACTTCCCAACACCAACAACTACAAAGCGATCAACCTTTCCTCGTTCAGCGCAGTTTCGCTGGTCTTCCCCAGTGTAACCGGGAGCCAGGGGGAGGATAAAGTGGTCTCCCTACGGCTGACCGGTATTTCCGCAGATGCTCCGGTTACATCCGTTTCCATCCCGTTCCAGTACGACCCGGCGGTCTGTTACATCGTCAGTAGCCAGACGATACCAAACGTCATTTTGACAAACCCGTCCTATGGCAGGGTCACAGTCTCAGGCTCCAACCTTGGGCTCACCAGCGATACCATTATCGCCAACATCACCCTGCAGGCAAAGGATGATTCGGGAAGGTCTTCTGTCCTTACCACAACAAGAAGCGCGATGGTAACCACGACGGACAGCAAATTCCTTGAGCTCAATATCACCAGCGGTTCATTCCAGCAGCAGAACCTGACCGATGCATTGGTGGAAGTCCATACGCCTACCCGCGGAAAGACTGGTGCAAGCCAGGCAATTTCCGTCACAATCAGCAACAAGAAGACCGGGCCGGTAACAGTGCACGCAAATGTCACGATTGGAAACTCGACAATCCGCTGGGAGGAATGGAGCCAGTCGGTCTCCCTTGGAGATCAACAGAGCCAGACCTATTCCATCGGGACGTGGGCGCCCGGTTATGGCGATGTGTACTGGGTCAATGCAACGATTACCGGGGATGACAATACCGACAACAACAGGGCAGCCAGCTCAATTACCATTGAGGACTACCATCTGAATATCACCGGTATGAACCGGCTCTATTGGGACAGCTGGTATGGGTATAACCTCACCGGGTTCTATAACAACTGGTTCTTTATTGGCACGTACTATTCCACCAGCCAGGCAGGGATGGTAAACGGAACTGTCCGGATCTGGTATGAAAACTGGACACCGGTGGATCTTGGGAATGCCAATACCTTTGAATTCTATTACTGGACGCCATCCTTTGAGCAGTGGTATGGATACATTTCGGACTGGAATTACATCTATTGGTATGTCACTCCAAAGAAACTTGGGACCTATCACTACTCGATCACGCTTGATTCCCGTGGTGAAACAACCTTTGTGAACGGGACGATGAATGTGCGTGAACCTTACGTCGATATCAAAGTGGTGAATTCGACAACGATGACCATGCAGGCTTCCACCGAGGTGCCCTTTGCGATCTTCAACCGTACGCCGTCAGAGCGGCGCGAGACAACCGTTTCGCTTGCGGCTGGTGCCGAGGGACGTGCGCTCCAGGGCCTTGAATACCTGATCGGGTACCCCCACGGTTGCCCGGAACAGACAAACAGCCCTGCGCTTGCAGCACTGCGGGTAAAACAGTATTACCAGAAGATCGGTGCACTCAACGATGGCCTGAACAGCACCTTACGTACGACCATGCAGAATGCGGTTCAGATTATGCGTGCAACGGACGGCAGCAATGCCCAGCAGCTCCCAGAGTATGCAGGTATGTACGGTGACGGATCCGGCGGATGGGCGTGGGGCAAAACGGGAACCCCGTCGACGTTCTACACGCTCTACCCGACCTATGTATACTCCGAACTGATCCAGGACAATGATCCCGGGTACTGGGACGTGAGCTACAACAACCACCAGATCGACCTCAATGCGAGCACGAACTGGCTGCTCCAGCGCCAGCAGCCTGACGGCAGCTGGCATGAATGGGGATACATCTCCGAAGATGTACAGTGGACCGGCTTCATGATGCAGACTTTTGCTAACGAGTATGACGGGCTGAACGCGACAATGAAGGCGCAGGTCGATGCCTCGATGGCGAAATCGCTCAATTACCTCACCACCGTCCATACTTCCTGGGGATCTGACAGCGCCCAGACCATGGCCTACGGCATCTTCGGCCTGAAGGCAATCCGTGACCATGGTATCGGCAATGCAGCCCTGATCAACGACAATATCTCAAGGATCCAGCCATTGCTCTTCAACGCAAACCAGACAAGGGCGGACGGCTCGAAGTTCTGGGACAGCACCTGGTGGAACAACAACGAAGCAACTGCGCATGCAATCCTTGCGCTGAACCAGAGCGGGATCCTGTCATCAGATGATACCCTTCAGGCCGGTGTCAAGGGTCTTGTCAGTCCGTATTATTCAGGTGGAGGGTGGGGAGGCACCCGTGTGAGTGCAACCGTCATTAACACACTGACCCAGGTCCAGCTTGTCCAGACCCCCAATTTCAATGTCCAGGTATCAATCCGTAACCCGGATGGCACAACGATCTACGGCCCGGTTACTGCGGCATTCAACTCGACGACATTTACATTCAAGCACAAACTGACTGATGCTGAAGTCAACCAGCTGTATGCCTATGCTGCCAGCCCGGAGACTGCCAAGGTCGTTATCACCGGCAAATCTGATGCCGGCGCAGCCAATGCACGTCTCATTGTTGCAATTGACTCCAAAGAGAGTGTGCCCAAATCGATTGCTGATGCATCCGTCCCGGCACAGTACATCGACCCGATCGCTACCAACTTCACACTCTCTGTCACCATCCCGAATGCAGCTTCGGACCTGAAACAGGGTGACGAACGTGAGGTTGAGTTCACGATGAACAACTTCGCCAACTCGACCGACCAGACCTTACTGATCCTGGAAATCCCGGTGGGCACGAGCGTGAACTTCACAGGAAGCGCAAATGCTGCCGATAAGGCATACTACATCAACGGAACCGGGCACCGGCGCAACCTTACCCATATGTTTGACGAAAGCCTCGGCAGACTTTACGTCTATCCCGGATCAGACGATGAGAGCAAGCCCAGTATCACGGTCGGTGAAACCAAGACATTCCGCGTCCCGCTGAAGTTCGTGACCAACGGGAATGCCTCGGTGGAAGCGCGTATCTACCCGATGTATAACGACCAGTTGATGGCAATCGGCAGCGGGAACGTGTATGTGAAAGCCTATGGGAACATAACATTGAGTGCAGTCGACCAGAATGGTGGTGCGGTAATTGCATCATTCTATCTCAATGACATGGGAACCCCCATCGATTCAGGGAAGAATACAACATCCAAGACTATCCTTGAAGGCAGTTATCCGTTCGCAATCAGCAACGGCACATTGTGGGTGAACGGGACAATTACCATTCAACCCGGAGATACTACCTCATACACCGCACAATTTGTCACCGACAGATCCATTCCCCATATCGCAACCGTTTCCGGTGCCACCGATGAGGTGAGCGTGAGCGCCCCGACTATTCAGGATACCGTGAACGCGAGCAGTGCCAACCACTGGAATGCTGCCCAGCTGGCTCTGAAGAACTTCACCAGCTCAATCGCAAGCAGTGGCGGGCTCGCAACGCTGGAGATCGATTTACCAACCGTTGCAAGGAACAGGGGCATAGCCTATCTTAATGATACCCCAGTGGACATCCGTGTCCATAGCAAATATGCGAGCAACTGGTCCAGTTACTCGGATTACACCGTTATCGGCACCACGCTCAGGATTAACAACGTGAATACTGCTGATATTGACCAGATCTCCATTGGATTCCTTGGCAGGAAACTTGGTGATGTAAACAACGACAGACAGGTAAGTATGGTCGATGCCACACTCATTGCACGGTACCTGGTATTCGGCACAGGAATGGCGGGTCCAAACGACGTATTCTACGGAGATACCGATGACAGCGGAGGAATCGTAAGGACAAGGGATGAAATAAACATCGCACGGCATGCAGTTGGCCTTGTTGATGATAATTATGCGCTTGTATAACTGCCGGTGAGATGAGATGAAAAAAACCTCCCTTTTTTTCTTTCTTATTCTGTTACTTGTCATTCATGTCAGCGCGAATGAAGTATTTTTAGAACATGATGGAGAGAGAAATTACCTTTCATTTAAATCTGATAACCCGGTCGAGATTTCCGGGTTTAATTTCCAGGTGAATCCTGTTTCCGGTACAAGAATCGATACGCTTAAATTGCTCCCCCCTTTTGAGGGGGCGGTAAATATCCAGAATGAGAAAGGATATGCAAAAATTGCAGGATTTACGGCCGGGTCGTCATCGTCCGGCAGGCTTGCAGAAATTTCGTATTCCGGGGATGGAAAATTCGATATTATTGTTATCGAACTGTTCGATAAAAACCTGAATCCGGTTCCGGTGACAAATATGCGAGGTGAAACAACGACCCCGGCTCCAACTCCGTCATTACAACCCTACAATCCACCTCCCCAGTACCAGTCACCGGGCGCCGGATCCCCGTTAAATCCGGCACCGTATTATCCATCCCCTTCACAGCAGAACCTACCAGTTCCTGAATTTACGGTACCGGTTAGCAGAGAAACCATGAATCCTGGGGTGACACAAAGTGCAAATCAGCAGGACCAGACACGGATTACCAACACCCTGTCTCAGCCTACCATAACGCTCCCGGCAAAAACGGGAACCGTCACTGGTGAGCCCGTTGGCGGCAGCCAGCCGATCCCTTCACAACCCCCCACTTCGCAGACCTGGAAAGCACCCCTGTCATTTGTGGGGGCACCTGTTGCTCTTGTTGTTTTGATTCTCCTTGCAAGAAAAAAAACCGGGTAATTTTTTTCCCTATTTTTCATC
>Ga0315286_10008021_pt1 | contig 10366 bp, 8 predicted proteins | sample YL17G10_0_MG_FD_205038 | JGI IMG/M metagenome (GOLD analysis project Ga0315286, IMG submission 205038) | Sediment microbial communities from Yellowstone Lake, YNP, Wyoming, USA - YL17G10_0 | ecosystem: Environmental > Aquatic > Freshwater > Lake > Sediment | place: USA: Wyoming | collected...
CTTTGACCCGTATCCTATCCATGTTCAGCAGAGTCCTTCATGATTCCAAGCATCACCTAAAACACCGAAAGAAGGAGGTTAGTTTTACCACGGAATACACGGAACACACGGAAATTGTTTTCCGTGTGTTCCGTGTATTCCGTGGTTATCTTCATTTTACCTTCGCTCTCAACCGCGCCGCACGCCCGAGTTGTAGATAACGCCGCCTTTGCTGGAATACCATCTCAACACCTGGGCCGCCTCGTCCCGCAAAACGTCCCGCGCCACCGCGATGCCCCGGTCCTCCAGCGCCCGCCACCAGTCGGGGAGTTTGGGCCCCTCGTCAAAACCAATGGCGCAAGCGTCCTCTCCGCGCGCGCCGCACACCAGCCTCGTGACGCCCGACCACGGCACCGCGCCGAAGCACATCGCGCATGGCTCGGTCGAGGCCACGAGTTCATGCGGCCGCGTTCCGCCCAACCCGATATCGAAGCGTCCCAGCGCCTGTTGGGCGAGGGCAATGGCCACCATTTCCGCGTGCAGAATCGAGGAGTTGGCGGAAGTTACCAGGTTCACCCCGGGCGCAACGAGCCGGCCCGCGGCGTCGAAAACCGCTGCCCCGAACGGCCCGCCGGTCTCGTGCTCCACATTGAGCCGCGACAACTCGATCACCAGCCGCATCCGGTCTTCCGGGGTGGGATAAATCCTGTCCGGGTTCCGCGCGCCGACCGGGCCAGAGAGAAAGTCCTCCAGCCAGTCCGGCAGACGGACCACCAGTTGCGGAAAGGACATTTTCCCGGAAGATGCCATGATGAAAGCCTCTGGGGGAATGATGGCAAAAGGCGGCCTTGTCCACAATGGAAATCTGGTGATCCGCCGGGGCCGAAGCGGCAGAGATAGCGAAGAACCGGCGTGTTGCGCGGGCGGGGGCGCGGGAAATCCCGGCCCTTTCCGGACACTAGCGTTTTTTCGCATTTTTTTCTTGACACAGCTGCGACAGGTGTCGTACTTTGGCTACGACAGATGTCTCGGAGACGGAGGAAAGGGCATTATGGGGAAACAGCACGCACCGGACCTTAGCAAGGTGGAATGGGAACTGATGAAGGTGATCTGGCGCCTGGAAAGCGCGAGGGTGAGCGACGTGTATGAAGCCTTCCTGCATGATCGCGGCTGGAGCCACAACACGATCAAGACCATGATGCAGCGGCTCGTGAAAAAGGGTTACCTGAGGTGCGACGATTCCCAGCGGGCGCACGTCTATGACCCCGCGATCTCGCGCGACCGGGCCGTGCACAGAACCCTGTGGGAAACGCTGGACCGCATTCTCGAAGACAGCTTCGGCCCCTTGGTTGTGTACGCCGCGCAACGAAGGAACTTGTCGGATGAAGAGGGCAGGAAACTAAGGGAAATCCTGAAAGGAGACAATCGTGACGCATAGCGATACCTTTTCCGCTTTTCTCCTTTGCGCGGAGGGGTGGTTCAGGTGGGCTTGGCCCTTGTTCTGGCAAACCACCGTGGTGGCCGGCGCAGTCTGGGCGCTTTCCTGGCTGGCGCGCGGCCGCTCCGCCTCTTTCCGCTACGGCCTGTGGATGCTCGTTCTGGCCCGGCTGGTTCTTCCTCCAGGGCTCTCCCTGCCCACCGGGATCATGGGCGATATCCGACAGCCTTCGTCCCATTCCGCCGGTACGGGGTTTCCGCAACGGCTCGAAGCGGAGGTCACGGCGGCGCCCTCGGCAGACGCGGAGGGCGCATTTGGTCCATCCATGGAAGTATCTGAGGAGCGAAGTTCGCAAAGGACCGCGCCAGGTCCCGCCCCAAGCGGTTCAGAGGCGTTCTCAGGAGTTGTTTCCTTTTCGGCACCGGCGCGGGGACTGCCGGAGGCCGATTCCGCGCGGATTTCTCCGGCCGCGGCCCTTTTCTCGGCCTGGATCGCGGGATGCGGTCTTTTCTCCCTCTTGACCCTGTGGCGTTTCGTGAGACTCCGCCGGCTCCTGGGCCAGGCCCGGCCCGTTGAGTCCGGCGCCCTGTTCGATCTGTTCCGCCGGTGCCGCGAACGCATCCCGGTTCCTCGGGGCGCCCGCTGCTCGTTGTGGCTCGCCGACGTTTTTTCCAGTCCCGCCGTGGTTGGCATCCTTCGGGTGCGCGTTCTTCTTCCCTCGCGTCTTGTCTCCACCCTTACGCAGGAGGAGTTGGAGCCTCTTATCCTTCATGAGCTGGCCCATGTGAAACGCTGGGACGTGGCGGTGAGTTGGCTGCAGGTTTTCCTTCAGATTCTACACTGGCACCATCCGGCCGTCTGGTTTGCCAACAGGCGGATCCGTTGCGTGCGCGAGGAAGCATGCGACGACAGGGTGCTGGCGGCCACCGGGCGCAAACACACGGAATACGGATCGAGCCTGGTCAAAGTGCTCGAAACCTCTTGCGGGCGGCCCTCGCTATCAATAGGTCTGCTGGGAGTGGGTGAGTCATACGGCGCGTTGAGACACAGACTGACGCGGATCATGGACTCGAAGCGGCGAGTCGTGTCGCGCCTTTCGTTTCTGTCATTCCTCGCAATCTGCCTGCTGGGGGCCATCCTTCTGCCCGCGCGGCCCTCGGAGAGAACACCCGCTTTCTCTGTCCGAGGCAATCCCCTGATCGGCTCCGGGGGTGCGGCGGAAATAGCCGGCGCAACGAAACCGGTGGAAGCCCCCGCTGTTCCCTTGACAGAGGAACCGGCGCCCGGGCCCGAGCCAAGTCCTGTTCCGGCGGCGCTTCTTCCCGCTGTTTCCCATCAGGAACTGGAACCGAACCCCGTCGTTTTGGCGGAAGTCTTCCAGGTCGGCTCGCCGGACCTTACACCCGAGAAGCCTCCGCGGGAGCAGTCCGCCGCCGGCATCGAAGCCGGAAGCGCGGAAGACATGAGTCCGGGAGCGGAGCGAACACAGCCTGAAAAGCAAGACGCCTCCCCCGCAGACGCCGCGAAACCCAAGATGGCGGCGGAGGAATCCTCGAAAGTGGAAATGGATGAGACGGATTCGCCGCCACCCCGATCTCGGCGTTTTGCTCCGCTGACCCGCATCGAAGGCGCCCATACCGAGGAGGACACGACGACTCTGCCGTTTGAGGCCGACGGCACGCTGACCCTCGAAAACAACGACGGTTCGGTCCATGTGTCGGCCTGGGACAAGCCGTACATTTGGATTCGGGCGAAGAAGGAGATGCAAGTGCGCAGATCCGGGGGCGTGACCGTCCTGCTTCTCGTCCGCGTCGCCGAGGGCTCGCTTCCCTTTCAGAGCCTGGGGGAGGCCCAAACCTACTTCGACGGGTTCAGAGCGCGGATCACCGGCACGCGGCGCCATATCACGGTAAAGACGGTATCGCCGCGGCAGTGGGGCAGGGTCAATCTGAAGATGAGCTACGAAATCCGCCTGCCGCGCGCGGCGAATGTGAACGTGAGCTCTCTCAACGGTTCCGTCACGGTTCAAGGGATCGAAGGGAGCGTGCAAGTCTCCGGGAAGAATGGCAAACTGGAGTTGGCGGACCTGCCCGGCGGCGTCGAGGCCAGCACGCTGAACGGTGAGATCGCGGGCCGGGGGTTGGCGGGCGGCGTCCGGTTGACAACGCTCAACGGCGCTGTGGAACTAAGACGTGGAACAGCCCTCCGCGAGGGGGAGCGGGTTGTGTGCGAGAGCACGAATGGCGCCATTCGTGTTTTCCTTCCCCGGGCGAGCGCCTTTGAACTCGAGGCGGAGACGCGCAACGGGAAGGTCTCCGCGACGGGATTTGAGATGGTTCCACCCGTAAGGAATTCCCTTGGCAAATACGCCGGCCGCGCTGGAAACGGGGGCGGCCGGTTGAATCTCCGGACCAGCAACGGCCAGGTTTCGGTTTCGGGAACCTGAGCGCGGCCGGGGGTTCGACGACAGAGAAGACGCGCGGAAAAAGAGAACAACGGCGGGGCCGCGCCGGAAAACGGCCAGACCATATTCCGGGAGAAGGGGGTATTCCAATGAGGTACGTTCGTCTAATTCTCGTGATTGGCTGCATCTCCGCCCTGATGACGGGCTGCATGGGCCTGAGCCTCTTCAGCAGCGAGCACAAGCACTACTACGACACTGAGGAGAGCAAGCAGAAACTGAACAACCTGGAGAAGAGAGTCGAAAGACTGGAGGGGGCGAAGAGCCAGGGCGGTCCTGAACAGCAACGACAGGAACACGGAGAAAAGAATTGAGGCGTTTGTGAAGCGCATTGAAGCGCTCGATCCGGAGGAGTGACTCAGGCCGGGTGCGGGTGCGGGCGCGGGCGTGGGAGAACGCGGTCTCCCAGGGGCCGGATCTGTCCTCCCCTGGGAAAGAAGAAGATGTATGGGCGCGAGACGAAGACACAGAAACGGAGAGAAGACATGGCTTTACGAAAGAACAAGCTGGTTCGGGCGGCCCTTCTCGTGGGACTTGCGGCGGGAACGGCGATAATGACGGGCTGCACATTGTGGAAGTCCATGGACGGAGCCGAGCGAGTTCCCGAGGAATCCTTTTCCCTCAAGGGCGCCGGCGTTCAACTCAGCCGGGGGACGGTAAACATGGGAATGTGCTGGCTGGAGATTCCTTACAACATGGAGAAGGAAGTGCAGAAGGCCGATGACAACGCGCTTTCCTTTGCGCTGGCAGGCGCATCGGGAGCGGTTTTCGGGACCGTCCAAGGCGCCAACAGGATCGTTGGCGGGGTATTTGAGATTCTATTCAGCCCCTTCCCGCCCTACGGACCGATCATGTGTCCCGGGTGGCCCCCCTACCTGGGGCCAAAGACACCGAAACCGTCCGGAGACGACGGGAAGTCCCAAGGCAGCGGCAAACCTGAGACACCCAAGAACCAATCCGGAGGGGTGTTCGACGTGAAGATTCAAGAGGACGGAGGGAAAAAGGACGGCGGGAACTAGATTGTCCTCACCCGTTGTGCTTTGTACATGGTTCATATTCCGAGATTGAACCCCTTCGCCGTGACTTGCCCATACTTGCGTTTGTCAAAGCGGTAAAGCCGGGCCGCGCGGTGAGAGACGCCTTTCTGCATCTCGTCGAGGGGCTCCAGGAAATCCATGCTCTGGATCTTCTTGCGGAAATTCCGCTTGTCCAAGGGCCGCCCCAGGACCTTCTCGTATAGCCGCTGAAGCTGCGTCAGGGTGAACTTCGGCGGCAGAAGCTCGAACCCGATCGGCTGGTAGCGGACTTTCTCTTTCAGCCGCGCGACGGCGGTCTCGATGATCTTCTCGTGGTCGAAGGCCAGCGCAGGAACGTCCGGCGCCGCAAACCAGGCGGCGTCCCGCGCGTCGGTGGCGGCCCGGACGTGGTGGTCGCGCAGGTTCACGAGCGCGTAGTAGGCCACCGTGACGACACGTTCGCGGGGGTCCCGGTCCGGCTCCCCGAACGTGTAGAGCTGCTCGAGGTACACGTCACGCAGCCCCGTTTCCTCCTCCAGCTCGCGCCGTGCCGCCTCGTCCAGCCGCTCCTCCACGCCGACGAAGCCTCCCGGAAGCGCCCACCTGCCCCGGAAGGGCTTCCGCGCCCGCTGGATCAGGAGCACCTTAAGATCTTTGTCGTCCAGCCCGAACACCACGCAATCCACCGTGAGTGCGGGCCTGGGATAACGATACTTGAATTTCATATCCGCCTCCATAGTGTCCATGCTACACCGTGTATAGTGTATCCCTGACACTATGTCAAGGAATAATCATCCCCGTTCGAGGCGGGGCGGAGGGTCTTGCGATACGGGTTCCCTGGCTGGTTCTATCAGGGCGTGGGATGGACGGACACGGACAAGCACGGACGAACAGCGACAGACAGGCGAGCCGGCGAACCTGATGGGCCGAGGCCCATCCTACATCCTACAGCCTACAGCCTAAAGCCTAAAGCCTAAAGCCTAAAGCCTACAGTCTACAGCCTAAAAAGCCTACCTCTGCGCCGTCTGGCGGATCAGGTCGAGGGCGATGATGTTGCGCTGGATCTGGTTGGTGCCTTCGTAAATCTGGGTGATCTTCGCGTCGCGCATCCGCTTCTCGAGCGGGTACTCGCGCATATAACCGGACCCGCCGCAGACCTGCACGGCGTCCGTGGTGACCTTCATCGCCACGTCCGAGGCGAACACCTTGGCCATCGCCGCCAGCATCGAGGCGTGGGCTTCGTCCTTGTCCACGGCCACGGCGGAGCGGTACACCAGGTTCCGCGCGGCTTCCACGAGGGTTGCCATGTCGGCCAGCATGTGCTGGATGGCCTGGAACGCGGTGATGGGCTGGCCGAACTGGACGCGCTGCTTTGCGAATTCGAGGGCCTCGTAGAGCGCGCCATGGGCGATGCCGACCGCCTGGGCGCCGATGCCGGGGCGGGACTTGTCCAGCGTGTCCATCGCCACGCGGAAGCCGCGGTTCTCCTTGTAGAGCATGTTCGAGGCCGGAATGCGGCAGTCCTGGAAGTGCAGTTCGCGGGTGACCGACGCGCGGATGCCCATCTTCTTTTCCTTGGCGCCGAAGTCGAAGCCCGGCGTGCCCTTGTCCACAATGAAAGCCGTGAGCCCGCGCGCGCCGCGAGCCCGGTTGGTCGAGGTGATAATCGTGTACACCGCCGCCTCGCCCGCGTTGGTGATCCACTGCTTGGTGCCGTTGAGGATATAGTCGCCGCCGTCCTTGATGGCGGTAGTCTCCACCGAACCGGCGTCGGAGCCCGCGTTGGGTTCGGTGAGGCCGAAGGCGGCGTAGATTTCGCCGGAGGCCAGCTTGGGCAGGTACTTTTTCTTATGCTCGTCGGTGCCATGCAGGAGGATCGGGTACGCGCCCAGGGCGTTGGCGGCAAAGCAAACGGCCACGCCGCCGCAGTACTTGCTGAGTTCCTCGACCGCGATCGAGAGGTCCAGGGCGCCGCCGCCCATCCCGCCGTACTCCTCGGGGATGTAAATGCCCATCATGTCCGCGGCGGCCAGGGCCTGAGTCGCTTCGGTGGGATAGGTATCTTCCTCGTCCCAGCGGGCGCGGTTGGGTTTGATGATCTCCTCGCCGATCTGGCGTGCCGTATCGCGGATCATCTCCTGCATCTCGGTGAGGGCGAAATCCATGTGCATTCCTCCAATTTCAGGGGTTAGACGGCATCCTAGCCGCCAAGCGGGAAACACTATCTCTGCTTTCCGGGCCAAACGCAACCGAAAACATAATGAGGGGAACGGCGGGTAGGAAAATTAACCGCCTGTTCGTTCGCAGGAAAAAAATGATGGTCCAGCCATTTTTTCCCTTGACAATGCTCCTACAGATGTAGGATATATGTCTTACTGTTGTAGGAGAAAGGGCCTTGACATGAAAAAGACTCCCAGGATTTCCGATTCCGAATGGCTGGTCATGAAAACTCTCTGGGCGAAATCTCCCGCCACGACGGTCGAAGTGGTCGAAACTCTGGCGCCGTCCACGAAATGGAAACTCAAAACTGTTCTCACTCTTCTGAATCGCCTCGTGAAGAAAGGCGCCCTTGGCTTCGACAAGAAGGGCCGGGCTTATCACTATTACCCGATGGTTGAGGAAGCCGCGTGTGTGCGGGCCGAGACCCGCTCGTTTCTGCGGCGGGTGCACAGCGGCTCGTTCAAACCGATGCTGGCTGAGTTTTTGGGAGAGGCGGAATTGTCCGAGGCGGAAATCGAGGACCTCAAGCGGATTCTGGATGAGAGGGGGGCGGAAAAATGATCTCTTTCCCGGAGCTTCTCGCAGGTTTCTGCGGTTGGCTGGCGCGCGCGTCGGCCCAGGCGTGCGTGCTCATCGTCTTGGTTTTGGCGGCGCAGGCATTGCTCCGCGGCAAACTGGCGCCGCGTTGGCGCTATGCCCTCTGGCTGCTGGTGATGGTCCGTCTGATGTTGCCTTGGGCGCCTGAGAGCCCCGTAAGCGTTTACAACTTGCCCTTGCTCCTCCGGCATTTCGTGGTGATGACCGCTTCCCCGGCCCATGACATGGGAACAACAGAATTCCCGATGCCGGCCTTGGTACAAGGAGAGGAACTCCGCACCGGTCCCTCCGAAGCCCCGCCGCCCGCAATCGCCCAGAGCGTTCAGCGGGAACGCCGGTCTCTTCTGTCTCTTGTTCCCGTTTCGCTCGGGGTGCTGCTGCCTCTGGTTTGGCTTGCCGGCGCCGTTGTCCTGGCCGGATTCGTCCTCGGTCAAAGCATCTTCCTGGCCCGGACGGTCCGCCAGCGGCGTTCTCTGACGGACCAGCGCGCGCTCAACGTCCTCGAGGACTGTAAGGAACTGATGGGTATTTCGACTTACCTGGCTGTTGTCGAGACCGGCCGCGTCAGAAGCCCGGCGCTCTTTGGCTTCATCCGGCCGCGCCTGCTCCTGCCCGCGGGCGCGCTGGAGGCGCTCGGCCCCGACCGCCTGCGCCACGTGTTCTTGCACGAACTGGCGCACCTCAGGCGCCACGACGTAGCCGTCAACTGGCTGATGACGCTCCTGCAGGTGCTGCACTGGTTCAATCCGCTGGTTTGGTACGCCTTCGGGCGGATGCGCGCGGACCGCGAGATGGCCTGCGACGCTCTGGCGCTGTCGCACGCCCGGCCCGGCGAGTCATTGGAATACGGCCGCACCATTGTTTATCTTCTCGAAAGCTTTTCCCAGACCCGGCGTCTCCCCAGCTTGGCCGGGATACTGGAGAATCAAAATCAGATGAAAAGGAGAATTGCCATGATCGCGCGATTCAGGAAAAAACCCAAGCGGTGGCCGCTGCCCGCCCTTGCGCTGATCGTTTTGCTTGGAGCGGTGGCTCTGACCAATGCACAACAAGAACCCCTCACCAAACAGGAACCGAGGGAATTGGCTGCGCCTGCGAGTCCCGCAAGCCCGGACCCAACTACTAGTACGCCCCATTTTCTGCGACCGATGAACCGCACGGACCATTTCAAGGAGGGTGACTTATTGGTAATGCCCGCGCCCGATGGCCGTCTGCGCGTCTCCCCGTTGCGCCAATGGTCCCAGACGGGCCTCGAGCTGCGGAAGGGCCAACGTCTTGAAATCCAGGCCGAGGGATATGTCCGGGGATGCCAAAGGCCCATCGGAGATCGGGCTTACGGCCCCTTTGGGCCGGCCGGCGGTCCCGCGGCGGATGATCCTGGATCTCGCTTCTGCGCCTTGATCGGTCGTATTGTTGGAGAGAAAGAAACACAAGAGTTTATCGTTGGCGAGAGTTTCCAGGGTGAAATCCCCTTCCCCGGCAGATTGGACTTGGGCGTAAGCGACATTTACCATTTCGACAACAGCGGCGAGTTTCTCGCGACGATACGCGTGGATGGCAAGCCTGCGGATTTCACGCGGCGTCAGGCAGCGACGCTGACGGCCCCAACCGGGAATCTGGCACCGACGATGCGGCCGATGAATGAGGTGGAGGTTCGAGAAGTTGACGGCGCGAGGCGGATGAGCGCGCGGCGTGAGGCGGACCTGCCTATGTTGGCAACGGAACAATGTTTCACCCCGCCGCTAGAGATCCGCGCACGTGCTTGCACCGATTCGACAAACATTCGGCTGTTTTACGGTTATTTCGGCTGCGGTCTATTGATCTTCAACTGGGAAGCGCGGCCCGACCAGTTGCGGGTCCACGATCCGGCGACGGGTGCGGTGAAGGGCATTCCCGGCGCGGGCGGCATTGAAAAAGGCGAATTCCACGACATCGTCTGGCGAATCGGATACGGGCGCATGCAGGTCCTCGTGGACGGCCAGAAGCGCTATGACGGAGTGGGCAATTATGAGACGGTCGTTTCGCCCGTCGGCATCGGACCGGCAGTGGGGAGCCAGGTGGACGTTGCGTCGCTCGTTGTCGCGCCGCTAAACCCCGCGGCGATGGACGCGCCGGCGAAAGATGGTGCCGAGGGTCTCGATGCGAGCCACGCCGGTGAGGACCTGGACGGACTCTTGATCAAACTCCATAGCCGCGAGGGACGTGGGGCCGATGTGGCGAAACTGGAAAAGGATTATCTGGAGCTCTTGAAAACCTACACCGAGCCTGCGGGTGTGGGAAAGATTTACGCCAGAATGGCCTATGGTCTCGATAGGTCGAACGCCTCCGCCTCACTGGTGGCCCCCTATGCGCAGAAGGCTTTTGAGTACCCCTTGGGAGCGGTTGACGAAATGCGGATGTACCTTTTGCTGGGCGTCGCACTGGAGAGCATTTCAGGAGAAGGGAAGTCCTATGGAGACGCTTCGCCGAGCAGGCGGGAAGCGGCAGTCTTGTATCTCCGGGGAATGCGCCGTTTCCACGAACTCGATCTAACGCCTTTGCCTATTGGAAAACGCCCAGACCGACGTGCCCCCGGTGACGAATGGGCGAGATACAACGCGGCCGGTGAGAAGGCGACGGAGCGCTACGGGGTCATCGAGGACGCGACTGCGTCTC
>Ga0315286_10008022_pt1 | contig 10364 bp, 8 predicted proteins | sample YL17G10_0_MG_FD_205038 | JGI IMG/M metagenome (GOLD analysis project Ga0315286, IMG submission 205038) | Sediment microbial communities from Yellowstone Lake, YNP, Wyoming, USA - YL17G10_0 | ecosystem: Environmental > Aquatic > Freshwater > Lake > Sediment | place: USA: Wyoming | collected...
AGAAGGCCTGGGCGCCGGCGAACTCGGCCTGCATCGTCCCGATGTAGTTGACCATGTGCAGGGTCAGGGTGTCGAGGTGCTTGGCCGGGTTGGAGTGGATCTGGTTCGGGACGTGGCCGAAGCCTTTGCGGATAAGGTTCTCGAGCGACCAACCGGCGCAGTAGCCGACGATGGGGTAGCTCAGGTCGTGGATGTGGAAGTCGCCTTCCTCGTGGGCCTTCTTGGCCCGTTCGGTGTAGATCTGGTTGAGGGCGAAGTTCGACAGGACCTCGCCGGAAACGCGGGCATTGAGTCCGGCGAAGCTCATGACACCCTCGTTCGAGTTCTCCCGGATCTTCCAGTCGGAGTTGCTCAGGTAGTCCTTGACCAGCCGCTCGAGGTTGAGCCCGATCTTCTTGGCCTCGCGGATGCCCTTGTGCTTCTCGCGGTAGAGGATGTAGGTCTTGGCGACATCGTGGTAGCCCTGCTTCATGAGGACCATCTCGACGACGTCCTGGATCTGCTCGACGGATGGGACGGTGTAACCGCCGAACTTCTCCTCGATCATGAAGCAGACGATGTCGGAGGCCGTCTTGGCGATCGACCGGTCCTTGATGCCCTGGGTCTGCATCGCCTTGAAAATGGCGTTGGTGATCTTCTCCTGGTTGAAGTCCGTGACGGTGCCGTCTCTCTTCTTGATCCTGCCGACCGTGCTGACCATGAGCCGCCTCCTTCTTCTTTGCCCTTCTCACAAGCCTGGGATTTTCGCAGGCGACGTGCTAAAATCAACCCTTCCAGAAACCATGGCGAAAACTAAAAGCCTTTCGGCCATATCCCATATATTGTGGAGCTTTTTAAGGAAAATACCAAATATTGTATTTTCCGAGCAGACTCTACACCCGGAAAAAAGGCTTGTCAAGCCCTTTTCGAGGGATATTTTTAAGTTATTGAGGCAACGATGGATATTATCGAAATCCGGACGCGGGCCAAGGAAGAATTCGTCGATTTGACGGCCGAGGTCGGCCGGGTCTTGGCGGCGTCGGGGGTCGCAAGCGGCGTGTGCGTCGTGGCCGTGCCCCACACAACAGCGGGGATCACCGTCAACGAGAACGCCGACCCGGACGTTAAGGCGGACTTGCTGATGACGCTGCGGCGGATCGTGCCCGACACCCTCCCCTACGCGCACGCGGAAGGGAATTCCCCGGCCCACGTCAAGGCCACGCTCGTCGGCTCGTCGGTGAGCCTCATCGTCGAGGACGGGAGGCTCCAACTCGGGACCTGGCAGGGGGTCTTCTTCTGCGAGTTCGACGGGCCCCGGCCGCGGAAGGTTTGGATTCAAATCGTCGGCAAATAAGGAAATGACGGGCAGGGCGGCGATAAGCCCACCCTTCCCCCCCCGGCCCCCCCGGGAACCAGTCCCGGCGGTTCCCCCATCCCGCTTCTCTCGAAGCGGGATGGGACCCCCTCCGCTACGGGGGTTTGCGGGCGGCCTCATCACCGCCCATAGCCCGTCAGATTTCAGCAGTCCGGGGACGTGTCCTAAAGGGCCCGGTAAAGGCCCTTTAGGGCGTGTCCCCTCTCTTTCTTCTTCCGAGAGCAATCCGCCGACTGGCGGTGATGATGGCCTTTTAAAACTCCAAGCCGAGCTTCCTGAGCTCCGCGGCGAGGTCGGTCGTGGGCGTGTAGAGGATCCCGGCCAGCCCGGTCGCGATGGCGCCTTTCACGTTCTCCTCCATGTCGTCGATGAAGACGCATTCCTGAGGCTTCGTGCCGGCGAGTCGCGCCGCCGCGAGGTAGATGGCCGGGTCGGGCTTGAGGAGCTTGAGCTCGTAGGACAGGACGTAGCGGTCGAAAAACAGGATCTCGGGGAAACGGCGCCGGACGAAAGCGAAGCGCTCGGGGTCGGTGTTCGAGAGGAGCAGGGCCTTGTAGCCGGCCGCCTTGACACTGGCGAGCACGTCGATCGCAGGCGCGTTCAGCGAGAAGATGTCGTTGTACATCTCGAAGAAGGCCTCGTAGGAAATGTCCGCGCCGACCAGCCCCGTGACCCGTTCGTAAAATCCGGCCGGCGTCACGGCCCCGCCGTCGAAGCGGCGGAAGAGCTCGAGGTCTCCGTGGATGACCGCCTTGACGTCCGCGAAGGGTTTCCCGGCGCGCTCGGCCAGCTTGCGCAGGAAGATGTTGTTGTCGAACCAGAGGACGACACGTCCCAGGTCGGAAACGACGGTGCGGATCATGGAGGGACTTTATAGCAGAAATCCGCCGCCGGGGCAAACGGCGGGCCAGGTTCTGTCATTTCAAGTCCGGCAGGTCGTAGTCTCCGAGCCGGAGAGGGTACCTGCCGTACTCGCGGACGAGATTGACGACATACTCATAGTTGCGCGCCGAGACGTTGCCGGGCACCGAGTGGTCGGATTGGAAGATGAAGCCGCCGCCCTTGGCCGCGTTCAGCTTGGTGAGGACGACGCGCCTGAGCTCCTCCTCCGAGCCTTGGGCCCAGGTCAGGACGTCCATGTTGCCGCAGAAAGCGATCTTGTGCCCGTGCTGCCGCCGCAACGCGACGACATCCAGCCCGGCCTTGGCCTCGAGAGGATTATAGGCGTCCACCCCGATCTCGATGAAATCGGCGAAGATCTGCTGGACGTTGCCGCAGCCGTGATAGATCACGGGCAGGCCGTGGGCGTGGCATTCGTCCACGAGGGCCTTGACGACCGGCTTGAAATGCTTGCGCCAGTAGCCCGGCGAGAAAAAAAGGCCGTTGCGATAGGCCACGTCACCCCAGATGACCAGGCCGTCGAGCAGGCCGCCTGAGGCCCGAATCTGGGCCTTGGCGATCCCCAGGACGAACTCGCCGATCCGCTCGATGAACCGGCCGACCTCGTCGGGATAGAGCCCCATCCAGAGCAAGGCGTTTTCCAGGCCGATCGTCCGCCACAGCATCTCCTGGGCCTCGCAGACGCTGCCGTAGACCGGGATGTCGGGGTGGAGCGACCGGACCGTTTCGATCCAGCCGGGGGAGTTCCGGGTGAAGCCGTCGCCCATGCCGGCGAGCTGGTTGTCGCCCGAGCTGAAGTAGCGGCGGTCGTCCCGCGGATCGTCGAACCGGAAGGCCGCCATTTTTTCGAGGGAGTCGGTGTCGAACGTCAGGAAGGCCGGCATCGGGTCGGCGAAGTTCTTCCGGATCACGGCCTCGAACCCGGTCCGGACGATGACGTGCTCCCGCGTCTCCTCGAGCGTTTCGAACGCTTTGATGTGGGGGTCCATGTTGGGGACGGTGACGGTCCAGTCGAGGTCGTAGTATTTATAGATGTCCGTGCCCGCGGGCAGGCCCAGCTCCCTCCGCCACCGCTCGAGAAAGCTGCCCCAGAATAGATCGCTGACCGGGACGCGGTCCGCCTCCCGGTGATGGAGCGTTTTCGTCATCCGGTCGAGCTTGGCGAGGCAGCCGGCCGTGCGATTCACCGTTCGATCCCCTCTCAATCCGTGTGAAAGACTTCTTCCATTCCCGCCCACCAGTCGCCCTCGGCCCGGCCCGGGAGGGGCTCCTGCATGGGCATCATGATCTTCCACCACTCCTGCGTCTTGGGGTCGGCGGCCATCTTGGCCATGTCGGCGGCGTAATCGGCGCCGTGGTATTCGAAATAGGCGAAGAGAAGGCCCTGCCAGTGGAAGATCGAATAGTTATGGATATGGCAGCGGCGGATCGTTTCCAGGACTTCCGGCCAGACCCTGGCATGGGTGGCCTTGTATTCCTCGAATTTCTCCGGTTTGACCCGGATGAGCTGTCCGTATCGTTTCATGTGCGCCTCATCGTTCAGAGTCTCCGCCTAAAGGCCCGGCTTATTTCGCTCGTCCCGGACGTTCGAGCTCGAGCTTCACGATCGTGTCGAGTTTGTCCTGGCTCCCGACGGGCATCCGGATGACGATGCCGTCCGCCGCCTGCTCGATTTTCGCCTCGCCTCCGGTCAGGACCCTGCTCTCAACGATTTTCGCCTTCAGGGCCGGCAGCTTGACCGAATCTCCGTCCCATTCGAGGATGTGGACATAGACGACGTTGCCCTTATTCGTCATCCCGCCCCAGGCGCCGTTCCTGACCGGGCCGCCGCGCGTGCCATAGATGCTTTCCCCATACCTGCTCAGCCAGGCGCCGAGCCCCTTCAGAACCTCCTCCTGGCGGGGCTCGATCTCGCCGCTGGGCATGGGGCCGACGTTGAGCAGGAGGTTCCCGCCTCCGGTCGCGCACTGGACGAGAATGCGGACGCAATCCTCGATGGATTTGATCTTGTCGTCGGGCTTCCACGACCACTGCGTACCGAGCGTCAGGCACGTCTCCCAGGGCTTCTCGATATCGAATTCGCCGACCCGCTGCTCGGGCGTCGCGTAATCGGCTTGCGGCCCGACGCGCTGGGCGTTGTAATCGTCCATGCTGCCCATATCCAGCCGGTTGTTGATGATGATCTGGGGCTGAAGGGACCGGACGATCGCGTAGGTCTTCTCCTGGTCCCAGGGGGCCGGGCCTCCGTCCGTGTCGAACCACAGCCTGTCGATGCGCCCGTAGCTGCCGAGGAGCTCGCGCAAGTGTCCCTGCATCCGGGCGACGTAGGCGGCGTTTCGTTCGGTCCGGCAATCCGGGTCGCGCCAGTCCATCGGCGAATAATACCAGCCGATTCTCATATCCGCCTTATGGGCGGCGGTCGCCAGCTCCCCGCAGATGTCGCGCTTGAAGGGGGAGCGGCCAATGTTATAATCGTCGATCCGCGAAGGCCAGAGGCAGAAGCCGTCGCAATGCTTGGCCGTGAGGATCAGGTATTTCATGCCGGCCGCCCGGGCGATGGCCACCCATTCCTCAGCGTCGAATTTGACCGGGTTGAACTGCTTATAGAGGTTGTCGTAGGTCTCGACCGGGACCTCACCCTTGCCTTCTATGCCGCGCCGCTCCCCGCCGCGCGACCAGCTGATCTCTGTTCCCCTCAGGCTGACCGGGCCCCAGTGGATGAACATGCCGAAGTGCATGTCCTGCCACTCCTTGAACGCCGCCTGGTTGGTCTTCGGCTTTGGGCCGGTTTCGCCGCGCGCAGAGACTTGCGCGGAAATAACGACGATTCCGGCGATCAGGATGAGGGGCAAGAAAAAGAATATTTTCTTCGGGAACTCCCGGATTCTCATGGAAATCTCCTCTATCGAGAAAACTTTTTCCGGGCCGGCGAGGCCTGCATGGCTAGGGAGCGAATCCCCCGGAATTCGTATTCGGGCAGGAAGCTTTCGATCAACGGGCGCCCGCCTTCGGCGGGACCTCCAGGCCCTGGCCTTCCCGGCGGTCGGCCCGCTTGAGGAGCAAGGCGAACATGAGACCGACGAGACCGAGGCTGGCGAACATGACCTCGCTGGCGACATAATCGCCCGTCCTGTCCCTGAGGAGGCCGTTGAGGAGCGGGAAAAGCCCGAGGCCGATATTCTGGATGGCCGTCATCAGCCCGAAGGCGGTCCCTACTCTGTCCGACCGGACGATGAGAGGCACAGACGGCCACATGGCCGCCGGGACGAGGACGAACGAGAAGCCCAGGAGGATCATCGGGTACACCGGGTAGATCTTGGTCAGGCCCATGGCCAGGTGACAGGGGATCATGAGGAGCGAACCGGCGATCATGAACGTCGCCCGCTTCCCAACCCGGTCCACGAGCCTCCCGGCGAAGGGCGCCAGGATCATCGACGCAAAGATGATGATGCTGGTGACGCCGCCGGCCGTGCTGGTGATGTGGAGGAAGTTGTTGAAGACCTGGGCCAGGAAGCCGCCCGGAGACGGTGCCGTCAGGGCGATGCCCCACTTCGTGTGGAAGAAGTCCGTCGACAGGCTCTGGAAGGGGAAGACGGCCGCGTAGAAGGTCAGGCAGAGGAAGGTCACATACCAGAACGTGGGCTTGAACGCCTTGATGTCCTTGAAGACGATCTTGTCCCCGGCGCTCTCGTCGCGGAGGTTGAGGGCCTTCTCGCCACGCTTGTCCATGACGATGTAGAAGAGGTTGCCGACGAGGGATATGGCGCAGGCGCCGACCGCGGCAAGAAGGGCATTGCGGAAGCTGCCGAAATATTTGGTGATGAGCTCTCCATTGTTGAGAGCGAAGAGGGAGCCGAGACGGCTGACGGTCAGAGCCACGCCGAAAGATAGCGCGAGTTCCTTGTTCTTGAACCAGCGGGCGAGCATGGCGCTTTGGGCGACGACGAGGGGCTCGGCGCCGGCCCCGAAAATGAACCGGCCGACGAACATCAAGGGAATGCTCCTGGCCTGCCAGACGATCGCCGCGCCGACGAAGACGAGGGCCGAGAAGATGATGCTGGCCTTGCGCGTCCCCAGCCGGTCGATCAGCACACCTGCGAAGAGGAGGACCAAGATGGCGGCGACGCTGTACATCGTGTTGAACGCTCCCACGGTAGCCCGGCTAGCGTTGAGCCCCTCGATGAGCGAAGGCGCGATGGCCCCGATGATGTCGTAGGCGAAGTAACTTCCGAATGTCAGGGACGCGATGAAGAGCAGGTTGGTGAACCGGTAGATCGGCTTGGTCGGGTGGAAGAAGCCGGCCGGCACCGTGGTGTCTATGGCCATGGGAAGTCCTCCTTTTCCGTGTCGCGTTCTCCGGGCCGCGGGGACCTCTATCTTCCGGAATCCGGGGAAAATAATCAAGCCTCTTTATCCGTTCCCCGGTGTCCTGATATAATCCCCCCTGAAGGAAGGGATGGGTCCCATGGACGAAGACAGCCGCCATTTTAGGTTTTTCAACCCGGAGCGCCTGGCTTTGGATCTCGACCGCGGCCTCCGCGACCTCGAACGCGACAAGCTCATCCGCCGGATCTGGGACCGGGACGCGACGGTCTGGAAGCCCGAGGCCAGGGAAATCTCGAACCGGCTGGGCTGGCTCTCGTCTCCCCGATCGGCCGAAGACGAGGTTCCCGCGTTGGAAGCTTTCGCGGCCTCGCTCCGCGGCGAAGGACTGACCCGGGCCGTCGTCCTAGGCATGGGCGGCTCGAGCCTCGCCCCGGAGGTCTTCGCCCGCCTATTCAGGACGGGTGACGACGCCCTCGAACTCGAGGCCCTGGACACGACCGAGCCGGGGACCGTGGCCGCGGCGGCCGAGCGTCTCGACCCCGGAAGAAGCCTGTTCATCGTCTCCTCGAAGTCGGGGACGACCGCGGAACTCGTCGCCCTCTTCTCCTATTTCTACGACCGGGCCCGCCGCGAACTCGGCGACGCCCGCGCCGGCGGCCGGTTCGTCGCCGTCACCGACCCGGGGACCCCGCTCGAGGCCCTGGCCAAATCGCTCCGCTTCCGCGGGACGTTTCCCGGCCGGCCGGATATCGGCGGGCGGTTCTCCGCCCTCTCGGTGTTCGGCCTGTTGCCTGCGGCCCTCAAGGGAATCGACCTGAGGCGCCTGCTTCGCGCGAGCCGGGCCGTCGCCGACGCGTGCCGCATCGAAACGCCGGACGAAAATCCGGGGGCCCGGCTCGGGGCGATCCTGGGGACCGCTGCGGCGTTGGGCATCGACAAGCTGACGTTCATTATTCCGCCGCGGCTCCGGCCGCTCGCCGGCTGGCTCGAACAACTCATCGCCGAAAGCACGGGAAAAGAGGGCCGCGGCATCGTACCCGTCATCGAGGACGTCCCGGGGTCTCCCGAGACCTACGGGAAGGACCGCCTTTTCGTCGAGCTTACTCTGGCCGGAGAAGCGGGGGGCGGTGAGGGCGTCGGTGCGCTTATCGACGCCGGGGCGCCGCTCGTCCGGCTGGCGCTCGAGGACCCTTATTCTCTTGGCGGGCATTTTTTCCTCTGGGAATTCGCCACGGCCGTCGCCGCTCATTTCCTGAAGATCAATCCCTTCGATCAGCCGGACGTCGAGTCAACCAAGAAAAAGACCAGGGAGATCCTGGCCGGCCGCCGCCGTCCCGGGACCGCCGTTCCGGGAGGCCCGGCCATTGCCGCCGACGGCCTGAGAATCTTCGCGCCGGGCCGGTCGAAAAGCGCTGGGGAGGCACTGGCCCAATTTCTGGGCGGCTCTCGCGAAGGGGACTACATCGCCATCCTGGCTTTTCTCCCGCCGGCAGAGGGAATCGAAAAACGCGTGGCCGGGCTCGCGGAAAGCCTGCGACTGAAGCGAAACCTGCCCGTCACGGTCGGGTTCGGACCCCGCTACCTCCACTCGACCGGACAGCTTCACAAAGGGGACGGGAACAAGGGCCTCTTTCTGATGCTGGCCGAGGCCGATATGCCGGAAGTCCCGATCCCCGCCGTCCCGGGTATCGAGCGGCCCGCCGCGGCTTTCGCAGACCTTTTCGCGGCCCAGGGGTGGGGAGACGTGATGGCCCTCGCGGACAAGGGCCGACGGGTCCTGAGGGTTGAGATCGAAAGCCCGATCGAGGCGGGGATCAGGAAACTGTCGTCCCTTTTGGGCTAAAAAAAAGGGACGGCCCCGAAGAGCCGCCCCTGGTTATCCGCTGCGGGAATCTCAGAAAAGGCCGATGCCGACGACGTCGGCGTGGAAGATCTCCTTGGTCTTCGGACGGATCTTCTTGTCGACGCTGTCTTTGACGTTCAGGTAGAACCAGAACTTGTCGAAGAGCCTCAGTTTGTCCAGGTAGTAGCTCGCGTAGTTGGTGAAGGAGTCGACGATGATCTTGGCCATTTCCTTGCCCTTGTCGTCGGAGAGGACGATATAGGTCACGTCGCCCTTCTGGAGCTTCCCGTAGATCTTGACCTGGCCCTTGCCTTCCCATTCCTCGGGCTTGGTGACGCCGGTGATGGCCAGGGTCGGGACGGCTTCCCGGGCTTTGAACTCGATGAAATCATCGGCCTGGAACTCCTGGCTCCGCGTGTAGACGCTCGAGGCGGCGCCCGAAGCGTCCTTGAGCTCGACGCTGTCGGCCAGGAAAATCGGGGGGTGGTCGGTGAGCAGATTGCCCTTGATCTTGACGTTTTTGCCCACGAGCGTTGCCGCGTCGAGGCCGGGCAGGACGATGTCGAACCCCTGGGCCGTCGAAAGGTACATGTACCGGCCCAAAGCAGCCCGGACCGTTCCGTCGAACTCGTTGACCGCCATCTGGATCTCGGCGGCCTGTCCTTCGGCCGCTTTCTTCTGACAGGCCACGGCGCCGCCCAGGGCGACGAGCACGGCCAGGCTCAAAAAGAAAATACCGGTTTTTTTCGCTGAACTCATCGGAAGCACCTCCATGTGTCGAACGATCGCCCGTCCCCGCAGGCCGGATTGGCAATCTTATCGCGCCGGGAAATCTATTCCCGAACGAGGATAAGTTTATACCACCACGGCCTACAAAAGTAAAGAAAAAAATGGGGGCCTCGGGGATCGTCGTCGTCCGCTGCAGTGATTCTCCATTATGCTTGGCTGGCAAGAGCCGAATCCCTGCTTTATGCTCCCTCCGACGATCCCCTCGCCCCTGTAATTAAAGAAAAAGGGCGTAAAAGAGAGGGGATGTACAAAACAAAGCCAAATCGGATTCGCTCAGCCCTTCCTCTTAACGACGCTGGACTTGGACGAAGAGCTCGAGGACCGGGGGGAAGAGGAGCTCGACCGGGCTGACGAAGAAGATCGGCCTGAGGACGACCCGCCCGACCTGGCCACGCTCGAGGAGCGTCCGGAAGAGGAGCCGTTCGATCTCGGCGCGCTGATACTGCGGCCGGAAGAACCGCTCGAACGGGAGGGGGCGGTATAGGAGCTCCGGGGCTGAGAATAGGACGGCGAGCGCGAGGAGCCGCGGGATGGGGACGAGTAGGTGCTCCTCGAGGGCGACGCCGAGGAGGAGCGGACGGAGCTGGGGCGGGAGTAGGACGGGGAGCTCGTCCGGGCGGAGGACGAGCGGGAGGTCGAGTTCGACGGGCTGCTCAGACGCGGGGCTGGCCGCGAGGCGGCCGGCCTTGAAGAAAGGGAGGGAGCCTGAGACCGGCCGGCGGAGGATTGTGAAGAGCGGCTCGGCGAGCCGGCGTAGGTCCGCGAGTTGGAAGAACCTAACGAATTCGTCCGGTTAGACCGGGATGGATAAACGGCGGAGGCCCGGCCGGATTCCTGCCGGGCCTCCCTCGCCGCAGCCGTCGTCCGCGGCCTCAGGGCTGCGGACTCGGACCGCGCGCTCGACGGGTAGTTCTTGATGGTCTCCCCTTTCTTGATGACGGCGCCCTTGGATTCGCTTTCGTTCTTCTTGGCTTTCTGCTGGTCCTGCTTGGAGTCGGACTTGGGAGAGGCCGAAACCTGCTTTTGTGAAGGGGCGACCCGGGAGGGGTTTTCCTTGGCCTCGGACCCGCTCCGGCGGACCGGCGCGGCGACGCCGGCCCGGCGGTTCTCGGAAGCGCCGCTCTCGTCGCGGTTCCCGGAGATCCTTTGGCT
>Ga0315286_10008023_pt1 | contig 10364 bp, 6 predicted proteins | sample YL17G10_0_MG_FD_205038 | JGI IMG/M metagenome (GOLD analysis project Ga0315286, IMG submission 205038) | Sediment microbial communities from Yellowstone Lake, YNP, Wyoming, USA - YL17G10_0 | ecosystem: Environmental > Aquatic > Freshwater > Lake > Sediment | place: USA: Wyoming | collected...
CGATCCTCGAGCTCACCGACGTGCAGGACAAGCCGGCGCTGTTCTCGACGTTCATGATGTGGATGCTCGCCCGCCTCTACCACGACCTGCCCGAGGTCGGGGACGTCGAGAAGCCGAAGCTCGTGTTTTTCTTCGACGAGGCGCACCTGCTGTTCGACAACGCCAGCAAGGAGCTGATCAACCAGATCGAGCAGGTCGTGCGTCTGATCCGCTCCAAGGGGGTCGGGATCTTCTTCATCACGCAGAACCCAAAGGACGTGCCGCCGGACGTCCTCGGTCAGCTCGGGCACCGGGTCCAGCACGCTCTGCGCGCGTTCACCCCCGACGACGAGAAGGCGCTCAGGGCCGCCGCGCGCACCTTCCCGAAGACCGAGTTCTACGACATCGAGGAGACACTCACGACCCTCGGCATCGGCGAGGCGTTGATCACGGTGCTGGGGGCGAAGGGGGTCCCGACACCGCCGTTCGCGACGCGGCTGATCCCTCCCGCCTCGCGCATGGGGCCACTCACCGACGTCGAGATGACCGCCAAGCTCGCCGATTCCGAGCAGGTCCGCAGGTACGCCCAGGCGATCGACCGCGACAGCGCGCGCGAGATGCTCGCCCGCCGCATGGCACCCGAGCCGGAGCCGACACAGCCGTCGCCGGGTGGCGGCTGGGACGTCCAGGTGCCTCCCGCGCCGCGCCGCACCGGCAAAGAGCCGCCGAGCACCATGGAGCAGATCCTCAAGTCCTCGGTGACCCGGACCGTGGCCCGTGAGGTCACGCGCGGCCTTCTCGGGGCGCTGCTGGGCACACCATCGCGCCGACGCCGCGGCGGGCTCTTCTAAGGCAGGCGCGACCGCGGTCCCTCGAGCTGATCACGGCGCTGCGGGTGGACCGCAAGCGCTCAGGCGACGACCCCGGCCGGCGAATCCCTCGTACACCTCGTGGGACCCCGCCCTGGTCAGCAGCAAGCCAAGGCCCAAGTAATGCCAGGTCTGTAACATCCGCGGAGCCTCGGCGCGTGATCGTCAAGAGGTTGCAATTTATTAACGTAATAGGTAAAGTCTTCTCGACAGGAGGCCCGGGTGGAGGTCCTGTTCACGACAAAGAAGTTGCAAAAGGTCTGCAACTCCGAACAAGAAATCACCCGGAAGTTCGGGCGGACGTGCGGGAAGTTGTTGCAGAAACGCCTGGCGGACCTTGCGGCAGCCGCCTCGCTTGCTGAGCTGAGTACGCTGCCCCAGGCACGATGCCATCCGCTCGAAGGCCAGCGCGAGGGACAGTTCGCCGTGAATCTTGAACACCCGCGGCGGTTGATTCTGGAACCGGCACACGACCCGGTACCCTTGAGGGAGGACGGAAGCATCGATCTCGCACGGGTCACGCGAGTTTGGGTTGTCGAGGTGGTGGATTATCACTGAGAGGGAGGCAGCCATGGTGCAGCACATCGAGTTTCGCTACGAGCCGGATTATGCGATTCCGCCGGGTGAAACTCTGCAGGAGACGCTCGACGCGCTGGGCATGACCCAGGTCCAGCTCGCGGGGCGGACCGGCCTGACGCCCAAGACGATCAACCTGATCATCAAGGGAACGGCACCAATCACGCCGGCGACGGCCCTGCAGCTTGAGCGTGTACTGGGCACGCCTGCCAGCTTCTGGAACAACCGCGAGGTCCAGTACCGGGAGGCCCTCGCGCGCCATAACGAGACAGAGCGGTTGCACGAGCAAATCGCGTGGCTGAAGAAGATCCCGTATCGAGACATGGCGAAGCTCGAGTGGATCAAGCTGTTGTCCGATCCAGCGCAGCAGCTAAGGGAGGTCCTGAGCTTCTTCGGCGTGGCGAGCGTTGAGCAGTGGGGAGCAGTCTGGGCAAGTCCGGCCGCCGCATACCGTGCTTCGGCCGCCTTCTCAAGAGATCCTGGAGCCGTTGCAGCTTGGCTGAGGAAGGGAGAACTCGTCGGTCAGGCTATCCAAACCAGGCCATACGATGCTTCGCTGTTTCGCAAGGCGCTCGACCGTGCCCGTTTACTGACGACCGAACCTCCCGAAGTTTTCACACGCGACCTCGTGGCTGGTTGTGCCGAGGCCGGCGTTGCGGTCGCGTTCGTGCGGGAACTGCCACGCTTGCGGACCAGCGGCGCGACACGCTGGCTTTCGCCAACCAAGGCGCTGATTCAGCTCAGCCTGCGGTACAAGACCGACGATCAGCTCTGGTTCACGTTCTTCCATGAGGCCGCCCACATCCTGCTACACGGCAAACGCGACCTGTTCCTGGAAGGGCATGGCGAAAAGACGGCCAAGGAGGAGGAGGCCGATCGTCTCGCTGCGGACAAGCTCATCCCACCAGTGGCATACCGATCGTTCGTAGCGGGTCCGAAAGTGTTCAGCACGGCCGTCATCACGCGCTTTGCCGGCAAAATGGGAATAGCACCGGGGATCGTGGTTGGCCGCCTGCAACATGACGGCCAAGTCCAGCACACCCATTTCAACGGCCTCAAGCGCCGTTTGAAGTGGGCCTGAGGAGCGCCGTATGCCGACCCTCGACTGGATCGGGAAGAAAGCAGTGGTTAACCACCACCGGCAGGTGCCGTTCCGCTTGCTGCGGGAACGCCCTGAACTCTCGGTCGGTGATCCGGCGTCGGGCAACCTCCTCGTCCAGGGCGACAACTTGCTAGCTCTCAAGGCACTGCTGCCGTATTACGCCGGCAAGGTGAAGTGCATCTACATTGACCCGCCCTACAACACCGGCAATGAGGGGTGGGTCTACAACGATGCGGTCAACTCGCCCGAGATCCGGCGCTGGCTGGGTCAGGTCGTGGGCCCTGAAGCACAAGACCTCTCGCGCCACGACAAGTGGCTGTGCATGATGTACCCGAGGCTGGCGCTGCTAAGGGAGTTCCTCTCGGAGGACGGTGCGATCTTTGTGACCATCGATGACACCGAAATTGCTGGCCTTCTGCTCTTGACGTCAGAGATTTTCGGCGAGCGCAACCATCTCTGTACTGTGATCTGGCAACACAGCGTTCAACCGAAGGGTTACTCAGGGAATTTTTCGATCCACCACAATTACCTCGTGGCCTATCGGCGGTCTGAAAGGTTCATCCTGAAAGACGTGGCCCGCCGGGAAGAGCACAACCTCCACTATGCAAATCCTGATGATGACCCCAAGGGACCATGGCGCGCTGGCGATGTCAGGAACGCTCTATTCCGCCCTAACCTGATCTACGACCTCGTCACCCCTTCTGGCAAAGTAATCAAACCCCCATCCAAGGGATGGAGGTGGAGCAGGCAGACCATGGCGGATAAAATTGCCTCTGGGGAGATCGTCTTCCGTGACGAAGAGAGGCGCATCGTTCGGAAGATCTACCTCAAGGACCAGCAGGGGCGGCCTCCGGAATCGATTTGGTTTGGCGAGGATGTTGGCACAACAAGGGAAGCCAACCAAGAGCTAAAAGTCCTCTTTGATGGGCAGGTCCCTTTTGAGACGCCGAAGCCGGTCAAGCTGATTCGACGGGTCCTGGAGGTTGCTACCGACGGCGATTGCCTCGTGCTGGACTCCTTTGCCGGCAGTGGCACGACGGCTCAAGCGGTACTGGAGCAGAACAACGACGACAAGGGAAACCGCCGGTTCATCCTGGTCGAACTGGACCCCGAGGTGTGCGAGAAAGTGACCTACGAAAGGGTGTCCCGGGTCGTGAAGGGCCGCGGCGAATACTACTCTCAGGGCGGAGGCTTTCGGTACTGCACGCTTGGCGAGTCTCTCTTCGATGAGGCCGGCAGCATCCGCAAGACCGTGACGTTCTCGGAGCTCGCGGCCCACGTATTCTTCACTGAGACTGGGGCACCGGTGCCGCAGCCGGTCGATACTTTGTCGCCTCTCCTGGGGACTCACGGTGGCAAGGCGGTGTACCTGCTGTTCAACGGCGTCCTCGGCGACCGCCGGCCGGCTGGTGGCAACGTGCTGACCGGCGACGTGTTGCAACACTTGCCCGCGTTTGACGGGGCACGGGTGGTGTACGGCGAGGGGTGCCGGCTGGGCGCGGACAGGCTGCGCCAGGAAGGCGTCGTGTTCCGCCAGATCCCCTACGAGATCAAGGTGAGCTGATCATGCTGCGGCTCAAGATCTACCAGGAGCGGTGCCTCGCGATCCTCGAGAGCTATTTGCGGCGCGCGGTCGAAGTCGGCGCCAAGGCTGCATTTGATGAGCGTGAGGACGCTAGGGGTAGGTACCGTTCAATCGCGCTGCTTCCGGGTTTGCCGTACGTCTGCTTGCGCGTTCCGACCGGGGGCGGCAAGACACTCATGGCCAGCCATGCTCTCGGTATCGCGGCGCGCAGCTACCTACACGCCGACCGCGCGCTGTGCCTATGGCTCGTACCGACCAACACGATCCGCGAGCAGACACTCGCGGCGCTTCGCAACCGCGAGCACCCATACCGCCAAGCGATTGACGCCACCTTTGGCGGCCAAGTCCGGGTCATGGACCTCTCCGAGGCGCTGTACGTGCGGCGTGCTTCACTCGAAGGCGAGACGTGCATCGTCGTTTCGACGCTGGCGGCGCTGCGGGTCGAGGAGACCGAGGGGCGCAAAGTCTACGAGGCCAATGGTGCGCTCCAGGCTCACTTTACGGGGGTATCCGAGGAGGTTTCGGCGAGACTGGAGATGGGCGAGGAGCGCATCGTCATCCCTTCGCTCGCCAACGTGTTCCGTATGTGGCGCCCGATCATCATTATGGACGAGGCGCACAACGCGCGCACGCCGCTTTCGTTCGAGACCCTTGCTCGCGTTGGCCCCGCCTGCATCCTGGAGTTCACGGCGACGCCGGAAACGCGCCACCGGCCCGAGCAGGAGTTGTGGGCGAGTAACGTGTTGACGCACGTGTCGGCAGCGGAGCTGAAGCACGAGGAGATGATCAAGCTGCCGATCAAGCTTCAAACCGGCAGCGACTGGAAACGCATCGTGGGCGATGCGCTCGACGCCCAGCGCACCCTTGAAGGCATTGCCAGCGAGGAGGAGAAGCAGACTGGTGAGTACATCCGCCCCATCGTGCTGCTTCAGGCTCAGGCGCACCGCCAGGACCGCCCGACGGTGACCGTTGAGGTGCTCAAGGCCTCGTTGATTGACGACTTCAAGGTTCCGGAGCAGCAGATCGCGATCGCAACCGGTCAGAGGCGGGAAATCAAGGACATTGACCTATTCGAACGCGCCTGCCCGATCCGGTTCATCATCACTGTCGAGGCTCTCAAGGAGGGGTGGGACTGCTCGTTTGCGTACGTGCTGTGCTCCGTTGCTGAGGTGGTCTCGGCGCGCCGGGTGGAGCAAATCCTTGGTCGCGTGCTACGCCTGCCGCGCGCACACAGGAAGCAGCGGCCCGACCTGAACTGCGCCTACGCCTTTGCGGTGTCGCCGCGGTTTATCGAGGCCGCGAGTGCCCTCAAGGATGCCCTCGTCGAGAACGGGTTCCAGCACTTTGAAACGAGGGCCATGGTGGAGGACGCGGCCCCGGCTGCGCTGTTCCGATTCGGTGTCCTTCGACCAGCGGTGGGTGAGACGAGCGAGCGGCCCGACTTCTCGGGTCTCGAGCCAGAGCTACGTGCACGAATTGCGTTTGACGAATCGACTCGGGAGCTCACGTTGCCCGGGGCACTCGACGAGGTGCAAATTCGGGCGATTAAAGCGTGTTTCCGGAACGAAACAGACCGCCAAACCGTCGAGCAGATCTGCCGGGGGGCAGCGACCGCAATCTCACCTCAGGCCGCTCGAGAACCGGCCTCGATGGACGTTCCCTTGCTCGCGGTCCGAGTCAATGGCCAGCTCGAACTGTTCGATGACTCCTTTTTCCTGGACCACGAGTGGGATCTGGCTCAGTGCGATGCAACCTTGCCGGAGGCGGAGCTGGCGTTGACGTCGCCCGATGCAGAACGAGGTGAGGTAGACGTTGACGAGGTGGGCGAGATCCGATTCGTTCGTGATCTCCACGAACAATTGAGCTTCCTCGGCATGGAGCCGGGTTGGACGGTCGCGTCGCTCGCGATCTGGCTCGATCGGAATATCTGGCACCGCGATGTGCCGCAGGCACAGTCAAGCCTCTTCATTCACCGTGCGCTCACAGGGCTCATCGAGACCCGCGGCCTTGGGATTGGCCAACTGGCGAGGATCAAGTACCGGCTGAAGAACGCCATCGAATGCGCCATCGATCGCTACCGGGCGGCCGCTGCGAGGCAGGCATACCAGCAATGGCTGTTCGGTCCGGACGCCGGTGCAATAGAGGTCGATGCCAACTTCGTTCTCACGATGTCGAGCGACCGGTACGGGCCCCACTTGCCGTACAGCGGGCCACTGCATTTCCGCAAGCACCTCTTCAATGTGATCGGCGACTTGGAGGCGGAGGGAGAGCAGTTTGAGTGCGCGGAATTCCTTGATCGACTGCCCGAGGTGAAGCACTGGGTGCGCAACATCGAGCGCGACCCCAACTCGTTCTGGCTTCAGACGTCCACGGACAAGTTCTACCCGGATTTCGTTGCCCTCCTTGAGGATGGGCGCATCCTGGTCGTCGAGTACAAAGGTGAGGACCGGTGGAGTAACGATGACTCAAAGGAGAAAAGGGCGGTCGGCGAACTTTGGGCCGAGCGCAGCAATAACAGGTGCATGTTTGTCATGCCAAAGGGGAGAGATTTCGCGCTGATCAAAACCACAATCGGACGCTGATGGCCATTTGTAGAGTGGGCCCGACCGGGGTTGGTCAGAGGCGGCCCCTAACTTCTCCCAAGGGAGGATCTCGAGATGAGACTGATTTCCCTCAGGATCCAAAACTTTCGGTCCTTCCGTGACCAAACGATTGATCTGGGGCCGTACTGCTGCTTCGTCGGCCCGAACGGTGGCGGAAAGTCGACCATCCTGACTGCCTTGAACGTGTTCTTCCGGACCGCGCCCAGCGCTTCCCTTGGTCTTTGGACGCTGACCGAAGAAGACTTTCATCTCAGGAACACGGCGGAGCCAGTTCGGATAACGCTCACCTTTGATGACCTCAGCAACGAGGCGAAGGAGGATTTCAAGGACTATGTGCGCCAAGACCAGCTTGTGGTAACCGCGGAGGCGGTTTGGAACGCTCCCGCATCGAATGCCGACGTCGTCCAGTTCGGTCAGCGGCTTGGTATCGCTTCATTTGCCAGTTTTTTTGAGCTCCTGGCTTCAGACGCGAAAGTGCCAGATCTCAAGGACGAGTACGAGAAGCTCCGTAGCCAAATCCCGGAGCTCCGCGCGCCGGGCACAAGACAAGTCATGGTCGATGCACTGCGGGGATACGAGACTTCACACTCCGAGGCGTGCCAGCTCCTGAGAAGTAACGATGAGTTCTACGGCTTCACGAGAGGTGCCAACCGGTTGGCAAAGCACCTTCAATGGGTCTATGTCCCTGCGGTCAAGGATGCCTACACGGAGCAGGCCGAGGCGAAAAACACAGCGCTGGGGCAGCTACTTGGGCGCACCATTCGTGCGCGAGTGAACTTCAAGACCCCCCTCGAAGATCTGAAAAAGGAGGCGGCGCAACGCTATCTTGAAGTAATCGAAGGTCAGCGCGAGGCCCTCAAAGAGGTGTCGACCTCACTTGAGCGGCGCCTCCACGAATGGGCGCACGGCGGTGCGCACCTAAGCCTGGACTGGCACTACGACCCAAACAAGTCGATCACGGTCAACGAGCCGGTGGCCAGAGCCATAGTGGGGGAGGATGAGTTTGCAGGGGAGATCGTGCGCCTGGGGCATGGCCTACAGCGAGCATTCATTGTGACCCTGCTTCAGGAGCTTGCTGGGTGCGACGCGCCCGGAGGGCCCCGCTTGCTGCTCGGTTTTGAGGAACCGGAACTGTATCAGCACCCACCACAAGCCCGGTACCTAGCGTCCCTGTTGGCGCAGCTGTCCTCCAACAACGCCCAGGTGATTCTGACGACCCACAGCCCCTATTTTGTCTCAACACGGCAGTTCGCAGGTTTGCGGATGGTGAGAAAGCACCCCCACGAAAGCGACTCCCTGGTAACCAAGGGGGATCCGGACAAGGTGACCAAACTTCTTGCGACAGCCATGGAACGTGAGCCGTGGCCCACAACCAGCGTGATGGCGAGCGTTGAGGCGGTCCTCCATCCTTCTCAGGCGGAGCTTTTCTTCTGCTCTTGCGCCGTTTTGGTGGAGGGTTCGGAGGATCTGGCGTTCATTACAACCCAACTCGCCCTTGAGGGACATCTTTCGGAGCTGCGCCGCTGGGGATGTCATTTCGTCGCCGCGGAAGGGAAGCCAAACCTTGGGCGGCTCATCGCGGTGGCCCGAGTGTTCGACATTCCCGTCTTGACGGTATGTGACAGCGATTCGAAGGACACCGGGAACCTGGACGATCACAGGCGCAACAACTGCTGCATTCAAAGGCTCTCGGGCTTCGATCGGCCAGAGCCTTTTCCTACGGAAACGCTTTGGAGTGATCGCTTGGTAATGTGGCCGAACAAGATCGACGAAACCGTGCGGCAAGAGGTCAGCGAGCAACAGTGGTCACGGGCGGTTGAGAAAACTCGGGCCGAGCTTGGTCTCGTGCCCAATGTTTCCAGGAAGAACGGTTTACTCATCTCAGCGGTGGTAGAGGCGCTCGCACTGGCGGGCTTGAAGTCAACATCGCTTGCCCGACTGAGCAACATGATCGTGGAGTTCTCTTCCCGTACGGGAACTACTGCCCGCCAAGGCTGAGGAGCAGTCACACTAGGCAGCCGCGAAGTTGGTCGACTTCGCCCGCATGAACGCCTTGAGGGTGTCGAAGAACAGCGCCGGCTGCTCGAGATACGCGACGTGGCCGCACTCCGGGATTGTCAGCCAGCGCGAGTGGGGGAAAACGTCGAGCATCTTCTTCTGGGCCCAGAGCGGGATGGCCCGGTCCTGCTCGCCGGGCATGATCAACGTCGGCGTGGTCACCGCGCGGTAGCCGGCCATGCGGCTGGCGAGTTCACCGAAGTACTCGTCCTGCGCCTCAGTCAGGCGGATCAGGCAGTGGATGCTGTCCTTGTAACGGTCCTCGAAGCGCTGCCTCATCGGCTCCAGCGCGTCACGGCCGATCTTGCGCATGAACGGCTCACCGAAGATCTTCTCGTACAGGTAGTGAGTGTACAGGCCGAAACTGTCGGGACCGAGACGATAGAACCGCAGCGAGAGCGCCTCGTACATCTCGAACAGCTCCTCGCGCGAGAGGATGATCCCGGAAAGCGTGAGGGTGTGCAGGCGGTGGTGGAACTGGCGGGCGTGCTCGATCGCCACGAACCCCCCGTACGAGATGCCCATCGAGTGGATCCGCTCGATGCGGAGTGCGTCCATGATCATCGTCAGATAGGCGGCAATGCGGCTGATGGAGTAAGGCTCGTCGGGTGCGGACGACTCGCCTTGGCCGAGGTAATCGTAGAGCAGCACGTCGAACTCGGGCTGGAGAAGGGGCAGAAAGCCGTACCACGCCTTCGTGTGCATGGCGAGGCCGTTCAGCAGGCACACCGCCTCGCGGCCGCCGTCGCCGAAGTACTCCCAATGGATCCGGTAGCCGTCGGTCTCGATGAAGTCTTCACGTGTCGGAACGGGTTGGTCTGCCATGGTTGCCCCCGGGGAGGTTGCGACGACGCGGTCATCGCGAGGCCGCCGGACCGGCGCTAGCCGGTCCGGCAGCCGTGGCGATCTCGTCGTGCTCGAGCGACGTTCGTCGTTCTTCGGGATTGCTTCGGCACCCCGCCGCCAGCGGGATGCCTCGCAATGACAGGGCGATCATGGTCACGACGTCGGCTTGAGAACCGTGCATACCGAGGAGCAGATCGGGCCACCGATGTTGAACGTGGCGGCCACCCTCGGGTTCTTCACCTGGAGCTCGGTCGGCACCTTGCCCTGGAGCTGCCAGGCTGACCAGCCGACCATGGCGACGCCGGTGGCGCCGATCGGGTGACCCTTGGCGATCAAGCCGCCCGAGGTGTTGATTGCGCACTCACCGCCTACTCCCGCCTTGCCGTCCACCCAGTAGGCCGCCCCCTTGCCGTAGGGCGCCTTGCCGAGCACCTCGGCGGCGATCGCCCCCATGACGGTGAAGCAGTCGTGCACCTCGGCGACGTTCACGTCGGCGGGTTTGACGCCGGCCATCGCGTAGGCCTTGCCCATCGCGGCGTTGGCGCCACAGGGCCGCAGCACGTCGCGCCCCTCCTTCTTGAGGGGGTCGGTAGCCTGGGCGTACCCGGCGATTTCGACGGTGTCGGCCTTGCGGATCCCGAGCTTTGCGAGCCCCTGGTCGGTCGCGATGATCATCGAGGCGTAGCCGTCGCTGATCTGGGAGCAGTCGTAGGTCTTCAACGGCAGGCCATCCACCACGTAGCGGT
>Ga0315286_10008024_pt1 | contig 10364 bp, 3 predicted proteins | sample YL17G10_0_MG_FD_205038 | JGI IMG/M metagenome (GOLD analysis project Ga0315286, IMG submission 205038) | Sediment microbial communities from Yellowstone Lake, YNP, Wyoming, USA - YL17G10_0 | ecosystem: Environmental > Aquatic > Freshwater > Lake > Sediment | place: USA: Wyoming | collected...
TGACAAGGAGGGCAAGTACCTCCGGGAGATTGTGCCGTTCCCGGCCAACCTCCCCAAGGATGCCATGAAGGACGTGGCCCGCTGGGACGATCAGGCCCAAACCTTCCGGCCGACGAACCGCCGCAACCTAAACCCGGACTTCTACGGCCTGGCCGGCCCCCTGACGCTCGTGTCCGCCTCACGCGACAAGGGCGTGGTCTTGACGGGCAAGGGCAAGACCCTGGTCCTGGAAAGCACCGGCGCCGTCCGCGGCACCGAGAACGCCGCCGCCCAGCCGGGCAAGCCGGCCGACCTGTCGGCCTTCGAGGCCATCAAGGCCAAGCTCTCCCCCCCTGGGGAGAAGTGGACCGGGCCGGGAGAGAAGCCGGCGGACTGGACCCGGCTGGCCGTGGACTACGACCGCAACGAGGCTTACGTCAACGACGGCGTCTGCTACGTCTGGCGCTACGACGGCAAGACCGGCGAGGGCGTCCTGCTCCGCAAGAACGGCAAGCCGTTCTACGCCGCCGACGTGGCCGTCGGCTACGACGGCCTGCTCCATTTTCGGAGGTGCATGGGCTACACCCCGGGCGTCACCGACTTCTCGGGGCCGTTTGAGCGTTACACCCGCGAGCTGGCCCCCGCCAACTACCCCAGCGGCACGCACGTCCTCTCCAAGTACATTTACGGCCGCTACGGCATCGGCTACGCCGACCGGGGCATCGGCATCGGCCCGGACGGCACGGCCTACATTTCGTTCATGTATGACTGGGTCAAGTACTGCACCGCCGGGTTCTCCCCCGAGGGCAAGCCGCTCAAGGGCAAGTACCTGGAGGGCCAGGTGGGCAACAAGGGAGACCCCAAGCGCGGCTACCCGGAGGAGCTGACCAGCGCGGTGGTGGGCCCGATCGCCGGCGGCAACGGCGGCATCCGCGTGGACCTGCGAGGCAACATCTATCTGGGCATGTGGGTCTGGCCGAAGAACGTGCCTATGCCCGAGCTGTTCTCCAAGGATGCCGGCTACCTAACCTCCACCGGCAGCATCATCAAGTTCGGCCCCGGGGGCGGCTTCATCACCAGCCCCGTCAAGGACTGGAGCTCGGACCCGGTGGGCGACACCCCGCGTACGCCCGGCGCCAAGGGGATCGAGGCACGGTCCGGCTACCGGACCACCGCGCTCTGCTACGACGTGTTCATCGAGGGGGCGCTGGCCGCCTACCCGGGCTACGCGCCGTTCAGCCACGCCAACTGGGGCGGCAACAACTGCTGCGTCTGCCGGGTGCCCCGGTTCGACCTCGACCACTACGGGCGCTTGGCAATGCCCAACGCCATCACCAACTCAGTGCAGATCCTGGACAACGCCGGCAACCTGGTCCTGGAATTTGGCAAGTACGGCAACTTCGACTCGCAGTACGTCAACCCCAACACCGAGGCGGGCAAGGCTGGCAAGCCGACGGCGGCCACGCCCGACATCCCGCTGGGCTGGCCGACGGGCGCGGGCTTCACCGCGAACCACGTCCACGTCCTGGACACCTACAACCGCCGGCTCGTCCGCACCGATCTCACCTGGAAGACCGAGGAGACCTGCGAGATCAAGTGAGGAGTGCGACCATGAGAATCGCGACCGCAATCCTGCTGTTGCTCCTGACGGCCCCGGCGTTGGCCGGCGAGGCCTCGTTCAGCGCCAAGCCCGCCGCCGCCAAGGACGGCGACAAGGTGAAGATCACCTTCGCCGTCGCCGGCCCGACCGACGTGGAGGTCGCGGTGCTGGCCGCCGACGGCAAGGTGGTCCGCCACTTGGCCGCCGGGGTGCTCGGGGGCGAGAAGCCTCCGCCGGAGCCGCTCAAGGCCGGGCTGGCCCAGAGCCTGGAGTGGGACGGCAAGGATGATGCTGCCAAACCCGCCGCCGGCGGGCCGTTCAAGGTCCGGGTCCGGGCCGGGACCGGTGCGAAGTTCGGCAAGGTCATCGGCTTCGACCCGTACAGGATGACCATCATCAAGGGCCTGGCCACCGACGAGAAGGGCCGGGTCTACGTGCTCTTCAGCCCGTTCCACGGCGGCGGGGAGTCCGACGTGATCCGCCAGTTCGACACCGATGGCAAGTACCTCAAGACCGTCTGGCCGCCGCCGGCGGACCTCACTCCCGAGCAGTCCAAGGGGCTGCCCAAGGTCAGCGGCCCGGCCACCGACCCCGACCGCCTCTACCCGGCGAACTACCAGCCGCTGCTGCCCAAGTTCCTGCCGCCCAACGCGGACGTCGCCATGCTTGGCCACCGGGTGCGCGGCGGCAAGTTGCTGCTGGCGTCGATCGGCGAGGGCTTCAAGTTCATGAGCATCAACGCCGACGGCAGCGTGCCGACGAACCTGGTGCTCGGCCGGCTGCTGCCGGCCTGGGGCGAGAAGGCGACGCCGCCGCGGGCCGGCGGCGGCGGCTGGCTGGGGCTGGGCGCGGTGTCGCCCGACGGCAGGACGGCCTACATGAGCTCGCTCCAGCTCGCCAAGCCGGCCGAGGTCTGGAAGAACGGTGCGGTCCTGGCGATTGACCTGACCGCGCCCCTGACGCCGGTCGCCTACGGCAGCACGCCGCTGCTCGGCCTGCTGGCGCTCAAGGCGCTGGCGGAAGTGGCGATCCCTGCCGACGCCAAGCTCCGGGAGCAGCCGTACAACGACTGGGGCGCCAAGATGGGCATGGCCGCGGTGCACGGCCTGGACGTCGACGACGCCGGCAGCGTCTACGCCTGCGACCGGGCCAACAACTGCATCGCCGTCTTCGACAAGGACGGCAAGGCCGTGGGCACGGTCAAGGTGACCGATCCCGACCAGGTGGCGGTCCACCCCAAAACCGGCGCCATCTACGTCCTGACCCGCGGCTGGAAGGACAAGGGTAGCGCAACGGCGAGCCTGGTGAAGCTCTCCGGCCTCAAGGACGGCGGCAAGGAGCTGGCCCGGTTCAACTTCGATCAGCCGGCCCGGAAGATGCCGTTCCTGGCCCTGGACAGCTCGTCGGAGACTCCGGGCCTATGGGTCTCCTGCATCGGCACGCAGGGCGGGCTGGTCAAACTGGCCGACCAGGGCGGCTCCTTCCAGAAGGTCTTCGATGCCGGCTCCAAGCTGAGTCCTGAGGGAATGGACTGCATCTGGCTGACCTGGACCAACCCGGTCACCGACGAAGTCTTCGCCGCCGACGGCTGGGGCGGCGACAAGTGGGGCGCCGGCCGGCCGGCCTGGCGCTTCGACGGCAAGACCGGCAAGCGGCTGCCCTGCACGTTCTCGGCCCTGGACATGGCCTTCGACCTGCAGGGCAACGTCTACTACAGCGGCTTCAAAGCCTACACCACTCCGGCCTGGCGCCTCACCCCGGACCTCAAGCCGCTGCCATTCGCGGGCTCGGACAAGAACACCACCTCCGGCCGGGACATCTATGGCAAGTACGGCTGGGCGCAGTGCCAGAAGGGCCTGTGCGTGGCGCGCGATGGCGGTCTCTACGCCTTCCACATGAAGACTTGGTCAGAGTACACGGTGGTCCGCTGGACGCCCGACGGCAAGGCGGTCGAGGGCTTCGTCACCGGGAGCTTCCTGAACACCCGCAGCGGAGGGCTCAAGATTGACGCCGCCGGCAACCTCTACGTAGGCGTGCCCGGCTGGCCGAAGAGTTACACGCTGCCGTACTCCGCGCCGAGTTTCTTCTCGGGAGCCAGCGTGGTCAAGTTCAAGCCGGCGGCGGAGAGCACCGACGCCGGCAAGGAGAAACCCGCCGGCGCAATGGACTGGCAGGGCCCGCGGTGCTCGGCCTGGCTGGGCGGGGCGCTGGCCGCCTACCCGCACCAGTCGCCCAACGGGGCCAGCGGCGACCACCTGGGCTGTACCTGCAAGGAAGCCCGCTTCGACCTGGACCTCTACGGGCGGCTGTACATCCCCAATGCCCTGACCTACCGGGTGACCGTGACGGACAACACCGGCAACGTGATCCTGAAGGCCGGGCACTACGGCAACGCCGACTCGCAGGGGCCGGACAAAGACAGCCCCATCAAGAAGCCGGAGATCCCGCTGGGCTGGCCGATGACCGTCGGCGCCGCGCCGGACCACGGCCATGTCTACGCCGGGGACGTGATCAATAACCGCATCGTCAGGATCGACCTGACCTACGCCGCCGAGGACACTTGCGAGGTCAGGTAATCAGGGAGAGTGAACATGAGAACCGCTTTGCTGACCGTCCCCATCGCCCTGTGCTTCGGAGCGCTGGCCTTCTCCGGTGAGATCCAGTTCTCGGCCAAGCCCACCGCTGCCAAGGACGGCGACAAGGTGAAAATTGCTTTCGCCGTCTCCGGACCGACCGACGTGGAGGTGGCGGTCCTGAACGCGCAGGGCAAGGTCGCGCGCCACCTGGCCGCCGGGGTGCTCGGCGGGGCCAAGCCGCCGCCCGAGCCCCTGAAGCCCGGGCTCTCCCAGAGCCTGGAGTGGGATGGCCAGGACGATTTCGGCAAGCCGGCCAAGGGGGAACCCTTCAAGGTCCGGGTGCGCGCCGGCACCGGCGTCAAGTTCGGCCGGTTCCTGGGCGATACTCCCTACATCTTCGGCGCGCTCAAGTCCATGTCCGCTGACGAGGCCGGCAATCTCTACATGCTGGGCTACGGCGGCAACCGCAACCAGAACTTCCGGAGCATCCGGGTCTTCGACGCGGAGGGCCGTTACCTCCGCGAGCTGCTGCCCTTCCCGGCGGACCTGCCGCCCGGCGCCATGAAGGACGTGGCCGCCTGGGACGACGAGGCCAAGTGCTTCCGGCCGCGGAACCTGACCAGCCTCAACCCCGAGTTCTACGCCGGCGGCGGGCTGACCTTCGTCTCGGCCTCGGCCAAGGACGGGCTGATCCTGACCGACGGGGGCGCCATCTACCGACTGGACGCCAAGGGCGGAGTGCCGGGGGGCGCCTTCGCCACTCAGGGCTTGTGGGGCAAGGGGGGCGCCAACCCCAACACCGGCGGCGGGCCAGTGTTCCTGACCGCCTCGCCCGACGGCAAGTACCTGTACTTGAGCGGCCCGTTCTCATCGAAGACCCAGTACGGCCATCCCCACATCGCCAAGTTCCCCCCGGGATGCGTCTACCGGATGAAGGCCGGCGGCACCGAGACCATGGAACCCTTCGCCACCATCCAGGTGGACCACGCCGACGGCCAGGCCGGCGCCTGGCGCAAGCACAACGCCTACTACAACGACGGCGTGCCCGAGGGCCCGGTCCACGGCCTGGCCGTTGACGCCAAGGGCAGCCTCTACGTGGCCGACCGGCAGAACCAACGCGTGGCCGTGTTTGACGAAAGCGGCAAGGAGATCGGCGCGGTGGCGGTGAAGGCCCCCCACCAGATTGCCGTCCACCCCAAGACTGGCGAGATCTACGTGCTCTCGCGCTACTGCGCCGGCTACTGGAAGTACCAGGACACTCTCTCGAAGTTCAAGGACTACTCTCCGGGCACCGCGGCGACCGCCAAGTACGAGTTCAAGGAAAGCTGGCCCTTTCCGCAGATGGCCCTGGTCGCTTCCGAGAAGCAGACCGCGGTGTATGTCTCCGGGCTGGCCCTGCTCGACAAGGGCGCCGCCTTCGAGCCGGCCAAGGGCGCCGCGGGCGGGGCACCCGCCGGAGCCCTGGACGTCTTCAACCGCATGGAGGTTGACGGGGCCCGCGACGAGGTCTACGTTTCGGACGGCGGCAACATGTTCTGGCGCTTCGACGGCCAGACCGGCGAGGGCCTGCTCCTCAAGAAGGACGGCAAGCCCTTCCTGGCCACCGACCTGGCGGTCGGCTACGACGGCCTGCTTTACTTCCAGACCGGCGAGGGCTTCAGCGGGCCGCTGGAGCGCTTCACCCGCGAGCTGGCCCCCGCGCCCTACCCCTCGGGCACGCACGTCCTCTCCAAGTACATCTACGGCCGCTACGGCATCGGCAACTGCGAGAAGGGCATCGGCGTGGGCCCGGACGGCCAGGTCTATGAATCGTTCATGTATGACTGGGTGAAGTACTGCGTCGCCGGTTTCGGCCCGGACGGCAAGGCCCTCAAGGGCAAGTATCTGGAGGGCAAGGTCGGGGGGGTCAAGGCCGGCTATCCGCCCGAGCTGACCAGCGCGGTCATCGGCCCGATCCCGCAGTGCAACGGCGGCGTGCGCGTGGACCTCAAGGGCAACCTCTACGTGGGCATGATCGCCGGCAAGACCGCCATTCCCAAGGCCTTCGAGAAGAACGAGCCCTACAAACACTGCACCGGCTCGGTGATCAAGTTCAGCCCCGAGGGCGGGACCGTCCCGGGGGCTCCGGACATGATGACCGGCGCCAGCGTCGAGGGCGCGCTGAACAGCTACCCGGGACTCTCGCCCTTCAGCCACCCGCACCTGGGGACCACCTGCTGCGTCTGCCGCGTGCCCCGCTTCGACATCGACCGCTGGGGCCGGCTGGCCATCCCCAACGCCACCGGCAACTACGTGCAACTGGTGGACAACGCCGGCAATGAGATCCTCAGCTTCGGCAAGTACGGCAACTTCGACTCGCTGTACGTCAACCCGGACACCAAGGAGGGCCAGGAGAAGAAACCGACCGTGGCCGTCCCGGAGCTCCCGCTGGCCTGGCCGAACAGCGCGGGCCTGAGTGAGAAGCACGTCTACGTCCTGGACGTCTACAGCCGCCGGGTGGTCCGCACCGACCTGACCTGGAAGGCCGAGGAAACCTGCGAGGTCAAGTAGTCCGGGAAGAACGGGGATAGACCATGCGCGCAACGCTTTGCGCCGCCATGTTAGGGGCTCTAAGTCTGCAGGGCGCCGCGGCCCTGGCTGCGGAGGACGCGCTGGTGCAGCTCAGTTCAACGAGCGCCAGGCAGCAGGCGGCGGCCATTGAGGAACTCGTTGCCGCCGGGGAGAAGTACATCCCGGAGATCGAGGCGGCCTACGCCCAATCGGCCGACGATCAGAGGGAGCTGCGTGACCGCTACCGGGAGGTGGTCTCCCGCATCCGCGCCGAGCAGGTCAAGAAGTGGGCCTTGCAGACGGCCCCCAGCCTGGAGAAGAAACTCGCCTGGGACCTCCTCCAGCGCAACGCCGCCTGGATGCCCAAGCCGGCCACCCTCGCCGACGCCCGGCGATCCCTGTGCCGGGTCAGCCGCCTGGTTCAGGGCTGGGAGGAACCCGAAGGCGTCAAGCTGCTCAAGCTCTGCCTGGAGGACCAGGATGCCGGCGTGCGCGAGGCGGCTGTCTGGGCGCTCGACCGCGACGGCTGGAATGGCCCGGCCATCGAGTTGCTGGCATCGGCCCTCAAGGACGATGTGGAGAAAGTCCGCGTCAGCGCCAGCGTGGCTTTGATCGGCCACAGCGATCCGCGCGGGCTGCCCGCCATGCTGGCCGGAGGACTGAGCAAAGACCCGACCGTGCAGGAGCTCTGCACGCACGCTCTGTCCAACCTGATCGTGTCGGAGGATGGCCAGCCCCAGCGGCTGCGCTTCAAGCACCCGCCCGACGACGTGGTCGCTTTGATCAAGCTTCTGACGCTGGAGGACGTCGAGTCGCGCGGTACGGTCGTCCGCCTGTTGGGCATGATTGGCGACAAGTCGGCCGGCCCGGCGCTGCTCGCGGCCCTCGGCAAGGAATCAATCGCGAAAAATCGCCGGCGGATTGCCACCAGCCTGGCCCAGCTCCGGCACCGGCCGGCGGCCGCGGCGCTGGTCGAACTGCTCAAGGCCAGCGAGGGCAAACTCCGCAGCGGCGAGGAGGGGAAAAACAACTACGCCTGGGGGGTGGCCAGCGCCTGGGCCCAGTTGGGCGACCCGGATTCGGTTCCGGACATGATCGCCCTGCTCGGTGACCCGACGCAGGCCAGGTACGCCGCCTCAGCCCTGAGCTGGGCCTTCGGCCTGGCCGGCACTGATCAGGACTACACCCGGGGCGACGGCCCGGGTGAGGTCCTGGTGCCGGTGCTGAGTTCCGAGGGCAGGCTCGACCGGCAATTGGCCGCCAAGGCACCCAAGGGCGAGGAACGGCAGAAGTTGTGGGAAGGTTTCTGGGCGGCCAACAAGAGCAAGTACAAGTGGTCGGAGGAAGGCAGCACGCTGCGCTACGTCATCCGGCCGCACCCGACGGTGTGGTCTCCCCCGCCCCTGCCGGGCACGAGGGCGGACGGCGTCCCGACCGGCAAGAAGGGCGAGTGGGTCGAGATCCCCATCACGGTTCAGGGCCAGCCGCGATGCCTGATCTGCGGCCTGGCCGTGGATCGCACGAACGGCGACGTCTACATCGTGCCCATTCATGGCGAGTTCATGCACCTGGTCGGCTGCAGCCGCGGCGTCTGGAAGAGTCGCGACCACGGCGCGACCTTCGAGAAGACCGGCGAGAATGACACTGGCGGCGGCGCCGGCTGCTGGGCGTCGATGAACATGGATCCGGCTGGCGGCCGGCTGGCCGTGTTCTCCATGTACGGGGCGGTGGCCTTGACCCTCGACGGCGGGGTGTCGTGGCGCCGCCTCAAGTCGATCAGCGAGGCGACCACCGACTGGGGCGATCTCGACTGGAGCGATCCCCAGGCTCAGACGATCATGCAGACAAATCACGAGAGGAGCCCGGGGATACACGTCTCTTCAGACGGAGGGCAGACGTGGCAGGGGCTTGTCCCGGATCGGAGTTACAAGACCGGCCTGGGTGTTTTCGATTCCAGAACCATCCTGCACATCGAGACCAACCATATCGAGCGCAGCGAGGATCTGGGCAAGACCTGGACGACCGTTGCGAAGGAAGGCTTGAAGACTATCGTGCTGCGCAAGTTCAAGGGCGTCGGCTACCTGATCGGCGACAAGGGCCTGCTGGTCAGCGCGGACAAGGGCAAGACCTGGACGGTGCAGGGCTCAGCCATTGACGATCCGACGGTGTCTGCCGGCCCGTATTTCGGCCGGGACGAGAACCACATCTTCATCGGGGGCCGGCGGGGCATCCACGAGTCGACCGACGGCGGCAAGACCTGGACAGTCACCCCGCTGCCGGAGGCCTGCATGGCCAAGCTCCGGGAGGCGGATTCCGGGAAGGGCTCGCCCATCGACGTCACGATAGGCTGCGATTCCAAAGCTGATATTCTCTACGCCACGGTCACCGGATTTCGAGCGGTCTTCCGCTACCAGCGATGAAATAGCAGGAGACGACAATGAAGAAACAAGTCCTCTCCGCCCCTTTGGTCCTTTTCGTCCTTTGCTTCTGCTCCGCCGCGCTGCCCGCCGACATGGATGAATTCAAAGTGAAGCGCGAGGAGGTCTTCGAGTTCGCACAGAAGCCGGCGGTCACGCGTGCCGGCGATAAGGTGACCATCACGTTCGAGACCAAGGGATTCTGCGACGTGGCCATCGGCGTGGAGGATGCCAACGGAAAGCTGCTCCGCCACCTGGTCAGCGGCGTGCTGGGGCCGAACGCGCCGGAGCCGCTGCAGAAGAACTCGAAGAAACAGGCCGTGATCTGGGACGGGAAGAGCGACGCCGGCGAATACGTCGACAACAAGGACAGCGTGACCGTTCGCGTCTCCCTGGGGCTGAAACCGCAGTTCGAGAGAAACCTGTTTCACGCGCCCTACAAACTTTGGGGCCGCAACCAGCCGATCAGCGCCCCGGCGCCGGAAGGCGTCTATGTCTTCGAAGGCGACAATGTGGACAGCGTGAAACTCTTCGACCACGACGGAAACTATGTCCGCACCGTGTATCCCTTCCCGGCCGACAAGATCGAGCAGGTCAAGGGGCTGCGCTGGCGGCAGGCTCTGCAGGACGGCGCGAAAGTGCCGTTCAAGGAGGGCTTCTACCAGTCGGCCTTCTTCAACAGCGGGTACAACTCCGGATACGACGCGGCCTCCGGCTACGGGACAACCCACTTCCCAACGATCGGCATGGGATGGGCCGAAGATGCGCCCGACTTCCCCGCCGCCACCGCGTTCACCGTCCACGGCAAGTTCATGGCGCTCGCCGGCGTGCTGGGCATCAACCGCATGGCGACCGACGGGAGCAGTGGCGGGATGGAGTTCCTCGGTCCCCGGAACTCGCTCACGATCATGGAGCGGCTCATGTACAGTACGTCAGGCTCAACCCGAATTGCCCCCCGCTCCGCGGCTCTGAGCCCCGAAGGGAAGTGGCTCTACCTGACCGGCTACACGTGGCGAGAGAAGTCCAGCCACTACGGCGGCCGGCAATGGTTGCACGGTGTACTGCGCGCGAAGTCCGAGGGCCAGGCGGCGCCCGATTTTTTTGTCGGCAGCACGAATCCGGTTCGCAACACAGCCGGGAATGGCCCAGACCAACTCTATGCCCCCATGGCGGTGGCCTGCGACGGCCAGGGAAACGTCTACGTGGCCGACTACGGCAACAACCGCGTTCAGGTCTTCACGC
>Ga0315286_10008025_pt1 | contig 10363 bp, 8 predicted proteins | sample YL17G10_0_MG_FD_205038 | JGI IMG/M metagenome (GOLD analysis project Ga0315286, IMG submission 205038) | Sediment microbial communities from Yellowstone Lake, YNP, Wyoming, USA - YL17G10_0 | ecosystem: Environmental > Aquatic > Freshwater > Lake > Sediment | place: USA: Wyoming | collected...
GTGAAATATCGAATCGCCCCAGGGTGGAAAGGTATGGGAGAAGCTCCGGTGGCCTGGAATTCTAACGATAACCAACTTGCTTCTCGATGGACATTCACGAGCTCTGGCTTATGGTCAAAGAGCGTCTTTACGATATCGTATACCACATTCTCCTTCATGTTTTCATTACAGACAAGGAGATTCCATACCACGGCGATTGGAACGTCCACATTCTGCCCCGGATAGGTCTTGGTAGGAATGACCCCTTTCACATAGATAGGCCCATAGGTCTCCCTCATCTTTGGAACCGCATCTACATGGCCAATGAGTTTTATTTTAACCCCGGGGGTGGCCCCAAAGTCTGTTACGGCTGCAGTGGGAAGGCCTCCCACCCAGAAGAAGGCATCAATCTTTCGGTCCTTGAGCGCCCCCGCTGATTCAGAAACGCCCAGTTTGTCCCGTGTCATATCCTTAGTCGGATCCAATCCATAAGCTTCAATGACCCTCAGGGCCATGACCTCAGTTCCGCTTCCCGGAGCCCCGGTCGAAACCCTTTTCCCCTTGAGATCGGTCACTTTCTCAATGCCTTTACCCTCTGCCGTAACAATATGCATATTGTTGGGGTAAAGAACCGCTATGGTCCTCAAAGGAACCTTCTCCTTAAACTGCGCCTTCCCCTGATAAGCATCCCATCCTGTATCTGCCATGATCAGGGCTAATTCTGCCTTTCCCGCACCCACCAGACGGCAGTTATCTACAGAGGCAGTGGTCACTTCTGCTGTTGCCTCGGTATAGGGGATATGTTTCGATATGATATTGGCCATTCCACCCCCTAACGGATAATAGACCCCTCCCGTTCCTCCGGTGGCAATGGAGAGACGGACCGACTTTTGGGCCCAGACAGTGGAAGCCCCAAAAAGAAAGATCGAGATCATTCCCACCACCCATACACGTTTCATCATAAACCCTCCCTTGAAAAGCTGTTTAATCCGTTCACTTTATAAAACTCTTTCTTGATTGTCAACAGAAAGTTTTCGTTGTGTGTTTTCGTTAAAAAGGTTTCTGAAATTTTCCTACAAGGTTGCCCTAACATATTACGTGGCGCGGGGTTGATGCGTAATCTCAATCTCTCCATGACTCAGACGATAACAGGAACTCTTCTGCCAGTGCAGGTCATCCTGATCCGGGAAATCCTTACGGTAAAAGGCCCCTCGACTTTCCTGTCGGAGGAGGCTCCCCTTTAAGATCAGTTGAAGAAGAAGGGCCATGTTCTCGAGATCCCTTTTCTTAAAAAGGTCTTTCAGGGTGGCAGGATAAACTCGTTCGATCCTCTTTTCTAAAGCGGCCAAAAGGTGAAGGCCTTCGTTTAAAGAACCTTCCTCACGAACGGGGCCTGCATACCTCCAGGTCAAGTCTTTGAGTTCCCTGAGGAGGTCCCATGGACGGTCAAAAACCCCTCGCCTCTTTCTCAGATAGTCATTTGCCCTTCTCTCCCATTTTTTAACGGCCTCTTCAGGCGGAAGGTTTGCCCCGTCCCCTTCTCTCTCCCTTTTTGTCGTGGCATATTCTACTGCCGACCGGCCGGCAAGGATTCCGAAAACAGCGCACTCCGTCAAGGCGTTCCCCCCCAAGCGATTTGCGCCATGAATCCCCCAGACAACCTCTCCTGCAGCCAAGAGTCCGGGAAGGGCCGTTTTCCCCTGGTCATCAATCTCAATCCCTCCCATGAAAAAGTGGACGGCAGGTGCGATCAGAAAAGGCCTTTTCCGGAAAGGGAACTTCGATTTCTTGAGGAAATTAAGTGGGTACTGTTCCCACGCTTTTTCCGGAACTCCCCTGAGATCCAGATAAACGTCGCCTTTCTGAGAGGCTTCGTAAAGGGCAAGGGAAAAGAGATCCCGTTGATTCATCATCGCTCGATTGAGATCTTCACAGATACCCAAACGGTCCAAAAGATCCTCCCCCTTTTCGTTAAACAATCGGACCTCTTTGGGGTAAGGGGGATAGATCATAAACGTGGAGAGTCTCGGTTCAGCCAGGACGACAGGATAGAACTGGACAAACTCCAGATCATGGAGGGATAGGCCCGCCCGAAGGGCCAAGGTATACCCGTCTCCCAGAATACTCCTCTGATTATCATTCCTTCGGTAGATTCCCCCTGCCCCTCCGGCAGCGAGAATGACTGCCTTTGATTGGATCAGGCAAGGTTTCCCGTCTCTCGAAAAGCCAAAGGCACCCCGTACCTCACCCCCTTCAACCACCAGGTCGAAGACGACGAACCCCGGTAGAAGCCTGATGGCCCTGTTCTTTACTCTTTCAACAAGCGCCTTCATTAAAAGGATACCCGGCAATTCAGAGGAACCCTCGGATGGGTCGACCCAATATCCAATCCCGCTCTCCACCAGTTCGACCCCATGGGATCTCAACCGTTCCATCGCCTCTGAACCGTGTTCTACCATCTTCTTTACCAGGGGAGTCCTATTCAATCCTCTCCCGGTTTCGAGGGTGATGCGGAGGTGATGCTCTTTTGAAAAACGGCTGTTGGCTGCGGTGAAGCCTCCATTGGCGATAGAGGAGTTTGTCCCCACTCCGATGGCAAATTTGCCCAAGAGGAGCGTTTGAAGACCGGATGGTTCTGCCTCGAGGGCGGCGACGACGCCGGCAAGTCCGCTTCCAATAACGAGGATATCTGTGGTGAATACTTCCATAGAGTGTGGAGTTGGGGATCGGGTTATTCGTTCTTAAACCGCCGGATCTCGTAGATCACAGGATTCTTGTAGTCCGGGCAGGGATGGAGGGCAACGTCCTTATCCTTCAGCCAGGGATAATCGGCTCCATAGAGAAGGCCATGGATTTTGTACATCATGCTGCAGAGGGAATGCCAGCACATGTTTCCTTCCAGACCCAGACCGTCAAATCGGACCGAATCCCCCACCCGGTGGCCAAACACACACGTTCCGTGTTGTTCAAGAACCTTCACCTCGACACGATAGGGTGCTTTCATCTCTTTTCCTTTATCTCAAGACAAACTCCCACTTTACGATCTCGAGGGATCATTAAAACCCTTTCCATCTGACTCTAAACTCAACCCTCACTCCATCCGTTCGGCTGATGGTTCGATAAGCTTCCCATGATCATCTTTCAGCAGGTTCAAGACACCGTGCTGAGCCTGTCGAAGGATAACGTCAAAGCCCTCTCCCCTGAGGGGAGAGGGGAAGGGTGAGGAGTTGAGTGAATTATCGTTTTTTGGCCTTCATCGGTTTTTCGCAACAGATGATGTCGCAGGTATCGACGCAGCCGCAGACCTCATCCACAGAGACAGCTAAACCGCAAACGCTGCACTTATAGCCATCCCCTTTTTTCACACCCTTCTTGGAAGCCTTCGCAACCTCCTTCACTGCCTTCTTCGCCACTTTCTTTTCTGCCATGTTCTTCTCCTTTCATCTTGGGGTGATGGGGGCCGGGATCTTCTGCCCCCTCTTATTTCCTCTTTCCTTTAGCCTTCCTTGATTTCGTCCAATTCAAACCTGACGCTTCCAACCGGGAGGTCCAGTTCCATGAGGATAGGGATTTTCTTCCCGTCGTTCGTATACCAGATGCGAATGACACCCTCCCGATCCCCAAAGGAAGCAAAGGAAGTGGTTGCCTCGAGACAGACCGCGTCCACCTCTCCAAAGACCTTCGACTTAATCTTTTCCTGTTTCGGATGAAAAACCATCTGGCGCAATTTCATGCCGTCGTAGATGGACATCCGGATTTCCTGAGAAGGATGAAGGGTCTCTTTCAGATAACACCGCGCAAACATGGAGAGAGGATCGAAGGTTTCCGGAGGAAGGGAGACCTCCCGTTTCTCTTTTTCTCCCTTTCTCTCAACGGTCACTTTCTGATGCTGGGGATCGAAGGTAAGGGTTTCAAGATATTTTTTTTTCTCTTTGAAAAGCCCGTCCTGGTCAACTTCCTTCACATATTGAACGGGGATACAGGTATCTGACTCAATCGTTGAAGTGAAGCGATTGTTCACCCGGAAGAAAAAACCCAGATTTACAGAAGAAATCTCCACACGGACTTGATAAAGGGACTTGCCCTGTGAGGATGGCCCATTTTCGATATGGAGGGAGGCCTTAAGGACAGGAACACCGAGCTTCTTTGCCGTAAACAAAAAAACCTTCCCCGGCCCCGGTCCGGAGACCGATCTCGGGTCATCGGCGTAAGCAATGGCCACCCCAAGGAAGGTAACGGCGAGAAGTAAGGCTCGGATGCGCATGACTTAAACCTGAGCGACCTTGGGACATCCCTAATTTCTATTATCGCAATTGAAGCGATTTGTCCAGTAGAAATGATACAATAACCCTCTCTCTGATTCAACCGTCCTTTAGGCCCGCCTTCGTCTCACGGGCAGGACCGGCGTCCCACCTGTCCAGACGGATGAGAAGGAGCGAACAAAAAAGGCTATGGTCAAGAATCCATAGCCTCTTGAGATCAAATAAATATTAACGGTGCATCAAGAATCTTTCAGCTTCAGGATTTGGGCTCCGAACTCTTTTACCCGCAGTCCGAATAACCGCAGTAGCATTTTACACAGCCCTCTTCAAAGCGAAGAGGCCCTCCACATTCGGGGCAGGCCCCTCTCTGAAAAACCGAAGAGGTCGGTTGGGGAGAAAGAGTCATGAGAAGCGGCTGGGAACTGCTAACAGGGTTTTCTTCCTGTTCGTGAGTCATTGCTCTATTTGAACTTTTCATCTGAAGATGCCATTCGATGGCCTTTCCAATGGCATCGGCACAGGAGAGGATCTTTCCCTCTTGATGCCAGACCGGCATGTGGCAACTGATCCCTTTGAGCTGCCGGACCACGATATCCGGTTCAACCCCGGATCGAAAGGCGAGAGAGACCAGTCGGCCAATCGCCTCGGATTGAGAGGCGGCGCAACCGCCGGCTTTTCCAATCTGGTTAAAAATCTCAAAGAGATTCCCCTCCCCGTCCTCGTTCACGGTCACATAGAGATTCCCACAGCCCGTCCGGATCTTCCGGGTAGAGCCTTGGGTCACATCCTGGCGATGCTTCGGCTTCTTCTCCGCTTCAGGAATCATCTCCTTGTATTCCAGCTTTTCCTGGCCCGAAGAAATCACCCCTTTGTAAAGGACCTGCTGCGGACGGCTCCTGTCCCGGTAGATGGTCACCCCTTTGCAACCGAGTTCGTAGGCCAATTGATAGACCTTCGCCACGTCTTCCACAGCAGCCTCATTGGGAAAGTTGACCGTCTTCGAGACGGCATTGTCCGTATGCTTCTGAAAGGCCGCTTGCATCCGGATATGGTCTTCTGGAGTAATGTCATGGGCTGTCACAAAGAGCCTTTTAATCCTCTCGGGGACATCTGCTCCATCATCGATATGGCCCGTCTCAGCGATCCTTTGCAGGAGACCTTCTGAATAGAATCCTTCCCGTTTCGCCATGTCTTCAAAGAAGGGATTGACCTCCAGGAGTTCTTTGCCGTCCAGGACATGCCGTTTAAAGGCAAGGGCAAAGATCGGCTCGATCCCGGAGGAGGCCCCTGCGATAATCGAGATGGTTCCGGTGGGTGCAATCGTTGTCACGGTGGCATTTCTCATCGCATCCCAGTGTTCTTTCAGGAGGCTCCGATCAAAATTGGGGAAAGACCCTCGCTTTAAAGCCATCTCCCTGGAGGCCTTTCTCCCCCGTTCATGGATAAAAGCCATGACCTGCTCAGCCACTCTGAGAGCCTCTAAATCGTTATAGGGGATTCCCAGTTGAACGAGAAGGTCGGCAAACCCCATCACCCCCAGCCCGATCTTTCGGTTCGCCTTGGTCATGGCTTCGATCTGCGGCAGGGTATACCGATTCATATCGATGACATTATCCAGAAAATGGACCGCCTTCTCCGTGGTGGAGCCAAGTCTCTCCCAGTCCATCACCCCATTCAGCGCCATATTGGCAAGGTTGATGGAGCCGAGATTACACGACTCGTAGGGAAGGAGAGGTTGTTCTCCGCAGGGATTGGTACTTTCGATCTCCCCTAACTCGGGGGTTGGATTGTCACGGTTGATCCGGTCGATGAAGATAATCCCGGGATCCCCGTTCCTCCAGGCGTAATAGACGATCTTATCGAAGACCTCCCGGGCATTAAGAAAGCGGACAACCTCTTTTGTCCTTGGATTCCGAAGGGGGTAGGTATTTCCTTTGGCCACGGCCTCCATGAATTCTTCGGTGAGGGCAATCGAGATATTGAAGTTGTTGAAGAAGTGGTCTTCCCCCTTGCATTGGATGAAATCGAGGACATCCGGATGATCAATCCGGAGGATGCCCATATTGGCCCCTCTTCGGGTTCCTCCCTGCTTGACCGTCTCTGTCGCCGAGTCAAAAACCTTCATGAAGGAGATAGGACCACTCGAAATTCCGTGGGTCGACCCTACGACGTCATTCCGAGGCCTGATCCTCGAAAAAGAGAATCCGGTTCCCCCTCCGCTCTTCTGGATCAGGGCCATCTGCTTGACGGCATCGAAGATCTCTTCCATGGAATCTCCCACAGGAAGGACAAAGCAAGCTGAGAGTTGCTGGAGTTCTCTGCCCGCATTCATCAGGGTGGGAGAATTGGGCATGAAATCGAGAGAGGCCATCAGGGAGAAGAAGGCTTCTTCCGTGTGGGTGATATGTTTGCCGTTGTAAAAGAGATCCGCCTTGGCGATATTGGCTGCCACACGGTGGAATAATTCCTCAGGGTTTTCAACCACTTCCCCCTGAGGGCCTTTTTTTAGGTATCGTTTTTTAAGAACTATTAAGGCATTCTCTGTAAGTTGAGCCACCCCCATTTTCCCCTCCAGGCACTAAATGTAGGACCAGATTAGAACTTTAGCACAATATTTAGGGTTGTCAAGAAAAATTTATTGCCTATTAAAAATCCCTGCAAAAGGGCCTTTTTTTGAGGGATTTCTCCCTGACCTCAAGAACTTCTCCTTGACAAATACTGCCTTTTAAAGTACTTTCAACTCCAATGTCAATCCCTTATGAAAGGAGGAAACATTATATGCCCAAGTGTAATAGAAGGGATTCGTTTGGAGTTTTTTCCACGGAGTAGCTATGACAGAAAAAGTGGTTGGCATCCTGGGTGGCATGGGGCCGGAGGCCACGATCGATTTTTTTACCAGGATCGTGAAAGGCACAAAGGTCAAGAAAGATCAGGACCACCTGAGGATTCTGATCGACAATAACCCCAAGGTCCCCAATCGTTCCTTGGCCATTCAAGGAAAAGGACCCAGCCCTCTGCCCGAGCTAATCCAAAGCGCCAAGGGGTTAGAGAAGTCGGGAGCGGATTTCATCGCCATTCCTTGCGTAACGGCCCACCATTTCCACGGCCCGCTTCAAAAAAGGGTAAAGATTCCTGTCCTTCATATTGTTGAAGAAACGATGAGGTATATTCAGGCACGATTTAAGGGATCTCATAAGATTGGATTGCTTGCCACCACCGGAACGATCCAGTCAGGCCTCTTTCAGAAGGCCTTCTCCCTATCAAAGATTGAGTTGATTCTTCCAAATCCCGAGCTGCAGAAAAATAAGGTCATGGAGGCCGTCTTTGGTAAGGGAGGGATCAAAGCCATTGGGCCCTCAGAAAAGTCAAAACACCTCATCCTCGTCGCCTCTCATGAACTGATCCGTCAGGGAGCCCAAGCCATCCTTGCGGGATGCACGGAAATTCCTTTGGTATTAAGAGATGGAGACCTTCCTGTTCCGGTCATCGACCCCGTGGCAATTCTCACCGGAGTAGCGATTGAAAAGGCGCAGGGAAGGTCAAAATGACCCTGTCCCCTCATCAGATCACGGATAAAATCTACCAAATCGAACTTCCCATCCCCTTCCCGCTCCAGACAACCAATGTTTATTTTATAGACGGGCATCCAAGAACTTTGATTGACACAGGGATTAAGACGGAAGCCTCTTTGGGGACCTTAAAATCAGGGATGGAGGCCTTTGGCTTTAATTTGAACTCCATTGAACGGATTCTCATCACTCACGGTCACATTGACCATTATGGTCAAGCCAAAAGGATAGCCTTTCTCTCCAGTGCCCCCATTTTTATCCATTCCTTAGAGTATGGAAAAATCCGTTCGATCCTTCACTCCCTGGGAATTCTGAAAATGCTTCTTATGAGAAACGGGGCACCCGAGGCATGGGTCGTCGAGGCTGTCGGTTTTATCGAATCAGCCCAGAGGATGGCCGATCCCCTGGAAGAGGCCTTTTTCTTAACAGACGGGGATACGATCCCCTTCGAATCCATGTCATGGCAAGCCGTCCACTGCCCGGGCCACAGCCCCGGACTCCTCTGCTTTTACTGGAAAGAAGAGAGGGTTCTATTCACAGGCGATCATCTCTTGAAGGAGATTACCCCGAACCCCATCGTCAACATTCCCAGAGAAGGGCCTCCTTATGAATATCCAAGTTTAAAACAGTACCTCGGTTCTCTGGAGAGAATTGGGCAAATGGACATTGCCCTCGCTCTTCCCGGACACGGCGAAACGATCGACGATCCGAAAGGCGTGATCAAGGGGATATTCAAACACCACCAGGAACGAATGAATCTGATCCTCTCCGTCTTGTCCAGCCGGGATAAAACCCCTTATGAAATTGCAATGGGACTATTCCCTCGCGTTTCACCTTTCGACCTTTTTTTAGGGATTTCAGAAGTCCTCGGACATTTAGAAATTCTAAAGGAGGAAAAAAAGGTCAAGGTCCAGGAAAAAGAAGGAAAAGACTATTACTCGTTGGAAACCTAACCCTTAGCGGCATAAGCACGCTAAATGTAACTTGACCTATTTTATGAATTGTGTCATCCTGAACCTGGTTCACGATCCCATACCCTTTAACAAGGAGGTGTAGAGATGAAACCCTCAATGGCTAAACGATACCGATGGTGTTTGGCGTTTGTCCTTTTACTGTCCTCCGTTCCAGGGAGTGTCCTCTCCCAGTCCATCCCCTTCGAAACCATAGATATGGGAGATATTTCTTACTACAGATATGGGGATCCCTCCTTTCAGGGCGCTCAACTGGTCATCCGTGACAGGGAATCATGGGAATGGTTCTGGAAGCTCCATACGCATGGGATGGAGCCTCCTCCCCCTCTTCCGAAGGTAAATTTTACAAAGGAGATGGTCATTGCAGTGGTCCTGGGTTATCAAACAACAGGCGGTGGGCCGTGGATAGAAATCATTGCCATGGATGAATGGTTGGATGATTCCTCCGGGGCGGTTCCGAAGAAAAAGGTTATCAAGGGGGTTAAGACCACCGTGAAAGAATCGAGGGAACCCGGTCTGCTGACAGTTCTCACCAATCCCTATCACATCGTGAGAGTGAAGAACTATCCCTCCGTCATGTTCGAACATTTTTCAATCGGCTACCCCTGTACAGACAACGCCCAATGTGGAAAGGGAGACTTCTGTGAAAAAACAGTGGGGGATTGTGCCGGGACGGGCATTTGTCAAGTGAGGCCTCGGACCTGCCCCTTATACTTCGTTTATGCTCCTGTGTGCGGCTGCGATGGGAAAACCTATGACAGCCAGTGCGCAGCCGCTGTTGAAGGCGTTTCAGTCCTCCATAAAGGGGAATGTAAATCTCCCTCTGAGTGTGAGGGAGATAGGGATTGCCTCTCAGGAGAATTCTGTCTTTTCCCTGAGGGGAAATGCTCTCCACCCGGGGTCTGTACCTCCAGATCCAAGATGTGCCCGATGGTGTTTGCTCCTGTGTGCGGGTGTGATGGGGTGACTTATGGCAATTCCTGTGAGGCCTTTGGAGCAGGCGCATCGATCCTCTATCAGGGTCCATGCCTTAATGGGAGATGAGATCAGGGCCTGATTCTGCGGATCACCCCAATGGCAATCGCCGTTATTCCGATGAGGGCCATTCCGTAAGGAAGCGGGACAAATTCTTCGGGAACGGTGCTATAGAGACCGGCGTATTCAAAGCCAGCAGGCAGACTCGAACCGCGAACAGGGCATTTTATTTTCTGTCGTTAGGCTCTGCGCTATGCACTATACCGAGACTTCCAGGGGAAGAATCTCCCTGTCCTTTAATCTCGCGTAACCGCGATGCGTAATCCTCAATTGGGGAATGGCCGATGACCCGAGGGTATCCAGGGTGAGGACAGGCCTTTCCCAAGTTACCCCATTCCTCCGCAGGCTATTTTCAATGCCTTTCATCTCCTCCCGCATGACGGTCATAGACTTGAGGGAGATGACACCGCAAAGGGGTGCAGGAAATTCAGCAAGGACATCCTCCCCTATCGCATAAACGGCTCCCCCCCCGATTTCCTTTAACCGCCCGATCACCGTCTTCATTGAAGTCATATCACATCCCGCAACCATCAGGTCTGCCGTATCC
>Ga0315286_10008026_pt1 | contig 10363 bp, 14 predicted proteins | sample YL17G10_0_MG_FD_205038 | JGI IMG/M metagenome (GOLD analysis project Ga0315286, IMG submission 205038) | Sediment microbial communities from Yellowstone Lake, YNP, Wyoming, USA - YL17G10_0 | ecosystem: Environmental > Aquatic > Freshwater > Lake > Sediment | place: USA: Wyoming | collected...
CACGTACTGCGCGATCGTGCCGGTCCAGACGCACCGGACCGAGAAGCCGTCTACGTGAGCCCGGACGACGACGTGATCCCGAACGGGATCGTGGCTCACGAGAATCCCGTGGTACTTCGGGAACACGTGGGGCTCCTCGCGCTCGTAGCTCTTGACGCACGCGCCGGGGGTCACGAACGCTTCCCATCGGGACTTGCCCTTGAGTGGCGGGTTCATCACGGTGTCGAGCCACGCTTCGTGGAACGCGCCCGGGTCAAGACTCTGCGACATGTTCATGGTCATCGTTCCTCCGTAGCTAGCCGGTGGCTAGCGCGTGCTGCGCCCAGAACGCCTTGGACTCGGCGACCTGCTCGTCGTTCATGCTGGTGTCGCCGGGCTCGCGCGGCGTCGTCGGACCTCCGAACGCGGTGTAGAGCACGCAGGCGTTGCCGTGGTCGTCGGGCCCCGCGATCACGCTGACGGTACGTACCGGCCGCATCGGCGCGGAGACCACGCGGGACGGCCACTTGCGCGAGCCGCGAACGGCCCAGGCGGCGTCCAGGTTCTCGACGGGTCGGTCGCCCATGACCGGGCCGTAGAGCCCGCACGGCAGGTCCGGTAGCTCCGGTGGCAGGTCGAGCGTCACGAGGGAGAAGCCCTCGCGCTCTCCGAACGTGTCCAGCAGCCACGCGACATGCGCGGGGGTAAGACCGTGATCCAGGTGCGACTCGTCGGTGATCTTCATGGTGTGACCTCGGGATGTACGACGCGCCAGGCGGCGCGGTTCTGACTGTTCAGTCGTGCGTGCCGCAGTGAATGATCCCGTGCGTCGGGCACTCGAACGAGTACGTACATACGCAGGGGTAGACCTTGGCGAGCGCGCAGCAAGCGTGCCGGTCGATGAGATCGATCCCGGTGCAGATCGCGTCGCAGGTGAGGTTCTCCATCTGCCTGCGAGCCCAGATCGCGAGTACCTCCGGCAGCGCCGCGCCGCAGACGCGGCAGTCGTCGAACTGCGCCATCACGGCCTCGCAGGCGTCGCACGCCGGGCGGGAGTGCCCGCACCAGAAATCCCGGCGGTTTTCGCGTGGCGCCGTGAACACGTCGGGGTCGGTGTAGCTGTACGTACGCGGGCACATGGTCACGCCTCGACCGCCGTCGTCGGCGCGGCCTTGACGATCATGGGCGAGGCCCACGGGCACGCCGCGCACGATAGGTACCGTCCGATGCCGCGGGCGCCGTGCACGAGCTTCTGCTCGACCTGGATCTCGATCTCGCAGAGCGTCACGCAGCCGCACCGCGGGCACTCGGGCTGGGAGCCGTCGAGCGGAGCTTGATGCAGCTTCACGAACACGGGGGCAGCGATGGGCCTGGATTCCGGCAGTCCGTAGTCGCGCGGGTCATTCGGGTCTCTGGGCATGGCGTCCTCCGTAGCTAGTTGAGAATCTCGACCGTGGCCGACACGACGCAGCCGTCGTCGGAGTACCCACGGAACATCCGGCCGCCCATCGGGCCGAGCTTGAACCACTCGACCCGCATGCAGGTACGCGCGATGTCTCGGGCGTCGTCGAGCGCAGCGTCGCGCGACGGGAACGCCGCCTGCATTTCTTTTGGGTCCGGGTCGTCGGAGCCCTTGCCCACCGAGACGGTCACGACGTAGGGATTGCTCATGGCGTAGCTCCTAGAGGGTGAAGGGGTCCGAGTCGTCCGAGGAAAGCTCCCCGTCGTCCTCGTCCCAGTCGAACACGGGATCGGGCTCACCCGTGGGAACCGCCGCGGGGGCAGAGGGCCCCTCGGAGACGGTGTGATCTTCGCGGCGCAGGACAGCCGGACCGACTCGCCAGAGGCTACCGTTATCGGCGCGCATCGACGCGGTGGCCCGGTTGATACGTACGACGGTTCCGACCACGCGCGCCCCGGAGGGCGCCGTGAACTCGACCCGCGAGCCAGCCTGGATGCCAGCCGACGAGAGACGCTCGCGCGTCGTGGCGGGCGGTACGTATCCCGCGGGCACCGGGGTCGAGCTTGCGCGGAGCAGGCTGTACCCGACGCGCCAGCGGGCGCCGCCGTCCACGGTCACGCTCGCGCGCTTCTCGTTCATGCGCGTGACCGTGCCGTGAACGGTCGCGCCGCTCTTGTCCTCGAACTGGACGCGGGAGCCGGTGCCGATGCCCGACCTGAGAGCTTGCGTTGCGTAGGGGCTGGTCATGGCGGTCTCGTAGCTACTGGAGCACGCGCGTCGCGGCGACGCGGGCGTCCTCGCGAGCCTGCTCGAAATTCGCGACCCTGGACGCCAGGCACGAACTCACGTGGGCGGCGCGCGTGATCGCGCTCACTGCGGCCTCGGGCATCTCCGTCTCGAACACGCTGGCGCAGCTACGCACCACGTCGGCTGCGAGGCGAAGCGCGGGCCTGACCTTGTAGGTGATCCGGTCGGCGTCCTTGATGCTGGCGGGATCGGGCTCCGCGTACAGCACGTCGCAGAGCACGTTGACGATCTCGATGGTACTTTTGGTTCTCTCGTTCATGGCGTAGCTCCTTGGTGTGCGGGGCAGGGTCCGGGTCAGCGGCGCTCTTCGTGCAGCGTGCGCTCGGACATCAGCACGAACGTCTCGAACCCGTTGCGAAGCTCGACCGGGTACTCTTTCACGGCTACGTACCCGGACTTGAACTTGATCTCCGCGAGCTTGCTCTCCATCAGCGGCAGCAGGTCGGCCAGGTCCACGAACGCGCCCGCGTCGGCGCGGCGCACCTTGAACATCGCGAACTTGGCCGTCCGGTTGCGACCGAACAGACCGCGGACGACGACTTGGTAATCCAGCACGTTGCGGGACTCGGGGACGGTGGCTTGGGTCATGGCGTAACTCCGTGGTGAAAGGGCGGGGATTGCGAGCGCCAAAGCGACGCGCGAGGGAGGAGGGTCCGGCAAGCCCCGATGCCAGCCGGACGGAACCTCGCGCGCCGTTTCGGCGCTCGCCCCGTAGCTACAGGGGCGAGCGGCGAGACTCAGAGCGCGAAGGGGTCGTCTACCGGCGCCGGGGGCGGCTTCACCGGGGCGGGCACCGCGACCGGCGGCAGAGAACGCGGTCGCCCGAGCTTGCAGCGTGACCTGGAACTTCACGAGCTACTCCGTGGCGACGCGGGAAGAGTCGTGGTCGGGAGCTTGACTGACGGCGGCTGATCGGCCGGAGCCACGTCGCTCCCGTCCCACCAGCCGACCGCGCAGGGGTCGCAAACTGCGACCCAGTGCCACTCGGTCTGGCCACGGCTAATCGGGTAGGCGGTGTCGGTCTGCGCGACCAGTTGGGTCGCCGGGACAGCGAAGCCACCATCGCGACAGACTCGGCACTCGTGCCAGGCTGACATGCTCACGGCGTACCTCCGGTGGGATCGGCGTCGGCGGCGGCAACGTCCGCCATGCTGGCGAGACACCGGGGCTTGCGCCCCTGCTCGTCGGCGCGGGCGTCCTCGCGATTCTGGCCTTCCCAGATCGCGACCTCGGAGTGCGACGTAGCTACCTCCGCGTCGTCCGATTCGTCGTCGATGGGTCGCGGCGTGTCGCCGCCTGTGACGGTCAGGTCGTCGGTCACCCAGTCGTGCCGGGTCACCGCCGCCTCGGCGGCGTCGATCGCGTCGTCCTCGTCGTCCGCCTCGACCTCGACCGTGGCCGAGAGCGCGGCGCGAGCGTACAGCGTGACCGAGAACTTCACGGCGTACCTCCTGGCGTTGTGGCCGCGAGCATCGCGAGCGCGGAATCGTACCTGGCGCGCAGCGCGGCGAACGTGCCCCGCGCCTCGGCGTCGAGGGTGGCCGGGATGGCGCCGTGGTAGGCGGTCCACAGTACGGTTTTCGTGGCGCGAGTGATTTCAAGCGCGGCCCGCCGGAAACCCTCGGCGTGGTAGTGCTCCTGCCCCGGCGGCGGCGTGTAGCTGTCCCAGGCCAGGACGAACTCCCGCATCTTGGCCAGGCCAAGGGTCACCGAGTCCGACACCGGATCGGCCGGGGGGTCGTCGGGCGTCTCGGTCGCGTTCTCTCGGATGTACTCGCGAAGCGCGAGCGCCTCGGGGAAGCTCATACTGAGCCCGTCCAGCAGGGTCGTGAACTGGGAGTCGGTCAAGGTGATGGTTCGCATGTCGTGGGCTCCGTTGCGGGGGCAGGAAGTGCGGGGAGTGCGAGCGCCAAAGCGACGCGCGAGGGAGGAGGGTTCGACTGGCCCCGATGCCAGCCGGACTGAACCCCGCGCGCCGTTTCGGCGCTCGCCCCGTAGCTACAGGGGCGAGCGGCGAGACTCAGAGCGCGAAGGGGTCGTCTACCGGCGCCGGGGGCGGCTTCACCGGGGCGGGCGCCGCGACCGGCGGCAGACACGCGAGGGTGACCGGCGGGGGCGCCGCCGGGGCCGCGTCCTCGCCGTCGATCGCGAAGGCGAAATCGTCGCTCCCCGCGTCCTTGGTAGCTACCGCGCGAGCGTAGAACGCCCGGAGCGCGTCCGCCTCCGCGGCCAGCGCGTCCGCTTGGACGCCGAGGATCTCGCGGTAGAGCGAGATTTGGTCGAGGATCTCGACCGCCTCATTTTGCGCGTTTCCGAGCGCGTCGCGGCGCTTGCCCTTGGCTTGCACTTCGTGCGCCGTCTTTCGCAGTGCGGCGATCTTGTCCGCGAACGTCTCGCCCGCTGCCGACCGGGCCGGACCGACGATCGTCGAGTGCGTCTGGTGAGCGACCGTCATGGTGACGCCGATCTTCAGTAGGTCCGCGGCGAACGCCTCCGCGGCGGCGACGCTGGACGCGGGCACGAAGTAGACGCCCGATTTGCGGCCGAAAAGCGTCACGCCGCCGAGCGACTGAATCCGCGCGACCACGGGGCCGGACAGATCCCGGCTACCTACGTTGCCGATCAGGTAGTTGGCCCACGCCGCCATTTTGGCGGCGTGCTCCAAACCGACCGCGAGCCCCGCGCCACCCTCCGGGGGCAGCGCGACGGCGACGCCCGCCGCCAGATCGACGCGCACGCGGGCCACGCAAGGCCAGTTGTCGCCGCTCTCTCCCTCGACCGCGGCAATCGCATAGACGCCGATCGAGCGCGACGTGTCCCCGCGCTTGCGGGAGAACTCCGAGGTTTTCAGCTTGAAACCACGGTATCCATTGACGGGAACCTCGTACGTCCCGCGTCCGATCCCCTCGGCGGCGGCGTAATCGAGCGGCACCGCGTCGGGCGCGCCGTGCGCGGCGAAAACGGCGCGAGCCGCTTCGCGGGTGACCGGGGCGTGCAGACCGACGTCGTACTCGACGCCGACCAGCGCGCCGAGCAAGGTGGCGCCGTGCGCTTCCGCCTCGACGGCGTAGCTGTGCAACATGGTGGCAGGTGTGGACATGTTCGTTCTCCTTTCGTGAGCAGGAACCGGCGCGGGGGCAGGGGCGGCGGGTGCCGCCCCCGTAGAAGGATCGCACGTACCTACGTGCGAGGCTTCAGGTGTCCGTGGTGTCGTGCTCACGTCGAAGGGCACCGCCGCGGGGGCAGCGGGCCCGCCCAGGCACCAGGCGGCGTCGTGACGATACTGCGTGACGATCATTCTCGTGTATCATCACGCCACAGCGGAAGCGTGACGATCCTCTATGGTATCGTCACGCTTCCTGGCGGGGCCTGGGCTGGGGCCCTGGCGGGCCCGCTGCCCCCGCCGGGGTACCACGGGGTATGGACCCCACGCGCTACCCGGACGCTTCGCCCGTACCCACGGGCGATCCGCTCCACATGGCGGCACCCGCCGCCCCTGCCCCCGCGCCGGTCCCCTTGAACGGAGGGAATACCCCGATGGAAAACACGGACACTTCTCTAGTAGAGACCAGCGGCGCGCCGCCGGTCGCCCCCCCGGTGGACCTGGACGCCGTGCGGCTGAAGCTGCGCGCCATCAAGTGCGACATCGGCGCGGCCTACATGGGGCGCGCCGAAATGGCGGAAGCCCTGGTAGCGGCCGTCCTGACAAAGCAGCACGTGCTCGCGTTCGGTCGCCCGGGTGGCGCGAAGAGCGCGGTGCTGGACGCTTTCCTAGCGTCGCTCACGGATGCGTCTCGCTGGCGGTTCCTGCTCACGAAGCAAACGGACGAGTCGGAGGTTTTCGGCCCGTACAGCATCAAGGCGTTGCGTGACCGCGACGCGTACCAGCGCAACGTGACCGGGCGCCTCGCGGACGTGAACTTTGCGTTTCTCGACGAGACGTTCAAAGCCACGGGCGGGCTGCTCAACAGCCTGCTCACGGCGATGAACGAGCGCGAGTATCACAGCGCGAGCATCCCGCTGTGGTCGGTCGTCGGCGCGAGCAACGAACTTGGCGAGGACGAATCAACGGCCGCGCTCTGGGATCGATTCCTGTTCCGGGTGGTCGCAGACTGGATTTCCGACGATGACGATTTCGATCGGCTGCTCGAAAAGGCCGAGGACGAATCGGCCGCTTGGTACGTACCGCGGCACTTCATCACGCTCGCGGAGCTTCATGCCGCGGCGGTCGCCGTGCGCGCCGTCAAGGTGCCGTTGAACGTCCGGCAAGAGATCGTCCGGGTGCGCCGCGCGCTCGCTACGGCGGGCCTGGAGTTCTCGGATCGCCGGTGGGTCCAGTGCCTCCGGGTGGTGAAAGCCGCCGCGTGGCTGGACGACTGCGCGGTCGCGGAGCCGGAGCACGTGGCCAGCCTCAAAAACTGCCTCTGGAACCGCCCGGAGGATCTGCCCAAGGTCGTAGCTACGCTCGCGACGATCGACCGGGGAGTCTCCGGGCGCGCGGTCGAAATCATCGACGAGGCGCTGCGTGCCTGGGCGTCGCGCCCGTCGGATAAGCTGGCCTATCTCGATCAGGCCGAGACCTTGCGCCGCAGGCTTCTGGCCGCGGCGCGCAAGGTCAAGACCTTGGTGGGCGACGCGCCGAGCAAGCGCGTTCGGGCCAAGGTCGGCCCCAAAATGGCGGAGATGGCGCAGATTGCCGCCAAGATCGCCAAGGATCTAGCGGACGCTGCCGCGGTCGCCTCCGGGTCGGGGTTCTCCCTCGACCCGAAGTGACCGGGGTCGCCCGGTCGCGGTAGCCTGAAACGGCGCCCCCTCGCAAGGGGGGCGCCTCGCGGCGTTGAAACCAACGGAGGTACGGACGATGATCACTTTTCAGAAAGCCCGGCAGCGGCACGGCGCGGTGGACACCGCGGCTCACGAGAACGAGCACGCCGCGGGCGAACTATGGGCGGCAACGTCCGGCGTCGGCGAGGGGTTCTCGTCCGGTAGCTACGCCGAGGCGGTTGCGGACGTGTGGCCCGCGGACCTTGCTGCCATCCTGGCTGATGACTCGGCGGTCGCGTACGCGTTCGAGATCCTGGGCGACGTGTACCGCGAGCGTACGTACAACGGCTACGGCGTCAAGCCGCCCGCGCCGTCGCCCATCGACCTGCGAGACTGGGCGCGCGAGGGCTGGGGCCGGATCCGCAAGCGGATCGAAGAGGCCGAGAAGATTTCGACCGGCACGGGCTGGGATCTCTCGGCGGCGTTCCCGCACCTGAAAAATATTCCCGACAACTCGCAGCAACTCGAAAAGCTACGGAAGATCGCCGCCCTCGCGGGCCGCATGTTTCAAGCTCTCCGCGGCGCGAAAGCCAAGAAGTCCCCGGACGTAGCCGAGGAGTACCACGGGCGCGAGCAGGGCGCGGCGCTCACGAGACTGGTTCCGAGCGAGCGCATGCTGCTGGGCGACGACGTGGCCGAGTGGCTCTTGTTCGAGCGGCTCGCGCGGCGCAAGGCCGAGCAGTATTCGGTCCGCGGGCCCGCGAAGCTGGGCCGGGGGCCGCTCGTCATGGTCATCGACGAGTCGGGCAGCATGAACCACGACCGGAACGTCTGGGCAAAAGCCGCCATGATGGCGCTGTCCCGGGCCGCGGGCGACGAAAAGCGCCCGGTCTCGGTCGTGCACTTCTCCGTAGGTACCAAGCCGGTCGAACTGAAGCCCGGCGACATCAAGGCGCAGATCGACGCGATGCTGCACTTCTACGGCGGCGGGACCGACACGCAGCGGGCCCTGGCTGTGGGCCGCGAGCAGGTCAAGCTCTTGGAATCCAAGGGCCACCGCGGCGCTGACGTGATCTTGATCACGGACGGCGAAGAGCCGGTGGAGAGGTACTCTGGATTGCAGGCGCAGACGGACGCGCTCGCCGCCGAAAACATCCGGCTCTGGACGATCGCTATCGAGTGCGTGATCCCCGAGAAACACCCCGTGCGCGCCGCCGCGGCGAAGTACGTGGGTCTCACGCACGCCGCGATGAATGACCCGAACGCCCTCACCGCCGTCGTGGACGCGCTGTAGGTACGCCATGAAACCCAGCTACAACGTGCTCGTCGCAATCGAAGCGGCGTTCGCTCAGTGGGAAGCCAGCGGCGACGCGATGGAATACCTAGCCGGGATCGGTGACGACGACCCGGCGTTCGCCAACGCGTCGAGCGTTGCGCTCTTCGCCGGGTGTCGCGGCGACGAGCTAGCCAGCGTGCGGATCGTCGTCGAGCATAAGAACGACCCGCTCGCCCAGGACGAAGTATGGGCCTCGCTGCATCGGTCCTGTACGTACGACGAGTTCGAGCGAATCGTCCTGGGCTTGCTCATCCATGCGGGCGCCAAGCTCGACGCGCCCGAAGAGCCCGAACCCGCGCCGCTTGCGCCCGGCGAAGATCCCTTCGCGCTGTGACCCCTCTGCCCCCGCGCTGTTACCCGACAACGGAGACCGGACCCCGATGGACATTCCGAACCTGAGCCTTTCCGAACGCGTCGAGTTCGTTGACGCGATCTGGGCGAGCTACGGCTCGACCGACAAATACGGCGCGTACACGTCCAAGACCCAGGCCCACGGCCCGCTCACGGTCAAGGTCACGATCTCGCCTACCGGCAACAAGCCCAAGACCTACGCGAAATCGCGCGCCATCGAAATCCAGGCGAGCATTGACTCAACAGGCAACATCTACGCGTACTGGTCCGAATCGAGCAAGCTCCCGCACGGCTACACGGAGGCGCAGTTTCGGGTCGCGGTCCGCGCGCTACTGGACAAAGCCTACGACGAGAACATCAAGAGCATGGTGAAAGCCGTCGCTCTGGAGGATACGTACGCGCGGTTCGCGCAGAGCAACCAGGCTGAGTGGGAACAATTCCGCGCGGCGAGCTTCGCGCGGGCGCAGGCCAGGGGTCTCTCGCACCTCGCGGACGTGGGCTGCATCGGGCGCCAGCTTGTGCCCACGGCGTTCGCGTTCCTGGACGGCTGGTGCATGGCCAAGGGGATCGTGATCCCCGAGCCCAAGCCGGATACGTACCCCGCGGTCTGCGCGGCGCTCCTGGGGTTCTCGCAGGTGGTTGCTCAAGTGGCTGAGTTCTGCGAGAAGCACAGCAAGCTCTCTTGTGACTCACAGGGCTTCGACCTGGACGCCCCGGCGTCCGGTGACGCGCCCGAGCCGGTAGCTACCGGCGTGATCCGGTGCATGTGCTGCCTCGACGAACATGATCTCACGCGCGGCGACATGTACGTAGTGAGACCGTCCGGGTTCTGCGGGTTCTGCGACTCGAAAACGCCCGAGGGGCGCATCCGGTACGCGCAAGAACAAGCCGAGGCGCGCGCGAAGCGCGACGCCGTAGCTCCCACGGAAGTGCGGTGCTCGAAGTGCAGCGACCGGCACGACCCGAACAGCCTGCGTGACACCGTGGGCGCGAACGGGCTTTGCGGACACTGCGACCCGACCAGCCCGTACAACACGCCGCGGAACTGCCGACACTGTAGCCAACTGCTCCCGTCGCTGCGAGCGGGCACGCTGTGTCACGCGTGCGCCGAGGTAGAGGATCGAGCGCGCCCGTCCGCCCCGGCGTCGCCGTCTGTTTGCGAGTCCTGCGGAGCAGACGATAGCTCCGATCTGAACGCGCTCGACGAGTACGGCACGGGCCGACTGCTCTGTGCTGACTGCGCTGGCGAGGAAGGCTATCGCTCTCCTGCCGACCTGACCGCGGCCCAGCCCGTCGAAGAGTCGGACCCCTTCGCTCTGTAGATACGGAGGCTTCTCATGCGAACGAATATCACGAAAGTGCTCGAAGCCTGGCTCGCGGGCAAGCCCGCCAAGGGTGATTCCAAGAACACCTGCTCTACAGACGGCCGAGTGGTGTTCTCGTACCGCATGGCGATTGCCTGGTGGGACGCGTCGGGGGCCGTGATCGTCCCGTACAACGCCGGGCCGTCGCGGACCACCAAGAGTCAGATTCAAGCGTGTTACGCGCGCGTCGCGCGTACGGACTACGCGGTGACCGAAGCCTCCGGGGCGTCGCTGTCTAGCTGGAGTCTGATGAACGCGCCGGAGCGGCCCGTCGAACCAGCGCACGTATCTACGCTGGAG
>Ga0315286_10008027_pt1 | contig 10362 bp, 10 predicted proteins | sample YL17G10_0_MG_FD_205038 | JGI IMG/M metagenome (GOLD analysis project Ga0315286, IMG submission 205038) | Sediment microbial communities from Yellowstone Lake, YNP, Wyoming, USA - YL17G10_0 | ecosystem: Environmental > Aquatic > Freshwater > Lake > Sediment | place: USA: Wyoming | collected...
TTCCCCGCAGGGCGCGAAGCTCTGCCATTTTGCGATCCCGGACATACGTTTCCATTGCCGTGACGATCGCACGGGTTTTCGATTTTTCCTTCGATATTTTCTGGACTTCAGAAATCAGGTCGTCGGGGATGTTCAATGTTGCACGCATATTTTTCACCTCCAGCATATGCGTTAACAATATGCCTGATCAGACGACATGTCAAGCACGACGAGCGCTTATCCCCCGCCATTTTTCCATCCCGTAATGGACGGCGAGGCCGGCCGCGAAACCGACGGCCATGTTTGCAAGAAGGGAAACGGCGACGGTGAGGAGAAGCGGGATCAGGTCCCTGCCTGGACGGACGTCCCGGGCGAACTTCGTCAGCTCGATCCCGACGAGGAACATCATCGCCCCGATGATCGCCAGCGGAAAGGCGGCAAAGAGGCCGGCGATGGCCGCCGCGAAAAAGAGGCCGAGCGCGATCTCGATGGCCCCTTCGATCAGGTTGGTCCCGCCGGTGCGCGCCCCGAAGTAGTACTGGCCGGCGAGGCCGCCGGAGCCGTGGCACATCGGCATCCCGCCGAAGAACGGAAGGACAAGGTTCATGATCCCCTGGTTCCAGGAGAGTTTCACGACGCCGACCGGCCGATCGGGGAAATAGGTCCCAATCAGCGCGGCGGTGGCAATCGTCGCGTTCGTGATCGTTAGCGGAATCTGGGCGAAACCGGCCAGGACGAGCGAATCCCAGACATCGTTCGGACTGAAGCCGGTCAGCGGCGGCGGCGTGAAGCGGATCAGGTCCGCCGATGGAAGGCGGCCCTGGAAGGCGACGATGGCGATCCCGAGGAGCATCAGCACGACGGCGGCCGGGGCGTAGCGGCTCTCCCGCAGGACGAGGACGATCGCGATCGCGACGACGCCGAGGAGCCAGCCGGTCGCGATCATTTTGACCGCCTCCACGGCGAGCATGATCCCGAGCGTCGCCTGGATCCCCCGGACGACGCTTTTCGGCGTGATCTTCGCGAGGCGGCCGATGATCCCCGTCGCTGCGAAGAGGACCCAGACGAGCCCCATCGCGAAGCCGGAGGCGTAGATCAGCGACGGCGTCCAGCGCTGCGCAATGGCGACGACGGCTAGCACCTTCATCGGCTCGATCGGCATCGGGAGTTTGTAAATCAGGCCGGTCGCAACGTTCGCGAGCCCCATCATCACGAGAAACCCCGCCGGATCGAGGCCGCAAACGGCGATGTAGCCGATGGCGAGCGGAAAGAGCGTCCCGAAGTCCCCCATCGACCCGGCCAGTTCCCGCAGGTTGAATTCAAACGATTTGATCTTCATCGCCGCCCGCCGCAGATCCGTCTCCCGCCGCTCTGTCCCCTCCCCGGCCATCCCGCGCATCGGGATCCCTAAATTTCCATCCTCCCTGTCATTGCGAGGCGCACAGCGCCGAGGCAATCCCCTTGCTTATCGAATGGCTATCGGATTGCTTCGTCAGCCTACGGCCTCCTCGCAATGACAAAAGGTCTCGAAGAGGGTAGATTTTCAAGGCTTCCGCATCGGGATTCATCGGACCGGAATGCCGCCGAATCATAGGGGCAGCCCCGCGGCCTGTCAAGGAAAACGGACACGGCAGCGGTGCTTTTTACTCTTTTCCCATCAGGACGGCTCGGCTCAGCGCGATCGCAGGCTCTTCCAGAGCCCGGAATCCCGCTTCCCGGCAAACCGCGAGCGTCCGTTCGAAGCTTCTCGGCGTCACATGGAATTTCGGCTCGACGAGCAGGAGCCGGCCCCCTGTTTTCAGAAGGGCAAAGATCTCCCGGAAGAAGCGGGGCTTGTCCGGCACCTCGTGAGCCATCCAGAAGACGAGGGCGAAATCGACCGGTCCTTCGATCCCCAGGCTGTCCGGCCGGCAGCGGTGGAGGACGATCCGGTCGGCGACACCCGCCCTGCGGGCCCGCCTTTCCAGCGCGTCGAGCATCCGCTGCTGGAGATCGACGGCAATCACCCGTCCCCCCGGACCGGCCAGATTCGCCAGGCCCAGCGTGAAGTATCCCATCCCGCAGCCGATATCCACGGCGATCATGCCGGGCTTCAGATAGGGGGCGAGGAGCGGTTCCGGTTTATGAAAAATGCGGCGCAGCGGGTTGTCAAAGCTGTAGCACAGCCACCAGGGACAGATCATGTTGTTTCTCCGCTGCAATTTCTCGATAAGTCCCATCATGGCCTCTCTTCAAACCGCGGCATGGATCGTTTGGAGATCTTTGCGCAACCTGGAAATCGGACCCCTTAAAGCACGCATTGGAGATTTTTCGGAGCACCTGGCCTCCGCAGCGAATCAAGGAGGCGCAGGGTCGAAAAATGTCCGGCGCGCGGAGGGATCACGATTCCCAAAGGCGTCGTTGATTAGGCCGGCGGCAGCTTGTTGTGCGCGCCGTCGCAGAACGGCGGCTTGGCCGTGCGCCGGCAGCCGCACCAGGCAACCATTTTGGGATATTTTATCTCCGCTTCCACGGGCGTCATGCCGGTGCCGAGCCTCTCGTGGGCGCCGTCACAGAACGGCTGATTCTCGGTACGGCCGCAGCTACACCAGAAATACTGGCCCGGCTGCATGTCCATCACATAGGGACCCCTCTTTGCGATCTTCCCTTCCATGGTTGTTCCTCCTCTTTATTCGATACCTTTTTTTAACAGGTCGCGCAAGGCTTCTTTGATGAAAGAGGCCGCGGTTGGGGAGGAGTGCGGCGACCGTTCACGCTCTCCCGGTCATGCGCTAATATCGGCAAATTTGTAGCCGATACCCCGTACCGTGAGGACATACCGGGGGGTTTCCTTGTCCGGTTCGATCGCCCCGCGGAGGCGGCTGATGTGGACGTCCACGGTCCGGGGCTCCACGAAAGCCTCGTCCCCCCAGACCCGGTCCAGCAGTTGATCCCGGCTGTAGACCCGGCCGGGATGGCCGATGAAAAATTGCAGCAGCTTGAATTCACGGGAACTCAGTTCGACCGGTTGGCCATTCACTGTCACCTGATAGGATTTGAAATCGACATGGAGCCCTCTGAAATCAAACGCCTCCAGCAGATCGTCGTCCGGGCGCCGTTCCAACCGCCGCAGCACGGCGCGAATGCGGGCGATGAGTTCCCGGACGTGGAACGGCTTGGTGATGTAGTCGTCCGCGCCGATCTCCAAACCCAGAATCTTGTCCACAGGGTCGGACTTGGCGGTCAGCATAATGATCGGGATGGCGGATGTTTCGGCCTGGCGGCGGATCATCCGGCACACCTCCATGCCCGGCATCTCCGGCATCATCAGGTCGAGAATGACGAGATCCGGCTTGTCCGCCTGGACCATCTCCCAGGCCTTCCGCCCGTCAAAGGCCCTGCTGACGGTAAAACCTTCCTGTTCGAGGTTGTAGGCAATCAGGTCGACGATATCTTTTTCGTCATCGGCAACGAGGATCTTCTTTTTTATCATGCGCTGCCTCCCGCTGTGTCGGTCTCTCCAACGCCTCCTCCGACGGGGGAACCATCGGCCGTCATCCCTCCGAAAAAGGTCCGGCGCCGAGGAGCGATCATTTTGATTCCCGGAAAACGGGAAAGTACAGCGAAACCGTTGTACCGTGACCCATCGTGCTGTCGATGAGCACCCGCCCGCCGTGGGCCATCATCAGGTGTTTGACGATGGACAACCCCAATCCCGTGCCGCCCGGTTCGCGGGAGCGCGTCTTGTCCGCCCGGTAGAAGCGCTCGCCAAGCCGGGGGATCTCGCCTTTCGGGATGCCGACGCCCGTATCGGAGATCCGGACGGTCAGGAAGTCTTCCTCGCCCGGTGAAGTCGTGATGGCGATCGTCCCTCCGACCGGGGTAAACTTGATGGCATTATCCAGAATATTGATCAGAATCTGCGCCAGACGGTCCCGATCGGCCAGGATCAGCGGAAGCTCCCCGTCAATCTCTTTGCGAATCGTCAACCCTTTTTCCCCGGCCCTCGCCTCGACAACGGCCAGGGCCTGATCGAGCGCCTCTTCGATCCGAATCCCCTCCATGTGGAGTTTCGCCTCGCCCAGTTCGAGACCGGACAAGGTCAGCAGATCGTCCACGAGACGGTTCAGCCGTTCGGCGTTCTCCCGGATCGTCCGCAGAAACTTCCGGGCCGTCTCCGGGTTTTCGAAGGCGCCCTGCTGCAAGGTTTCCGCAAATCCGATGATCGCCGTCAGAGGCGTCCGGATTTCGTGGGTGATGTTGGCCACGAAATCGGTGCGGATCCTTTCGAGCTTCTTCAGGCGCGTCACATCGTGAAATACCAGCATGGTTTTGCGATCCCCGCCGGTCTCACCCCGAACGGCGGATATCGTCACGTCCATCATGACCGACCGGTCGTCCCCCAGACCGATCTCCTCGTAGACGGGCTCTTTCTTCTCCCGGAACCGCTCCAACGCGTCGCGGAGTTCAATATTTCTGAACGCCTCCAGAAGTGTCTTGCCGATGACCTCCCCGCGCGGACGGCCGGTCATCTCCTCCATGCCCCGATTGACCGACTCGATCCGGTTTTCGGCATCCAGAACCATGACCCCTTCGCTCATGCCGGAAAAGAGCGATTCCAGTTTTCGTTTCTCCGTGTCGGCCGTTCGGATCTTTTCTTGAAGGGCATAAACTATTTCATTTATGTTATCAGACATTTGTCCGATTTCATCCTTTGATTCGAGCCTCAGTGCACCGGAGACGTCCCCCGTGCGGATTTTCCCGGTGAACGCCGCCAGCCTGCCGATGGGGGAGAGCATCTTGAAAGAAAACAGCAACGCAATCAACAGAACGGCGATCACGGTCCCAAGAAGGATATCGAAAACAGCCTCTCCGATCCCGTCGATGGTCGGTGTGATTTCCGCGAGAGGACGAGAGAGGCGGACATACCCCGTCGTCCGCGATCCCTCCCCGAGCGGGATGGCCACATAGAGCATCTCCTTCTTCAAGGTATGGCTGTAGCGGACGGCCTTTCCGACGCCCCTCAGACGGGCTTCCTGGATCTCCGAGCGGTTGAGGTGACCGTCCGTCTCACCGTCGCCGAGTTCCGAATCCGCCGTGACATGGCCCGCAGCGTCGATCAGGGTCAGGCGGGCGCGGGAGCGTTTCGCCAGTTCTCCGGCATGCCCGGCGATATCTCCCGCCGGCATCAGCGCGATGATCCGCGCGCCGGCCGCCATCTCCTCCTCGATCCGGCTCATAAGATCCGCCTTGAGTTCTCTTTCGATCAGAAAACCAGCGATCGTGACAGCTGCGGCGCCGATCACGAGAAAGGCAATAATAAATTTATGAAAAAGACGAATTTTCATCCTTGCTCCGCGGAGGCCGGCTTATGCCGGACGCTCTTTCCGGTAACCATGTAGATGACCATGTCCGCAATGCCTTCGGCATGATCCGCGATCCGCTCCAGGCTCTTGGAGATCTGCATGATGTAGAGACAGACCTGCATTTTCCGGGGATCCTCCATCATGAAGGTGAGAAGCTCCCGGAAAACCTGGTCGTTCAACTGATCGATGACGGTGTCTTCCTCCCGGACCTGCTTCGCCAGCGAGATGTCCTCGCGCACCATCGCATCCAGACTCTTCCGGATCATCCCCCGGCTGATCTCCACCATCCGAGGGAGATCCACGTAGGGCTTGATCTGGGGAAGTTCATTAAGGATGATCACCTTCTCGGCGATGTTCGCCGCCATGTCCCCGATCCGCTCCAGATGGCCTGTGATCTTGATGGCCGTCGTGATGAAGCGCAGATCGCGGGCGGCTGGCTGCCGCAGGGCCAAGAGGCGGATGCACTTCTCCTCCAGATCGACGTCCAGGCGGTCGATCTGTTCGTCTTCACGGACGATCTCTCTCGCCAGAACGGAGTTCCTTTCCAGAAGCGCCTGCGCCCCCCGCTCGAGCGCCCTTTCCGTCAGGGCGCCAAGATAAAGGAGGCCATCCCGGATCTCCTGGAGTTCCCGCTCGTATTCCCGGCTGGTGTGTCTTTTGTCTTCCATGGAATTGCTCCGTTTTCCTTTGGGGACAGATTTCAAATCTGTCCCCGTGTTTTCTGTTTTCCATTAGGGGACAGATTTGAAATCTGTCCCCAACGCCGCGGTATCATCCGAAGCGTCCGGTAATGTAGTCCTCCGTCTGTTTCACATCCGGATTGGTGAAGATCTTCTCCGTGGCGTTGAATTCGATCAGCTTTCCCAGGTAGAAGAACCCCGTGTACTCCGAGATGCGGGCCGCCTGCTGCATGTTGTGGGTCACGATGATGATGGTATAACGCTTCTTCAACGTGTCGATCAGTTCCTCGATCTTCGCGGTGGAGATCGGGTCCAGGGCCGACGTCGGTTCGTCCATCAGGATGACGTCGGGTTTCATCGCAAGCGCCCGGGCGATGCAGAGGCGCTGCTGCTGGCCGCCGGAGAGGGTCATGGCCGACTTGGCGAGGATATCCTTCACCTCGTCCCACAGAACCGCCTGCTTCAGGCTCTCCTCCATCAGGGACTCGATCTCCCCGCTGTCCCTCATTCCCGCCAGTTTCGGCGCGTAGGTGATGTTGTTATAGATCGATTTCGGAAAGGGATTCGGTTTCTGAAACACCATTCCGATCCGCTGGCGGATTTCCACGGGATCCACGTCGGGGGCATAGATGTTCCGGCCTTCGAAGAGGATCTCCCCCTCCACGCGGGTCCCGTCGATCAGATCGTTCATCCGGTTGAGGAGCCGAAGCAGCGTCGATTTTCCGCAGCCGGACGGCCCGATCAGCGCGGTGACCCTGTTCTTTTCGAAATTCATCGTGATGTCCGAAAGCGCCCGGAAAGCGCCGTAGAAGAAATCCACATTTTTAGTCCGGATGATGAAATCTTTTTCCACACTCACCACCTTTTATTCCTTCTAAACATGCTGCGCATGACGATGGCGATCAGATCGATCCCCAGCACCAGCGCAATCAGGACCAGGACTGTTCCGTACTGCAGCGGCCTCGTCTCTTCGATGTGCGTTCCCGCCGTGGCCAGGACGTAGATGTGATAAGGAAGAGCCATCACCTCGTCAAAGATGGATTTCGGCAGAGCCGCAGTGAAAAATGCCGCCGCCGTGAACATGATGGGCGCGGTCTCGCCGGCGGCGCGGCCGACCCCCAGGATGGCGCCGGTCAGGATGCCGGGCAGCGCCGAGGGGAGAACGATCCGGAAGATGGTGTTCCATTTCGAGACGCCCAGCGCGAGGGAGGCCTCGCGGAACGTCTGGGGAACCGCCTTGATGGCCTCCTCCGCGGCCCCGATGATCGTCGGCAGGATCAGGATGCCGAGCGTCAGCGCGCCGGCGAGGATGCTGGAACCGAACTTCAGAAAAACGACAAAGAAGCCGAGACCGAAGAGACCGAAAACCACGGAGGGGACGCCGGCCAGGCAGTTCACGCCGATACGGATGATCCGGCTGAGGGCGCCCTGCTTCGCGTACTCCGTCAGAAAGATCGCGGAAGCGACCCCCAGCGGCAGGGCGACCAGTATCGCCCCCACGGTCAGATAGAGGGTGCCGACAATGGCCGGCATGATCCCGCCCTTCGTCATGGAATCGGTGGGCGGCTGGGTGAGAAACTCCCAGGTAATGGCCCGGAAGCCGTTGGCCAGGATGTAGGCGAGAATCCCCAACAGGGCGAGGGTGATCACCAACGCGGAGAGGCGCACCGCGCCGAAGAACAGCCTCTGCTTGAAGTAACGCGATCTCATCGATAACTCGAAGGTTTTCCCGTTCATAGCGTTCCCGACCCCGTTTCCCTGAACCGGTTGGAGATGTAATCGGCGATCAGATTGAACGCCAGCGTAATCACGAACAGGACGATCCCCGTGGCGAACAGCGCGTGGTAATGACCGCTCCGGAAGGGCGCCTCGCCCATCTCCGCGGCGATGCTCGCCGTCATCGGCCGGACCGCATCGAAAATGGATTCGGGGATTGCCGCCGCCCCTCCGGCCACCATGAGTACGACCATCGTTTCGCCGATCGCCCGCGCCATTCCGAGGATAACCGCCGTAGAGATCCCCGAGAGGGCCGCCGGGATGATCACCCGGATGATCGTTTCATACCTCGTCGCGCCCAGCGCATAGGAGGCCTCCTTGAACTCGCGGGGAACGGCGTAGAGCGCGTCTTCCGAGATGCTGGAAATCGTCGGAACGGCCATGATCGCGAGCATAACGGCGGCATTCACGATGTTGAGCCCCGTCGGCAAATCGAAGGTCTCCTGTAGCCAGGGTCCTACAATGACCATGCCGAAGAAGCCGAGGACAACCGATGGCAGCCCGGCCAGCAGTTCGATGACGGACTTCAGGATCTCCTTGATGCGGGCCGGCGCGATCTCCGCGATGTAGACGGCGGAGAGGAGACCCAGCGGAACGGCGATGAGACAGGCGAAAAACGTGACGGCCAGCGAGCCCACGATCAGCGGCCAGATCCCGTATTCCGGCGGGGCGTAGGTTGGATACCAGGCCGTCCCGAACAGGAAATCGGTCACGGAGATCTGCTTGAACAGCGGAAGGCCTTCCCGGAACAGAAAGACCAGGATCAGCCCCAACAGCATCACCGACAGGAACGCAAAAAGGCCGAACAGATTCCGGATGGCGATCTCTTTCATGCGTTTCGTCAGGATGTTTTTCCGGTTCTTCACGGTGTTCATATTTTCGTCTTTTCGTCTGCCCGGGGACAGGCCTGAGCGGCTTGTTCCCAGGCAGGGTTGACAGAGATTATTTCTTTCCTTTCTTATCGGCCGCCAGTGGAACGAATCCTTCCTTCGCGACCAGCTTCTGACCTTCGGAACTCAGAACAAACTTGATGAATTTCGCCGTCTCGCCCTTCGGCTCCCCGTTCGTGTACATGTAAAGATGCCGGGAAACCGGAAACTCCTTCGAAAGGGCCGTCTTCGCCGACGCCGCAACCCCGTTCACCGTCAGCGGCTTTACCGTCTTGTTGATGTACCCGAAGCCGATGTACCCGATCGCATATCTGTTCTTCGAAATCGCCTGCACGATTGCCCCGTTGGACGCCTGCAACTGCGCCTTCGGCGTCACCTTCGCCTTGTTCAGAACCATCTCGGCCCAGGCCTCGAACGTGCCCGAACTGCTGTCCCGGGAGATGACGACGATCTGCAGGTCGTCCCCGCCCACCTCTTTCCAGTTCGTGATCTTCCCCTGGTAGATCTGGCTGATCTGATCCACTGTCAGATCTTTCACCCGGTTCTTCGGGTTCACGATCGGCACGATCGCGTCGATCGCCACCGCGATCTCCTTCGGCTCGACACCCTTCGACTTCGCCAGCTCCACCTCTGCGCTTTTGATCTCCCGCGATGAGTTCGCGATGTCCGTCGACCCGTCGATCAGCGCCTTGATCCCCTCGCCGGATCCGCCGCCGGAAAGGGAAATGTTCGCGCCCGGATTCGCCTTCATATACGCCTCCAGCGCCGCCTGCGCCACCGGCAGAACCGTCGTCGACCCCTTGATGACAATGTTTTCCGCAAAGGCAGCGCCCGCTCCAATCGCCAGGCAAAACCCGCTCAAGATCAACTGCTGAAATAATTTTCTCATTTTGTTTCCTCCTGCATTTTTTCGGCACAATATAACGGAGGATTGTTGCAGTTTGATGACGGCTTTGTGAAGATTCGGTGAATTCCCAAAAGAGGATTCTCTGCGGCGCCATCGTTTCTTCCCCCGCAGAAATCCGGCGGAGGGATCTTACCACAATTTGTAATTTCGTAAAATCGGGTGTATGATTATTTTGACTCAAGAAAGGAGGAACGTCATGAAGGTTTTCATCGTATATTATTCCATGTATGGCCATATCCACCGGATGGCGGAAGCGGTCCGGGAAGGCGCCGCGGAAGTCGGCGGGGCTGATGTTCATCTGTACCGCGTGCCGGAAACCCTCCCGGAAGAGGTCCTGAATAAAATGGGCGCCCTGGAGCCCCAGAAAGCCATGGCCCATGTTCCGGTCTGCAAGGTGGAAGATCTGGCCCAGGCGGATGCCATTATCTTCGGCACGCCCACGCGGTTCGGGAACATGTGCGGTCAGATGCGCCAGTTTCTCGATGCGACAGGAGGACTCTGGGGCCAGGGTGCTCTGGTCGGAAAGGTGGGCAGCGTCTTTGCCAGCAGCGCAACCCAGCACGGCGGCCAGGAATCGACCATCCTCAGTTTTCATGTCACGCTGCTGCACCACGGAATGGTCTTGGTCGGTCTGCCCTACGCTTTCGCCGGACAGATGCGCATCGACGAGGTGACCGGCGGATCTCCCTATGGGGCGTCCACCATTGCGGGGGGTAAAGGCGAACGCATGCCGTCGGAGAATGAACTGGCCGCTGCCCGCTATCAGGGAAGGCATGTGGCCGAGA
>Ga0315286_10008028_pt1 | contig 10362 bp, 7 predicted proteins | sample YL17G10_0_MG_FD_205038 | JGI IMG/M metagenome (GOLD analysis project Ga0315286, IMG submission 205038) | Sediment microbial communities from Yellowstone Lake, YNP, Wyoming, USA - YL17G10_0 | ecosystem: Environmental > Aquatic > Freshwater > Lake > Sediment | place: USA: Wyoming | collected...
CCCGGCGTCCCTATCTGGTGCATAATGAGAATTGCTGGGGCGGTTGACGGGACTGTTGCGCATTGCCGGCGGATGCGATACTGTTCGGGAGTCATGGCTCTGGACAAAGTTGCGACGTCGCTGCATTTCATCAAACGCCACGGCGGTGGAAGACCGGAATCCTCGGCGGAGAGCTACTGGGTGCCGAACACCGACGTGTATGTGAGGGACGGCGGGTTGGTGATCAAGGTGGAGTTGGCGGGTATGCGGAAGGAGGATCTCGAACTCACCATCGAGGGCAGCCGGCTCAAAATCAACGGGCATCGCCCGGATGGCTGCCGTGCGACCAAATGCCGGTTCCTGGTGATGGAGATCAGCTACGGAGCCTTCGAGACGATCATCGAGTTACCGCCCGGCTATGACTTGAACCTGGCCAAAGCGGCCTACCAAAACGGCTTCCTCCGCATCGACGCGCCGGAGAAAATCCCCTCGGCGCAACCGCCCTTCCCAGTGCCCATCAGTTCCGGAGAGGATTGATTTCACGGGACGTGAACCTTTTGGCCGGCTCCTGCATCTAACCCATCAGAGTCGCCCGCACATGAGCTCCCCGGACACCGAATTCATCAGCATCAACAACCCGCCCAGCGGCGGAGGGGATACCACGCTGATCACGCGCGCCGGGGGCAAGACCCTGCCCACCGTCCTGCCCATTCTCGGCCTCTCCGATGTCGTCATCTTTCCGGGGATGGTGTCGCCGTTGCTCGTGGAAACCGCGGCCAGCATCCGGCTCATCGACGACGTGGTGGCGGGAGACCGCTTCCTGGGGCTGGTGCTCCAGAGGAAGCCGGACGCGGAGAATCCGCTGCCCGAGGAGCTTTGGGACCACGGCTGTGCCGTGCGCGTGCTCAAGATGCTCAAGTTCCCCGACAATACCGTGCGTGTCCTGGTGGAGGGTCTGCGCCGCTTCCGCATTGTCCATTACGAGACCCAGGAGCCATATTTGCGCGCCCGGATCGAGCTGACCCGCGATACGCTGGACGAGTCGATCGAGCTCACGGCACTGACCCGGAACGTGCAGCGGCAGTTCCAGGAGATCGTCAATCTCTCGCCGACCATGTCGGACGAGGTCAAAGTGGCCATCCTCAACACCGAGCATCCCGGGAAGCTGACCGACCTGATCGCGGCCAACCTGAACCTCAATCTCGAGGAACGCCAACGGCTCCTGGAGAATCCGTCGGTCAAGGAGCGGCTCAACCGCCTCCTGCCCCTCCTCAGCCGCGAACTCGAGGTCCTGACGCTCGGCTCCAAGATCCAGAAGGAAGTCGCCTCGTCGATGAGCAAGAGCCAGCGCGACTTCTTCCTCCGCGAGCAGCTCCGCGTGATCCAGCGCGAACTCGGCGAGACCGACCCGCTCATGAGCGATGTCAACGCCTTGCGCGAGCAACTCGCGACGCTCCACCTGCCGGAGGAGGCGAAAAAGGTCGCGCTCAAAGAACTGGACCGGCTGCAGCAGATTCCTCCCACAACCCCCGAGCACACCGTCACCCGGAATTACCTCGATTGGATCGTCAACCTGCCCTGGTCGAAATCCACCGAGGACAAGATCGACCTCGACGCGGCGGCCCGCCTGCTCGACGAGCACCACTACGGGCTGGCCAAGGTCAAGGACCGCCTGCTCGAGTTCCTGGCGGTCATCAAGCTCCGACGTCATCTCAAGGGGCCGATTCTCTGTCTGGTGGGTCCGCCCGGCGTCGGCAAGACGTCCCTCGGCAAGAGCGTGGCCGACACCCTGGGCCGCAAGTTCGCCCGCATTTCGCTCGGAGGCATGCGCGACGAGGCGGAGATCCGCGGACACCGGCGCACCTACGTGGGCGCACTGCCCGGCCGGATCATCCAGAGCCTCCGCCGCGCCGAGAGCAACAATCCGGTCATCCTCCTCGACGAAGTGGACAAGGTGGGGGCCGACTTCCGGGGCGACCCGGCCGCGGCGTTGCTCGAAGTGCTCGATCCTCAGCAGAACAACACGTTCACGGACAACTACCTCGACCTGCCGTTCGACCTCTCGCGGGTGCTCTTCATCACCACGGCCAACTGGCTGGAGCCGATTCATGCCGCGCTCCGGGACCGGCTGGAGGTGATCGAGCTGCCGAGCTACACCGCGGCGGAGAAGCTCCAGATCGCCAAGCGCTTCCTGGTCCCCCGCCAACTCGAGGAGAATGGCCTGCCGAACGGGCGAGTCCGCTTGCCCGACGCCACTCTGAAGCGCGTGATCCAGGACTACACCCGCGAAGCCGGCGTGCGTCAGTTGGAGCGCGTCATCGCCTCGCTGGCCCGCAAGGCCGCCCGGAAGCTGGTCAACGGCCGGGGAACGTCCCGCATGATCGACATCAAGCCCCAGAGTCTGGCCGACCTCCTCGGTCCAGCCCAGTTTGTCCCGGAAACCGCCGAGGCCATCACCGAATGCGGCGTGGCCACCGGCCTCGCCTGGAACCCGGTCGGCGGCGACATTCTCTTCATCGAGGCGTCCCGCATGCCCGGCAGTGGCAAGCTCCTCCTCACCGGCTCCCTGGGGGACGTGATGAAGGAGAGCGCTCAGACCGCACTCACCTTCCTGCGCAGCCAGTCCAAGCTCCCGGGACTCGACCTGACCGACTTCGACAAGCACGACATCCACATCCACGTGCCGGCCGGGGCGACGCCCAAGGACGGACCCAGTGCGGGGGTGACCATCGTCGCCGCGCTCGCCTCGCTGTTCTCCCAACGCCGGGTCCGATCGGACGTCGCCATGACCGGCGAGATCAGCCTGCGCGGGCGCGTGCTGCCGGTCGGGGGCGTCAAGGAGAAGGTCCTCGCGGCGAGCCGGGCGGGCATCCGCCAGGTCATCGTGCCCGAAGAGAATCGGAAGGATTGGGGCGAGATCCCGCCTGAGGTCCGGGCGAGAACCAAGGTCCATTTCGTGCGCCGGATCGCCGACGTTTTTCCCCTCGTGCTGCGCCCGAGATGAATTCCCTGTCCCGCCTGCTGCTGGGGATCCTCGGTGCGCTGACGGTCGCCGGCGGCGATGCTCCCGGGTCGTCGGCCGTCACCGAAGGGCAGGCGCTCGCCGCGGAGCTCCGCTCCTCCCGTCCGGTCCAGAACCTCGAGGTCCAAGGCGTCATCCGAAGGCGCGACGCCCAGGGCCGCCGCACCCGCGTTCCCTTCCGCTACCAGGTCGTCGTCGGACCCCGCGAATGGCGGGGCATTTACGAGATCGACGGAACGGAGGCCTGTCCTGCCGAGAAGCTGGTGGTGGTTCATGCCGACGGCCAACCCACCCGTTACCTGCTCCACCGCGCGGACCCGCAGAAAGCTCTCGCGCCGGAACCGGCCCTCCTCACCGGCGATCAGGCCATGATCCCGTTTGCGAAATCGGACTTCTGGCTCGCGGATCTCGGGCTCGAGTTTGTGCACTGGCCCGAGCACCGGATCGTGGAAGACTCGAAGATCAAACGACGGAAGGGGCGCGTGTGCCGGATCCTGGAGAGCGTGAATCCTGCCCGCGACGCCAAAGGCTATACCCGCGTGCGCTCCTGGATCGACAACGACACCGGCAAACCGATCCTCGCCGAGGCCTACGATGCCGACGGCCGCCTCGTGAAGGAATTCGAGATCGGCGGCCTGACCAAGGTGAACGACCGGTGGGAGCTCAAAGACCTGGAGATGCGCGACGGGCGGACCGATTCCCAGACCGTCCTCGAGTTCCGCTACGAAGTCCGGGAATAGCCCGGCCAATCCCGACCGTGCACGGGACCGCATCCATCACCTGCCGCCGGCAGGGCAAACCCAACAGCCAGGGTTTCCGGAGACAGAGCCTGATCGTGGTCGTCGGCAGTCTGCTCCTGGTCCTTCCCCAGCGCCTGCCGGCCGCGGCCGTGCTCCGCGTCGTCAGGCCTGCCGGGTCAGCTCCGAGCCTCCTGAACAACGGTGGATTCGAGCCGTTGAGTGACGGCACGCTGTCGGCCTGGCGGGCCGCACCTCAGGGGTTCCACGTCGCCGAGGGGCAAGGTCGCGGCGGCTCCCGGGCGTTGGCAGCCGAAACCGCTGCGGCGTCGGACTGGACCGGCGCCAGCCAGACGATCCCGCTCAATCGCACCGCGGCGGCCCCGCTCCGCGTGCGGGGTTGGAGCCGGGCGGACAACGTCAGCGGCAGCGCCGACAGCGGCTACGCGCTGTATGTCGACATCCTTTACACGGACGGCACGCCACTGTGGGGGCAGACTAGCAACTTCCGCTGCGGCACGCACGACTGGGAGCAGCGCGAGTTCGTGATCCTTCCCGACCAACCGGTCCAATCGCTCACGCTGCACTGCCTGCTTCGCGGCCACACCGGCAAGGTGTGGTTCGACGATCTCGCGGTCGAGGAAGTGAAGGCGGAGGACGGCACCGTCTTGTTCCAGGGCGTCCCGGTCGAGCCGCTGCCCGGGCCGGCGGTGCTGACGGGGCGGAAGACCTCCGCGCAGACCAAGGACGGCCTCGACCTGTCTCTGCGGGGCGGGTCTGGCGCCTCGCTCAAGATCGGCGAGACCCAACTGGGGGTGTCGGGTACCGCCGGTTTCCTCGTACGCGACGCGGCGGCCCAGTCGGACTTCTTCGCGTTCGGAGAGCAGTCCTGTCCGGAACTCAATCTGACCCTGTCCTACGACCTCAACGCGACCACGAATCACATCAGGATCGCGGGTCATCTGGCGGATGGCGCCGGCAAGGATCGCGCCGTGACGCTGGTGTTCGAGCTGCCGGTGGACGCCACGGGATGGCGCTGGGGAGACGACCTCCGGCGCAGCCGCGTCATCGACGGCAACGGCGAGTTTGTCAACCAGGTGTCGGTCCGCTGCGGCGCCACCGGCACCCTGTCCCTGTACCCGCTCGCGGCAATTTGGAACGACCGGACCGGCCTCGCGCTGGGGCTCGACCTGGGCGCGCCGGCCGTGTACCGCGTCGGGTACCATGCCGGGTTGAAGCGGCTGTTCATCGCCTACGACTTCGGCCTGGTGAAGGACACCGGGCGTTTCCCCAGCGGCGCCGACTTCCGCTTTGTGCTCTATCGTTTCGATCCGCGCTGGGGCTTCCGCGCGGCGTGGCAGAGATACATGGAGGTCTTCCCCGAATTCTTTGTCGTGCGGGCCCGGGAGCAGGGGCTGTGGATGCCGTTCACCGACGTGAGTCGGGTGGAGGGCTGGGAGGACTTCGGTTTCAGGTTCCATGAAGGAAACAACAACGTTCCCTGGGATGATGAGCACGGCATCCTCAGCTTCCGCTACACGGAGCCGATGACGTGGTGGATGCGGATGCGGAAAGGCGTGCCGCGCACGATGGGGGAAGCCCTCCGCGTCAGGGATGAACTGGCTCAGGGCAACGACTCGAATCTCCGGCGGATGGCCGCAGTGTCGAAGCGAGCCGCGATGGAGGATGAAACGGGCCAGCCGTCGCTGCTCTTCCGCGACGAACCGTGGTGTGACGGCGCGGTCTGGAGCCTGAATCCGAATCCATGGCTCGGCTCCGGGGCTGCGACTCCCCAGCCAGACCGCCGCGCGCTGACGAACGCCGCCTCGGTCCATTGGGATGATCTGACCCGGGAAGCGCTCTATGGTCCCCAGGCGAAAGGTCGACTCGACGGCGAGTACCTGGATTCGCTCGAAGGCTACGTCACCGCCGAGCTGAACTTCCGGCGCGAGCATTTCCGGGACACGACCGTGCCGCTCACGTTCAGCACCGACACCCGGCAACCGGCGCTCTTCAAGGGCCTGGCCGTGTTCGAGTTCACCCGCTGGATCTCCGACGACGTCCATCGCCTGGGCAAGCTCATGTTCGCCAACGGCGTGCCCTATCGCTTCGCCTTTCTCTGCCCCTGGCTCGACGTGCTGGGGACCGAGACCGACTGGCTCCAGGCCGGCCAGTACCACCCGGCGTCGATCGCCCAGATGGATCTCTGGCGCACCCTTTCGGGGGCCAAGCCCTACCTGCTGCTGATGAACACGGACTACGACCAGTTCACTCCGGATCGGGTGGAGCAGTACTTTCAACGCGCCCTGTTCTACGGCATGTGGCCCGGTTTCTTCAGCCACAATGCCGCGGACAATCCTTATTGGCAGAATCCGAAGTGGTATAACCGTGACCGTCCGCTCTTTCGCAAGTACCTCCCCCTCATCCGGCGTGTGGCGGGAGCAGGCTGGCAGCCGGTCACCGGGGCAACCTGCGAGAACGACCAGATCCTCGTTGAACGCTTTGGACCTGACGCGACGGGCGACGTTTTCTTCACCCTCCACAACGATTCCGGTCAAACCCAAACCGGCTGGGTGCGCTTGACGGCGGACATGCCGGACTCATGGCGCCGCACTCCGGTTGAGGAACCGCTCGCCAACCGGCGTTTCGACTGGCCTGCTGACGGCTGGCGAGCCTCGCTGCGTCCGCAGGAAACGATCCTGATCCGGCTCGGAGATTGAGCCTGCGAACGCGCCGCGTTGGGGATTTCCTGCGGTTCAGCTCGTTCGTGGGTTTGGCCGGGTCGTGCTGGTTCGGGTGACGCCGGGAGCCGCGTGTGGCGCCGTCGCCAACTCCGGGCTGGCTCGCGGCTTTGCTTACCGCCAGCGTTTGAGGCGGTAAAACCGCTGAGGACCGACGATCAGGTTGGTCACCGAGAGCGTGGTGCCAAAGCCTTCCATGCCGCTCCAGGTGAAGACCGCGCTCCAGGAGTTCGTCGCCGCCAGGTTGTCGGTCGCCTCCAAATCGTACCTCGAGGCTCCCAGGTGTTCCCACTTCAAAACGATCTGCCCTTCCCGACGTTCGTGGCAAAACGGTTCCGGCTGGAGGTTGAAACTCCCCAGTCCCACCAGCGTCATGACAGAATTCGTGCCCATGAAACTCAGAATCCGGCTCTTCCCCCGAAGCCCCATCGTATGCTCCAATGGGCCAGTCGCTATCCACTCCGACACCCGGACTTGAACCCAAATACGCTCACCCAGCGCAACGTCCGCGAGAACGACCTGCTGCGGCTCCCAATAGCCGGCGTTGGTGCCTGTCTGAAAGGGTGAGGGACCGCCGGCTGGCATGAATGCCCCTTCAGCGCTGGTCTTGCCGATGGGGACCTGAGCGAAGAATTCGCGCGTCCAGACCCCGGTGGGAACAAGTCGCGTGACTCCGTCCGCATCGAACACCGGCGCGTCCAGGACCCCCGGAATGTAGTTCCGGAAGTCGATCTTGACAGTCTCTTGGGTGGCAGCGGCCATCGTTCCCGCCACCAACCCTATTAGGATTCTGACCGAATGCTTCATAAACGACACCTTCCATTTTCGTTCAACAGACACTCCGAGGCCACCCCTGGTCATCCAGGTGTCACCCGGATCCCGCTGATCGTCGCGTTGTAGTAGTAGGTCCCGCCCCAGGTCCGATTCGCCGTCGCCTGCGGCACGATTCTCACCCGGATCGTCCCGGCCGCGTCCGAGGTGATGTTGCTGAATTCCCTCCAGATCCCCCTCCGCACCCCGCCCGCCGCCCCGATCAGGTCCTTAACTACCGCCAGCGTTCGAGGCGGTAGAACTGCTGCGGACCGGCGATCGGGTTGGTTACGGACAGCGTGGTCGCGAGGGCCTGCATGTTGCCGAAGTTGAAGACCGTGCTCCAGGAGTTCGTGGCGGCTGGATTCACGCTCGCATCCAAGGCATAGAACGAAGCGCCCAGATGCAGCCACCCCACGATGACCTGTCCGTCCTGTCGTTTGATGAACAGGCTTTCAGGTTGCAGACTCATGCTCTGCAGACCGACCAAGGGCGTCGGGGGATTCGTCACCACCAGGCTCAGAACCTGGCTCTTCACCCTGGCACCACTGCTGTCTCGGTCCGGAGGCCACATGATCGGGATGATCTCCCACACCCGCACTTGAACCGAGATCGGATCACCCGGCACCACACCCGGGAGAGTCACCTGCTTCGGTTGCCAATAGCCGGCATTTGTGCCCGTTTGAAAGCCGGAAGGAAAGGATACCGCCACAAGTGAGCCTTCGGGGGTGCCTCCCGGGCCGTAGTAGAGCTGCGCACAGAACCGGCCTCCTTCGAGTCGAGTGACCCCATCCATGTCAAACACCGGCGCGTCCAACAACCCCGGAATGTGGTTCCGGAAGTCAAGGGTGACGGCCTGCTGAGCGGAACCTCCCACCATGACGGACGCCAGCCCCGCAAGGACCCTAACGAAACAATTCATAGACGATCCCTTCCAACCTGCGTGGACTTACCCTTCTTCTCGTCCGTGTTTGTTGACGGACCCCGTGAAACCCGCCGCGGCGAACTGCGGCGCCTGCATTCGATTCCCGACCATTTCCCGCCTCCGGATGGTCAGCACCATAGGCCTGATCTCCAACAAGCGGCAAGCCCTTTCAAGTCCCCCGATCCTTGGCGATGTGCGCCTGGGCCTCACCGTTGGGTGTCCACGCTTCAGCCGTGTCTATGCAAAGGAGCGAACCATCGAGTGGAGCGGAGGACGCTCCAATGTCACCGGAGGGTGACCACGTCGAGTCGTTGCCCGGTCGGTCGAGTCCCCGCAGTCGTCTTCGGTGTTCCTTTCCTGTATTTCGTGGTTCCACTGAATTGTCACGGCTCAACGTGACCAGCCGCAGGCTGAAGCCTGGACACCGAACGTCAGGGCGCGGAGCGGCGCCTGCGGGCTCGCCTTTTGCCCGGTTGCGAGGATAGTCTCGGGCCAGTCACACACATGGTATGCCTATGAGAGCGAACACTGCTTGGATCTGGCTTCTCGGTTTGCTGGGAACGGGCCTGCTGGCGCGGGGTGCGGAACCCGGCGTGACTCAGGATCCCGCCGAGCACCTGCCCCCGTCGATCACGCGCCTGACCTGGTTCGGCGAACGCGCCGACTGGTCGCACGACGGAAGGAGAATCCTGTTTGTCCAAAAGACCTTTGGCGACGTGTTCGAGGTCGAGGTCCAAACCGGCCGGATCCGACCGGTCACGCACCATTTCCCGCACTCCGGTTTCACCCGGGCGCTTTACCTGGCGAATGACGACATTCTGCTGTCCGGACCGGACTCACTCGATCCGAAGAAGCCGGGGGACGCACGGACGCAGTGCTGGCTGTCGGTCCTGGACCGGTCGCTCACCCAACCTCCGACACCCCTCGGCACCAAATGCAGCGAAGGTCCGGCGGTCTCCCGCAAGCGGATGCACATCGCCTGGACCCACGTCAGCGCCCAGTATCCTGACGAGATGCCGAAAGGTTCATCGCAGATCCTGGAGGCGGACCTCGTGATGGAGAGCGGGAAGTCGAAGCTGGCGAACCAGCGCACGGTCCTGGACAGCGCCGATCTGCCGTTCCAGTGCACGATGGAGACGCAGAACTTCGTGCCGCCGGAGGAGAAACAACTCACGTTCTCGGCCTATGGGTACCAGGGCACCGACGTTTGCGTCGTCGATCTCGCGACGAAGAAGGTGGTGAACCTGACCGATTCGGCGGGCGAGTATGATGAGCCGGAGGGCATCTTCCCGGATGGCCGGTTCACGCTGGTCGAGTGCGATCGGCAGAACAAGAAGGGCTGGCAGTTCATCGACATCTGGAAGCTACGGATGGACGGTGGCGGCTACGTCGAGCGACTGACCCGCTTCTCGGACTACCCGGGCTTCAAGGCCTCGAACCCGGTGGTGAGCGATGACGGCCGGTTCATGACGTTCCAGATGGCCAGGACCACAGACCAGGCTGGCGTCGGCTACGGGATCTTCGTTTACGACTTCACGAAGGCGAAGGGGAACTGATCACCACTGTCGCACCCGATAGAAGGCTGCAGACACGTCGGGTGGATCGGCGGAGTCCTCGAACCGTAGTTCGGGAACGATCGCGCTCGCCGGGAGCCACGGGCCTTGGATATCCGCAGCTCGTTCGAGCTGGAAGGCCCGACCCTTACCGTCGCACTGGATGATCACCTCGCCGGTGGCCGGGTCGCGGGTCACCGACACGATCCGGGGAGCGGGTGCCGGCGGACTGGCATCGGTCACGACGTAAAGGGCATCAAGGCCGAAGTCCGCCAGGTCTTCCAGGGGAGCAAAGGCGGAGGTGAGCTCCAGGTTGCGATAGACGACCGCCCCCTGGTCGGTCAGCAGGTCGCCAGCCATCACCCCTCCCAGCAACGAATCCTGGAACCTTGTCTCCGTCGAGAACCAGACTTCGCCACCCGGCCAGACGTAGAGCGCATCGAGACCGTAGTCTTGCTTCGGGTCGGCGGGGTGGAACCGGGCCAGCAGGTCGGCGTTGCACCTGACGATCTGCCCCGAGCTGGAGAGCACGTCGCCCCGCTGGAGGGTGACGCCCAGCTTCTCCGAAAACACATTCGTCTCGATGGAGAAGAAC
>Ga0315286_10008029_pt1 | contig 10362 bp, 5 predicted proteins | sample YL17G10_0_MG_FD_205038 | JGI IMG/M metagenome (GOLD analysis project Ga0315286, IMG submission 205038) | Sediment microbial communities from Yellowstone Lake, YNP, Wyoming, USA - YL17G10_0 | ecosystem: Environmental > Aquatic > Freshwater > Lake > Sediment | place: USA: Wyoming | collected...
CATCCAGGCGTTTCCGGAATACGGCCCGGAACGGATGGGCGCCCCGGTCGCGGCGTATGACCGACTCTCGGATGAGCCGATCCAAGTTCACTCGGGCATCAAGAACCCGAAGATTGTCGTGGTGCTCGATCCGTCGCTGATTGCGGTAGCCCGCGTGCTCAATGGCCTGAAGCCGGATGGCATCCTGCTGGTGAACACCGCGGACAACCCGAAGGCCCTGAAGCAGGAACTCGGGCTGAGCGACTCGAAAATCAAGGTCTTCACGGTGGACGCCAACCAGATTGCCTTTGACTGCTTCGGCAAGGCGATTCCCAATACACCGATGCTGGGCGCACTGGTGAAGGTCTCGGGCGTGCTCGAATACAACGCGGTCATCGAGTCCATCAAGGACAAGCTGAACAAGAAGTTCCGGGGCAAGGACATGCTCGTCGCCCAGAACCTGGAAGCCGTGAAACGCGCCTACAATGAAGTGAAGTCCTCGGACGACCCGGGTGTGCCGGAGTGCGTGCCCAAGGCGTACTGCGTGCAGAACGAGTGCGATGCCCCGGCCGCCGAGGTTCTGCCGCGGACATGGAAAGACCTGCCCTGCGGGCCGCACCTGCGCGATACGAAGAAGGTGCGTGAGAACAAGACCGGCGCGTGGCGGAGCCGGCGGCCGCACTGGAGCGTCGAGAAGTGCAACAACTGCCTGCTCTGCTGGATCTACTGCCCGGATGCGTCAATCAAGCTGGAGAAGCGCACGAACACCCGGACCGGCAAAGAGGAAGAAACCGTGGTCGGCATTGACTACGACTTCTGCAAGGGCTGCGGCATCTGCGCCGAAGTCTGCCCCAAGAAGGTGCAGGCGATTACGATGGGGAAGGAGGAGAAGTGAGAAGCGAAGTCAGAAGTCAGAAGGCAGAATGCAGAAGGCAGAATGGGCGGACTTCTCCTTTCTCGGCGGCCAGCGGTGAGCGGGCAGCGGTGAGCGGCGGAGGTGCTGCATGGTAGTCGCCAAGACCGGCAATGAAGCGATGGCGTATGCCATGAAGCAGGTGAACCCGGACGTGGTCGCCGCCTATCCGATTACACCCTCGACCGAAATCGTCCAGATCTTCTCGGGCTACGTGGCGGACGGGCTGGTCGACACCGAGTACGTGGCGGTCGAGTCCGAGCATTCGGCGATGAGCGCCTGCATCGGCGCGTCGGCGGCCGGCGCCCGGGCGATGACTGCGACCGCGTCCCAGGGCCTGGCCCTGATGCACGAGATGCTGCATATCGCAGGCGGCCTGCGGCTGCCGATTGTGCTCTGCCTGGCGAGCCGCTCGCTCTCCGCGCCTCTGAACATTCACTGCGACCATTCGGATTCGGTGGCCTCCCGGGACTCGGGCTGGATTCAGATTTTCAGCGAGAGTTCACAGGAAGGCTACGACAGCGTGGTCCAGGCGGTGAAGATCGCCGAGACCGCGTTCATCCCGGTGATGGTCGCGATAGACGGCTTCATTCTCTCGCACTGCATGGACCGGATTGAGGTGCTGGAAGACAAGCAGGTGCAGGATTTCGTGGGTAAGCTGAAGCCGAACTTCTCGCTGCTCGACGTGGATCACCCGATTACGGTGAGCCCGGCCTGCCTGCCGGATTCGTATTTCGAGCACAAGCGCGCTCAGGCGCAGGGCATGAACGACGTGCTGCCGGTGATTGAGAAGGTCGCCCGGGACTTCGGCCAGAAGTTCGGCCGGCTTTGGAAGACGATTGACGGCTATCGCACCGACGACGCCGAGGCCGTGATTGTCTGCATGGGCTCGGCGGTGGGCACGACGCGCATCGCGGTGGACAAACTGCGCGAGCAGGGCAAGAAGGTGGGCATGTTCAAGCTGCGCATCTTCCGGCCCCTGATTGCCGACGTGTTTAAGAAGGTGCTCAGCCGGTACAAGGTAGTCGGCGTGCTGGACCGCGTGGAGGGCGTGAGCGGCTACGTCACACCGCTGACGACCGAGGTGCGCGCGGCGCTGTACGACCAGGCCCCGAAGCCGATGGTGCCGTCTTATGTTTACGGCCTGGGCGGACGGGAATTCGAGCCGGAAGACGCGACGAAGGTATTCGAAGAGCTGCTCGGGTTCGCCAAGGCAGGCAAGGCGCGCGATGAAGTCGCGTATATTGGAGTTCGGTAACATGAGATACGATTACAGATTACAGATCACAGATTACAGATTGCAGTATTCGCTTCGGATTTCGGGTTTAGAGTTTAGGGTTTCCTCTGGAGGTGCATAATGGCCTCAATCAAAGCTCTCTGCAAAGAACCCGAACTCTTCTCCTGCGGCCACCGGGCCTGTGCCGGCTGCGGCGAGGCGCTGGGCGTGCGTCAGGTATTGCTGGCGGCCCAGAAGCCGGTCGTGGTCGTGATTCCGACCGGGTGCATGGAGATTGTCTCCACGCTGTATCCCCACACCGCCTGGCAGGTGCCCGTGTTCCACAACGCATTCGAGAACGCCGCGGCGACGCTCTCCGGGGTCGAAGCCGCGTACAAGACATTCCGGCGCAAGGGCGAAATCACGAAGTACATCAATTTCATCGCCTTCGGCGGCGACGGTGGCACCTACGACATCGGGTTTCAGGCGCTGTCCGGTGCGGTCGAGCGAGGGCATCGGATGCTCTATGTCTGCACCGACAACCAAGCGTACATGAACACCGGGGTGCAGCGCTCGTCGGCCACGCCGCTGGGCGCGCATACTACGACCTCGCCGGCGGGCGACAAGGTGCCGGGCAAGCTGCAGTGGCGGAAGGACATCGTGGAAATCATGATTGCCCACGACATTCCCTATGCTGCGCAGGCCGCAATCCACAACTGGAGCGACCTGGCGAACAAGGTGCAGAAGGCGCTGTCGGTGAACGGTCCCAGTTTCATCAATCTGCTGGTGCCGTGCCCGCTGGGCTGGATGTACCCGAGCGACAAGACGGTCGAGCAGTCGAAGATGGCGGTGGACAACTGCTTCTGGTCACTCTACGAATGCGAGAATGGCGTCTACAAGGTCAACTACGACCCGAAGGACAAGAAGGTCCCGGTGGTCGGGTGGCTCAAGACCCAGGACCGGTTCCGGCATCTGTTCAGGCCAGAGAACGAACACCTGATTGAGGCGTTCCAGAAGGAAGTTGACCGGCGCTGGCAGAAGCTGCTGGGCAAGGTTCCGAAGACCGCCTAGGTTTCGATTCGGTTATAGCAGGGTTGACTGAAGTCGGCCCTGCTCTGTTTTGGAGCTGGCACTGCTGAAGGAAGTCCGAAGGCCAAAGTACAAAGGTCGAAGCAAGTTCAAGGGCCAAATGCCAAAGTCCTCACACGAATGTCATTGTGAGGGGGCCGCAGGCGGACGCGGCAATCTCGATGATATTGCCCCTCTGTCGTACTTGACGAGCACTAGTCCCCTGTCGTGTATGCCCGGCACTTGACACTCTCCGGCCTTGGACTACCATTTGTTGGAGAGTGCTAATAATGAAGAAGCTTGCTTTTGCCTGTTGCGTGACCATTCTTCTCTCGCTCGCAACAACTCTCTCGGCTCAGTATCTGGAGCGGGTCATTCCGGTCTCGGACCCGCCGGCAGGCGGCGCGGTCTGGTGGCCGACCTGCCGCGTTTACAATTCCGCAACCAACCGCGTCTACGCTCTTGGGGACTGGCTGGCGGTAGTGGACTGCTCCTTGAACGCGATTGTGCGTGAGTTCCCGATTCCGTACGCGTGCAACCTGGTGGCGCCGGGTCGGCAGAAGTTCTATCTTGCCGGCACCTTTGGCGGCGCCGCGGTCGCAGTAATGAGCGCGCTCAACGACTCCCTGATATGCACCATCCCACTGCGTGGCGCTCAGGTTGGCGGCATGGCGTACAACGACTCAGACGACTGTTTGGTGGTGACCGAGACCGACTCATCGTCGGCCGTGTTGATTGACGGACACACGAACGTGCCGATGGCGCGTTTCGACGTGACCGGCCATCCCGGATCGGTGGTCTGGAACTCCCGGGATAACCGCTACAACATTATCGTCCGCAACGGCGATCTGGTCTGGATGCGAGTCTACGATGCCGACAGCCTCAGACCCCTCGCCGACGTCGGCTGCGAACAGGCGTACGCGATGGCATATGTGGCATCAGTTAACAGAGTCTACGTCGGTTGCGGCCGGTCGATCTACGTGGTTGACGGCACGCTCAATCGCGTCCTGCGGCGGCTGGAGTTTGGGGCTGGGGCTTTGAGCTGGAACCCGGTCGGCAACAAGCTCTACTGCATCGGCGACTCAATTCGGGTGCTTGACTGCGCGCGGGACAGCCTGCTGAAGACTCTGCCCGGCCAGGGGCAATTCGTCGCCCTTGACTCTGCGAACAACCGCCTGTTCCTGGGTAGCCAGGATTCAATCCGTGTAATTGACTGCAGCGCGGACACCAGTTTCGCGCAGGTCGGTGGGGGCTGGGGTGTCGTCTGGGCAAGTCAACAGGGCAGAGTCTATGCCGGGGCCGGCAACGACCGAATCCTGGTTTACGACGCGCGCACCGTGCGCCCGCTGGACACGATAAATACCGCGCTCAGGCTCTCTACCCAGCTCTGGAATCCGGTGCTGAATCGCCTTTTCGTGCACACCAGCGACGCCAATACATCCACCATGTTTATCCGGACCCTGACGGTGATTGACGGCGGCACCGGCATGGTCGTTACGCAGTATCCGATTAGCGATTCTGGCGGGGAGCTGGCGATGGGTCTGGACCCAACCGGAACCAAGCTCTATGTCGCTGCTGAGTGTGATACCGAGCTTGTCGTCGTTGACTGCATCGCCAACCGCGTGCTGAGCAGAATTCCGGTGGAATTTCCGACCGGGCTGGCCGTCAACGCTGTCAACAACAAAGTCTACTGCTGCGACCAAACCGGCGCCTTCTATGTGATTGACCCGGTCGGGGACTCGATTATCAAGAACCTCGGTGCGCTTTTGGGGTCGCCGACCGTGGTTTCGTGGCATCCGTCAGTCGGCAAGGTCTTTGTGCAGGACTACTCCGGGTCGTTGTCTGTCATCAGCGGCGCGACCGACAGCGTCATCGCGACCATTCCCTGTCCGGGACCAGCGATACTTCCTCCGGTGTGCAATACGATTGACAACAAGCTCTACCTGTGCGGACACAGCGGCTTCAGTGTTGTGGATGCAGACCGGAATTGCCTTCTGAAGACCTTTCACGAGCTCACGATGTGTGTTGCGAGTGCGTGGAATCCGGTGACCGACAAGGTCTACTTTTCGGGTATGTGGGTGCGTCCGGATACGTTGCCGTTCTATGTCGGGGTCGTGGACGGCGCGACCGACAGCCTGCTGAAGCTAATCCCGGTACCGCTGCCAAATCCGTTCTACCTGAGCGCGGCGCAACAGATGCTGGCGCACCCTTCGCGCCCCCGAGCGTATGCCTATCTGCGTCCGGGCGCGATTGCCGTCATTGACTGCAATCTGGACTCGATTGTTGCCGTCGTCAGCGCGCCGGTAAGTGACGACATCGTTGACAACCAATACGTCTACTGCAACGTGGACCCGGAAGCAGACCGGGTCTACTTCAACGGCGCCTGCCATGTATACGTCGTGCGGGACCGCGAGGGCGGTGTTTCTGGTGCGGCGGCTCGGCCCAAGTCGCCGCGCATCGCGCTTGAGTGTCGGCCAAGTGTCGGTCGGGGCGAGTTTCTCATCGCAGCACGTTTCCCGGACTTCGGCCGGTCACGGCTGGCAGTCACGGATTGTGCGGGGAGGACCGTCCGGGTATTCAGAGGTTCGCGCGGCCAGTGCGAGGTCTGGCGTTGGAATGGCGAAGATGCTCAGGGTCGAGCGCTGCCCGAGGGGGTCTACTTCCTGGTTCTAGAGGCATCCGGCCTTTCTGCCCGGTCTAAGGTCGTGCTGCTGCGGTAGCGGAAACCGCGGGACTTTGTCCTGATCCCGGGCTTAAGTCCTTCATCACGAGCCCGCACTTTGTCGCAGGTGCAGACCGCCCTTCGGTCGAACTGTGTCGAGCATCTGAAGCTATCTGAGTTTCACTGCCCGGGCAGGCTGCGATTGTGTTTCTTCGCTGCGGACAAGCTAGACGCCGGGAGCGAAACCACGACCTGACCGGCGTTCTGGTTGAACCGGGTGATTCGGTCGAGCAGCGGGGTCGGTTACCAGCTCCGGCCCAGGCCGGCGGAGAGACGCCTTTCGGAAGAGGCGTTGCCGGCCGGATAGCCGGTCCAGGCAGGCCGCCGGAGTTCAGAGGCGTGCCGGCCCAGGGTATCCTGAGGATAGGAGTTCTGCTCGGCGTGGATGCGGGCGGAGCTCGAGAATCTGATCGGCTGGGCCGAGAGCAGGCCGGCACACACCAGCAACAGCACTCGGCCCAGCCGGATTGAACGCACTTACCGTTCCGACTGAACGTTCGCCCGAATCAGACTACTTCTCGCGTTCGATTTCGTCCTCGAGTTTCTTGCGGGCCTTCTGGAGTTTGTCAATGAAGGCATCGCTCTCACCCTGCTTTCGGGCGTTTTCGAGCAGGGCATTGATTTCCTTCAGGGCTTCCTGCTTCCAGGTCATCGCCTTCTCGGCGTCCCCGCGGTCGAGCGCCTTGCGGACCTCATCGAACTTGCCCAGGATTTTCTTCAGTTCGGCCCGGGTCTTGGAGTTCTGGGTCAGGTCGCTCGCGTCCCGGATTTCGCCATCGCCGAGGTCAATCGCGGGCGGCGGTGTTCCCTTCTCGTGCGCGATCTCCGCTTCGACCTTGCGCCGGGCATCCTGCAGGTTCTTGATGAAATCGTCGCTCTCGCCCTGTTTCTTGGCTTTGCCCAGCAGGCTGTTGAGCTCCTTGAGCATGTCCTGCTTCCAGGTCATCGCCTTCCGCTCGTCCTTGTCGGCCAGCGCCTTGTGGATGGTCTCAATCTTGCCCAGGATCTTGTCCAGCTCGGCCTGGGTTCTTGAGTTCTGGGTCAGTTCCCGAGCCCTCCTGATTTCCTCACCACCCAGGTCGGGTCCGGGGACCGGGGGCTTCTGCTCGCGGGCGATTTCACTCTCGATCTTCTTGCGGGCTTTCTGGAGTTTGTCGATGAACGCGTCGCTCTCGCCCTGCTTCCGGGCGTCTTCGAGCAGGGCGTTGATTTCCTTCAGGGCCTCCTGCTTCCAGGCCAGCGCTTTCTTCTCGTCGCCGCGGGCCAGTGCCTTGCGGACCTCGTCGAACTTGCCCAGGATTTTCTTCAGTTCGGCCCGGGTCTTGGAGTTCTGGGTCAGGTCGCTCGCGTCACGGATTTCGCCGTCGCCGAGGTCAATGGTCGGCGCCGGGGTGCCCTTCTCTTTCGCGATTTCCGCTTCGACCTTGCGCCGGGCATCCTGCAGCTTCTTGATGAACTCGTCGCTTTCGCCCTGCTTTTTGGCGTTCTTCAGCAGTTCGTTGAGTTCCTTGAGCATCTCCTGCTTCCAGGCAAGGGCCTTGCGCTCGTTCTTGTCCGCCAGCGCCTTGTTCACGGTGTCGGCCTTGCCGAGAATCTTCTTGAGTTCCTCTTTGGTGCGGGAGTTCTGGGTCAGCTCCGCGGCGTCGCGGATTTCCGCCTGCCCGAGGTCAACGGCGGCGCCGGGGACGCCCAGTTCGAACCACCAGATTTCGCTCTCGCCGATCGGCGACCGGTCGGAGAATGCCGTGACCTGCCAGGCAAAACGGGGTGGAGTTTCCGAGCCTTCATTCAAGGGTCGGGCCGAGACCGGGTAGCGGAGGTTCGGTTGGGTCAAGCCATCCTGCTCAAACCACGACCGATTGGCGGCCATCGCCTCGGGGGGCGTCTGCTGGCCGCGGACTTCAACAAGGCGCAGACGGTAGCTCACCGGGCCGGCCGGCATCGGCGAAGGCGGCAGCCAGGCGAAGACCGGCATCGGGTCAGGCACCGTGCCTCCATCGTTCGGAGCTATCAGGCGCGGCGGTCCGGACTGCCGGATTTGCACCTGATTCGAGCCCTGCCCCAGATTGTTGGGCATCACCGTAATGACGTAGGTGTAGTCTCCATCGGGCAGGGCGCCGGTGCGCCGGACAAAGACTTCGTATCCCGGCAGATACCACGGGTCGCGGACTGTGATGTCCCGGGGATGGATTGTCTTCAGCCCCGGCGGCAGGGCGAATTCGTTGGAATTCGCCCGAAACACCGGACCGATGCCGGCGGCCGTTACTTCCGCCTGCAGGTATACTGCCGGGTAGGTGTCGTGCGTCGTGTTCTGGAGGTCCAGCCACCAGAGGTCCTCGTACTGAAGTTGACCCGGCGGAGGCTGATGCAGCGTTACGACTACCGGCTGGGCGCTCAGACCAGCCAGCGTCAGGACCAGAAGGGCCCCGATGAGCAGCGCGTTTGCTCTCATTCTCGCTCCTTTCGCCTCTGGCCGGAACCTGCCCGACGGACACATCGTGTCGGCGGGCGGCCGGTCAGCGGCCTTTTCCGCAAAGGACAGCAGAACCGGGAGTCCTGCGCCCCAACTACCGATAGCGCCGCGTCCGGGCGGTATTTGTTACCGGCCAAGTATCATAGCTCCATCAATGCGAGTTGTCAATCAGACTCGGCGTGTCCCTTTCCGGGTGCCAGTCGGACGCCGGCGAGCGGTGATGTCGGTTCAAAGAAGTGAATCCTTAGCGCAGCTTCACGATTCGAATCGGCGGCGAAGCGGGTTCTCTGCCGCGGACAAGATAGACGCCCGGGGCTAGACTTTCGCCCAGACGGCCACCCGGACACAGGGCAACCCGTTCACCTGAGGCGTCGTAGACCCGGAAATTCGCGGTTTCGTGTCCCGGAATCCGGGCAAAGCCGACAAACGGATTGGGCCGGGCGGTGAGCAGCGGGCGGAGAGCGGCACGCGATTCCTCGGCGATGCCGTTGAGCGATTCCGGGGTGGCGAGCAGAGCGAGGCAGCCGAGCGTGACCTGCGTGCCGCGTCGGAGCTGGCCGGGACGGAGGTTGGCGATGAGGTCGCGGACCGTGTGATAGTTGGGGTTGGAGCCGTTCCAGATGCCCCATTCCGAATCCTCGAGCGCGAAGACCGCCTTGATGCCGTGCTCCCAGAACGGTGTGTTGTCGCCGGCGCAGTCGTCGTCCCGGTAGTTGATGAGATTCAGTCCGATGCCGTAGCGGACATTCACCGTTTCCGCGCGGACCGCGAGCGGTCGGGACGCGAGATTGGTGATGAAGTACATTCGCGTGCTGTCATAAGCGGTGTAGCTGAACATGTCGAGGTTGTAGACCCCGGCAATGAGCATGCCCTGGGGCACGACGACCGAATCCACCCAGTGGCCGGAGCCGAGCATCCACTGCTCCTCGCCGGAGAAGGCGGCGAGCTTGATGGTCCAGCGGAACGGTGTTTCGCGCAGGACCCGGGCAAGCTCAATCAGCGCCGCGGTGCCGGTGCCGTTGTCATCCGCACCGGGCGCGACGACCAGGGGGTCGTCCGAGTAGGAATCGTAGTGCGCGCAGGCGATGACGACGCTCTCCGGATGTACTGTGCCGGGTATCGTGGCAATGACATTCCAGGACGTGTCGTGCTGGGTGCCGGCCAGGTAGCGGTCGAATTCCGGGGTCAGGCCTAATTCGGTGAACCGGCTGCCGATGTATTGCGCCGCGGAGTCGCATTTCGGCGAGTACGTGTAACGGGTGCCGAAGGCTTGCAGGTCTCCAAGCGTGCGCAACAGGCTGTCCAGCGAGACCGAGTCCACCAGGCGCTGAATCAGCGTGTCCGCCGGGAGCGGTGCCATGTCTTCTGCCGGTTCAGCCGGGGCGAGCGGATGCGGATGCGTCGCCAGTCGCACCAGTTCGAAACCGCGGGCTCGGGACGCGAGGGCTTCGGTCTCGGTCAGGCGAACCAGGCGATAGCGCTCGTCTTCCCAGAGCTGCGGCGCCGGGGTTGAGTGTTTGCCGGCGCGAGCCTTGGGGACAAGGAAATACTCGCCTGCCGCCAGTTCGCGGTCGAGAACGCGGAACTGCCAGCCGCCGTTCTTCAGACCGGCAGACTGTGAATCCTCAAGTCCGGCAAACACGGTGTTCCCGACTTCCCGGTAGACCGGAAGGCCGAGTTGGACGAATTCGGCACGTTGCGAGGCCGGGACATCAATCCTGACCAGTTTCGTTGCAGCGAGCGGACCCGCCAGCAGGACAAGAGCCAGTACGGTAATAGTGAAGGATTCTCTTCTCATGGGAAATGGTAGCCGTGTGGCGCCCAGTGTCAAGCTTCCAGGCTGCCATCCCTTGGATTGACATACCGCCCCTCAGGTCTATAATCTCTGCACTAAGGAGGATTGACCATGAAGTACAGGACTCATCGGTCATCGTTTCTGAGTCTGACTCTGCTGACCGGGGTGTTGACTGCCAGCGCAGCGCGAATCGAGC
>Ga0315286_10008030_pt1 | contig 10361 bp, 20 predicted proteins | sample YL17G10_0_MG_FD_205038 | JGI IMG/M metagenome (GOLD analysis project Ga0315286, IMG submission 205038) | Sediment microbial communities from Yellowstone Lake, YNP, Wyoming, USA - YL17G10_0 | ecosystem: Environmental > Aquatic > Freshwater > Lake > Sediment | place: USA: Wyoming | collected...
GGGGGACTCATGGGATTCTCGTTGTTATCCCATTGTGGCTGTCATGTCATGCGGTTCTCTTGCTATCCTCCCTCCTCTGCCATCTGGAAATTTGCTACGATTTGACGCAAGTCCTTTGTTTTCAATGGTTTGGGCAAAAATCGACGACCGGCTTGGTTTGTTTGGCGAGACGAATTGCGGATTGACGGGATTCACCGAACGACGTTCGGGACCGTATTCAGACCGTAGTAGTCCCCCAACAAGGAGTTCTACCATGACGACGATGAGCAAAGAGCAGATTCTCGAAGCTGTTGGTTCTAAGACGATGAGCTTGGAGGATGCAATGCTGGCCCTGAAGGCACTGGAAGCACCGTCCACGGAGTCGGTGATGGAGAGGATGAAGAGGGTGGGATACTAGGCAACCTACAATGCCAGTGGAGGAGCGTACCTCCGAGGTATCCCCATGATTTCCAAGGCTGGGAAGCCGTACGTTGGGGGAGTTAATCTCCCGATGGTGTTTGTGAAGGCACTGATTGCGGACTTCGAGAAGATCGTAGACGCACTGGAGTGTATCCACTACAAGAAGAGCAAGGGTGCGGATATCGATGAGGAAGTTGAACGTCGGGTGGCGGCGAGACTGGCGAATCTAGGCCATAGTGGGCCGATGGCTGAAGACGCCGATGAGAATGCAGAGGTCCATGAGGATCTGTAATCCCCGCTACACTACTCTACTCACCCCCTGGCCTTAATTGGCTAGGGGGTTTTTTTATACGCCGATCGAACCGAGTTCGGTCGACCCATCAGAATCGCTCACGGGGTCCAAATTGGGCTATCATGAGCGTTTCGATGGTTCAGTTGGAGTTCAGTGCCCCAATTGGTCCACCATCCGAAACTCACCCATAACGCACACAGTGGAGGGAGATAGCTATGGAAGACAGTATTAGCCCCGTTCACCCGACGCCCAGCTTGGCTCCGTCGTTGAACGGGGCTTTTTTCGTATCGGGACCCTACCCAGAGTGAAGGGTAGGGCATTGCCAGGGTAACGCCCAGCTTTGGCAGTGAGTGTAATGGGCAAAGGGAGTCTATGTCATGACGGTTCATTGTTATGTTCGGGGGACGGAGTTTGTTGTTCGGCGGCCACTGGGTGGGGAACCGCAATGGAAACCATCCTTTGCCACGGTGTGGCGCCGGGCTGAGGAGATTTTGTCAGCGGCTTACCTGGATACCCAGCTTGCAGCGGCAATATCGTTGGCTATCGGTCGACTTAACCGGCCTTCAGCCAACTGAGGGAGACATTGGCCCCATTCACCGGGTGGTGGATGGGGCTTTTTTCGTTGGCGGACCCCACCCTTTGTTTGAGGGTAGGGAAGTGCCAGTGCAGTGTCACCCCCAGGAGCAATGTCATGACCGTGAAGAAGCTGAAAGAATTCAAGCCATCCTCACTCCAGATCTCGCAGGACGAGTACTACCAGTACTACCTCACGAGATCCTGGTATGAGGGTGAGAAACAGGTCCTCCACCTCTGGCAGGTGGTTCTGAACGACAATTCGACCCACTTCGTCCTCGCTGAGGACGAGCAGGGGGCCATTAGTCAGTGCACCGTGGGTGCTCCGACCTGGGAGGGGGAGAGGAAGCTGGAGAAGGGCGCCATCGCTATCCAGCTCCCCATGAGGATTCGGGGCTGGAGCAACAACATCTTCTAGGGAGGATTGACTATGGACGATGAGAAAGCCGCGGTCTTGATGAGTAAGCTTTCCGAAATGGATACGGAGGACTCGCATTTCATGGCGGATGAACTCCTGCTCGAACTCCTCAAAGACACTCACCCTTTGACCGTGGAAGAGTTCCGTAAATTGAACAAGTGGTATGCCTAACCTGGAGGAAAGGAGACGAGAGACATGACCAACTGCAACCTCAACCATCACGCCCAGAGGATCATCGAAAGGTCCCTCAGAGGAGAACCAATGAGTATTCTTGGAGAACACATGAACGCACCTGGACACGCCAAGTCCGAGCTGTTGTCTGACATCTGCGATCACATCGAGGAGGTACGAGTGGACGCCACCAAAGGGAAGTACGACGCCCTCTTCGCCATCCTGGATGATGCCGTTCAGGGCAAGGATAAGGTAATCGCGGAGTTGCAATCCCGACTCAAAGGGATGGAAGAGGCGAACGACTACATGGACGGGGTGATACGCGGCAAGTCAGACAGGATCGGTGTTTTGTATTCCGAAAACGCCGCACTGGCGGACAGGCTGGACAAGATCAGAGCGATTGCCGATTACCTGTAATGACAGCCCTACTCATCCTTCAGGATGGGTGGGGCTTTTTTCATTGGCGGACCCTACTCTCACTTCGAGGATAGGGCAGTGCCGAGGAGGAGCTGAACAATGAGACGAGCCTATTTGCGACCAGTTGGAAATGATCTCGGCTGCCGAGGGGGCGTGGGAAGCTCGCGGGACAGTTGCAGTGATGATTTCGCCCTGGAGATCGGCAGTCAGTGCCACGCCGATCCAGAAATGATTGCCCTGAGTACCCTGATAGACGAGGTGCGGGAGTACTTGGAAAGTTCCAGTAGTCCGATCGCGGCCTTGATCCTATCAGCGTGGATGGATGAGGCGGCGTTGCTGACGAAGAGTAGTCACACCTACCCCATGACGAAGGAGATGACAAATGGATCCTAATGAGGCCCTGAGGTTGATTGAGAAACACTTCACGGAAAACGAGATAATCGACACGGACGTGCTGGACACGTTGGAGGAGTTGCTCAAAGGATTGGGAGGCTGGCTGTCCAATGGAGGATTCCCGCCAACCATCACCGGGAGGCCAGCCTGGGATCTGATTCTGGCGGGGTCGCTGTGCGCTGACATGATGAGGTCCATCATTCACTGCAGGCTGGAGTATCACGTACGTTTTAGGCGCGACGACACCTCAAGAAACTAGGGAGGAGTTGAACATGAGTCGTTTCAATTGCTTTTACAGGATGATTACCGACCTGACGATTGTGGAAGAGCTGGAACTCGTCGAGCTTTTCCAGTGCTACTGCGAGTCAGCCCTTTGGTCATCACTGGATAACAATGGTCAACCGTTGAATGAGTTATTCTCCCCGAGTGACATGGAGGAGTGCTGCCTGAACAGAATGCTGAATGACTGCCGGAAGTTCCTCGAAGACCAGCGAGTGACGATCATGGCAGCCTACGATCAGGGGTGGTTTGAGACTACTGACAAGGCATTTCAGCAGGCCGGGCATGACTTCTGGCTCACCCGGAACGGACATGGGTGTGGGTTCTGGGATGGAGGTTGGCCGGATCGAGTCGGTGAGATACTGGCGAGGGCCGCCAAGAAGTTTGGTGAGTTCAGCTTGTACGTTACGTACGCTACTGATCACGGCTACCGCAGGGAATGTCGTGGAGCCAGTGGCGGCGGTGACATGAACACCGTGAACTGTGTCTAGTTTTCAATCACTGGCCGCGGAGGTACGCGTGATCGCTGAACACCCACGGGAAGTCCGTGGGTGTCGATGTGACCACCCTTAACCAGGAGATTAGCCATGAGTGAAGATCGTGACGAGATTGAGATGGACGAAGAAGATGGGGTCGTAATCGCCGAGAACGAAGGCGAGTATTCGACCGAGAAGATCGTGGTGATTGATGGCACCGCCTATTACATGCACCCGAACGGTGGTGCGAATGGTGCCCATAACCGTCAATGCGGTGACGGTAAGTGGCGTGAATACCCTTGCGAGCCTACTCGCGAACTCACGAAACAGGAAGCCGTTGCCATACTGCTCGACTGGGGCCACGATCCCAGCGACGTGGCGAAACTCACGAAAGGTCTGTGACGTCCACCATATAACTTTCACTAGAACTTTCACAAGGAGTCTTAATCATGACCCATACACCGGGTCCATGGACCAACAAGAATTTCAATCTCGTCGGTGAGATTACCATTCGTAGTTCGGATGGGCAGGTTATCGCGGTAGTTCGTAATCGACTGGTTTACATGCCCGATGGAGTGGATGGGCAAGGACGCACCCTGAGTGGCTGGTTATGTACGGAGAAGGAAGTCTTGGAGTGTTCCGCTAACGCTCGGCTGATTACCGCCTCGCCGCTGCTGCTGGAAGCGCTGAAGGAGACGCTGGACGCCCTCATTAACGAAACCTTCGGACAGGACGACAGCCTCTGGATTACTGACGTCAAGCGGAGAGCTAACGAGGCCGTCGCGGCCTTCACGGGAGGTGAAGGATGATCGTGCATCGAGTTTACCAAGGTCAGATCGTCGTCAAACCTGATGACCCTTTCGTCCCGCTGAAGTGCATCGGGCTGGGTATGTTCCGGCGACTGGAGAAGCGTGAGCCACACCATTACCGGCTCATCCGCATCAAACTGACGGACGAAGTGATGACGGAAAGGGAAGTGGATTCATGCCGCACCGTGCGACGTGAGAGTATCTTGGATCGTCTTACAGGAGTGAATCGTGGTTACAAAATTGACGTTAGAGTTGGCGATTGATGAGTCTAAGCTGGCTCGGCAGATCCGTCTAATAACCCCCTTGGAGTACTACTCAGGGCAACTCACTGAAGAGGCCCGTAAAGACATCGAGGGACTGCTGAGCCTGCTGGATGAGATCGCCATGCAGTGCTCGAATCAAATGCCACCACCAGTGCCACCCGACAGTTGGTACAGCGTGACAGTCGAGTGTTCCTCTTCTGTGTACCGAGAGGACTGGCACATCGACGACCTGGAGGAGAATCCCTTGGGGCTCTATCGCTACACGGTCAGCGCCAAGGATGACGAAGAGGCGAAGGAGCGGGCTCTGGCTCAGTTTCATAGCGAGGTTCCGATTGGTGATCTGGAGAACTTCTCGGTCATCGCCCAGATCGGACGTGCCGTCGCTCCTGAACCCCCCTGCACTGATCCCGATTGCCCACTGTGTCGCATGATTGGTGGTCAGGAATCCTTGGCGGAGGAATAAGGATTAGTCTTTGTGTTGATTAGCGTTTCATGCTAACATGGCCCCGTTGTGAGCGGGGCCGGAAGGGAGCACTTTTTGGCAAGAGTGTTCCCTTCCGGTTTTCAAACTGGAGCACGTGAGATGGTAACGTGGCGATATGGTGATTTTCTTTACAGGAGTGATTCTATGACCACCAGAACGGCGATGAATTTGGATGGCTTGAACGTGTTTTGGGACCCCGGAGAGGGGAAGAAGGACATCATGAACGACAACTTGCGGTCGGTGGGGCTGGGCAAGTACGTCGTGGACGGAGCCACCCCGGAAGAGGCCCTCAAACTGAGCCTCATCGAGACGGCCCAGATCATGAGTACCAGTGACAACGGGCGCCGGAAGCGCCGGAAGGACATCCTGGTTCAGGGATTGAAGAACCTCAAGGAGGATGGTTACGAGGTGCGGGAGGTGCATCGTGGCACGGACGTGAATGTGCTCCCCATCAGCTTCTCGGCGAGAGTCCTTGATGGAAAGATCGAGATCAAGAGTGGAGAGGTTCCTCTAGGATTGCTGGAGCAGCTCAAAGATCGGTATGAGCACTTCCGGAACGTGCTGAACACCAGCGCGGTTGGACAACTCCTGTGTGACGTGTGCGAGCAGGAGTTCAACAGCAAGCGACTTCGCAAGGCTGGCGGGGTGTACTTCATCCCCTGTCAGTACAAACAGCGCTTTGACGATCTGGTATTGGCGGTGGAGGGGGCCTCCGCGTCGGAGATCCACTCCTACGTCATTGATCTTGATCCCAGCACTGTTGACGGTGCGCGGAATGTCCGCTCGCTGATCAGCGGGCTCACCAATGACGTCAACAGCCGCCTCAAGGTGATCGAGGAGAAGCTGGTGTCCCATGACTCCGGTGACAAGCCGATGGGTGCCAAAGCAATCACTGGCCAGCGGTTACAGACGGCTTTACTGCACCGCTCGTTGCGGGACTACGAGGAGATGTTGGGGCAGGCACTACCGCAGATCCATGCCGTGATCTGTAACGTGGAGAACAGCTTGATCACCGCGGACGCTGCCTTGGGGCAGGGAATCTACGCGGCACTCTAACAACCGAAGCATCGACCACCACGCTCCCGAGGGAGCGTGGCCACGTTGTTTCTGTTTCAGTTACTCTTACGGGAGCGTTCTATGGTAACGATAAGCAAAGAGCAGCAGCAGAATTGGGCGGTGTTTATCGCCACCCAGGCGGACGTCACGCCTATGGCGTTCGGTTTCCCCGGGATCGCCAAAACCGACAGTTTTGGGGCGTTGGCGGCAGCGTTGGCGAGGGTCTTCGTGCCCTTCTACTGTTCCTCTGGATTGCCGGAGGACCTGGGCGGATACCCGGTGGTGAGTGAGTTCGCCTGGAACAAGGAAACCGTGCGGTGCATGGACAAACTCCTGCCAAGGGAGTTCGCCCGTGCCATCCGTAGGCCCTGTCTGGTGGTGTTCGATGAGATGTCGGATGCGAGCCCAGGACATCAGGCAGCGGTGCAGGAGAGGATCAGGAAGGGATTCCCTGGATCGCTGACCATCTGCTGCGGCAACCGTCCAGAGCACTCCTCTGGTGGCTACGAGCTGACGGCGCCCGTGACGAATCGACTGATGATCGTCGACTGGGAATTGCCCAGTGAGGGTGTGGCGGCAGGGTGGCGCAGGATCGTCTCTCGCTTTACCTGTGAATGCGGGTGGGTGATCGACGAAGCTCTTACCAAGAACTTGGCAACCTGCACCAAAGAGGTCATGGAGGCCACCTCTGACGTTGACCAGAATGGCAATCCCAAACCGAGGACTTGCCCAGTCTGCAAGGAGAAGCTTAGTGATGCGCGGCCGGAGCTGGACTTCCCCAAGCCCATTACTCCGATCCTTCCACACCAGTGGACGCAGTGGATGGGTGAATGGGGTGGGCAAATCGCCTCCTTCGTCGATGATTTCCCTGACTTGCTGATTCGGTTTCCGGATAACCCCGCCGATGCTTGTGGTAAGCCGTTCCCCAGCCCACGGTCATGGACCAATGGTCTGCGGTGCTTGGCGGGTGGGAGTTCCGTTGGTGCGAATGAGGTCACGATGAGGGCACTCCTGAAAGGATGTGTTGGGACGGCTGCGGCTTCCCTGTTCTGGGAATGGCGGAACAACATGTCCCTGCCAAACCCCGAGGACATCTTGGCCAATCCAACCGGGTGGGATGTGCCGAAGCGTGGTGATCTGGTCCACGCGGTAGCCCAGACCCTCAAGACCGCCGTCATCCGCAATTCGACGCCGGATCGCTGGGAAGCGGCGATGGATGCCGCTTGCTACCTTGCCACCAAGGGCAGGGAGGAGATCGCCACACTCCTGTTCGCTGCATTGTGGCTACCTGTAGTTCGCAACACCTACAATCCGCGGGTCCGAACGGAAAAGTGGCATGCAAATCTGAAAGCCAATGCCCTGTCTGGCACGATCTGAATCCTCTAATCACGCCGTGTGGCAACACGGCGTGCCCGTGATGGTTCCGAGTAAGTGAAACGAAAGGAGCGAGAAATGTGTACCTTGGTAGAAGCTAATTTGGCGGCATTCCGGATTTGGCCAGCGGCCACTCACGCGATCGCCACCCTGGTCCCAGTCGAAAGTCCTGGGCTGGGGACAATGGCCGTGGATAAACATTGGCGTCTGTACTACGACCCAGAGTATCTCCGGGCGAAACCACCTGTTGATGCTGCGGCAGTGATCATTCACGAGACTTCTCACTGCATGTTTCGCCACCATCAACGCGCCGTGGCCCAGTGCGGCAAGAACGCTACTCCAGAGGACTGGCATCTCTGGAACGTCGCCACCGACTATGCAATCAACTCCAGCTTGCGAGCGGAGGGGATCAACGTAGCGGATGGGATCTTCCCCGGTGATGCCGTGCCACCACTGGAAGATTTACTGAGCGCGGAGAGCTACTTCAGTGAACTCCGCAAGAGGCGGCAGGAATGCACACAAGATCCGGCGTCTCTCGGAAAGCCCGGAAGTGGGTCGTGCTCCGATGGACAACAACGTCCTTGGGAGTCGGGGTCGCCCGGAAATTCCCAGGATGCTCCCGGCGCAGGAGGAGCGGATGGTGCTGAAGCGGATGGTGCTGGTGTTCCATCGGAAGGAACGATCGAGGACATCATCACCAAGGTTGCCAAGGCCATCGCTTCCCAGAAGGGGCGTGGCAAGGGGCGTGGTGAGCTGGAGCGTTTCGCGAGCACCACCCTGGTGCCTATTGCAGATCCGAAGGCAGCGTTCATGCGGGCCATACGGAATGCGCTCCACGCGGTGGCTGGACCAGACCACCGAACCTACTCCAGATCGTCCCGTCGTCGTCCGGCCGGGGAGGTGGTTTTTCCGAGCACCTACACTGTTATCCCTGACGTTTGCGTGCTGGTGGATACTTCCGGCTCCATGAACGATCAGGACCTCAGCATGGCCTTGGCCTTGATCAGTAGGGTGTTCTCGGCGTTCCGCGATCGACGTGGGGTGGAGGTGATCTGCGGTGACACCTCACTCAAAGAGGTGCAACGCGTGTTTCAATGCAATCAGGTTAGTTTGACTGGTGGTGGTGGGACGAACATGGGGAAGCTCGTCAAGAAGATCGCTAATCGACAGCGCCCACCTCAACTACTGATCGTTGCCACGGATGGCGACACCGGCTGGTGCGACAGAAGCGACGTTCCGACGAAGGTGCCGGTGTTGGTTGGGCTGACCAACGATTACTACAAGCGACGGGTCCCAACGTGGATGTCCTGCTTTTCCCTGAATCCTTAGGAGTAAACTCCCTGCCTACCGCACTAGCCGAGGATGTGCGGGTGGTTGGTCGTTTCTCAAACCAAGGAGCACAGCCATGAGCAAAGTGCGGAGTAGACATCCTCCCTACCGTAGGGAAGTGGTGGAACAGTCTGCGGTTAGACCATCGGAAGCATGGGACACGAAGCTGTTCCTGCGTTACGTCGTAGAGGCTCTGGAAAACTATCTCGGGCCAGAGGAGCGTGGACCAGTAACCATCTGGTCGTACACGATCGTGGAGGGCTGGGAACGTGACCCACGGAACTCCGTGAAGAACCATATCCTGAAGGTTGGTAAGGGCAACATCTTTAGGTTCAGTACGGACTACTCCTTCAGTAACGAGGACTGGCCTGAATTGTACACTGAAGTCATGGACTGGGTGGTAACTATCAACAGGTTGGACCTGTAATCACATGGACTCAACACCACAACCACACGCCAACTACAACGGAGAAGCTTCCAGGCTGCTAAGGATCTGGGTGCCGGAGTGCGAAGCAGAACTGGCAATGAAACTGTTCAATGTGCTAGGGAAGTGTCGCGACGACACGGGAGTGATTCGCTGGCGGCTTGACAGCGCCGGAAATGGAGCGGTGTGTCTGAGGATCGGAACTGTTTTCCTCGACTCATACAATCCGCGGCGAAACGCGGAGCAGCACTTCGATGTTCTCATGGAATTCATTGTTGATCTGATGCCAAGCTTAGGTGAGTGACAATACATGAAAGTGAATGCCACATGACAACACGTCCCATGACAACACTCAGGGGGAATATGCACATGCCAAGACCGAAGAAGTACGACCCAAAAGAGAAGGTGAAGAGGAAGAAGCGTGACCCGAAATGCGTCACGGAGTGCCTGAGAACTTGGAAGTATTCACTGCGGATCCACGAGCAGCAGGTTCAGTACATCACAATCTCGCTGCGGACGTTGCTCGGGAAAAACGGAGTGCGATTCCGCTACGCGACCCACAGGAGGCCTGGGGTTAATGGCCCGTCGTTCCAGATTGATGTGATTGTCACGGAACTACAAAGCGGGAAATCAAGGGCCTGGACTTTCAACCAGAGCAGTACATCCGACACGGTACTGAGCACCATCGCCTCTGATCTCATGGGGGGTTTGCAATGAATCTTTCACCGAGGCAGACAAAACTTCTGAGGGTACTGCGGTCGATTCGCACGTGGGGTAATAGCGTTTGCCACGCGCGCGACTACACCCACAGCACTCCCCAACGGCAATACGAGGAGTGGTTGGCATTCGTTTGTGCAATCGTTGGTGATGGTGATGGCGTTCGCAGTGCCATCGAACTCATTGAAGCCAATCCGCCGCAGGGACCGCGCTATGAGTGTCGCTCTGATACCAGGACACTCGTGTCCATGGAGAAGAGAAAGTTAGTGGAGCGGTACTCCATCAACCACGTCACTGTCTGGACGGCAGTACCAATGTTGGTCCAGTTAAGTCTTCCGTTTCGCGAGGCCCTAGAGGATGCAAGGAGAACGTCATGAACAAGCCTGGAGATGGACCATTCGTATCAAAGGGAAGTATCCGCAGAACCATCAAGGGCGGTCTGCGTAGCCGCCTGAAGAGGGCGTTGAAGAGACAACGGGAGCATGGA
>Ga0315286_10008031_pt1 | contig 10360 bp, 3 predicted proteins | sample YL17G10_0_MG_FD_205038 | JGI IMG/M metagenome (GOLD analysis project Ga0315286, IMG submission 205038) | Sediment microbial communities from Yellowstone Lake, YNP, Wyoming, USA - YL17G10_0 | ecosystem: Environmental > Aquatic > Freshwater > Lake > Sediment | place: USA: Wyoming | collected...
CGTACGGCGACGGCGACTAGGACGCCGACTCGGACATCGACGCCGTGCCCGGACGGCATCTGCCCAACAGCCACACCCGCCACGCATCACAGAGAGCGCACCAACACGCCGAAGCCGTCAGCAACGGCAACGACTTCGGCGCCAACGTCCGCGCCTACTGTGCCGCAGGTAACGCCACCGCCTCCGACTTCAACGCCGTCTGGCGGGGCCGGACCGAACATCGTCGCACCGGCCACAGGCTCAGGAGGAGGCGGCTTCGGCCTAACGGACTGGACATATTGCGGTGCAGCGGGCGCTCTGGCCGTTGCAGCGCTGACGGTTGCAGTTCGAAGAAGGCGTCGTAGCGAGTAGCTACCCGATGCCTTGAGCCGCGGGAAATCGAATCGCCGGATTCGTGCCGCGTAGGCGACGAAGATGGCCTTCAGCCAGTTCTAGAAATGCCGGACCTGGGAATGGTCGCTCGGACCTTCCCAGGTCCGGTGGATCGCGTCATATCTCTCCCGCCACTGTGGGGGCTTCGCGCGACGGTGCTAAAGGCAGGAGGGCTCCCTGCAATCAGGCCGGGCAGGTCGCGGCAGAAGAACCCGTCGTCTGCACAGATTACCGATCCTAACGCTCCGGGTGGCCGCGAGTGCGGCAAACCATGCGGGAGGTGGGAAAGCCCATGAAGGCGCAGCATCCAAGCCTACCCCACACGCGTATCGCGCTCAACCTCGTTCTTCTCCTGGCGTTCACCGCCTTGCTGGCGACCGCGCCCATGACCCGCCCGCAGACCGCCCACGGCGATAGCCCCGCCGTCACCTTCATCGTGACCTCAAACGGGGATGACGGAGACAACAGCATCGGCGACGGTCGCTGTTGCATCGGGGACATCATCGTGTACCCATGTACAGATGACCACGAGACGAATACTTGTACGCTCCGCGCTGCCATACAGGAGGCCAACTCGACTCCGGGGCTCGACGAGGTCGATTTCGCTATTCCCTCCGACGCACCGGTCACGACCTGCCTGGCGGGCACACCGCCCACGACTATCTGTCTCACCCACACTCCTGAGCCCATCAGCGCCCCTCTGATCATCGATGGCAGAACCCAGACAGGGTATCCCGAAACGCCGTATACCGGAACGCCCATCATCGAACTGGATGGCCACAACGCGAATGATGGGGCTGGGGTGGGACCGGGCGTGGATGCGCTGCTCGTCACGGCCGCAGGATCTGAGGTTTATGGCCTCTGGATCCACGGCTTCACGCGCTACGGTATCGATCTCAGGAGCAGCGGCAACGTCGTGCAGGGCAACTGGATCGGCGATGTCGTTGGCCTCACGGATTCGCGGTACCCCAACACCAATGACGGGATCTATATCAACAACGTTCCAAACAACGTCATCGGCGGGACAACAGAGGCGGCGCGCAACGTCATCTCCGGGAACGGCGGCGTGGGCAGCCCTGCAAGCCCCGGATACGGCGTGACGATATCCGGCGCCAGCGCTTCGGGAAACGTTGTCGAGGGGAACTACATCGGGACCGATCCGACCGGAGCATTGGACAAGGGCAACACGAAGGCCGGCGTGTATATCAACGGCGCGCCCAACAACAACAACACCACCGTCGGCGGGACAACGGGCACGACGCCCGGTGGCGACTGCACCGGCGCCTGCAACGTCATCTCCGGTAACGGCGGCGGCGGCGTGCTTATCGAAGGCGCTGCGGCAACCCGCAACGTCGTGGCCGGTAACTTCATCGGCACGAAGGCGGATGGGCAGAGCGGGCTGTACAACTCGACCTACGGGATCTACATTAACGGCGGCTCAGAGACAACCATCGGCGGCACAACCGCTGCCGCCCGAAACGTTATCTCCAAGAACTCAGGCAGCGGCGTGAAGATCAGCAATCTCTCCACGACGAATACCATCCAGGGCAACTACATTGGGACCAACACAGAAGGGACGGTGGCGCTCGGTAACAGCAGCGATGGCGTGACTATCAACGGGCCGGACAATACCGTTGGCGGCACGGCAGCGGGGGCGCGCAACGTCATCTCCGGCAACACCGGCCGGGGAATCACGATCTCGGGGAGCGCAGCCACGGACAACTATGTCCAAGGGAACTACATCGGGCCGGACGCCACCGGCATCGCGAATGTACGGAACAGCAGCGATGGTATCTACATCAGCAGCGCAAATAACACGATCGGTGGGACGACAACCGGCGCTAGAAATGTTATCGCCTACAACGGCACGACTTCGACCCGCGACGGGGTGGAGATCAGCGGCAGTACCGCCCAGGGCAACCTTATCCAGGGTAACTTCATCGGCGTGAATGTCAACGGGAACGCCGCAGGGAACTTCGCGGACGGTGTGCGGATCAACCTGGCCCAGATGAACACCATTGATGGCGGCAACGTCATCTCCAGTAACCTCAACGGCGTCCATATCAGCGGCAGTACCGGCACGCAGAACATTGTCCGGGGGAATTTCATCGGCACCGACGACACCGGCACGGTCGGCCGAGGCAACGGCGGGGAAGGGGTCTACCTAGATGGGGCGCCGAGTAACACAGTCGGCGGTATGGCGGCCGGTGACGGCAACGTCGTCTCCGACAACGGCCGTGGGGTTACCATCTACGGCGCCGCGGCCACGGGCAACCTTGTCCAGGGCAACTTCATCGGCACGGACATCACCGGCGCTATCACGGACCCGGACGCCACGCCCGGCAGCGGCGACGAACTGGGCAACGTCGGCGACGGTGTATTCATCAGCAGCGCGCCCGGCAACACTATCGGCGGGACGGCGGCAGGCGCCCGCAACGTCATCTCCGGCAACGGCGCCGTCGGCGTCGAGCTGTACGACACCGGCGCCAGCGGGAACTACGTCGTGGGGAACTTCATCGGCACTAACCTTGCCGGGACGGCTGGCCTGGGCAACGCGGCCGACGGCGTCTTCATCAATCATGCCCCCTCGAACGTCATCGGCGGGACAACCGCCTCGGCGCGCAATGTCATCTCCGCCAACCATAATAGCGGTGTCAATGTCTCGGGCAGCGCCGCCGCCAACAACGTGGTCCAGGGCAACCGCATCGGCACAGATGCGGCCGGGACGGGCGGGCTGGGGAACGCGTACGACGGCGTCCGCGTCGGTGCATTTTCCGGCAGCACAGCGATTGGCGGCACGGCAACAGGGGCCGGCAACATCATTGCCCACAACGAAGGCGACGGCGTCCTTGTTGATCGCAGCATCGGCAACAGCATCCTCACCAACTCCATCTTCGAGAATGACGGCAGTGCGTCGGGCAGCTCAGGCCTGGGGATCGACCTTGTGTCGGCGGAGGAAGGTGTGGGAGTCACGGACAACGACACCAACCACGATTTGGATTGCCCCCCTTCCGATTGCGGCGGCAACAACTACCAAAACTTCCCCGTGCTCACCTCAGCCGTCAGCACCGGCGGGAACACCACCGTGGTGGGAACATTCAACAGCACGCCGAGCACCAACAACTTCCGGCTGGAGTTCTTCTCCAACCCAACCTGCGACCCGTTGGGCTACGGAGAAGGCAAGCAGTACCTTGGCTTCACCACCGTCAATACGAACGCCGGCGGCGATGCCACCATCAACGTCACCTTCCCGACGGCCGTGCCCGCTGGCTGGTCCATCACGGCGACGGCTACCGACCCGGCGAACAATACGTCGGAGTTCTCCCAGTGCCGCGCGGTGAGCGCTCCCCCGACACCAACGCCGACGCCCACGACCACGCCCACGGCGACCAGGACGCCGACGCCCACCGCGACGCCCACGGCGACCAGGACGCCGACGCCCACCGCGACGCACACGGCGACTCCGAGGGCGACAGCGACGCCTTGCCCCGATGGCATCTGCCCCCCGCCCAGTGGGGACGTCAACTACAGCGGCACCGTGACTATGGTCGACGCCATGCTCATTGCGCAGTATGTGGCCGGACTGATCGGGCCGGACGATCTAGACTTGGCGCAAGCCGATGTCAACTGCAGCGGGAACGTGGGCATGGTGGACGCAATGCTCATCGCGCAGTATGTCGCCGGGCTAATTCCCGAGTTCACCTGCAGTTGACAAGTATCACCATTGTCGCCGTCACGGAAGGCTGACGGCGGGCGGTCACGACGACTTTGCCGGAGGTAAGGTTCAATGAAGGGACGCAGCACCCGTATCTCCCGAAAACTGGCCGTGTCGGCCGCATCTCTGGTCGCCCTTGTCATCGCTTCGGCAGTGATGGCAAACGGCGTTCCCCGATTCTCGCTCGCGGGCGGTCAGCGAGCTGCGGCGCAACAGAACACGGCGACGCCGACGCCGGCTGCGACTCCGACGCCGACGGTAACGCCCGGTGGGTACTGCGAGCTGTGGGTCGACAAGTGGGAGAGCCCGGACCCCGTTTCGGAGGGCGGCCAGATTGCCTACAGCATTGAGGTCGACAACGACGGCGACGGCGCGTGTTCGGACCTCACGGTAGTCGATACGATCCCCGACGGTACGGACTGCGTCAGCGCCTCCGTGGACATCGACTCCGACATACCTCCGAACAGCTTCAACATCGAAGGCTGCGATACGTCGGGCACCGTCGAATGGACTACCACCGCCGACCTGGACCGGTGGGATTACGTGACTTTCGAGATGGTCGTGCAACTCACGCTCGACGCAGAGGACGGCGACCACATCACTAACGAGGCCTGCGCCACGTCCAACAGCGACGCCGGCGGCGATTGTGACGCCACGCGGACCGAGGTAGGTGCTGCAGGCTCGATCTCGGGCAGAGTGACGGACACCGAAGGCACTCCGCTGGGATACTGCGAGGTCGAAGCCGACTCCTGGGATGCGGGGGGCGACTGGGGTGATGCGGAGACGGATCAAGACGGCAACTATGTGATTGACGGCCTCGCCGCCGGCGACTACCTGGTGCAAGTCTGGTGTAGCGGCTACCTGCGGGAGTATTACAGCGGGGCGCACAGCGAGGACGATGCGACGCCCGTACACGTCGTCGGTGGACTGGACACTCCTAACATCGACTTCGTCATGAGCGCCGGGGGCACGATCACGGGCTTCGTGCGCGATTCCCAGGAGAACCCCATTGCCGGCGCCACTGTTTTGGCTGAGGCACCAAACGGCGACTGGCACTCGGCCACCACCCAAGCCGACGGGTCGTATTCAATTCCCACTCTCGGCGGCGGCGACTATCGCGTTTCCGCGGGAGCGGCAGGCTATGCCTTCCAATACTACGCTGGTTCCAACTGGCCGGAGGAAGCCACGCCCGTAAGCGTCACGGATGGCAGTACCACGTCCGGGATCAATTTCGTCCTTCGCGCGGGCGGCAGCATCTCGGGCACGGTAACCGATTCTCTGGGGAGCCCTATCGGGGGGGCGACGATTTGGTGCGAACCTATCGGACACCAGATGCTGTGGTGGTGGGGGTATTCCCGTCGCGGCATCAGCGCCGCCGACGGCAGCTACGCCGCCCCGGATTGGCCCGATGGCGAGTATCGATGTTGGGCGTCGGTGAATGGCTACTACACGGAGTACTACGACGGGGCGCGTGAATCCAACGACGCCACGCCCATTGCCGTAACGGCAGGCGAAACCCACGCAGGCATCGACTTTGCCCTGGACCGCGGTGCGGTCATCACCGGCCGCGTGACGGACGCGTCGTCGGGTCTCCCTGTTCCGGATGCCCAGGTTCATGCTTCGGGCGAACACACAGGCACGAGTACGTACACCGACGCGAACGGCGACTACGTTTTCGGCGACACATGGGCCGTCCCCGGCGACTGCTACGTTCTCTATGCCGATGGCGCAGGTTACGTCCGCGAGTATTACAGCGGCGTTCGCAACTGGGACGATGCAACCCAGGTCTGTGTCAGCGAGGGCGAGACCGTATCGAGTATCGACTTCAGTCTGGACCTGGGAGGGATCATCTCCGGCACCGTCACCGATTCGCTGGGGGACCCTCTTGAGAGCTGCTACGTCTACGCCGACTCGTGGGACGGCGAGGGAAGCTGGGGCTACGGGTACAGCGATGGCGATGGTATCTACGCTATCACTGGCCTCACCACGGATAGCTATCGAGTTGAGGTGGACTGCGAGGGTTACGTACGCGAGTACTACGACGACGTGCGCAACTGGGATGATGCCACGCCTGTCCCAGTCGTCGAAGGGCAGGAGCACGCGGGCATCGACTTCAGCCTGGACGTGGGCGGCACCATCTCCGGTACCGTCACCGATTCACTGGGGAACCCTCTGGAGGACTGCGACGCCTACGCCGACTCGTGGGATGGCCAGGGAAGCTGGGGTGACGGGTACACCGATGGCGATGGTATCTATGCGATCACGGGTCTCGCCACGGATGACTACCGAGTGGAAGTCGAGTGTGGCGGGTATCTCGACGAGTACTACGACGGTGTGCGCAACTGGGATGAGGCGACCCCCGTCCATGTCGTCGAAGGGCAGAACACCCCCAACATCGACTTCAGTTTGGACTTGGGCGGCTCCATCACCGGCACGGTGACGGACACCGGCGGCATCCCGCTGCATAACTGCTCGGTCTTCGCCGATCCGTGGGATGGCGGTGGCGGCTGGGGTTTGGGGCACACACACGAAGACGGCACGTACACGGCAAACGGTCTCGCCACTGGTGACTACCGAGTCTACGTCCACTGCGAGGGCTACGTATATGAGTACTACAACGGCGTCCGTGACAGGCGCAATGCCACGGCCGTCCACGTCGTCGAAGGGCAGGAGCACGCGGGAATCAACTTCATCCTGGACCTGGGAGGGACCATCTCCGGCACTGTCACCGATGCCCAGCAGCATACACTAGAGGACTGCGACGTCTACGCTGATTCGTGGGATGGTGACGGCAGTTGGAGCTACGGGTATACCAATGCCGATGGCTCCTACACATTGACCGGCCTCGCCACTGGCGACTATCGAGTGAGCGTCTCGTGGTGCCCCGGGTATGTGGATGAGTACTACGACGGGGTGTACGACCCGGACGACGCCACCCCCGTGCACGTCGTCGAGGGAGCAGATACGCCTGACATCGATTTCAGCCTTCATCTCGAAGGCACGATCTCGGGTACCGTCGAAGATGCGCACGGCAGCCCGATCCCCAGCGCGAGAGTGTGCGCGGACGGCAGTGACATGGGGAGCTGCGATTGGACAGACGATGACGGGTACTACATGATCGACGGCCTCATCGGCGCCGACTACATCGTGAATGCGAAGGCTGACGAATACGTGAGGGAGTACTACGAGAATGTACGGAGCCGGGACGATGCCACACCTGTGTCCGTGACCGAGGGGGAGGACACGCCTGGCATCGACTTCGTTCTCGACATAGGAGGGACGGCCTCGGCCCTCATCACGGATGTTGGCGGAAACCCGATTCAGGGTGCCTGGGCCCTGGCCAGTCCGTCGCTAACCGCCTTTACCAACGCAATTTCCCCACCCAATATCCCTGAAGACGGAGGAATCTGCTGGACGGATGCCAGTGGTGAATGCACCATAAGGGGCCTGGCGACCGGCAACTACATAATCAGCGCCAGCGCCCCCAACTACCTCACGTCCTACTTTGACGGCGCGACAAGCGAAGCCGACGCGGACCCTGTTCTGGTCACGGAGGGGGGCGAAGGCGCGGGCGTCGAGCTAACGCTGGATCCGGTCGGCTGCGGCGATGGCAACGAGGACCGCCGGACAAGTATGGTGGACGCGATGTTGATCGCCCAGTACGTCGTAGGGCTTATCGAGGGCGGCGATCTGAACTTGACAATGACCGACGTGAACGGCAACGGCAGCGTGTCGATGGTTGACGCGATGATGGTCGCGCAAAAGGTCGCGGGACTGATCGAGAGTCTCTCCTGCAACCCTCTGCCGGTAGCAACGCCAACAGCTACGGCAACGCCCGGACCTTAGACGCGTCGCTGCGCTCGATTCGCGATCGAGGGCGCGACCCGACGGGCACAATAGCCAGGAGGAGGGCACCAAAATGAAGAGGCTAGCGATACTGACCGGACTCACGGTCCTTGCCCTGTTGATAGGCGTAACGGGCACGACCCTGCGCCCCGACAAGGCCGAAGCCAGGCCAACCGACGTCATTTCGTTCAACCAGGACGTCTGCGCGGCTGTAGTGGTCGCCGATCTGCTCGACGCCGGCGAAGGGGTCGCCGATTCGTCAGCCGAGGCGGCGGACCTGTGCTACCTTGGAGCCGCCGGGCTCCTTGTCCCCGCCCACCTGAATGCCCTCGCTGAGATCCTCGGCGGCGCGGATATTGCCGAAGCCGAGGACGCCACCCTGGAAGGCGCCGTCGACAATCCGGACACCTATTCGGTCCTGGTTGACTACAGCGCCGCGCAACTGGGCGCGGATGGCAGCCCGGTCCCGGGCGGCCAGGGGATGTGGGTGCTCACGATGGTCACTAATGACGATCCCGTGCACCTCGATGCCGACGAAGGCGTTTGGCTCAGCACCGGCTTCACAAGCTCGCAGACCGACTGTGAGTCGGCAGTCCCCGTTGGAATCGAGGACGAGGACTGCGACAACGACGGTGTTTGGGGCGACGGCGTGGTCGTCGAAATGCTCATCGGTAACGGCGTGGCGGACCTCGGGGATGCGATCATAACCGCTACCCAGTCCGGCATCGACGTCGAGATGGACTACACGGTAGTCGGCCCGCCGGACGACCTGACCCTGTCGGCCACCAAGGACACCATCCAGGAGGGCGCCAACGATGAGGATTGCGCTCTCGCTGACTTCACGACTGCGATAGCCAAGCCGCAGATCACCGGCCTCCTGGCCGAAGTCACTGACGAGGGCGGCACCGCCCTGACCGGCATCCAGGTGAACTGGGACAGCAGCGACGAAGACAGTGTCCACTTCGCGCTGGTTCAGAACGGCCCTGACCAAGGCGAGCAGACTGTCAACACGATCAGCCTATCCTCCGGCGGCGCTGTCGCCGCGTCAAACCTGGGCTGCGGCGGCGACACCGGTATGGCCACAGCCACCGCCGCTGTCCTGGAGTGGGACGGTGGTGGCCTGGTGCCCACGAACATCGACGACGAGACCGACGTCACGGTCATAGGTGTCCCCGCGAGCATGACCCTGAACGCCACCCCCCCCGCGATGGTCTGCGACGGCATCAACAGCTCCGTCGTCACTGCCACCTTGAGAGACAGCCTTGGCAACCTCGTCGCCGATGGGACCCCAGTCCACTTCTCGGTGCAAGGTCCGGCCGTCGTCAATCCCATCTGGACGTCGACGATTGACGGTGTCGCGTCGACCACCGTCACCGGGCTCTCAGGAATCGTGGTCATGCTGCCGGTCTCCGTCACCTCTGGCGACTTGGAAGCTTCGATCGGTGTTGCCTGCGCCGCGCCGCCCCCGCCATCGCTGATAGGCGACGTGAACTGCGACGAACGGGTGAGCATGGTCGATGCGATGCTGATCGCGCAGCTTGTCGCGGGCCTCATCGACGAGTTGCCGTGCGGTGTGACGCCGTAGAGGGGCGGCCTGAGTCGGGTAGACTGAGCGCGTTTGCGGGTTGCGGGCCCGCACATAAGCAGGATGTGGAGGAGCATGGAATGAGATTCTGTCGGAGAGTCGCCTGGGCGGCGACAATCGTTTTGCTTGGGGCGCTGTCTTCGACCGCCGTCGGCGGCGCCTCGAGTACGACCGTTCGCGTCGGCTCGGCGAGCGGCGCTGACGGGCAGGCGGTGACGGTGCGCCTCGAGGTCCTGGGTGTCCTGGACCCGGGGCTCGGCGCGTTCATCGTCGACGTCGCCTATGACAGCGGCGTCGTTTCGCCCGTTTCCTGCCAGGGCGACCCATCGAAAGCGCTCGATACTATCGTCTGCAACACCGGCTACAAGCCCGGCAGCGTGCGCGTCGGCGGCTATCACATGACCGACGGGCTGGTGGGCGATACGACCCTGGCCGACGTCACGTTCCGCCTGTCCGGCGACAAGGGCGTATGCTCCGACCTCACCATCGGCATCGTCGAGCTGACAGACCCGAGCACGGCGCCCTTGACCTCGCCGCGAGTCGAGAATGGGTCGATCTGCATCGGCGACGCCGTCGCGGCCACGTCGACGCCCGCTCTCGCATCGCAGACAACACCGGCTGCGACGTCGAAGCCCGGTCAGCCAGGAGGCACCGTTGCTCCGAATGGAGGGCAGTCGCCTGCCGGTACAGTCGCGCCCGGCGAAGCTGGCCAGACGCCGGCCTCATCTCCGGCCACCGCTTCGACGTCGCGGGGCGGCGAGAACGGCGGAGCCACCGCAAAGGCCACGCCCGGCTCCGCGACCGGAAAGGGCGCCAACAACACCCAGGCGGGCGAGAGCGGC
>Ga0315286_10008032_pt1 | contig 10360 bp, 13 predicted proteins | sample YL17G10_0_MG_FD_205038 | JGI IMG/M metagenome (GOLD analysis project Ga0315286, IMG submission 205038) | Sediment microbial communities from Yellowstone Lake, YNP, Wyoming, USA - YL17G10_0 | ecosystem: Environmental > Aquatic > Freshwater > Lake > Sediment | place: USA: Wyoming | collected...
TTCACAGAATCTTCCGACTCCGCAGGAGTTTGTTGCAGTGAATGATACATTCGGAGAATCTGGTCTCGGGGAGGAGTTAATGAAAAAATACGGAACCGATAAAGATGCAATCGTGAAAGCAGTTCACAAAGTTTTAAAACGAAAGAAGAGCAGTTAGTTCGGAAAGGAATTTATTATGAAAAAGAGTCTAATTATTCTCGTTATTCTTATTCTCCCGTTACTTCTCGGCTTCGGATTGGGATACGGAATCGGTCATCGATCTTTTTCTACATCTTCAGAAAATCGTAACGGTTTCGACGATCTTTTTTCAACAGCCGGATATCAGACATCCGGGAAAGATGACAGTCTCAACGATCAAATTTCCAATCATCGGCAGAATGCAATCACACGAGCAGTTGCGCTGGCAAGTCCCGCAGTAGTAGGAATCAACGTCACTGAAGTTCGCGAATATACCTATCGCAATCCTTGGTCGCAAATGTTCGGTGATGATCCTTTCTTCCGACAATTTTTTGGCGATAGAACATACAAGCAGGAAATTAAAGGATTGGGATCCGGCTTCCTCATCTCGCCGGATGGTTATATACTTACAAACGATCACGTTGCGGGAAATGCAAAGGAAATTACCATTACACTTACGAACCAAGAAAAGTACAATGCGAAATTAGTCGGAACCGACCTTGTTTCCGATATCGCACTGTTAAAAATTAATGGAAAAGATTTGCCATATCTACGTCTCGGAAATTCTGATGATGTTCTCATTGGTGAATGGGTGATTGCTATTGGAAATCCGTTTGGACTTTTCGATATCAGCGATAAACCAACGGTTACGGTTGGTGTTGTGAGTGCAACGGGTATGAATCTAAACGCCGAGCAAGGGCGAATTTATCGCGGTATGATTCAAACTGATGCCGCAATCAACCAAGGGAATAGCGGTGGTCCGCTTCTAACCTCAGAGGGTGAAGTCATCGGTGTCAATGCAGTGATCTTTACACCGAATCAAGGGAATATCGGTTTAGGATTTGCTATTCCAATCAACCGCGTGAAAAGTATTGTGACCGAGTTGAAGCGGAGCGGAAAAGTGGAGCGCAACTTTTGGACCGGCTTGGAAGTGCAGACAGTTGATGCACGTGTGGCGCATTACTTCGGTTTAGCAAAAGTGGAAGGCGTGATTGTTACAGATGTAAAACGCCGAAGTCCTGCTGATGAAAGCGGTTTCAAACCCGGCGATATCATCTTTGAAGTCAACGGAGAGAAGGTTGCGAAAGACGATGACATTATTGGAATTGTGCAGAACTCGAAGGAAGGCGATGTTTTGAAGATGAAGGTTATTCGCGATAAAAAATTTATTAATCTAACTCTCAAGTTGGAAAAGAATCCATCATGATAGCCCGTTATACCCGTCCGGCGATGGGAAAAATCTGGACGGATGAAAATAAATTCCAAACATGGCTCGATATCGAGATTCTCGCCTGTGAAGCACAAGCAGAACTTGGTGTGATTCCTAAAGAAGCCGTGAAAGTGATTCGGAGTAAAGCGAAGTTTGATTCCAAACGGATTGATGAAATTGAAGCAGAAGTGAAGCACGATGTCATAGCTTTCCTGACGAACGTCGGCGAGTATGTTGGACCGGAATCGCGGTTTATTCATCTTGGAATGACGTCTTCAGATATACTCGATACAGGTCTCTCTTTGCAAATGAAGCAATCTGCCGATTTACTGCTCAAGGATTTAAATGAGCTAAAAAATGTTCTTGCAAGACGCGCAAAGGAATTTAAACATACCGTAATGATTGGCAGAACGCACGGTATTCACGCCGAACCGATCACTTTTGGTTTGAAGTTAGCGCTTTGGTACGATGAAACTTGTCGGAATATAAAACGTCTTGAACAAGCGAAGGAAACAATTTCGTACGGACAAATCTCTGGAGCGGTTGGAACGTACGAGCATCTCGATCCATCTGTTGAGAAATATGTTTGTGAGAAATTAGGATTGAAACCAGCGCCAATTTCGACACAAATCCTTCAACGTGATCTTCATGCTGAGTTTATGACAACTCTTGCCATAATCGGAAGTTCACTTGAAAAATTTTCTACCGAGATGCGCCATCTCCAAAAAACGGAAGTATTGGAGGTGGAGGAATATTTTTCCAAAGGACAAAAAGGTTCTTCGGCAATGCCACATAAACGCAACCCGATTACATGTGAAAGGGTTGCCGGACTCGCACGCGTTCTACGCGGCAATGCTCAAGCGGCGATGGAAAATATTTCGCTGTGGCACGAGCGCGATATAACTCATTCTTCAGTCGAACGCATCATCATTCCCGATAGCTGCATCCTTCTCGATTACATGCTCGGTTTGATCACCGATATCATCGATAAACTGATTGTGTATCCAGAAAATATGCAAAGGAATATTGACTTGACACAAGGATTAATTTTTTCGCAGGAAGTTCTGCTTGCCCTCACGAAGAAAGGAATGAAGAGGGAGGATGCGTATTCATTGGTTCAGAAATATGCAATGGAAGCGTGGCAGTCAAAAAGAAATTTTAAAGAAGTTTTAAAATCAGATTCAAACATTATGAAATACTTAAATGAGAAAGAGTTGGATGAGCTTTTCGATCTCAAGAAGAGTATTCGTAATGTTGATTATATTTTTAACCGTATAGGATTATAATAACTTGGAGAAATTATCATGAAGAAATACCAAAATTTTATTAACGGCAAATGGTGCGATGCCAAGTCGGGCAAGACGTTCGAGAACCGCAACCCGGCTAATTGGAGTGAGGTGATTGGAACATTTCCCAAATCAGGGAAAGAGGATACAATCGAAGCTATCGAAGCTGCGCGGAAGGCGTTCGACAAATGGCGGCTTGTGCCGGCACCCAAACGAGGTGACATTCTTAAGAAAGTCGGCGATATCATGGTTGCGCGCAAAGAAGAAATCGCAAAGCTGATGACGCGCGAGATGGGAAAAGTGCTGATGGAAACCCGCGGTGATGTTCAGGAAGGAATTGACACTGCATACTACGCTGCGTCGGAAGGACGCAGATTGTTTGGCGCAACCGTACCATCCGAGCTTTCAAATAAATTCAATATGGCGCTTCGGGTTCCTATAGGTGTCGCAGGCATTATTACTCCTTGGAATTTCCCGATGGCGATCCCAACGTGGAAAATTTTCCCCGCATTGCTCTGCGGCAATACAGTTGTGTTCAAGCCGGCATCGGATACTCCGGCAACTGCGACAGTTCTTGTCGAGGTATTATTAGAAGCCGGCATTCCTGAAGGTGTTATCAATATTGTGCACGGCGGCGGGGGAGAGGTTGGCATGACGATCGTTGATCATCCTGAAGTTGATTTGATCAGCTTCACAGGTTCGACGAGTGTCGGCATCAAGATTTCTGAGGTCGCAAGTAAAACATTAAAACGTGTCTCACTCGAGCTTGGCGGAAAGAATGCGCAGATCGTTATGGATGATGCTGACCTGAGTCTTGCACTCGAAGGTGTTCTCTGGGGTGCATTCGGTACAACCGGGCAGCGATGTACTGCGACAAGTCGTTTGATTCTCCACGAAAAAATACACGATCAATTTGTCTCGATGCTTGTGGAACGTACAAAAAAGCTGCGGCTTGGCGATGGACTTCTTCCAACAACCGATGTCGGTCCGTGCGTTAACGAAGGACAACGTCAAACCGATCATAGTTATGTCGAGATCGGTTTGAAGGAAGGTGCAAATCTTGTTTGCGGTGGTGATATCGCAAAGGGTGGAGATTTAGATAATGGCTGGTTCTATCAGCCCACAATCTTCACCGAAGTAACTCCCAATATGCGCATCGCGAAAGAAGAAATTTTTGGTCCGGTTCTTTCTGTCATCAAGATTAAATCGCTCGATGAAGCGATAAGCGTTCTCAACAACACAATCTATGGACTCTCATCATCTATTTACACAAAGAATGTAAACGATGCATTCAAAGCTATTCGCGACATTAAAGCCGGTATTACATACATCAATGGACCAACCATAGGCGCCGAAGCACACATGCCGTTCGGGGGTGTAAAGCAGACGGGTAACGGTCACCGCGAAGGCGGCTGGACGGTGTACGAATTCTTCAGCGAGTGGAAAGCTGTGTATGTGGATTATAGCGGCAAACTGCAGAAGGCGCAGATAGATACTTAAAAGTAGTTGAGTATCTGAGTAAAATGAGTATGTGAGATGGGGCAGTGAGTCATTGATTCACTGCTCCGTTCGTTTTGAGTTGATAGTTTCGTTTGGCTCTTGTATATTTAAGAAAAAGAGGTTAATATGCAGAATAAAAAACAGGAAGTAGTTGCACTCCTTGATCGTTTACCGGAAGATTGCTCGCTGGAAGATGTGCAATATCATCTTTACGTTCTTCAGAAAATTGAGCGTGGTTTGCAGGATGCTCGTGAAGGACGAGTGATGACGCAAGAAGAAGTTGAGAAGAAGATGTCAAGATGGCTCGCCAAGTAATTTGGTCATTTGAAGCATCGACTGATCTTGATGATCTTGCTGAATTTATCTCGAAAGACTCTCTTTATTATGCGGCATCATTTGTACAGGAAATACTAGAAGCAAGTTGTACATTAAGTATGTTATTTGAACGGGGGCGGATCGTTCCAGAAATTTCAAATCCCACCATCCGTGAAATCTTCATCAGAGAATACCGTCTCTTGTATCGTATCGAGGATACTCGGATTGTTATTCTTGGATTAATTCATGGCAAAAGAGATTTGAAAAGAATGTGGGAGAAAGAATAAAGGAAAATTCTCTTGGTCCTTATTCGCGAGTGGAAAGCTGTGTATGTGGATTATAGCGGCAAACTGCAGAAGGCACAGATAGATACTTAAAAATATTTAAGTAGCTGAGTATTTGAGTTCAGGAAACCTCACCCAGCCATAGTATTTCCGGCACTCCGATGACACCGGATTTTTCTCCATGATCGCTCGCGTCCGGATTTTGTGTAAATGCTTTCGCTTTGTTCAGATCGTCGGCTCTGAATAAGAGAACGACTAAATTCGGATCGGTAGTGTCGAGCAGAACATGAAGAAGATGCAAGCCGGCTTTGCGTTGAGCTTCAGCATCTGCATCGAAAACACGCTTCCACTTTATGAAGTCGGCGACTTTGTGTTTGACGAAGAGGTAATGCATAGTGTTACCTTAATTATCTTAATAACCGTTCTTGAAGAATTGTTTGAATATCCCGCCGTCCATCTAAAATGCAGTGTACCAGTACCGAAGTCGATTCGATTGAATATAAAATGCGATAAGGTTTATTCCGTATTTCCCGGAATTCAACAACCCCGATTTCAAATAGTTCAAGAGGAACATTTCCACGGTGAGGAAATAATTTCAGTTTATAACAAGCTTTTTTTAAAGTTGTGTACAACTTATCAGCACGCTCAATAGAGTCATTCAGAGCGATATATCTGTAAATATCAAAAAGATCATCCTCTGCGTCGACATCAAAAAGGACATTATATTTTTTCATCTTTAAATGCCCTGATTCTTTTCTCTAAGCTGGCGAAGGTATTATCGATCGACTTTACATGTCCTCGCTTTACCTGTTGTTTGCTCCGGGTCAGGATTTTAAGCAATGCCAGCGTTTCTTGCATACGTTCATATGTTTTGATATCCAGAACAACAACTTTCGCTTCGCCGTTATGTGTAACTACGAGAGTATTTTTATTGTTCGTGATATCGCGTATCAGTTCCGACGCGTGTGCTTTTAGATAACTGATTGGTTTTACTGCGGTGCTAAGTTTCATAACATCTCCATTGTGTTGACTATAATATAGTCGATATTTAGGTCATGTGCAAACAGAACATTTAGTGGTACGAGAACATTACCGATAAATTCTTCTTATTCTGACCATGATTGTAGCTCGATTATATTTCCTTCCGGGTCGGTAACGTAACACCATGTAATTTTTATTCCAGTTGTAAGCTGCAGTGTAACAATCTCACCCACAGAACCGCCACCTGCAGCCAATACCTCGTTGCGTGCTTTGGTTACGTCATCCACTCCAAATGCAATATGACCAAAGCCCGGACGATTCACAGCTGTTGAAGGTTTCTCCTGCAAGGTGCTATAATTGAAAATTTCCAAAGTTGGTCCGTTCTCATCGTAGCCCGGCAGGCGCAGATGTACACCATCTAAGTGGGCGTGAGGGATGCCGGTCCCACGTTCCAATTCCGTTCCTTGATAATGACGCTCAGGAGGAACAAGTACACAGCCAAACACCTGTTGATAGAAACGTGCAAGCTCATGCCAGTTCTTTGCGATGAGATTTGTGTGGGTGTATTTTGATTTGATTGAAATAGATGATCCCTTAACTGTTTAAATAACTTTCTTGTATAATCCTCGAAGTAATAGTTAAATGCTGTGTATAAACTATTTAGTATAACATTATTTAAATAGATCTGAACGTGCCCCAGGATCTGTGACTACAATTATAACTTGCTCAAGGAAATCCATATCTTCCTTAGGATAATTTTCAAGTTTATATTTATCAGTGGAAATCGAAGTTATTTTACTATCATCACCTATGAATTGTTTCAGTGCATCTAAAATTGCTTTTAAGAAATTATCAAGATCATAGGTGTTAAATCTTTCTTCTCTTAAATAAATGGCAACATAAACAAATACTGGTTTATTTTTAAAGCGCAATAAATCATTTTCATTTTTTTGTAAATATTGGATAAGATGGTTTTGATATCTGACTTTCATATTACCCTGAGATGATTTCGGATTTGGTGGGAGGTTAACCATAAAAATATCGTATTTGCTAATCCGATTACCATTCTCATCTTCTCTTGATAAATTAATACCGATTTGATACATTCGTTGCATTATCTGGGGGCATAGAATACCATCGGTCTCCCTGTCCAAACGAGATCTCCACCAAGGATATGTTTTATCTTCAGGTGAAAAAGTTATAGAACCGTTCCGAATTTCTATTGTAGTCCCTTGTAATTCCATAATATTATTTGATATAAAAATTGGATATTTTTGAGTATTGCTAGAATATAGAAGTTGGAGTATCAAAAGACAAACTTCTAAAGTCCGGATGACTTTTCGAATAATTGACTTCTATTACCACATCAAAGACAATACTATCGTATTAATTTTTTATACTTAATCCGATGTGGTCTCTCGGCTTCAATGCCAAGCTGCTTTTTCCTGTGTTCTTCGAATTCAGAATAATTCCCGTCAAACCAAATCGCTTCGCTGTCTCCTTCAAATGCAAGGATATGTGTAGCAACGCGGTCGAGGAACCAACGGTCGTGCGTAATGATGACTGCACAGCCGGCGAAGTTCGACAGCGCTTCTTCAAGTGCGCGGAGTGTGTTAACGTCGAGATCGTTTGTCGGCTCGTCGAGAAGAAGAACATTTGCACCGGCTCTTAAAATTTTGGCAAGATGAACACGGTTACGCTCACCACCGGATAGAACGCCAACCGGTTTCTGCTGATCTGTGCCGCTGAAATTAAATCGGGCGACATAAGCACGTGAGTTTACTTCGCGGCTACCTAACTTTATTAAATCTTCGCCGCCTGAAATTTCTTGCCAGATTGTTTTATTTGCATCAAGAGGACGGTTCTGATCGATATAAGCAAGCTTGACTGTTTCACCTACGGTAATGGTTCCAGATTCAGGTTTCTCCTGACCTATAATCATGCGGAAGAGTGTTGTCTTGCCTGCACCGTTTGGTCCAATAATCCCGATGATGCCGCCTGCTGGTAAGTTAAAGTTGAGATTCTCATAAAGAATAATATCTCCGTACGACTTTGCAACATTTTCTGCTCGAATCACTACATCGCCAAGGCGTGGACCGGGTGGAATGTAAATTTCAAGTTCTTCGATTCTATTCTCGTTTTCTTCGGCGAGCATTTGTTCATATGCTGTAATACGTGCCTTACTTTTTGCATGTCGTCCTTTAGGATTTAAACGTATCCACTCCAGCTCGCGCTGCAAAACTTTCTGTCGTTTCGATTCTTGTTTCTCTTCAACCTTGAGTCGTGCTTGTTTTTGTTCAAGCCAGGATGTGTAATTGCCCTGGAAGGGAATTCCTTCACCGCGGTCAAGCTCTAAAATCCATCCAGCAACGTTATCGAGGAAGTAGCGGTCATGTGTTACGGCAATGACAGTTCCTTTATATTGTGAAAGATGATGTTCAAGCCACGCAACCGATTCTGCATCGAGGTGATTTGTAGGTTCATCGAGCAATAAAACATCCGGTTCTTGCAAAAGTAATCGACACAGAGCAACGCGTCGTCGCTCACCACCAGAGATAACCGAGATAGATGTTTCAGGAGGTGGACAACGTAGCGCATCCATCGCCTGCTCGAGTTTGCTGTCGATGTCCCACGCGCCAAGATGATCTATTTTTTCTTGAAGTTTACTTTGCTTCTCGATCAATGCATCGAAATCTGCATCCGGTTCGGAGAATTTTGCGCTGATGGTTTCATATTCTTTAAGAAGGTTAACGGTCGATTGGACTCCTTCTTCAACGATATCTTTCACTGTTTTCGTCGCATCCAGCTCTGGTTCCTGAGGGAGATAACCAAAGGTGATGTCCTTCTGTGCAGTTATCTGTCCGATATAATCTTGATCGACACCGGCGATGATGCGGAGGAGTGTGCTTTTGCCGGCACCGTTGAGACCGAGCACGCCAATCTTGGCACCATAGAAGAATGAAAGGTAAATATCTTTTAAAACTTGCTTGTTGGGTTTGTGAACTTTCCCCACGCCTATCATGGAGAAAATTATTTTGTTGTCTGGCATGAGATATAAATTAGAATAAAATTATTGAGAATTCAACGAATGGAAATATACAAAAATGTGTGATGAGATGGAAAAACATCACCCGGAGTTTGTAGGATGGGACTCGATTGTGCACAGGTGGATCGAGATGAAAGACACTCTGCGATTGAATGCCAAAGAAGTCATTCGGGAGCTTCATGAGCGGGGAATCGAAACTGTTCTTCTCTCCGGTGATTCGATTGCGGTGACGAAATCCATAGCGGAAACTGTTCAGATGCGACAATACTTTGGAGAGCTGCTACCGAAGGACAAAATTGAGAAGATTGAAACATTGAAAAAATCAGGCACAACGATAATGGTAGGCGATGGCATCAACGATGCACCCTCGCTTGCGGCAGCTGATGTTGGCATTACGCTTGCCTCAACAACCGATATTGCGAAGGAAAGCGCTCATGTTACAATTGTTGGAGATCATCTCGATAAAATTCCGTGGATTATCGATTATGCTAAGAAAACGCTCAAGGTGATCAGATGGAATTTGTTCTGGGCATTCGGGTACAACGGTATTAGAATTGTTCTCGCGGCTGCCGGACTTCTTCAGCCGGTAATTGCCGCGCTCGCAATGATTATTAGCAGTCTGGTGATCATTGTGACTTCGAGGAGGTTGAGGGAGTGACTGCGGAACGCGTGCAGTAGCGACGCAGTGCCATTACAATGCCTTTGATTGTCGTCTAATGTTCTCCTTAGTCTGCGACCAACAAATAAAAAATAGAATTCCTGTGAATGAAGCAATCCACATCAACCATATGGAGAATAATTCTGGATTCATGATGAACTGCACTACGGGAACGCCAATAATTATCAAACTCCCAATTCCTTCCCATTTCCACGCAACGACCATACCGACTAGAAGAAAACCCCAGATACCAAGTTTAAGAATATCCTCCTCAGTAAGACCAGCCATGGGTTGATCTCCGAGGAATGACAGAGCATGAAACAAAAAGATGATAATGCTTAGCGAGCGAGCACCACAGCGGATTATCTTAATGATAGTGCGTTGCATATATGGTGTTCCTTCCTATAATATATCGTTCCGGCATTGAGCGAGCTCAATAGAAACTTTTAATAAAGCGAGCGCCGTAAGGCTGTTTGTTATGTGAAGCATCTCTCGATCTCAAAGACTCATTCTTTTTCAGACAAGTCTGGCAAACCACTTGTTGGAATCTGGAAAATCCACCCCAAGCGCAAACCACGTACACAAACCAAAGACTGCCGCCGTTGCTGCAGACCCCCAAGTGAAGTGGGGTGCTGGTGGTTCTCCGATTGTGGGAGACGCAGTGAGTGTCGCACCCGCTACGATGCTTGTGATTGCAGTGCGATGACAACTCCAATGCATAGGAGAGAAAAGCCTATATAGATTGGGTGCGAAGTAAGGCGGTAAATTCCCCGAGTGATGACCTGCCCCCCGAAAAGTGATCCAAAGATAAGTTAGTATATTGAGATCATAGAAAGGGTAAAAGAAGATGAGTAAGAAGCGACACACAGCAGAAACAATAATAACAATGTTGCGAGAAGCGGA
>Ga0315286_10008034_pt1 | contig 10359 bp, 9 predicted proteins | sample YL17G10_0_MG_FD_205038 | JGI IMG/M metagenome (GOLD analysis project Ga0315286, IMG submission 205038) | Sediment microbial communities from Yellowstone Lake, YNP, Wyoming, USA - YL17G10_0 | ecosystem: Environmental > Aquatic > Freshwater > Lake > Sediment | place: USA: Wyoming | collected...
TCGGGATTGTCGATGGGATTCATGGCGGGATACTGGACTATGGGAGCCAGCATGGCGCATTCGGCCAGGGTCAGCTCCTGAGCGTGCTTGCCAAAATAGACCTGGGAGGCTGCCTCCACCCCGATGGCCCAGTTGCCATAGTAATTGGTGTTTAGGTACCACTCCAGGATCTGGTCCTTGGCGTACAGCCGCGAGATCTCCAAGGCGAGGATGGCTTCCTTGATTTTCCGTGCGTATGATATCTGGTAGCGCTCCTCCTCGGGAATGAGAATGTTCTTAACCAACTGCACCGTGATAGAACTGCCACCTTGAACGCCTTGCCCCTGCAGGTTCAGCAGGAAAGCCCGGGCAATGCCCGCCGGGTCAACGCCCATGTTACTATAGAAGGTCTTGTCCTCCAGGGCAATGGTGGCATTGCGGAAATCCTCGGGAATCTGTTCCAACGGCAGCAGGGTACGGTCGGCGCGGCGGGGGTCGATCACTTCCATGAGCACGACCTGCCCGGTGCGGTCATAGATCTTGGTCGTTTCGAACTTTTCCTGGGCCGTAACGATTGTGTTGGGATCGGGCAGATCCCTGGCATAGTAAGAGTACGCACCCGCAAGGGTGCCCGCACCTGCTAGAAGCACGAACAGCGTAGCGAGCAATGAGAAGATGACCAATCCGCCCAGCAGTCGCACCGCGGTCTTGCCCGCTCCTCCTTTAGCACGCGTTCGCCGTTGGCGGCGCTGGCGCAACAACCAGACCATGTCTTCTGTGTTCATACCTTCACTCCGAACCCCGCATCACGGTGTCCTACGAAAGAAAGGGGCAGCCGGCCGCCCCGCGGTCTTCTCCCCCTCTCCCATAAGCTATCCTAGCAGAAAACGCGCAAAAGGGCAAACAGACCGGATGCTGCGCACTCTAAGGAACTGCACCCCTCTCCGGCGGCTAAGAAGGCGGCAACATCGGGATCTTGACCCCATGCTCCCGAGCAAACGCGATTGCCTCTGGATAGCCGGCGTCTGCGTGTCGGACAATGCCCATGCCGGGGTCGTAGGTCAGCACGCGCTTCAGGCGGCGGGCGGCTTCCGGCGTGCCATCGGCGACGATGACCTGCCCGGCGTGCAGGCTGTAGCCAATGCCCACACCCCCACCGTGGTGGTAGCTGACCCACGTGGCGCCGCCGATGGTGTTCATTGCAAAGTTGAGCAGCGGCCAGTCGGCGATGGCATCAGAGCCGTCGCGCATGCCCTCCGTCTCCCGGTTGGGGCTGGCCACAGAGCCGCAATCCAGGTGGTCGCGGCCAATGACGATGGGCGCACTCACCCGCCCGCTCGCGACGGCGTCGTTGAAGGCGAGTCCGGCCCGGTCGCGCTCGCCGTACCCCAGCCAGCAGATGCGGCTGGGCAGACCCTGAAAGGCCACCCGCTGCTGGGCCATCTTGATCCAGCGCACCAGGTGTTCCTTTTCCGGGAAAAGGTCCATGATGATCTGGTCGGTCTCGTAGATGTCCTGCGGATCTCCGGAGAGGGCCACCCAGCGGAAAGGCCCTTGCCCCTCGCAGAAGAGGGGCCGAATGTAGGCCAGCACAAAACCGGGATAGATCCACTCACCCTCCGGGAGACCGCCGGCCTTGGCTTCTCGGTAGCCGGCATTGAAGGCTTGCTGGCGCAGGTTGTTGCCATAGTCAAAGACCACAGCGCCTCGCTGCTGCATCTCGACCATGGCCCGGCAGTGTTCGGCCATGGCCTGCATCGACCGTTCCTGGTAGCCTTTGGGATCCCGGCGGCGCATGTCCACCGCTTGGTCCAGCGTGATTTCGTTGGGCACGTACATCAAGGGGTCGTGGGCGCAGGTCTGGTCGGTAACCATGTCGGGCGTCACGCCGCGCACCACTAACTCGGGAAAGACATCGGCGGCGTTGCCGATGAGCCCTATGCTTTTGGGCTGCTCCAGCCTGACCGCGTCTTGCACCAGGGTCATGGCTTCCTCAAGGTCGTCTACCACCACGTCTAGATAGCGATGGTCCAGGCGGCGCTGGGCGCGCCAGGGATCGATTTCCACCACCAGCGCCACGCCTTCGTTCATAGTCACAGCCAGGGGCTGGGCGCCGCCCATCTCGCCCAGGCCGGCGGTGAGGACGAACTTGCCCTTCAGGGTCGCGTTCGGGCCATAGTGCTTGCGGGCGGCGGCAGCCAGCGTCTCATAGGTGCCCTGGAGAATGCCTTGAGTGCCGATGTAGATCCAACTGCCGGCCGTCATCTGGCCGTACATGATCAGTCCCTCGGCCTCCCAGCGGTCAAAGTTCGCCTGGGTGGCCCAGGCGGGGACGATGTTGGTGTTGGCGATGACCACCCGGGGCGCGTCCTCGTGAGTGCGGAACACGGCCACCGGCTTGCCGCTCTGAACAAGGAGCGTTTCGTTCGGTTCCAGGGTGCGCAGGCTGTCCAGGATGGCATCGAAGCACTCCCAGTTGCGGGCCGCCCGGCCCCGCCCCCCATAGACGATCAGGTGCGCCGGGTCCCCGGCCACCTCCGGGTCCAGGTTGTGCTGGATCATGCGGTATGGGGCCTCGATGAGCCAGTTCTTGCACGTCAGTTGTGTCCCCCGAGGAGGGTGGACGACACGTTCAGACACGGCATCTCCTCTTATACGTCGAAGTACAGCTCCATCTCGTACGGATGGGGCCGGTCACGCACTTGCATGTGCTCCCGGGTCATCTTAAAGTCGATCCAGTCACGGATAAAGACCGGATCCATCACACCGCCTGCCAGCAGAAAGTCGTAATCCGCGGCCAACGCCTCTAGTGCCTCGCGCAGGGTGGTCGGTAGTGCACCCACCTTCCGCCGTTCTTCCTCAGACCAGGTGAAAATGTTGCTGTCGAAAGGACCAAAGCCGGCCTGTGTCGGATCGATCTTTCTGAGGACGCCGTCCAGTCCGGCCATAAGTTGCGCGGCCAGAGCCAGGTAGACGTTGCAGGTGGCGTCGGGCGGGCGGAACTCGATGCGCTGGCCGGCCGGTGTACCCGCATACTTGGGGATACGCACCGCAGCACTGCGATTTCCCGCCGAAAAGAACAGGTTGACCGGAGCCTCATACCCCAGGACCAGCCGCCGGAACGAGTTGGTGCTGGGATTGGTAAAAGCCAAGAGTGCCGGCCCGTGCCTCAGCAGCCCGCCGATGTAGTGCAGGGCAAGATCGCTCAAACCGGCGTAGCCCTGGGGATCGTAGAACAGCGACAGGCCATCCTTCATAAGCATTTGGTGAAAGTGCATGCCATTGCCTGCCTCGCCGAACAGAGGCTTGGGCATGAAGGTGACCGTCTGGTTGTGGAGCGCCGCCGTCATCTTGGTGGCGTACTTGACGAGCATGGTCACATCGCCCGTTTGCAGCAGGCCCATCAGCGCCGTCTCGATCTCGACCTGTCCCGGGCCACCTACCTCGTGGTGATGGTACTTGATGGGAACGCCCATCGCCTCCAGGTTCAGGCACATCTCGCTGCGCAGGTTGTACAGCGAATCGCGCGGCGGGTGAGCGTGATAGCCACCGTGCAGGGGAATGTAGTAGCCGAGTCCCCCCTTGGAGCTGTTCCAGCCCCCTTCCGACGACTCTAGCCGGTAGCCCACCCGGTGCACCTCGTTCTCAAAAGCGACCGAGTCCAAGATGTAGAACTCGTACTCCGGTCCCCATTGGCTTGCGTCGGCGATGCCCATTTCACGCAGATACGCCTCAGCCCGGCGGGCAATGTTGCGCGGATCGCGAGGGAAATCCAGCCGGGTATCCGCTTCCTTGGATGAGCAGATAAAGCTCAAAGTCGGCGCCTGCCAGAACGGGTCCGTGAACCCCGTGGACAAGTCGGGCACCACCACCATGTCTCCTGCCTTGAGGGGTTTCAGCCCCACGCTGGATGCGTCAAAGCCAACACCCTCCTCCAGGATCTCGGGTGTGAACTGGCTTGCCGGCACGGTCACGTGATGCCACCGCCCCCAGAGATCGGTGTACTTCAGGTCGACCATCTTGATGCCGTGGTCAACGATGAACAGCCTGGCTTGATCAATGGTCTCAAACATGTCATTCACTCCCCTTGTCCATCGATTCCAACTCTCTCCGGCGCAAGCGTGAGTGCCAAGAGGGTGGCTTCACCCTGGTAGGTTCGAAGACCTGCCAGGGCCCAAGGTGCGAACCAGATCCATATACAATGGAGCCCGCTTGCCCATTCTACCGCGGTCGGGTATAATAGTCGGCGTCTTGTGGCTACTGGATGCGAACGACCAGCCGCGCCTTGTGCCACAAGCCTTCCAGGTCATAATAGGTGCGCAGCTCAGGGTCAAAGACGTGGACGACTACAGAGCCATAGTCGAGCAACAGCCATCCAGAGTCCGGTTCTCCTTCTACGTGGAGACATCGGCCTCCCGCCGCCCGGGCTTGTTTACCCACTTCGTCGTGGATGGCCCTGGCCTGTGGCGGGCTCTCGGCGTTGCACAGCACAAAATAGTCGGCGAGCAGAGACACATCCTGCATGTCGAGCATGACGATGTTCGAGCCGAGTTTCTCGGCAATCGCATCGACGATCACGTGCGCAAGTTCAAGTGGTTCCAGAGTTCAACCTCCATAGGTAAGTTCGGTCAGATGCTCATCCATCCGTTGCCAATGAGACCCGCGCCAGTAGACGCGCCGGCAGGCAGGGCACGAACTGAAAGCCCGTTGGGTCTGGGCCACGTAGGCTGGCACATGCGCCCGGGCTGTTTCAGGGTCCATCGGTCGCAGCGGCTCGTTACAGACCGGGCAGCGCGAAAAAGACCCGTTTGGTACCGGCCCCAAATCGTCCCCTGGACTGCCCGCGGGCAGAGCAGCCAGGGCAAGCAGCACCTGGCGGATTTGCTCGTCCAAGTTCTCACGGACCACCAACAAGGCACGGACGCCGCGCCGCCGGGCCAGTTCCCGATCCCGGGTCAGCAGCACTCGGTCTTCGGCCCGGGCCAGGCGCACCAAGTGGTGGTCATCCAGGCTGGGATCGAAGAGCGTGTCATAGCCCAGGATCCGCAGCCACTTGGCCAGCGTGCCAAGCATGCCATCGGCGATGAACTTTGTTCCTTCGGACAATGGTCAGCTTCCAATGCTCAACACTGAATCCGCAACTCTGGCCCTGCTATTGCCCGCAGGGCTCCTCCTGATCCTCGTGGCCGGGTTGGCGGGCCGTCGCCCGGCGAAATCAGCGGTGGCCGGCCTGGGCGCGCTGGCCCTGGCGGCCATCAGCTTTTGGGCCTGTGGCTTTGCCTTTCACCTGGGAGGCGTGGGCTTGGTAACGACTCTCCCTGGCCTGGAAGGGCTCGTCTGGGAGTGGGCGTCACCCCTCAACCTGAATTGGGGCGTGCTTGGCCTGCGCGGCTTCTGGATGCTCAAGGAAGCCGCAACACCCGCTGCCCTGTCCCTCTTCCTGGCAGCTTTGCCCCCCTTGGTTGTGGCCGTTCTCCTGCCCATGTTGTCGCTTCGCGAACGGATGCCCGGCTGGATCGTTGCCATGGGTGGCCTGTGGATCGCAGCGCTGGTCTATCCCGTAGCTGGCAACTGGGTCTCCGGTGGCGGATGGCTGATGCACACCGGCGAGACGTTGGGCCTGGGCCATGGTTACGTAGACATGACCGGTCTCAGCACGGCTGCCCTGGTCGGTGGCCTGGCGGCGCTGCTGGGCAGCCTCCTCCTAGGCCGGCGGCTGCCTCCCCTGCCAGACGGGGAAGTTCCAGCTCTGCCCCCCGCCCACCTTCCGCTGCTGGCATCGCTGGGGGTCATTCTCATCGTCGTGGGTGGGATGGGTCTCGCCGGAGCGAACCCCATCCATACCCAGACGGATTTGACCAGCCCCCGCGTTGCCGTGAACCTGGTCCTGGCGGCTGCGGCCGGCGCCTTCCTTCCCTGCCTCTACACTTGGATAACCGCCGGCGCCGCCGACTCGCTGATGGCTGCGCGTGGCGCCGCTGCTGGCGTGCTGGGCGTCGCGGCGGCGGTGGCTTTCATACCGCCATGGGCTGCGCTGGCCATAGGCGCAGCGGCGGGGCTGTTGGTGCCGCTCGTGACGTTCCTGGTCCAGTACGTTCTGCGGATCGACGATCCCACAGGCGCAGTGCCAGTGGGACTGCTGGGTGGTGTACTGGGCGTGCTGGCGCCAGGCATTTTCGCCGACGGACGCTCTGGCCTGGGCTGGAACGGCACCGGACTCGAAACCCATCTGGCGACCGCAGGGAGGCCGGGCCAGGGTGTGACAGGCTTTTTCCCTGGACCGGGTCTCGCGCCAGACTGGCCTGGCCAGATCAATGCGCAACTGGTCGGATTGGCTGCCATCGCCGCGCTAACGGTGGCCCTGGTGGGAGCGCTATTCCTTGTTTTGAAGGTGCTTCTTCTCCTCTGGCGGGCGGTTCCGGCGCCCAAGGAGGACTAGCCCTCCGTAGTGGCGGCTCTGGCCGCTTGTTACCACAAGAAAGCGAAAGTCGCTACTCCGGGATTTGGCCCGTCCGTTCGACCGGTGGCAGCTCGCCCGCCTCCCGCAGCGTGTCGAATATCCAGCCGACGCTCTGCTGAGTGTGCACGCGCCAGATCGCCTGAGCCAGAATGCGAGCGGAGGTGACGATCTGGACTTTGCCCACCTCCGAGTCCATGGCCGTTGCTGTGGTGTCCGACAGGACAATGGTCCGCAGTGACGACTCTTGTACCGCCTTCAATGCCCCCACCGTGAAATCGGCGTGGACGGCGGCCGCGTGCACTTCGGTCGCCCCCTTCTCCTCGAGACGATCCACGACCTGCAACAGGGTGTTGCCCGACTGAATCATGTCGTCAAAGATCACGGCGGGCCGGCCCTTGACGTCTCCAACCATGTCGATGAAGGCCACCTCGCCCTTGGGCGTGCGCCGCTTGAAGGCGATGGCCATCTCGTCGCGGGCGATGACCTGCAAGTCGGTCTTGAGGCAATCGCGGAATTCGGTGGCCCGGGCCACGCCTCCCGCGTCGGGCGACACGACGACAGCCTGTTCCAGGCCCAGGTTCCGCCGAAAGTAGGCCGCCATCCTGCTGGCCATGCGAATGTGATCCACGGGGATATCAAAGAACCCCTCGATGGCCGGCGTGTGCAGGTCAACGGTCAGGAGACGGTCCGCACCGGCCATGGTGATGAGGTTGGCCACCAGCTTGGCGGTGATCGGTTCGTGACCGCGTTTCTTCTTCTCCTGCTTGGCATAGGCCATGTAAGGCACCACGGCGGTCACGCGGCCGGCCGAAGCGCGCCGCGCTGCATCGATCATCACCAACAGCTCCACCAGGTTATCGTTGACGGATTGGTAGGTGCAGACCTGGTCGCCCCTGGGCTGCCCGCAGTTCGGGCAGGCAGGGCCAGCCGGCGCATCGTAGGCCAAACATGGGCGCGCCACCGGGCTGCGATGCGATTGGCAGATCGGCTGGATGATGAAAACGTCGGTACCGCGGACGACACAATCCAGGTCTACCTGGACCTCGCCATCGTCAAAGCGCCCCACTTTCGAATTCTCCACAGGCTGACCCAGTTCCTGCGCGATCTTGGCTGCCAGCCCCGGGTTGGCGTTACCGCTGATCACCTTCAATTCCCCAAAGTGCCGCTTCACATCATCCACGCTTCTCCTCCATGGCTCCACCGCGATCCCCACAGACCTACACCGCCCCGCACCGGGCGTTCTCCTTCCCCACCTCCCCGGTCAGGCCTGCGATTTCTGCACTGCATGTGGCATCCCGTACGGCACCGATGACGGCGATAAACATGGGGTTAGATCTTTCCCAGCCTCGCCTCAAACAGCATCGTGTACACCGCCCCACTGGGCCGCAGGTCGCTCTTGATGTAGGCCACGGTGGTGGCGCTCATCTCCCTCAAGGCGCCGACGATGCTGGTTGCCACGGCGTTTCCAATCTGGCGGGCATCCGAGCTAGAAGCATAGCGCTGCACCCGGCCCAGCGTCAGGTGTGGGCTGAAGGGTCGCTTCTCGGCGGGGAACCCCAGGGGGACCACGTGCGACTCCACGGCCTTTTGCAGCCGGCTCAATGCGCCTGTCGGCTCCTGCAGCCCCACCCACACCACCCGCGGCTGCTGGACGTTTGGAAAACAACCCACCCCACCTACAACGAAGGGAAATCTCTGCACTTCGGCCGCCGCTCGAGCCAGTGCTGCCTTGACCTCGTCTACTTTCTCCACCGGCGTGTCGCCCAGGAACTTGAGGGTCAAGTGAATGCTGTCAGGGCTCACCCAGCGAACGCTACGCGCTGGCATCTGTTCACCCAGAAGGGCCTGCACGCGGCCCAGCGCTGCTTTCAGTGCCTCGTCCAGCTCAATCGCGATGAAGGTCCGCGCGGAGTTCATCGTTCGCCCCACTCCCCTGTCACTCTCGGCGAAGCGAAGCATCTCTCATGGGTCAAGAGAGACCCTCCGCTCCGCTCCCTGAGGAGTACCGCTTCCCTTGCGCTCGCCTGTCCGGCACAGACAGGCTGGGTGACCTTGTTCCACCTAGTTTCAACACCCGCCACGCATTGCCTCCCAGCATCCGTCTCAGGGTTGCCGTGGGGATGCGGGCCTCCTCCATCCGTCCCAGAAAGCGCTCTGGCCCGATGAGGGGATAGTCGGTGCCAAAGAGCACCTTGCCCGGTGCCCAGCGAGCCGCCAGCGCGAAAACATCGTCCTGGTACAAATGCAGAGAAGCCGCCGTGTCATAGTAGACATTGCCCATAAGCCGGGCCACTTCGGGCATCAGCTCGTAAAAGATCGTACCGCCCCCCCAGTGCGCGCACACCAGCGTCGCGTCGGGAAAGAGGCGGGCAAAGCGGATCACTGCGTCGGGTGTCACAGTACCCTTGCCCGGGTAGAGGTGTCCAACCGGTTCGCTGCAGTGGGTGAGCAATATCATGCCCTGCGCCAGGGCGGTCTCGACAACCGGCGCCATCGTTTTCTGATCGTCCAGGTGGAATCCCTGGCCGTCCGGCATTAACTCGCCTATGCCACGCATACCGCCTGCCGCACAGCGCTCGATTTCGTGTATGGCCTCGCGTCCCGCCACAGGGTTCACAATGCAAAAGCCGATGAGGCGATCGGGAAAGCGGGCAACCGACTCCATGACATAGTCGTTGTCCCGCCGACAAAGATCCATGTCGCGCCAGCCAAAACCAAAGGCAACGGCACGGTCCACCGAAGCGCGATCCATGGCCGCGATCAATTCCTCTACTGAACCGAGGCGGGCGCTGGGGTCGGCGTACAGATCCCGAAACCAGGCATCGCGTACCAGATACTCTTCCCGCCGAGCAATGATCTCGGGTGCTGTGATATGCGTATGAAAATCGATGATCACGGCGCATCTCCAGGGGCGATTATAGCACAGCCGGGGTCAAACTCAAAGCGGTTCGGAGGGGTATACCGAGGCAAACGCCAGACACGAAGCCCTAAGCGTCCGGCGTCACGGCGTTTGGTGCCGCAGAAACGCGATGACCCGGCTCACTCCCAGGATCGCCACCAAGCCCAGCAACAGGGTCAACGCCAGGCCCAGCCTTAGCCTCATGGTCAGCGCCGCGCCGGCCAGCAGCAGACCCGCTGCATCCACGATCAGGAGCCGCAGCAAGTGCTGTCGCACCAGTACTGCTGCCTTCTCGGCTGGTTTCAAGTTCTGTGCCCAACGCGCAAAGGCCGCCAGGTCCCACGCCGAAAGGGTGACAACCAGGCCTGCCAGCATCCAGCCAGCGCCCAGGCCCAGCCACATTCCGGTCGCTGCTACACCACAATACACCGCCAGGCCCATGGCATCCACCCAGTGCCAGCCGCGCCACTGGCCAACCAACCACAAGGCAGCCAGTGCCATGATGACGGGCACGCCGGCTATCTGCCCACCCAGCGCATATCCCGTCACCAGCAGAGCCATGGCCAACCCGATGCACAGTGAGACCAACTTGATATCCATGGGTTCTCGCAAACCCGGATTGGACGCCTTCACTTCACAAGGCCTGCCGATCCTGGTTATGGCTCTACAGCAACCGACCGGAACCAAGGCGGCACCCGGCCCAACGAGGCGTGGATCACCTGGTCCAGCGGACGATCCACCGGCCAATCCACCACTTGTACTCCTGCGTGCTGGAGCCGGCAGCGCATGAGTGCTCGCTCGGCGCGCAAGATGCGGGCTGCAAGCTGAACCGGCGCCTCCGGTACCAGGCTTTGCATTTCGAACGAGACCGGGTCGGGCCGGATCACCAGCAGTTGGTAGCCCCGAGCTCGCAGGTGCTGCAAGACGGACAGGTCGTTGCTTGACACCGGGCTGACCAAGACCAACTGTGATCCGGCGGAAAAGAGGCGCGCCGGCAAGTATGCCAGGTCGTCGAAAACCT
>Ga0315286_10008035_pt1 | contig 10359 bp, 6 predicted proteins | sample YL17G10_0_MG_FD_205038 | JGI IMG/M metagenome (GOLD analysis project Ga0315286, IMG submission 205038) | Sediment microbial communities from Yellowstone Lake, YNP, Wyoming, USA - YL17G10_0 | ecosystem: Environmental > Aquatic > Freshwater > Lake > Sediment | place: USA: Wyoming | collected...
GTTGACAAGTTAACAGGTTGACAAGTCAACAAGTGATGTGAACAGGTTGAGAAGTTAACAAGTTAACAAGTTGACGACGACGGGGAAACGACGGACGGGCCGTCGTAACTTGTTTACCTGTTCACTTGTTCACCTGTTAACTTCTCTTGTTTACCTGTTCACTTGTTCACCTGTTAACTTCACTTGTTTACCTGTTCACTTGTTTACTTGTTTACTTCACCTGTTAACTTGTTAACTTGCTCACTTGTTAACTTCGTAATTTCGTTCAATAAACAGATCTCCGGGCCCCGGCAAAAAGCCCGGGGCCCGGTGCTCAAAAAGACTACTTCACCAGCCGCAGCCTTGCCCCGCAGTTGTCGCACTTGACCTCTATCGGCCGGACGGGCGAGGTCACGTCCTTGACGGTTTGGCACTTGGGGCACTTGATGCGGGCTATCTTGGGCTTGGCATCCGACGGGCCCGCGATGGCCGGGGGCATCGGCGGCTTCGGAGGGGCGCCCTTGTCCAGGTCGTCCTCTTCGTCCTCGTCCTCGTCCAGGGGCTTCTTTGCGGCGGCCGGGGCCACGGCCGGCCTGGGGGCCGGCGGGCGGGCCATCGGCATGGGCATGGGCGCCGGCCTGGCCCGGCGGGACATCGCCGCCATCACGCCGACCAAAACGACCACGACGATTATCAGTATTATCCAGGGGAAATAGCTCCCGAGGTCCACGGCGCCGCCCTTGTCGCCCACGGCGACCTTCTGGGTCAGGGTGAGCTCCTTGACGGTCTCGGTGCCGTACTTGGCCGTCACCTTCATCGTGTAGCTCCCGGCCGTGTCCGTGGTCCACTCGAGCGTGGTTTGGGCGTCCGAGTTCTTCTTGATGGTGGCGGTTATAGTCTTCGAGGCCACCGAGTTTCCGGCGGCGTAGAGCTGGACTATCACGTTTCGCATGTCCGAGTTGCCGTCGTTTCTTATCGTCACAGTGACGCTGACGGTGTCGCCCTTGTTGACGTTGGTCTTCCCGAAGGTTATGTCGGCCTTGTTGAGCGCCGCGACGTTGCCCTTGATGACCTCCAGCGTGAGCTTGGTGGGGGCGTATTCGTTGCCGTCCTTGGACATTGCCACGACCGTGAAGTCGTAGGTGCCCACTTCGGCGTCGATGGAGCTTGCGGCGATCTTGACCAGCACCTGCTTGGTCGTGGTGGAGCCCGGCAGCACCGTCAACGCCGTGGGGCTGAAGCTGAAGTAGCTGGTGCTCCAGCCGGCCGGGTACTGCTTTATCTTGAAGGTCACGGTGTCCTCGCCGTTTCCGGTGTTTTTCACATTCAGGGTGAAGTCCTGGTCGTCGCCGTAGGGGTCGATGGTGTCCCGGTTTATCCCCTGCTCCGGGCTCAGCTCGAGGCCGTACACCTGCTTGACCACGGTCGTTAAGGCCAGCGTCTTTTCGATCGTATCATTTCCGATGGAGGTCAGGCGGACGCTGAACGAATAGGAGTCGGCCTTGGCCTTGGCAAATTCGGCGGAGATGTACACCGTGAAGGTGAAGGTGGTCTTGCTCTTGGGCCCGACCGAGATTGTCCCCAGGCTCTCGTTGTAGGTCCAAAGCGAGGGCAGCTCCCTGACCTGGAGGTCGTAGGTGTCAACCGCGTTTCCGGTGTTTTCGACCTTGAGAAGATACGACACGGAGTCTCCCGGCTCGCCGTCCAGCGAGGATTCCTCGGCGCTTATCTGGAAGCTGTAGACGGCCTCGACCTGCGTCTTGAAGGTCATCAGCTGGGAGATCGCCTCGTCGTCGGAGACCCAGACCTTGATGGTGTGGTTGTAGAAACCGGCCGGCGCGTCGTTGGGCAAGGACACCGTCACGATGATCTCCTCGAACTGGTTGTTGGTGAGCTGGGTGCTTTCCTTGTTGGGCGAGGCCCAGATGGAGTTGTCGCCGTCTTGTATCTTGAGCTTGTAGGTGTTCTGTCCGTTGCCGTCGTTGGTCAGCCGGAAGGTGTAGACCACGGTCATGCCCGGCCGGGCCTTCTGGCTGAGGGTCGAGGACTCCATCTTGAGCGAGGAGGTCCGCTCCACGTCCACCGTGAGCGTTATGACCGCCGTCTTGGTCACGTCGCCGTCCGACTGGGCGCGTAGCGTTATGGGGTACTGCCTCATCTCGGAGTCCTTGTCGATTCGCAGCGTGACCAGCACGAGCCTGGTCTTGTCCTTGGCCAGTTCGAAGTTATCGTAGTCGAAGCTCACGAGCCAGTCGGCGTTGGGGTCAACGAGCGTAAGATCGAAGGTGTCATTGCCCGTGCCCTTGTTCTTGACGGTCACGTTGAAGGTGATGAGCTCGTTGGCCTTGCCCTTCTTCTTTGCCTCTTTCGTCGTTACCTCCACGCCATACTGGACCGCCGTGGTGAGGATTAGGTTGGCCACATAATCGGTGTGGCCCCGGACCTCTGCCTTTATGGTTATGTCATAGGTTCCGGCCGACTGGTCCGCCGGGATGCGCACTATCACCGTGATCAGCTTTTCGCCTTTTTCGCCCAGAAGCGTGGTCTCGTCGCTCAGGGTCGCCCAGTCCTTGTACTTGCCCTCGGCGATCTTGATGTCGATGTCCTCGTTGACGTTGCCGCTGTTTTTGACCTTGACCGTGTAGGTTATGGACGAGCCCTGCCCGGCCTCCTTGTCGACATCCTCGCTGGACAATGTCACGCCGAACAGCTCGCTCACCTTGACGATTATCGGGGTGGTCTTCTTCTTGGTGTCGTTGCCGAGGGGCTTGACCTCGACGGTTATCGTGTAGTCGCCGTTGGCCTGGCCGGCGGGCACGTTCACGGTCATCATTATGGTGTCGGGGCTGGCCGAAAGGATGCTGATGTTGTTGTTGGCCCACTGGACCCAGGTGGAAAACGTCTGCGCGTTAAGCACGTAGGTGTCCTGGATGTTGCCCTTGTTGTTGATGGTCAGGTTGAATGTGGCCTTTCCGCCCGGCCCGACCGTCTTCGAGGTCGTGTCCCAGGTGGTGTCGAAATCATAGATTATGTTGATCTTGGTGGTCAGGTTCACGGTCGATGTGGCGAAGCTGTAGCCCCGCGAGGTCACCTTCACGCCGTGGACGTAGGTGCCGGCCAGCTTGTCGTAGGGGATGGAATAGGGCGGGCTCACGGTCACCTTGACGGTGGTGGAATTGCCCGGGCCCAGGAGCACGGAGGAGGTGTTGAAAGACACCCAGTCCATCCGGGCGCCCACGGCCTCGAATTCCATCGTGTCGTTGCTGTTGCCCGTGTTCCGTATCGTCATGTTGAACGTCGCCGGCACGGGCGAGGTGACCTCCTTGGATGTCTCCGACGGGGTGAGCTCCAGCCCGTAGAGCAGGTTGATGGTGGTCGTGAGGTTGAGGTTCTGCTGCATATTGGCATCGCCCTGCGATTTCACATTGACCTTCACCACGAAGCTCTGGGCGAAAGCGTTCGAGGGCACCTGCACCAGAAGCGACACGGACTCCGACACGCCGCCGTCGACCGTGATGGAGGACGAGGAAAACGTCACCCAGTCGGTGTGTTCGCCCGACTTGGTCAGCGAGAAGCTGTCCTGACCGTTGCCCGTGTTCTTGACGGTGATGTTGTAGCTCACGCTCTTGCCCGGGTCTACGTAGCTGACGGACACGTTGGAGGTCACATCGACGCCGTAGACCTGCTTTATGGTCATGACCAGCGTCATGTTGACGGCAACGGATTCGTTCCCTATGGACTTGGCCAGGATGCCTATTTGGTAGTCGCCCTTGATCGGGAGGGGCTTGGAGGGCACGGTAATGGTGATGGTGATGTTGTCCGACTGGTCCGGCGAAAGGGTGGTCGAGGACTTGCTGAACGTTATCCAGGTGCTGTAGTTCTGGGCGGAGAGCATGATCGTGTCGTTGCCGGTGCCGATGTTCTTTATCTTCACAACGTAGCCCACCACGCCGCCGGGCGAGGTGGAGTTCTCTGCAAGCAGGCTCGATATCTCCATCTTGTACAGCTGGCCCACCGTAACCGTGAAGTTCATCGACCTGGTCCGGTTGGTGTTCGACTTGAGAGTGCCGGTGACCTTGATGTCGTAGGCCTCGGGGGCCGCGTTGCTGGGTATCGTCACCGTAAGGTCGATGACCTGGGATGCGCCGGAGGCAAGCTGGGCCGAGTCCTGGGAGAGGCTGGTCCAGGAGAGATGCTGGCCGCTCAGGGAGAGGTCGACCGTGTCGGCGTCCGGCCCGAGGTTGGTGACGTTCACCTTGAATACCACCTTGGAGCCCGGGTCGCCCTTCTTTTTGGAGATGAAGTCGCCTGCGGAGAGGTCGAGGTCGTGCTTCATCTTGACCAGTATGTTGAGCGTCACCTGCTCGAAGCGCGAGGTGTTGCCCAGCGAGGTCGCCTTGAAGGCGATGGACCAGTTGGCCGGCTGCTCGTTGTTGGGCACCGTGACGCTGAGGGTCACCGCGGTGGAAACGCCCGAGCCCAACTTGGCCGAGCTCACGTTCAGCGTGCCCCAGGCGCGTTTTTCGCCGGTGACGTCGAAGTTGAAGGTGTCCAGGGTGTTGCCCGTGTTCTTCACACGGACCTCGTAGAGTATCGTGTCGGAGGGCTCCACGCTGGCGTTAAGGTTGTTCGCGATGAGCTCCAGGTTGTATATCGCCGTCACGGAGGTGAGGATGTTGGCCGACTGGGACACGGAGGTGTTGCCCTGCGAGGTGGCCGAAACGACCGTGGTCACGTTCTGGACCGCGGCGTCGATGGGCACCGAAATGGTGAGGTTGAAGCTCGTGAAGGCGTCGGCCTCCAGCGAGACGAAGGGCGAGCCGAGGTCCATCGAGCCCCAGTTGTTGGGGTTCGAGGATAGGTTGACGAAGAAGCTGTCCTTGGAGGCGCCGGTGTTCTTGATTATCATCGTGTATTTCCCGCTCTCCCCGGGCCTGACCTGGCCGGACGAGGGTGAGGCGACGAGATTGACGCCGAAGGGGTCCACGATGGCTATTATCGTGGTGCTGGCCGTCTTGCCCCCGGAGGAAGTGCCCTTGAGATCCACCTGGTATGAGCCCGAGGAGGTGCCCTTGGCCACCTCGACCGTGGCGTTGAGGGTGCGCGAGGCCCCGGGGCCCAGATCGATGTTCTGGGCGTCGAAGAAGACCGTGAGGCCGGCGGCGGCGGTCCCGTTGGTGAGCGTGATGGTGTCGTTGCCGTTGCCGGTGTTCTTCACGGTGATGCCGTAGGAGACCTTGGCGCCCGGGGACAGGTGCAGCGAGTAGCTCCCAGACGAGAACACGGTCAGGTTGTACACCTGGTTGACGCGCACGATAACCGTGTAGTTGGAGCTTGCGGCCGTGTCGTGGACGGTGGCCTTGACCACGATGTTGGAGTCGCCCTTGGGGGCGTTCTGGCCGACGAGCACCGTCAGGTTGACCGTGGTGCTCTGGCCGGCGCCCAGGTCCACGGCGGAACGGTCAAGCGAGGGCGTCATGTCCGTGGGGAACTGGGGCAGCGTGAGGTCGATTGAGGACTGGCCGTTGCCCGTGTTCTTCACTGTGAGGACGAACTTGGCGGTGCCGCCCGGGTCTGAGGCCACGATGAACGGATCGGCCGACACGTAGGTGCTGTTCACCTTGTTGATGACCGCGGTGAAGGTGGTGTTGCGCTTGACGCTGACGTTGCTCTGGGACTGGACGTTGATCCGAAGCTGCATGCTCGTGGGGTAGGTGGCGTTGCCGGGGGCGTACACCTGGACGGTCGCCTGGCCGGCGGCCGCCGGGTTGAGCGGGCCCACCGAGCTCGTGTGCGTCTCGGTCCAGCCGCCCGCCGGGGAGAGGAAATCGACCGAGGTTATGTCGAATGAGTCGGCCTTGTTGCCGCTGTTGGTGACGCTGACTGCAAAAGAGGAGGTGGAGTCGGGGTTCACGTACCTGACGGCGTCCACGGCGTTCAGGGAAATGCTCCAGGTCTGGGTCACGTTGATTATGATGGTGGCGGTCTGGGTCGGGCCCCCGCCCTGGGAACTGGCGCTTACGGTGTACTGGTATTGCTTGGCGTGGGTGTCCTGCGGGACGAAAGCGGTGACAACGACCGTGCTGTAGGAGAAGGCCTGCAGGGTCGCCGGGTTGGCGCTGTAGGAGAGGGTGATGCCGTCAGGCTGCTGGCCGTTGGGCGTCAGGTTGACGTAATTGACGCCGTTGCCCTGGGATACCTGGCTCACATTCAGCGTGAACGTGCCCGAGGCGCCGGGGGCGATGTCCTTGTTGAAACCGCCCTCAACGGAAATTCCGAAATTGAAAATCTGCGAGACCTTGGTGGTGGTGGTCACCTGCTTGGTCTGGTTGGACCCGCCGCTGTCGTAGGTCCCGATGACCACTATCGCCTTGCCGACGCTGTCGGCGGTGGCGTTGTTCGGGGCGCCGACCGTCAGGTAGACGGTCACGGTGTTACCGACGGATACGGTGACCTGGCTCGTGGACAGCTGGGCCGTCCAGGTCGACGGCGTTCCGGAGGTCGTAAGATTCACGATGGCGCTGGCGTCGCCGGTGTTGGCGATGCTCAGGTTGTAGGTCACGGAGCTGCCGGGGGAAACGGTCTGGGGATTCTCGTTGGCCACGGACATGGCCATAACGGGCCCGGCCGAAACCGTCATCGGTATCGCCAGGACGCTTGCGATCATCAGAAAGGCCGCCAGGGCCGCGCTTCTCTTCGATATCCTTTGCTTCATGTGGAACCCTCTGGGACGCCAAGCCGGCTCCCGGCTCTTAAAGCTATTGGAATTCGCATTTTACCGCCGTCGGGAAAAATGACCTTTTCATTATACGATTGTAAAACGGGCCGCACAGCATATTATATATATCCTGTGATTAATCTAACAGGCAATGGAAGCCAAGCTGTTCGCCATCAAGCTGGAGCGCCGCATCAAAGAGGCGATGGATTACATATCGAAGGAAACCGGCGACACGCTGACAAAGCTCTATTACAAACCTATACAGGAAACAACGTATGAGACTCTAGGAAGGCTCCTTCTGAAGAAGCTTGAGGGCATCGAGCTTTCGGATCGCCAGGTACCCCTATTGGTCGAGGAGTTCTTCCAGCTCATCGAGAAGAAGGAGATGAAGGAGGAGTTCCGGCGCATCTTCTCCGGCGTGCAGTTCGTTGAGAAGGAATGGCTCCAGTACGAGATGGACATGAAGGACATATGTACGTCCATTGGCAAGACATACATTGACACGGGGGGGAAGTTCGACCCCATCAGCCGCAAGCTGGCCAAGGAGATATTCTTCAACAACATGCTCCAGATGACCTACAAGCACACCGCCATGGGCATGTTCAAGAGCCTCGACGACGAGTGGCGCAAGAACGCCCACCGCATCGAGCGCTTCCGGGACTGGCTCATCCGCAAGCACGAGGAGCTCTACGGCCACGACATAGTCGAGGTCGAGGAGGTCTACGAGGCGGAGGTCCTGGAGACGAGGGCGAGGAACCAGGGGAAATAAGGTCCTATTTCTTCCCTTTTTTCCCGCCGCCGATTGCCGCCTTCAGCCCGGAGCGCGCCTGGTCGTCCAATACCGCGTCGATGCCGGAGAGCTCATGCTCGATGGCCGCCAGCGTCGGCTTCTTGTCCAGGAGCACGACGTGGTAGCAGTCGATGTCCCCCACGCGGAGCACGGCGACGGGCTCGGCGCCCGCAAGCTCGCGCTGGTCCAGTCCGGCGCGGAAGTTGATGAAGCCCTGAAGCTCTGTTGGGGCCCCGGAGGCCTTCCCGATGTAGGCCACGATTGCCGTCTGGGTCATGTTTTCGGGAAATGCCGAAGGTCTTATTTAAATATCCCCACGCTTATCTTGAGCCGGTGATGGTTTGGTCCAGCCGCGCATACGGCCCGTGGGCGAGGAGAAGACGCAAGACCGGATTCCGACCTGCATCGCCGGCCTCGACGAGAGAATGGGCGGCGGGATCCCGAAGGGCTTCCTGACCCTGCTTGCCGGCCCGGTGGGCTCGATGAAATCCTCCGTGGCCTACTCGATCGCGCTCAAGGCATCCCGCTCCGGCGCCCGTTCGTTGTACCTTTCACTGGAACAGGAGACCGGAAGCCTTCAGACCCAGATGCGCTCGCTGGGCTTCGACGCTTCCGGCGTGCGGGAGATGCATGTCGTGGACCTGGCCTCCGTGCGCAAGGACATCGCCGACGATCGGACCGACTGGCTGGACGCCCTGTGCGCCCTCCTGGAACGGTACAAGAAGGAGCGCGGATTGGACGTTTTGGTCCTGGATTCTTTGGACGCCCTCTACTCGCTTGTGGAGATCAAAAACCCGCGCCGGGAGCTTTTCCACTTCTTCTCGCGCATCCGCGATCTGGGCGCATCCGTCCTTTTCATCTCGGAGATGGCGATGGACGACCGCCGCTTCGGAAAGCACGGGGTCGAGGAGTTCCTCTCCGACGGCATCATACACCTCAGGCTGAAGGAGGTCGAGGCCGCTCAGGTCACTTCCGTGCGCAAGTACGTCGGGGTGGTCAAGATGCGGCGCACCCGCCACGATTCCGATTACCACCCGTTCCTCGTCACGAAGGAAGGCTTCGAGCTGGTCCTGGAGTGAGGCGGGGCGATGGGTCTTTTCGGCCGGAAGAAGGAGGAAGCGGCGGCAGCGCCCGCATTCCGTCGGAACCCGGCCGAGGAGCAGTTCCAGACTGCCATGCAGTTCAGCAACCAGGAAAGGCACGCCGAGGCGATAGCGGCGTTTGGCCGGGTGCTGGACCTGGACCCGAAATACCAGCCGGAGATGGTCCACTACGGGATGGCGCTGGCCTACGACGGGCTGGGGGATTCCGAGCGCGCCGTCACGGAGCTGCAAAACGTTTTGGCGATAAACCCGGCCCAGGTCGAGGCGCACTTCATCCTGGGGACCATCCACGCCCGCAGGAACCGCCTGGAGCACGCGATAGCCGAATACGAAACGGTCCTCAGGATGCGCCCGGGCCACGAGCTTGCCGGCGAACTGGGAAAGAGCATCGCTCAGTGGAAGCTGGACCTTTCAGGCGGGCCCATCGAGGGCTTCCGTCAGGAGCTTTCGGTCTTCATCGAACAGGCCGGCCGCCAGTTCGGGGTGAATTTGGACTTTTCGCCCGCAAGCCTGCGGGTCCTGGACGGGCTCATCGACGGCGGCTGGACGCCCGCTTCCGGCGGCGTGGGCGTTCTGCACCTGGCCGGCACCTACATCGGCGAGGTCATAATCGGGAACCTGGGGGGCCGCTGGAGCGTCGCCCCGACCGTCGAGGAGAGCGAGATAGACGGATTGGGCGCCACGGGGATAAGGCCGTTCTTCATCGCGCTGGACAAGTTCAAGCGCGGGAGGTCGGCCTCGGTGCTTGGGACCTATCAAAAGCTCGAGGCAGAGCTGGGGCCGCAGCGCGCTCAGAGCTGATCGGGGCCCGACCTCTTCCTTTTGCGCTCGTCGTCCTTTTTGATCTTTATGTCCATATCGACCTCGGTGTCGGCGTCGAGCTCCGAATCCTCTTCCTTCGACACCAGCTGGACCGCCTCGGAGACCTCGTTGGGCGGGGGCGGCTGCTCGGCGCGCTCGACCTCGGTGAGAACGGGCCCGGTGGCCACGGGCTTGCCAAACGTCGGTCCGGGAGGCGGTTTGTGGACCCGAAGGCGCGTCTCCATCTTCGGCGCCGGCAAATGATCCGTTTCGACCTCGGATTCGGCCCGGCGGCCCCGGCTTATGAGCTCCCGAGTCTCCTTCTCGGCGTTGACCACGGCGTCGGTCAGGCTGCTGCCCTTTCGAAGCTGGGCCATGAACTGGTCGACCAGAAGGTCGTCTTCTTCTTCCGCCTTCTTCGTCTCGTGCGAGGCCCGGGCGACGGTGTCCAGGTGAAGTATGCGGTCCTCCATGCCCCGGCGGAGGTAGCCCGTTAGCTCCACGGAGGCCTCTTCGAGGTCGTAGTACGGCTCCGACATCTCCGGAGTGAAGACGCCGCAGAAGCTTTTTTTGCGCTCGAGGTTTCGTACAAAGCGCGAGAACAGGTCCCGGTCCGATTCGCTTGCAAGCGGCATGGTGATGAGGCACTTGAGCTTGATGAGCACCGCGTCCACGGGGGCGTGGCCCTCCAGCACTTTCGGCGGCAGGACCTTGGCGATGGATATCTTGAAAGGGTTCTGCTCCGGATAGAACTTCTCGGTGAAGTCGACTTCCCGTTGGGCCATCGGCCATTGGTATCGCTTGCTGGGTATAAAACCGTTCGCGCCGGGCAAACGGGGAATGCGGGCAATGAGGTCAATATGGGGACGGCGCACGATTCCGGCCCGCATTGCCCATTTGCCCGATTGCCCCCCCGATTGCCCGCATTGCCCGTTTGCCCGATTGCCCCCCCGATTGCCCGCATTGCC